>ERZ1645187.2107-NODE-2107-length-17812-cov-33.228023_pt1 | contig 17812 bp, 18 predicted proteins | sample MGYA00575352_ERZ1645187 | MGnify/ENA primary metagenome ERZ1645187 (study PRJEB40837, sample SAMN11349314) | freshwater sediment metagenome | isolation source: river sediment | host: Sediment | place: India: Wazaribad , New Delhi | collected 2017-02-21 ... | reverse complement strand
ACGCCGGATTGGCGATGCCGACGGCGCCCGGCGGCTTCGGCGGGTCGTCGGCGAATGCCGCGCCGACGGTCGTCGCCACGACGACCAACGCGAGAGCCGCGGGGTGCCGCAGGGCGCGGCGGGAGAGCGAGGGGAGCGGCATGCGCGGGGATCTCCGATCTCGAACGGCGTCGCCGGCGCCGGGTATCCGGCCGCGGCCGATCGCCATCGTCATTCCGGTCTCACTCGTCCGAGACCTCGGGCGGCAGGGGCGAGGCCTCGTTGAGCAGCGTGGCGACCAGGAGATCGGCGATCTGCACGATCTTCTCGTCGCCGGGGCCGTGCACCCAGAAGGTGGTCCAGTTCAGCGCCCCGATCGCCACCCGGCGGAAGATTCGCCAGTCGCTCTTCACCAGACCTTCGGCGATCGCCTCGTCGACGACGCCGCGCCACAGGTTGCGGTAGCCGCGGCTGATCAGCTTGAAACCGGCGATCTTCTCGGCCGGCAGCAGGCGCATCTCGCGCAACCAGATGTGATGATAGTGGCCGTGCGGTCCGTGCAGCGCCCTGAGGTGGCTGAGAATCAGCATCCGGAGCCGGGCGCGAGCCCCGGTCACGCCCTCCAGTGACCGCTCGATGTCGCCCATTCCGCGGCGCATGCCGATCTCGATGATCGCCGCCAGGATCTCTTCCTTCGTCGCGAAGTGGTAGAAGATGCTGCCGGAGGTGATGCCGGCGGCGCGCGCGATGTCGCGCACGGTGGTCCGGTCGAACCCACGTTCGAAGAAGAGACGGGCCGACGCCTCGATCAGCGCATCCTGGCGGGATCCTTCGATCGTCCCCTTCTTCGGTCTCACCGAATCGTCCTTTCCGAGAAAACACTTGCCGCCCGTACGGCACTTTGGTGGCGGTCCGCGGCGAGTCAATCCCCGCGTTGTCGCCGGTCCGCGCCGGTGACGGTCGCGCGTCGTCGCATGCGCAAATTCCCGTAGATGGGCGTTGACAGCGCCGTCCTTTCGCTTCATAGCATACCAAGCGCTTGCTTGATAAAGACGGGAGCCGATGCAGCTCCCGCAGAGGAAACGGACCGATACCCGGATGACCGACGATCTCCGCCATGTTCCGCTGTGTCGCTGCGACGAGGTCGAGGAGGGCGCCTGCCGACAGGTGGTGCTCCCCGGCCGCAAGCCCCTGGTCGTGTTCCGGCTCGACGGGGCCTTCCACGTGCTCGACGACACCTGCACCCACGGCAACGCCTTCCTCTCCGAGGGCGACGTCGTCGACCATCAGGTCTTCTGTCCCTTCCATTCCGGCGCCTTCGACATCCGCACCGGCGAAGCCACGGTCGCGCCCTGCGTCAAGCCGCTGCGCCGCTATCCGGCGGTCGTCGTCGACGGCGTCGTCCATGGCGATCTGAGCGAGCGCTGAGGAGGCGGTGATGACCGACATGTCCCCGATCGTCGTCGTCGGAGCCGGTCTGGCCGGCGTCACCCTCGCCGGAGCATTGCGCCGCGGCGGCTGCACCCGGCCGATCCTCCTCGTCAACCGCGAGGACCGCGCCCCCTATGACCGGCCGCCGCTGTCGAAGGACGTCCTCACCGGAGCCCGCTCGATCGCCGAGACGGAACTTCATCCCGACGCCTTCTACGCCGACCACGACATCCGCCGCCTCGACGGCGTGTCGGTGGTGGCGATCGATGCCGCCCGGCGCACGCTCGGCCTGTCCACCGGCGAAGCGGTGGAATGGGGCGACCTCGTCCTGGCGACCGGCGCCTCGGCCCGCGATCTTCCCCCCGGCGTCGTCGATCCCGCGGTCGCCGACCGGGTGTTGCGCCTGCGCGATGCCGCCGATGTCGAGCGCCTGCGTGCCGCCTGCGTCACCGCACGGTCGATGGTCATCGTCGGCGCCGGCTTCATCGGGCTCGAAGTGGCCGCCTCGGCGCGCGGTCTCGGTCTCGCGGTGACGGTCGTCGAGCCGGCGGCTCGCCCGGTCGCCCGCGGCGCCCCGCCGGCGATCTCCGAGTGGTTGTGTCGCCTCCACCGGGCCCGCGGCGTCGACTTCGCCTTCGGCCGCCTCGTCGATCGGGTCGAACCCGGCGAAACCGGAACCCGTGTCGTCCTCGACGACGGCTCCGATCTCGCCGCCGACGTGGTGGTGGTCGGCATCGGCGCCACCCCGAACGACACCCTGGCGCGCGCCGCCGGCCTGACCTGCGACGACGGCATCGTCGTCGACGCCGACTGCCGCGCCTCTCACCCGGCGATCTGGGCGATCGGCGACGTGGCGCGTCCCCTCAACGCCTTCTTCGGCCACCATCGCCGGCTCGAACACTGGGAGGCGGCGCGACGGACCGCCGAAACCGCGGCGGCGGCGCTCTGCGGCCGACCGGTGCCCTATTCCGAGGTCCCCTGGGTGTGGACCGACCAGTACGACGTGAACCTGCAGTTCGTCGGGACCTTCCCCGCCGACGCCACGGTGGTGACGCGCGGCGATCCGGACGGCCGCGCCTGGTGCGCCTTCCATCTCGTCGACGAAGGGCTCGTCGGCGCGATTCTGGTCAATTCCGGCGGGCAGCGCCGCAGCGTCGAACGGCTGATCGCCGACGCGGCCCGGCCGCCGCTCGCCGACCTCGCCGATCCCGCGGTTCCGTTGAAGCGCCTGATCGGCTGACGCGATTTTCGCCGGAGCGGCGCGCAGGCGCCCGGCATGTGAAGAGGGAGAGAGACAGATGACCGCGACCACGGCGACGGCGGCGAGCGAGCCGTTCGACTTCGACCACCTCGTCCAGGACGAACGCGTCCACGGCAGCGTCTATTCGAACGAAGCGCTGTTCGAACTGGAGATGCAGAAGATCTACTACGGCGGCTGGGTCTTCGTCGGCCACGACTCGGAAGTGCCGAAGATCGGCGACTATCAGCGCCGCACCCTCGGCCGCGAGGAGGTGATCTTCCTGCGCGCCCGCGACAACGGCATCCGCGTCATGTCCAACCGCTGCTCGCATCGCGGCAATCTTCTCGCCATCGAGAAGACCGGCAACACCCGCTACTTCACCTGCCAGTATCACGGCTGGGTCTTCGACCTCGACGGCAACCTCAAGGACGTTCCCTTCCCCGGCGGCTTCACCAAGGACCACGACTGCATGCGGGTGAAGCAGTTGAAGACCGAGGTCTATCGCGGCTTCGTCTTCGCCTCCTTCGACCCGAACGTCGGCCCGCTCGACCAGCACCTGGGGCGGGGCAAGGAACTGATCGACCGCGCCTGCGACATGTCGCCGGTCGGACGCGTCCGTCTCAGCGCCGGCTGGGTCAAGCACCGCTTCGCCACCAACTGGAAGATGCTGCCGGAGGGCGACACCGACGGCTATCACGTCCAGTACACCCACTCCTCCTTCGCCAAGGTGACCCGCTCGCACTACGACAGCGGTCTCCTGGAGCAGGAGGAGGACCTGACCTCGCAGACCATCGACTGGGGCAACGGCCACACCGAACTCTACCTGAAGCCCCAGTACAAGCAGTACATGGAATGGCTCGGCGTCAAGCCCGATCGCTTCCCCGACTACATCGCCAAGATGAAAGAGGTCTACGGCGAGGAGAAGGGCCACTATCTGCTGATGGCGGGAGCGCCGCACGCGGTCATCTTCCCCAATCTCTTCATCGGCGAGATGAACATCGTGTTCTTCCAGCCGGTCAACGCCCATGAGTGCATCCAGTGGCACACCGCCCTGTTGCTGGAGGGCGTCTCGGACCAGCTCAACGCCCGCATCCTGCGCAATTCGGAAGCCGCGATGGGGCCGGCCGGGCTGCTACTCGCCGACGACGGCGCCATCGCCGAACGCACCCAGCATTCGCTGCGCGATCGTGCCGACTGGTGCGACATCTCCCGCGGCCTCGACCGCCAGGAGACCGGCCCGGACGGCAAGATCCACGGCCACGTCTCCGACGAGTGCACCAACCGTGCCTTCTGGCGGGAATACAAGAAGGTCATGACCGCCTGAGGACCGCGCTCGCGGAGCGCCGGGCGCGGCGCTCCGTCCCCTTCGACGCCGACAAAGAACATCCCGAGAGGAAACGATGACCGCCCAGCTCCGCGCCGACGCCGCCGAGACGTCGCTCCGCCCGTCCATCGAAGAACGCCGCGAGATCGAGGACTTCCTGTTCCTCGAGGCGCGTCTGGCCGACGAGTCGCGCTATGCCGACTGGGAGGCCCTGGTCGACGACGACATGATGTACTGGGTCCCGCGCGGCGAGGGCGACTACGACATGGCGACGCAGATGTCGATCATCGCCGACAATCGCTCGCGCCTGCGCACCCGTCTCGCCCAGTTGATGACCGGTGAGCGCCACGCCCAGCTGCCGGTGTCGCTGCTGCGCCGGGTGATCGGCAACATCGAGATCGAGAAGACCGCGGCCGACGAATATCGCGTCTTCTCCAACTTCGTCGCCTACGAGCTGCGCCGCGCCTCCAACGGTCAGACCGTGGTATGGCCGTGCCGGGTCGAGCATCGCCTGCGCCGCCGACCCGACGGGCTGCGGATGTTCCTGAAGAAGGTGATGATCGTGCACGGCGACGAAGCCGTCGGGAGCCTCGGCTTCATCCTCTGACCCGCCACGAGGAACGCTCCCATGCGGACCAACGCCCTCAGCGCCGTCGTCGGTCTCGGCGTCTCGCCGATGTCGCGTCGCCCGATCGGCACCTCGCGGGAACTCGCCCGGATCGCCGTCGAGCGCGCCATCGCCGACGCCGGGCTCGCCGCGAGCGACATCGACGGGCTGCTCATCGCCCGCAGCCCGCTGGTCGAACCCGACCAGATCCCGCTGCATCTGCAGAACGATCTGCAACTGCGCGATCTCGGCCTCCTCTCCGCCATCGACGGCGAGGGCTCGAGCACCCTGCAGATGCTGCACTGGACGACCATGGCGATCCGCGGACGGCTCGCCCGCAACGTCGTCTGCGTCTTCGCCGACACACCCGTCGGGGCGGCCGGGAAGGGGGGCGACGCCTATGCGGTGGCAATGGGGTTGACCGGCATCGACGGGTGGGAGGCCCGCCAGGGCCTGATCGGCGCCGCCGCCGCCTACGCCATGGCGGCGCGTCGACACATGGCGGTGTTCGGCACCACCGAGCGCCATCTCGGCGCCTGGGCGGTCGCCTGCCGGGCCTGGGCGAACCGCAATCCGGACGCCTTCCTGCGCGACCCGCTGACGATCGACGACTATCTGCGCTCGCCCCTCGTGGTCGAGCCGTTCCGGGTCCTCGACTGCGCCTATCCGGTCAACGGCGCGGTCGCCTTCGTGGTCACCGCGGCGCGGGCGAGCCTGGAGGGGTCGAACGCCGCCTTCGTCCATGCCGTGGCCCAGGGCCATCGCGGTCGCGGCCTCGGCGACGACCCGGAGTTCGACACCGGCGCGTCGCTCGCCGCCGCCCGGCTCTACGCCCGCCTCGGCATCGAGGGACGCCACGTCACCTCGGCGCAGGTCTACGACGCCTTCTCCTATGTCGGCCTGCTGGCGCTCGAGGAATGGGGCCTGTGTCGACGCGGTGAGGCGGGCGCCGCCCTCGTCGACGGACTGACGGCGCCGGGCGGCGCGCTGCCGGTCAACACCGGCGGCGGTCACCTCTCGGGCTGGTATCTCCAGGGCGCGACGCCGATGGCCGAGGCTCTGACCCAGATCTTCGGCCGCGCCGAGGGGCGGCAGATCTTTCGGACCGACCTGACGCTGGTGACCGGCGTCGGCGGCTGCCTCGATCTCCACGCGGCGGCGATCCTCAGCCCGCACGCGCGACTGTGAGGAGGTGACGATGACCATCGAACCGGGGCGGTGGAGCCGCACCTTCACCGATGCGGTCGAGGCGGGAGAGCTCCGTCTACCCTTCGACCCGGCGACCGGCCGGCCGGTATCGCTGCACGATCGCCGTCTCGACGGCCTCGGCGACACCTCGGCCGAATGGCGGCCGGCGCGCGGCACCGGTGTCGTCGTCTCCCACGTCCGCTTTCACCGCCGTTATGCGACGACCGCCGGCGAGCCGCCGATCCTCGCCCTGATCGAACTCGACGAGGGCCACCGGCTGGTGGCTCCGCTGATCGAGATCGAGCCCGACCGCCTCGCCGTCGGCCTCGCCGTCGAGGTGGCCGACCGGCCGCCGCAGGGGCCGCTCGCCTTCCGACCGCGCCACGACCAGCGATGACCACGGCGTGAGCCGAACCGAGAACGAAGAAGACCGAGGGAGAGATCCGATGTTGCCGAGACAGATGGCCGCGGCGGTCGGCCGGAACTTCAGGAACAAGACCGCCCTGATCTGCGGCGAGACCAGCGCCACCTTCGGCCGCCTCGACGAGCGCTCCGACCGCCTCGCCGCCGCATTGGCGTCGCTCGGCATCACCAAGGGGCTGACCGCGGCCATCCTGTCGCCCGAGCGCATCGAGGTGCACGAGCACTTCTGGGCCTGCATGAAGACCGGCATCGTCCGCGTCGGCGTCAACACCCGCTACGCCTGGCCGGAGATCGAATATGTCCTGACCGACAGCGCCGCCCGCATCCTCTTCGTCGAGCATCGCTGTCTCTCTCTCGTCGCCGACCGGATCGATCGGCTGAAGGAGTTGGGCATCACGCTGGTCGGCATCGGCACCGACGCCCTCGGTCTCGACTACGAGAGCCTGTTGGCGGGCGTCGACGCGGCCCCGGTGCTGCCCGACATCGATGGCGACGACACGCTCTTCGTCAGCTACACCTCCGGCACCACCGGCTTCCCCAAGGGCGTGATGATGTCCCACGCCGGCGTCGCCGATGCGATCGCCCGCTCGGTCACCATGTTCGGCTTCTCGACCGACGACGTCTGGTACAACCCCTCCGCCTCCGCCTGGGTCACCGTGCTGATGACCCAGTTCAATCTCGCCAACGGCATGACCTCGGTCATCCCCGACGGCAGCTTCCGCATCGACGGCTTCCTCGCCGACGTGGAGCGCTTCCGCGTCACCAGCGTCATCCTGGTGCCGACCATGATCCAGTGGATCCTGCGCGAGCTGAAGACCTCGACCTGGGATCTCTCGTCCTGGCGGCTGCTGGTCTACGGCTCGGCGCCGTCGTCGCCGGCCCTCATCCGCGACATCCGCCGCTCCCTGAAGGTCGACCTGATGCAGACCTACGGGCTCACCGAAGCGAGCGGCGGCTGGGTCACCTACCTGACCGAGGCCGATCACCGCCTCGGCCTCGGCACCCGTCCCGAACTCCTCGGCTCGGTCGGCCGCGCCGGCGTCCACTTCGAACTGTCGATCCGCGACGAGAGCGGCCGCCCGTTGCCGCCCGACAGCCGCGGCGAACTGTGGGTGCGCGGCCTCGCCAACATGAAGGGCTATCTCAACAAGCCGGTCGAGACGGCCGAGGTGATGCGGCCCGACGGCTGGATGCGCACCAACGACATCGCCCGCATGGACGCCGACGGCTACCTCTATCTGCTCGATCGGCAGAAGTTCATGATCATCACCGGGGCGGTCAACGTCTTCCCCGCCACCGTCGAGGCGATCGTCTGCGAACATCCCGCCGTCGCCGAGGTCGCGGTGGTCGGAGCGCCGCATCCCGATTGGGGCGAGGCCGTGGTCGCCTTCGTCCGGGCGCGCGAAGCGGCGGCGCCGGTCAGCATCGACGAACTCACCACCTTCTGCGCCGCCCACCTCTCCAAGCCCGAGGTGCCCAAGCACTTCATCTTCGTCGAAGACTTGCCGCGCACCTCGAACCAGAAGGTGATGAAGCAGCCGCTGAAGCAGTTGCTGGTCGACGACCCGAGCCTGCTGCCCTGGTCGGGCGCCGGCTGACCGCGCCTCGACCGATCCCCGCCCCGGTACCTCGGGGCGGGCGACGTCTCCCCCTCATCGCCCCCGCTCCGGAGCGGACATGAACGATCTCGCCGATCGCCTCCTCGTCGCGCGCGCCGTCGCCGAAGGTCTGACCGACCTCGCGGCCGACACCAACCCGGCGTTCCGTGAATTCGGTGCCCGTCTGGTCGCCGCCGAAGTCGGTCGCGTCGTCATGCGCTTCGACCTCGACGACCGCTGGCTGCAGGGCGACGGCGTCCTCCACGGCGGCGTCGTCACCACCCTGCTCGACAGCGCCATGGCCTACGCGGCGATGTCGACCCTGGCGCCCGGCGAACGGACCGCCACCGTCACCCTGACCGCCAACTTCCTCGCCGCCGCGTCGATCGCCGACACCGAGGTCGAGGCCGAGGTCGAGAAGCGCGGCCGCAGCCTCGCCTTCCTCCGCGCTCGCCTGAGATCCGCCACCGGTGCCGTCCGCGCCACCGCGACCGCCACCTTCGCGATCGTTCCGGCCCCGACCGCCGCGACCGCCTCCCGGAGCCGCTCATGAAACCTCTGTCCTCGATCCGGGTCGTCGAATTCGCCGGGCTCGGCCCCGGCCCCTTCGCCGCCATGATGCTCGCCGACATGGGCGCCGAGGTGATCCGCATCGAGCGCGCCGGGGCGGGCCGCGGCGGCCTCGCCTTCCTCGAGCGCGAGCGCGAGATCCGGCACCTCGACCTCAAGTCGGAGACCGGCATCGCCGCGGCGCTCGATCTCCTCGCCACCGCCGACGTGCTGATCGAGGGCTATCGGCCCGGCGTCATGGAGCGGCTCGGGCTCGGACCGGACGCGGTCTTCGCCGTCGCCCCGCGCCTCGTCTACGGCCGCATGACCGGGTGGGGACAGAGCGGTCCGCTGGCCCAGGAGCCGGGTCACGACCTCAACTATCTCGCCGTCTCGGGTCTCCTCTCGACGATGGGGTCCCGCGACCGGCCGCCACCGCCGCCGCTCAACCTCGTCGGCGACTACGGCGGCGGCGGCATGTACCTCGCCTTCGGCATCGTCGCCGCCCTCCACGAGGTCCGCCGCAACGGACGCGGCGTCGTCGTCGACGCGGCGATGGTCGACGGCATCGGCTCGCTCGCCACCCTGATCCACGGCCTGCGCGGCACCGGCGCCTGGCACGACGGCCGCGAGGCCAACTTCCTCGACGGCGGCGCCCCCTTCTATCGCTGCTACGCCACCGCCGACGGTCGCCACGTCTCGATCGCGGCGATCGAGCCGCAGTTCTTCGCCAATCTCGTCGCCGCCCTCGACCTGCCGCGCGATCTCCTCGCCCGCCAATGGGATCGGGCGGGTTGGCCGACGCTGACGCGTGATCTGGAGGCGATCTTCGCCGGCGCCACTCTGGCGGCATGGTGCGAGCGGCTGACCGGCCGGGAGATCTGCTTCGCGCCGGTGCTGACCATCGCCGAGGCGGTCGATCACCCCCACGCCCGCGCCCGCGACATGTTCCGCCCGACGCTCGGCCTGACCCTGCCGGCCCCGGCGCCGCGCCTTTCGCCGGCCCCCGCCTGACCGAACCGGAGGCGGCGTCGCCGGGGCGCCGCGTCCGCGATCTCCCTGGACGAGATCACCCCACCCGGCCCGAACGACGACCCAAGTCGATGCCGCTCCAACGAGCACCGAACCGAACGGGAGGAATTCATGGCAGTGATGAGACGTACGGTCCTGGCGGCGATCGCCGCCCTCGCGCTCGGGTCCGCGGCGAACGCCGCCGATCCCATCAAGGTGGGTGCGATCCTGTCGACCACCGGCCCCGCCGCCTCGCTCGGCGAGGCCGAAGCCAAGGCGCTGACCCTCGAGGTCGACCGGCTGAACGCCGCCGGCGGCCTCCACGGGCGGCCGCTCGTCCTCGTCACCTACGACGACGGCTCCGACGCCGCCAAGGCCAACGGCCTCGCCAAGCGGCTGATCGAATCCGACGGCGTCGCCGTCCTGATCGGCGGCACCACCACCGGCGCCACCATGGCGATCGTGCCCGGGGCCGAGAAGGCGGGCCTTCCCTTCGTGTCGCTCGCCGGCGGCATCGTCATCGTCGATCCGGTCAAGAAGTGGGTGTTCAAGACCCCGCACACCGACCGCATGGCCGTCGCCAAGGTCTTCGCCGACCTGCGCAAGCGCGGCCTGACCAGGGTGGCGCTGCTCACCGACACCTCCGGCTTCGGCCAGTCGGGCCGCAAGGAGGCGCAGGCGCTCGCCTCCCAGGCCGGCATCGAGATCATCGTCGACGAGACCTTCGGCCCCAAGGACACCGACGTCACCGCCCAGCTCACCAAGATCCGCGCCGCCGGCCCGCAGGCGCTGTTCGTCTTCGGCTTCGGCCAGGGGGCGGCGGTGGTCACCAAGAACGTCGCCCAGCTCGGCATCACCGTGCCCCACTACCAGTCGCACGGCGTCGCCTCGAAGGAATATCTCGACCTCTCCGGCCCGGCGGTCGAAGGCGTGCGCATGCCGACCCCGGCGCTGACGATCTGGGATCGCCTCGCCGATGCCGATCCGCAGAAGCCGGTGGTCGGTGACTTCGTCGCCCGCTATCGCGCCCGCTACGGGGACGAACCCTCGACCTTCGCCGGCTACGCCTTCGACGCCCTGCGCCTCTGGGCGGCGGCGGTCGAGCGCGCCGGGTCGACCGACCCGGTGAAGGTCCGCGACCAGCTCGAGGCGACGCGCGGTTACGTCGGCACCTCCGGCGTCGTCACCATGTCGGCGACCGACCACATGGGGCTCGATACCGACGCCTTCCGCATGGTGGTGGTCGAGAAGGGCCGCTTCCTGCCGCTCGACTGATACGGGATCCGGCGGATCGCTTCGCGATGCCGGATCCGACCCCCTCGAAAAGCCCTTGTATGGACGGGGCATTTTCGAGGGACGGAATACGGGATCCGAACGGATCATTCGGATCCCGTATGACGCGCCACCGCCGTCCGTCGCGGGCCGCGCCGGTCGATCTCCGACACGCGCGGCCCGCGGCACGGCCGCTCCGGCGGCCGACCTTCCCGCGCCCGCAGGCTCGAAGGACCCTGACCTTGTCGACATTCCTGCAGCTCCTCTTCTCCGGCCTGACGGTCGGCGCGACCTACGCGATGGCGGCGCTCGGCTTCTCGCTCGTCTACAACGCCTCCGGCGTGATCAACTTCGCCCAGGGCGAGTTCATCATGCTCGGCGGCATGTTCGCGGCGGCACTCACCGCGGTCGGCCTGCCACTGCCGGCGGCGATCGCGGTGGCGGTCGTCGCGGTGGCGGTGGTCGGCCTGCTGGTCGACCGGCTGGCGATCGAGCCCGCCCGCGACGCCGACGTGATCTCGCTGGTCATCGTCACCATCGGCGTCTCGATGATCCTGCGCGGCAGCGTCGAGATCGGGCTCGGCAAGGGCAGCCACGCCCTGCGCCACTTCTCCGGCGAGACGCCGATCGCCGTGATGGGCGCCACCATCCTGCCGCAGAGCCTGTGGGTGATGGCGGTGACCGGCGCCGTCGTCGCCGCTCTGGCGCTGTTCTTCGGCCGGACCCGCCTCGGCAAGGGCATCCTCGCCACCGCCCACAACCGCCTCGCCGCCCAACTGGTCGGCGTCGACGTCGCCACCGTGCTGCTCCTCGCCTTCGGCCTCTCCGCCGCGCTCGGCGCCGTCGGCGGCATCCTGATCGCCCCGATCGCCACCACCTCCTACGACGCCGGCGTCATGCTCGGCCTCAAGGGCTTCGTCGCCGCCACTCTCGGCGGGCTCGGCTCGGGCGTCGGCGCCGTCGCCGGCGGGGTGATCCTCGGCCTGATCGAGACCTTCACCGCCGGCTACCTCTCCTCCGCCTACAAGGACGCGGTGCCCTTCGTCCTCGTGCTCGTCATCCTCGTCGTCCGACCGCGCGGCCTGTTCGGCCTCGGTCCGTCGACCCGCGTCTGAGGAGATCCGCGATGACCGCTCCGACATCGCCCGCCGCGATCGCCGACCCGCCCCCCTCGATCACCGCCGCCCGCGCCCGGCGCTCGCGCCACGGCGTCACGCTCGCCTTCGCCCTCGCCCTCGCCGTGCTGCCGCTGGTGCTGCCCAACGCCTGGACCTTCGACGTCGCCATCCGCGTCGCCGCCAACGCCACCCTGGCGATCGGCCTCAACCTGCTGATCGGCTACTGCGGCCAGATCAGCCTCGGCCATGCCGGCTTCTTCGGCCTCGGCGCCTACGGCTCGGCGATCCTCACCGGCCATTTCGACCAGTCGCCGCTGGTGGCGCTGCTGGCGTCGGCGCTCGTCGTCGGCGTCCTCGCCCAACTGGTGGCCGGCGCCATACTGCGGCTCCAGGGCCACTATCTCGCCATGGCGACGCTCGGTTTCGGCATCATCGTCTCGATCGTCCTGACCAACGAGGCGGGTCTGACCGGCGGCCCCGACGGCATGCCGGTCACCGACTTCGCGATCTTCGGCCTGCGCATCACCGGCGAGGGCCGCTGGTACTGGATCTTCGCGGCCCTGCTGATCGCGGCGATCGTCGCCGCCGGCAACATCGTCGACAGCCCGGCCGGGCGGGCGCTGCGGGCGCTGCACGGCTCGGAGATCGCCGCCCGCGTCGTCGGCATCGACACCGCCGCCCACAAGACCCGGGTCTTCGTCCTGTCGGCGGTGGTGACGGCGATCCTCGGCTCGCTCACCGCCCACTACATGGGCTTCATCACCCCGGGGGTGGCGAGTTTCCACAAGTCGGTGGAACTCGTCACCATGGTGGTGGTCGGCGGCATGGCCTCGATCTGGGGCTCGGTCGTCGGCGCCGCGCTGCTGTCGCTGCTGCCCGAACTGCTCGCCGGCCTGGACGGCTTCGAGACCGTCGCCTTCGGCGTGATCCTCGTCGCCACCATGATCTTCCTGCCGCGCGGCATCGTGCCGAGCCTGGCGGCCCGTCTCACCGCGCGCGGAGGCGAGCCATGCTGACGGTGGAGAACCTCACCCGCACCTTCGGCGGCGTCACCGCCGTCTCCGATGTCTCCTTCGAGGTGGCGAAGGGCACGATCCACGCGGTGATCGGCCCCAACGGCGCCGGCAAGACGACGCTCTTCAACCTCGTCACCGGCGTCTATACCCCGACCCGCGGCTCGATCCGTTTCGAGGGCCAGGAGATCGGCGGTCTCGCGCCGGAGAAGCTCGCCCGCCGCGGCATCTCGCGCACCTTCCAGAACCTGCAGGTGTCGATGAACCTGTCGGCGCTGGAGAACGTCATGACCGGCGCCCACCTCGGTCTCCGGTCGGGCCTCCTCGCCGCGATGGTGCGGTGGCCCGGCATCGCGAAACGCGACGCGGAGCTGCGCGACCGGGCGGCGGATCTGCTCCGCTTCGTCGGCTGCGGCGACCATGTGAACGCCGAGGCGCGCTCGATGTCCTACGGCGCCCTGAAGCGCCTCGAGATCGCCCGCGCCCTCGCCGCCGATCCCAGGATCCTGTTCCTCGACGAGCCCGCCGCCGGCCTCAACCACACCGAGACCCACGAGATCGAGGAGCTGATCGCCGAGTTGGGCGCGAGCGGCATCACCGTGGTGCTGGTCGAGCACGACATGAAGCTCGTCATGAACGTCTCGGATCGCATCGTCGTGCTCGACTACGGCAAGAAGCTCGCCGAGGGCACGCCGGCCGAGATCCGGGTCAACCCCGACGTCGTCGCCGCCTATCTCGGCGCCGAGAGCGAGGGAGTGTGAGGCCCATGCGCGCGCTTGGCGTCATCGAAGCCGAACACCGCAACATGTGGCGCGTCACCAACGCGCTCGGCGTCCTCGCCGACCGTCTCGCCGACGCGTCCGCCACGGTCGATCGGCCGACCGACCTCGCCACCGTGGCGCTGATCGCCGACTATCTCGAGAGCTTCACCGAACGTTTCCATCACCCCAAGGAGAGCGACCTGCTCTTCGCCCACATCCGTCGGCGCTCCAACGAGGGCGCGGCGATCATCGATCGGCTCGAGCGCGACCACGAGATGAGCCCGCACCAGGTCGAGCGCATCCGCGATCTGGCGCGGCCGGCGGTGGTGGCGACCGAGGCGACCGCGATGGCGACGCTGGTCGAGGAGATCGGCTCGTTCCGCGCCCGTCTCGGCGAGCACATGCGGCTGGAGGAGGACGTCACCTTCCCGCTGGCCCGGCAGGTGTTGACGGCCGAGGACTGGGCCGAGATCGACGCCGGCTTCGATGCCCATGTCGATCCGCTCGGCGATCCGAACGCGCCGGCCGAGATCGCGCTGCTGCGCGCCCGGATCACGGCACTCCTGCCGGCGCCGGAGGGTCTCGGCGGGCGGTCCGACGTGGTGGTGGAGAAGCTGGCGCCGCGTCGTGCCGCGGCCGAGGGGACGCTGCTCGCCGTCTCCGGGCTCACCTGCCGCTACGGCCGGATCGAGGCGCTGCACGGCATCGATCTCGAGATCGGCACCGGTGAGTTGGTGGCGTTGGTCGGCGCCAACGGTGCCGGCAAGACGACGCTGCTGCGCTGCATCTCGGGCGTCCAGCCGGCGGCGGCAGGCGCCATCCGCTACGGCGGGCAGGACATCACCCGGATGCGCGCCGATGCCCGGGTGCGGGCCGGCATCGCCCAGGTGCCGGAGGGGCGGCAGGTGTTCGGCCCGATGTCGATCGAGGACAATCTGGTGATGGGCGCCTACACGCGGCCATCCTCGGAGATCCGGGCCGGGCTCGACGAGGTCTACGACCTCTTCCCGATCCTGCGCGAGCGGCGGAAACTCCCTGCGGGCACGCTCTCCGGCGGCCAACAGCAGATGCTGGCGGTCGGCCGCGCCATGATGAGCCGGCCGAAGCTGCTGCTGCTCGACGAGCCGTCGATGGGCCTCGCACCGCTGATCGTCGAGGAGATCTTCCGCATCGTGACGATGCTGAAGGAGGCCGGCATCACCATCCTGCTGGTCGAGCAGAACGCCCGCGCCGCCCTCGCCCTCGCCGACCACGCCTATGTGCTGGAGACCGGATCGGTCACCCTCGAGGGCGCCGGCCCGGAGCTGTTGTCGAACGACGAGGTGCGCCGCGCCTATCTCGGCATGTGAGATCGCCGGCCCGTCGCCGCGAACCGTCACGCCGGCCGGCGCCGCGGCGTGCTCACGCCGCCTCGGCGATGTGGCGTTCGGCGACCGACTGGGCATGGGCCTCGGCGGCGCCGACCGCGGCGACCACGTCCTCGAGATCCGAGGCGAAGCGCGCCGTGTCGGTCGACAGGCACTTGTCGATGATCGTGGCGATGTCGGTGAAGCCGATCGCCCCCTTCATGAACAGCCGCCCCGCCACCTCGTTGGCGGCGTTGAACATCATCGTCCCCCCCTGGCCGCGAGTGAGCGCCCGGCGCGCCAGACCGAGGCAGGGGAAACGTTCGTCGTCGACATATTCGAACTCGAGTCGGCCGATACGGCCGAGGTCGATCAGATCGACGCCGGTCGGCAGGCGGTCCGGCCAGGTCAGGCCGTAGCCGATGGCGTTGCGCATGTCGGCGGCGCCGAGCATGGCGATCAGCGATCCGTCGACGTAGTGGACGGCCGAGTGCAGCAGCGACGTGGTGTTGATCAGCACCTCGATGCGGCTCTCGTCGATGCCGAAGTAGTAGGCGGTCTCGATCAGCTCGAGGCCCTTGTTGGCGAGGGTGGCGCTGTCGAGGGTGATCTTCGGCCCCATCGACCAGTTCGGATGTTTCAGCGCCTCCGCCGGCGTCGCCCGACGGATCGCCTCCTTGCTCCAGGTGCGGAACGGCCCGCCGCTGGCGGTGAGCAGGATCTTCGCCACCTCGCTCGGCCGGCCGGCGAGATAGCACTGGAAGATGGCACTGTGCTCGGAATCGATCGGCACGACGGTGCTGCCCCGCTCGCGCGCCCGCTCGAGCAGCCGCGGACCGCCGCACACCAGCGCCTCCTTGTTGGCGAGGGCGAGACGATTGCCCGCCTCGATCGCCGCCAACACCGAGGGAAAGCCGGCGGCCCCGGTGATCGCCGCCAGCACGGTGTCGACCGGCCGCGCCGCCAGTTCCGCCGCCGCCGTCGGCCCGACCAGAACGTCGCAACCGCCGCCCCGCCCCGAGGCGCGGAAGGCCGCGGCCGCACCCGCATCGGCGAAGGAGACGGCGGCGCAGCCGAATTCCTCGACGATCGCCGCCGCCGCTTCCCAACCGCTGCCGAAGGCGACGGCATCGAGCGCGAACTTGTCCCGGTGCATGCGGAGAAAGGCGATCGCACTACGCCCGATGGATCCGGACGCGCCCAGAATCGTGATCTTCTTCATCTCGTCTTCGGTCGATGTGCGAGGCGGGCGGGAAGCCCGGCTCGGGTCCGGTGCGGGCGAGCGAACACCTTGGTCGGCCGGCATCCAACCACATCCGCCCCGGGGTCACAAGGCGAGAGAAACCCTGAGAGGCCGTGGGGTGGACGTGAGCGCCGGGCTCGCCCATAGGATGAGCCGGGGAGGGGCCGCCTCTCCCGTCGACGATATGCCCCCGCTGCCGAGGTCGCCCGCGTGCCCCGCTTCGCCGCCAATCTGACGCTGATGTTCACCGAGGTGCCCTTCCTCCAGCGTTTCGGCCGCGCCGCCGCCGCCGGATTCGACGCCGTCGAGTATCTCTTCCCCTATGAGGTGGCGCCCGAGACGATCGCCGCCGAACTGGCGCGCCACCATCTCACCCAGGCCCTCTTCAACCTGCCGCCCGGCGACTGGGCCGCCGGCGAGCCGGGCTTCGCCTGCGATCCGGCCCGATTCGACGAGGGGATCGCCGCGCTGGAGATGGCGATGCCCTGGATCCGGGCGACCGGCGTGCGCCGCCTCCATCTGATGGCCGGGATCGGCGATCGCACCGACCGCCAGCGGGTCGCGGCCTATGCCCGCACCGTCGCGGCCGTCGCCGATCGGCTGGCGGACGGCGGCATCGACGTGTTGATCGAGCCGATCAACCGGCGCGACATGCCCGGCTATTTCCTCGACGACTTCGGCTTCGCCGCCGATCTGATCGCCGATCTCGGCCGTCCGAACCTGAAGCTGCAGTTCGACGTCTACCACCGCCAGATCCTCGCCGGCGACGTCACCATGGCGCTGCGGCGCCTGTTGCCGATCGTCGGCCACGTCCAGATCGCCTCGGTGCCGGCGCGCGCCGAGCCCGGCACCGGCGAATTGAACGACGCCTTCCTCTTCGCCGAACTCGACCGGCTCGGCTACGACGGCTTCGTCGGCTGCGAATACCGCCCGACCGCCGCCACCGAGGCCGGCCTCGACTGGTTCACCCCGTGGCGTCACCGCCGGGCGTGAGGCGGATGAGGGAGACCCGGCGCGGCTCAGCCGCGGCCGAGGTGGCTCTCGACCCAGCGGAGGATCTGCGGCGTCGACATCGCGCCGGCCTGCCGCGCCACCTCGCGGCCGCCGACGAAGAGCGCGACGGTCGGGATCGAGCGGATGCCGTGGCGGGCGCCGGCCGCTTGATCGGCCTCGGTGTCGAGCTTCAGCGCCCGGACCCGCGGCTCGAGCGCCGCCGCCGCTTCGGCGAAACTCGGCGCCATCATCCGGCACGGCCCGCACCACGGCGCCCAGAAGTCGACGAGCAGCGGCAGGTCGGAGCGTTCGATCTGGCGGGCGAGCCCGGCGCCGTCGACTTCGATCGGGGCGGCGGGGAAGAGAGCGGTCCGGCAACTCGGACAGCGGGCGGCGGAAAACTGCCCGGCGAGCTTGTCGTCGGGCAGGCGGTTGACCGCCCCGCAGCCGGGGCAGACGACATGGACGGGCATCGGGCACTCCTCGCGATCGCAGCGAGACGACGGCCGCTCCCCAGGGGCGGCGTCGCCTTTCTCGAAGGCTGAGATCGGTTGTCGTGCCGTGCCGTTCAAGGGTGACGGCGGAGCCGCGACCGAGGCCGCGACGATCCGCCCCGCTCCCTCACTTCGGCGCCATCCGCAGGGCGCCGTCGAGGCGGATGACCTCGCCGTTGAGCATGGGGTTGCCGATGATGGCGAGGGCCAGATCGGCGTATT
>ERZ1645187.2106-NODE-2106-length-17815-cov-7.842061_pt1 | contig 17815 bp, 16 predicted proteins | sample MGYA00575352_ERZ1645187 | MGnify/ENA primary metagenome ERZ1645187 (study PRJEB40837, sample SAMN11349314) | freshwater sediment metagenome | isolation source: river sediment | host: Sediment | place: India: Wazaribad , New Delhi | collected 2017-02-21 ... | reverse complement strand
CGGATCTTGCCGATCACTTCGTCGCCGGTGCGCAGGTTGAAGCGGCGCACCTGGCTTGGTGACACATAGATGTCATCCGGGCCTGCAAGATAGGAGGAGTCGGATGAACGCAGGAAGCCGAAGCCGTCCTGCAGGATTTCCAGCACGCCTTCACCGCTGATTTCCTCGCCGCTTTTCGCGTGTCGTTTGAGGATGGTAAAGATGATGTCCTGTTTGCGGTTGCGGGCCATGTTTTCGAGGCCCATGGTTTCTGCAATCTGCAGCAATTCTTCGATCGGCTTGGTTTTGAGATCGGTCAGGTTCATAGGTACCAGGGTGAAGGTTCGGTGAGGGGAGGGTGCTCCGGCGAGCGAGTGCTCTCGGTGTCGGTTTTTTCGGGATCTGATGCAGGGGGTTCGCCCTGTCGGGCTGCCGGTTGTCTGGTCCGGCTTTTATTGGCCTGCACACTGTGCAGGAGGCTTAACTATAGGCGGCTGGTTGCATCCTGTCCAGCCAGTGCGGGCGGCCCCGTTGCCGGGTGCCGCCCCGGGTTGGTCAGAGGCTGCTGTTGATGAATTCGGCGAGCTGGACTTTGGACAGTGCTCCCACCTTGGTGCCTTCCAGGTTGCCGTTCTTGAACATCATCAGGGTCGGGATGCCACGGATATTGAACTTGGCCGGTGTTTCCTTGTTGGCGTCGACATCCATCTTGCAGATCTTTACCCGGCCGGCAAAATCCCTGGCCAGCTCGTCAAGCACCGGGGCGATCATCTTGCACGGGCCGCACCAGGCTGCCCAGAAGTCGATCAGCACGGGCTTGTCGGACTTGAGGACTTCGTTGTCAAAGCTGGCGTCGGTGACATGCACAATTGCATCGCTCATGGGGGGTCTCCAGTGCAGGGATCGGGTTGGGAGGGGAATGTTGCTGGTTAGGGCAAGATCATAGCGCAAGCGCAGGGGGCGGCCAACAGCGTTCACCCCGCTGGCCGCTGTGGTTCACCGTAGTGCAGGCTCCCTACGGCGTGCCCAGCAGGCGTGCGCGGGTGGCGCGGATCAGCTCGCTGTCAGCCTTGAGCTTGAGGCCTTCGCGCCAGATCTTCTCGGCCTCCTGCTGTTTGCCGGCGGCCCACAACACTTCACCGAGGTGTGCTGCCACTTCGTCGTTCGGGTACAGCGCGAATGCCTGTTGCAGGCGCATGATCGATTCCTCGAGCTTGCCCTGGCGGTAGAGTACCCAGCCCATGCTGTCCATGATGGCGGGATCTTCCGGCCGCAGCGCCAGTGCGCGGTTGATCAGGCGGTAGGCTTCATCCAGCTGGCGGTTGCTGTCAGCCAGCACATAGCCCAGCGCGTTAAGTGCATCGACATTGTCTGGCTGCCGTGCCAGCACAAGGCGCAGGTCTGCCTCTGCGGCAGCGGCGTTGCCCAGCTTTTCGTGCAGCAATGAGCGGGCGTAATAGAGTTCGACATGGTCCGGGTTTTTCAGGATCGCCTCATCGAGTGCGGCCAGGCTGCGCGGGAGGTCGTTGTACTGTAGCAGGGTGTCGGCTTCGATCAGGTAGAGGCGAACCGCCAGCGCCGGGTGCAGGCGGCGTTGCTCGGAGAGCCACTGCTGGCCTTCGAGGCGACGGTCCTGCTGCACCATCAGGCTGAAGCTGCGGATGACAGCCGGCAGGTATTCGCTGCCGCCCTCGACACGGCGGTAGTGCTCCAGCGCCTTGCCCGGTTGATCGGCTGTGAGCGCCATCTCGCCCAGGTAATAGTGGGCGCTGTCGGTGTGTTTTTTCAGGAACAGCAGCTGCTCGAACTGGTCCTTGGCCTGCTCGTTGTCCTTCAGGCGGTAATTGACCAACGCGCGGGCCAGCAGCAGGTCGGGATCCATCGAGTTGTGCCGGGCGAGCAGGTCAAACTGCTCCCGTGCCTTTTCCAGGTCCTGATCCACCAGCATACGGGCGTACTGCAGGCGCAGCCGGTCGTTTTCCGGGTCGTCATTGACGATGTCCGCCATGGCCTTGACGGCCTTGTCGGGACGACCGCTCTTGTACAGCAGGTCAACTTCAAACAACCGGCTGCGCAGGTCCTCGCTGTCCACGTTGCGGGCGCGGGCAATGCTGGCCAGGCTACCCTCGAAATCATCCTGCTGCTCCAGCAGGATGGCGCGGCCGAGCAGCAGGTCGATATTGTCAGGGTAGCTTTGCAGCAGGTTTTCGTAGTCCTGCTGCAGCTGGTTGCGGGTTGCCTCGTCCCTGGCGCCTGGGCTGCTGGCGATAGCGACAAAAAGGGTCTGGGCATCCATCGCCAGCAGGCGGCGTGACTGGGCCATGGCCTGGTCAAGGCGCTGGAAGGCGACGAGATACTGGCCGGCGAGATAGAGCGGTTCCGGGTTGTCCGGCTCCAGGTCAGCCCACAGCATGGCGAGGTCGATTACTGCCTGTGAAGCGTTCAGGTGGCGGGCTAGCAGCGTGGCCTGGCGTACTACCCCGGGGTCGCGGGTCTTGTAGGCTTGCTGGTAATAGTTCGCCAGGGCGATATCGAGCTGGTTGCGGCTGGCGGCTGTTTCGGCCACCAGCAAGCTGTAGAGCGTGTCGGCTGGAAACGGGCGGGTTGGTGTGGCCGCTGCTGGCGGCATGGTGGCACTGTCCTGTTCCGGGGTTGCCTGTAGGCCGCAGGCTGCCAGCAGCAGGCAGAGACTGGCAGGGAGCAGGGGCAGGAAAACGTTCTTGGCCATGTCGGGTTGGTCCTGTCGCGTCAGGCAAGCGGCCTATGATAGTGGACGCCGCAGCGATTACCTACAGCGTGCACGATGCGCATTAACGGATTGCAGTGGCTGGCCGCTATAATGCGCGGCACTTGTCCAAGGCGAAACCATGTCCCTGCTGGCCGTCGGCATCAACCACAACTCGGCAACACTCGCCTTGCGCGAGCGGGTCAGTATTGCGCCGGAAAAAATGGTCGATGCCTTGCGTGCCCTCAGCGCTGAGCTTGGCGGGGCTGACGCTGTGATCCTGTCCACCTGCAATCGCACCGAACTCTATGCTGGCAGCGGCGCAGATGCGCATGCCGTGCTGGCCTGGCTGGCGGCATTCCAGCGGCTGGACCCGCACGAGTTGCAACACTGCCACTATGTGCACCGCGACGAGGCGGCAGCCCGTCACCTGATGCTGGTGGCCAGCGGCCTCGACTCGCTGGTGTTGGGTGAGCCGCAGATTTTTGGCCAGATGAAAGCGGCGTATGCCCAGGCCGTGGAGGCGGGCACACTGTGTGGTCCCTTGCACCAGACGTTCCAGCGCGTGTTCGCGGTGGCCAAGCGGGTGAGGGCGGAGACTGCCATCGGCCACAATCCCGTCTCCGTGGCCTACGCATCGGTGCGGCTGGCGCAGCGGATCTTTGCCGACCTGCGCCAGAGCACTGCGCTGCTGCTGGGTGCCGGCAAGACTGTCGAGCTGGTGGCCCGTCACCTGCGCGAGCAGGGCATTGCCCGCATCATCATTGCCAACCGCACTCTGGACCGGGCGCAGCTGCTGGCCGAGTCGGTACAGGCAGAAGCGATCCTGCTCGGTGACATGCCGGCGCGACTGCACGAGGCCGACATCGTGATTTCTTCCACCGCCAGCCAGCTGCCGCTGCTTGGCAAGGGCGCGGTCGAACAGGCACTCAAGCGCCGGCGCCGCAAGCCGATGTTCATGGTGGATATCGCGGTGCCGCGTGATATCGAGGCACAGGTTGGTGAGCTGGAGGATGTCTACCTCTATACAGTGGATGACTTGCGTGATGTCATCGACGAGAACCTGCGCGCACGGGAACAGGCAGCCGAGGAAGCTCGGGTGCTGGTGGAGGAAGGTGTCGCCGCTTTCCAGCAGGAGCGTCGCCAGCAAGAAGCAGCGTCGAGTATCGTCGAATACCGGCAGAAGGCGGAATCCTGGCGCGATGCGGAAATCGAGCGGGCGATGAAAGCGATCGCGCGCGGCGAGGATGCCGGCGAGGTGGTGCGCAACCTGGCGCGCAACCTCACCAACAAATTATTGCACCATCCCACGGAAATGCTCAAGCAACTGGGGCGGCAATCCGCTGCCGGTCGTGCTGCTGACTGGGAAGATTGATCCCTGTTTCTCATCTGCGGCGGAAGATCGTGTACTCGCCATCTTCCAGCACTGCGACTTCATAGTACTGCTTGATAAAGCTATCCAGCTCGGTAAATTCCTGCAACCGGTTGCCACCTGCAGGATGAAAAAAATTGTGGATGTAGACGATGAACGCTGGCGGATCTGCTGTCAGTGTGTCGATGAATTCCCTGCGGAACCCCTGGGTGACCGGTGAGTGCGGTTGCAGGTAGAGCGGAATGTCCTCGACAAAACGTGTCGCTGTGACGGCGCCTGCCAGCAGCAGGCTGCCCTGGCCATCGCCGGAGCCATCCAGCGCCTGCACCTTGTCGCCTGGCTGCAGGTGTTGCTGCAGGTATCGTGCGATTTTTTTCGAGCGGATTTGGGCATTCTCCGCGTCATAGCCGGCATTGTGCAGTCGTTGCCAGGATAATGTCCCCGCCAGGAAAGTCAGCAACACGACAGGCAGCACCAGCAGGATGCGCAGGGATTTCTCCGCGTTGCCAGCAGCCGCGGCAGCTGGCGTCAACAGCAGGGTAAAGCACAACAGGGCAAAGAAATACGGTGGCAGCAGGTGCGCAAACCAGAATTTGCCGGCCACCATTTCGTGCCAGGCTATCGCGAACAGGGCAATGGCCAGGCAGCGCAAGTGGCACATGGCCTGGACGTCACCGCGCCACTGTCGCCATGCCCACAGCAGGCCTGGTATGGCCATCAGCGACAAGCGGCCCAGGTGCGATGCCTGCATGGCCAGCAGATCCCGCCATTGCTGCCAGGCATTGTCGTAATGGAAAAGATCGGTGCGCGTTGAAACGTAGACCGGCGTGTAGGTTTGGTACAAGTGCACCAGTTCGGCCAGGTCGGCATGGCGCAGCGCCCACAGAAGCGGTATTGCAAACAGCAGCAGGAAGCCAATGCCCAGTAGCGGCAACAGCTGCACAGAACGCGTGGTGACACTGCCAGGCAGGCGCTGTAGCAATATCCAGAAAAATGCCGGCCCCATGACAATCATATTCGGCTTCAGGCTGCAGGCTATGCCGCAGAGTGCACCGACAAGCAGTGCATCGCGCAATGGCTTGCCAGTGTTGCGGCACAGCAGTGCCAGTGCTGCTGCCAGTGGCAAGGTGGCGATGTAATCGCGCTGGAATGCTGCGGTAGTGCCGCCAGCAAAATACACGATGGCAAACAGCGCGGGTGCCGTGACAGCTGCTGCCAGGGACAGCGGGCGCAGGATCTGCCAGCTGCAGGCAGCCAGGCCAAACAGCAGCAAGCCATCCAGTAGCCGCACAGGCACAGCGCCATAACCGAAAGCCTTGCCAATCATGGCATGCAACAGGAACGGGCCCGGCAGGTTGTTCTCGAAAATGTCGCGGTAGAGTAACAATCCTTTTTCGTTGATGAGGAACGCACAGTAATGCAGCATCGCCAGGTCCATCTCGACAGGCTGGTAGCGCGACATCCACAACAGTGAGAGCGCCAGTGCGGCGATCGAGAAGGCGGTGAGTCTGGCTAGCAGCTGTCCGGTAGCAGTCAGTGTCAGGGCAGGCATGCGGGGATACCGTGGTTTTGCGGCATTATTCCATGATTCCGGGCTGTGACAAACGACGATACAATGTTGCCTGAGCCTGCTGGATCCCTGCATGAAACCGTCACTGCTGCAAAAACTGCAATCCTTGTCAGAGCGCCATGAGGAACTGGCGGCGCTGCTGGGCGATGCCGGCGTCATTGCCAACCAGGATAAGTTCAGGCAGTACTCACGCGAATTCGCCGAGCTGGAGCCGGTGGTGCATGCCTATCGCCGCTACCAGCAGGTGCTGGCTGATATCGTCACCGCGCGCGACCTGCTGCAGGATGCTGATCCGGACCTGAAAGCCATGGCGGAAGATGAGCTGCGTGAAGCCCAACAACAGCAACAGCAGCTGGAGCAGGAATTGCAGATGCTGTTGTTGCCGAAAGACCCGAATGACGGGCGCAACATCTTCCTCGAAGTTCGCGCCGGAACCGGCGGCGACGAGGCGGCGATTTTTGCCGGCGACCTGTTCCGCATGTATAGCCGCTATGCTGACCAGCGAGGCTGGCGCGTGGAAATCCTCAGTGAGCGACCGGGTGATCATGGCGGCTTCAAGGAAATCATTGCCAGGGTTGCCGGGGCAGACGTCTATTCAAGACTGAAATTCGAATCGGGCGCACACCGGGTGCAGCGCGTGCCGGAAACCGAAGCGCAAGGCCGTATCCATACCTCGGCCTGCACGGTCGCCATCCTGCCGGAACTGGACGAGGTGGAAGCGGTAGACATTGACCGCAATGACCTGCGCATCGACACCTTCCGCGCTTCCGGTGCTGGCGGACAGCACGTCAACAAGACCGACTCTGCTATCCGCATCACCCATTTGCCGACAGGCATTGTCGTGGAATGCCAGGATGAGCGCAGCCAGCACAAGAACCGCGCCAGGGCCATGGCGCTGCTGGCAGCGAAACTGTACAACAGCGCGATTGAACAACAACAGCAGCAACAGGCCTCTGAACGACGCAACCTGGTCGGCAGTGGTGACCGCTCCGAGCGCATCCGCACCTACAATTTCCCGCAGGGGCGCGTGACCGACCATCGCATCAACCTGACGCTGTATGCACTGGACGAAATCCTGCAAGGTGGCCTTGATGCCGTGGTCCAGCCGCTGGTCAATGAATACCAGGCTGACCAACTGGCTGCACTCGGGGGTGACTAGTGCTGCGCCATGCTGCCCACAACATTGCGGACTTCCTGCGGCTGGCTGCTGAAGACCTGCGCGAAGTCAGTGAAGACCCGCGCCGCGATGCCGAAGTGTTGCTGGCTGCCGTGCTCGAGTGTGACCGCGCCCGGTTGTATGCCTATGGCGACCACTACATCGACCAGACGGCGCGTGACATCTTCTGCCATTATGTCGAACGCCGCTGTGAGGGCGAGCCGGTTGCCTATATCCTCGGCCAGCGCGAATTCTGGTCTCTCGTACTCAAGGTCAATGACAGCACGCTGATCCCGCGCCCGGATACTGAAATCCTCGTCGAGACTGCCTTGCACTGTTGCCAGCAGGAACAGGCGCACGTTATCGACCTCGGCACCGGTTGCGGTGCCATTGCGCTGGCATTGGCCCATGAACGGCCCAAATGGCAGGTGGATGCGGTCGATGCCCAGCAGAATGCTGTCGATCTTGCGCAGCTCAATGCCCGCCTGCTTGCCCTGCCGAATCTCAGTGTCTACCGCAGCCACTGGTTTGATGCCGTACTGGCGCATACAGCTGCGCCAGATGGCAAGTTCGACATGATTGTCAGCAACCCGCCGTACATCGCGGCAGATGACCCGCACCTGGCGCAGGGTGACTTGCGCTTCGAGCCGCTGTCAGCACTGGTCGCCGCCGATGAGGGCTATGCCGACCTGGAAGCGATTGCCCGGCAGGCTTGCGGTTTCCTCAACGATGGCGGTTTGTTGTTACTGGAGCACGGCTTTGGGCAGGGCGAGCGCTTGCGCGCTACGCTGCGTGCACTGGGTTACGACAACGTGGATACCGTGCGCGACTATGGTGGTAACGAGCGCGTCACCGTGGCTCACTGGCATCCCCCGGAGGCAAGCCGGCATGGATGACGCGCAACTGCTGCGCTATAGCCGGCATATCCTGCTCGAGGGATTCGATCTCGAGGGGCAGGAGCGGCTGCAGCGTGCGCGCGTGCTGGTGGTGGGCGCTGGCGGGCTGGGTTGCCCTGCAGCGATGTACCTGGCGGCGAGTGGTGTTGGCAGTATCGTGCTGGCCGACGACGATGTTGTGGATGCCAGCAACCTGCAGCGGCAGATTGGCCATGGCACCGCCGATATTGGCAGGGCCAAGGTATTGTCATTGTCGGCCACGTTGCAGGACATCAACCCTGCCTTGCGCTTAGACGCCGTGCAGCAACGCTTGCAGGGTGAGCAGCTGCTGGTGCACGTGGCGGCGGCAGATGTGGTACTCGATTGCTCGGACAATTTCACCACGCGCCTGGCCATCAACCGTGCCTGTGTCGCACATCGCAAGCCGCTGGTGTCCGGTGCAGCTATCCGCGCCGAAGGCCAGGTCGCGGTCTTCAATCTCAACGCGGGTAGTCCCTGCTATGCCTGTCTTTATGGTGAAGACAACCCGGAAGAAAATCTGACTTGCAGCGAGAGCGGTGTTTTAGCGCCGCTGGTCGGCATTATCGGGGCGATGCAGGCGGCGGAAGCCGTGAAGATCCTCGCCGGTTATGGTGAGCCGCTCGACGAGCGCTTGCTACTGCTGGATGCTCGCGTGATGGAATGGCGCTCGCTGGCATTACGCCGCGACCCGCACTGTGCTGTTTGCGGGCAACCGGGCTAGAACGACACAGAGCGCCCGCCGTCGACCGCGATGACCTGGCCAGTGATGTAAGGCGCATCGCGCAGCAGGAACAGGACGGTAGTCGCAATATCCTGCACACGCCCGGTGCGGCCGAGCGGCACTTTCGCGAGCACTTGCTGTTGCGCCATGCTGTCCACCGCGCCGCCCTGGCCCGGCCAGAGTATGGCGCCCGGTGCCACGCCATTGACGCGCACTTGTGGCGCCAGCTCACGCGCCAGCGACATGGTCAGCATCACGTTGCCCGCCTTGGCCATGCAATAGACAGTGTGTTCAGCCAGCGGCCGTTCGGCATAGATGTCGGCGATGTTGACGATGGCACCTTGTTGTCTGGCCAGTGGGGCAGCCAGGGCCTGGGACAGGAAAAACGGCGCTTTCATGTTGCTGCCGACCAGGTCATCCCACTGTTGTTCGCTGATATGGCCGATCGGTGTCGGGAAAAAACTGGAGGCGCTATTGACCAATGCATCGATGCGCCCCCACGGTTCTTGTGCCTGCACGGCAAACTGGCGGATCGCGCCGACATCATTGAGATCCGCCGCCAGGCAAACGGCAGAATCCGGGCGCAGGGTATTGAGGGTGGCGGCCAGTGCTTCAGCCTGCTCGCGCGATTGCCGGTAGTGGATAACGGTATTGTAGCCCGCGTGGTGCAGCGCTGTGACTATCGCTGCACCGATGCGCTGCGCGCTGCCTGTCACCACGGCCACCGGGCGCTGCTGTGGAGGCGTGCTGGCGTCAATGCGGTCGCTGGCAGTCATCTGGGCTGGTGCTCCTGCTGTCTTGAAGGAGGTTGTGCAACGGGCGCGACAGCGGCGATGCGCAAGCGGTTTAATTCTTCGCCGAATGCCTTGCCGCGAAAGCGGGAGTTGTCGATGCTGCCACTGTTCACAGCCTGACAAAGTTGCCAGGCTTCACGCAACAGCCCGGCTTGCGGGTATTCACGCTGTTCGAAGCCAGTACGCCCTCTAGCGTCTGCCTCGCAGGCTTGCAGGAATGGTTCCAGCCGCAGCGGCCGGCGGAAAAGATCCAGTTTCCCGAAAAGCTCGATAATTGTGCTGGCGCGCAATTCCAGTGCTCGATGGCAGTGGGTGTGATAGGCGGCCACATGCAGGGCGAGGTCGCGGTATTCATTCGGTACGCCCAGTCGTGCACAGAGGTGGGAAAGTGGTTGGCGGGTTTTCTGCTCGTGACCGATGTGGCGCGGCCATTGCTCTGGCGGCGTCAAGGCCTTGCCGAGGTCATGGCACAGCGCGGCAAACCGCGCCTGGCGATCCCCTGTCAGCAGGGCGCATTGCTTCAGCACCATCAGTGTGTGGATGCCGGTGTCAATTTCCGGGTGGTGTTGCGGTGACTGTGGTACACCGAAAAGCGCATCGATTTCCGGAAAAATGACAGCGAGTGCCCCGCATTCGCGCAACACGGCAAAGAAAACCTGCGGGTCTGCCTCGCCCAATGCCCGGTCGCATTCCTGCCATACGCGCTCGGGAACCAGTGCGTCCACTTCGCCGTCATGCACCATCTGCTGCATCAGCTGAAAGGTTTCGTCGGCAATGCGGAAGCCGAGGTGGTGGTAACGCGCGGCAAACCGGGCAACACGCAAGATGCGGACGGGATCTTCGCAAAAGGCGGGCGAAACATGGCGCAGTAATTTCTGCTCGAGGTCGCTGCGCCCGTGATATGGATCGATAATGTTGCCCTGTTCGTCCTGTGCCATCGCATTGATTGTCAGGTCGCGGCGCAACAGGTCTTTTTCCAGCGACACTCCAGGGTCGGCATGGAAGACAAAGCCGTGGTAACCCGGCGCGGTCTTCCGTTCAGTGCGGGCGAGGGCGTACTCCTCGCCGGTTTCCGGATGCAGGAACACCGGGAAGTCCTTGCCGACGGGCCTGAAGCCACTGGCAAGCATCTGCTCCGGTGTGGCACCGACTACCAGCCAGTCGCGTTCCTTGGGCGACAGTCCCAGTAGGGAATCCCGCACAGCACCGCCCACCAGCCAGGTCTGCATGTTGCAGGTATGCCTCAGCGGGGATCGTTTTCGTATAACCGTGTCAGCGGCGCGACGCGGGTGTTGCCGCTGCCACTGATCACACGCACGCGCTGGCCCGGGACAAACTCGCGGATATCTTCCACTTCCTGCACTACCGCCATTGCCGAGCCGTTGTCCATGTGTACGATGATTTCAGCGCCCTGCGCGCGCGTCATTTTTTCCTGCGCCATGCCGCCGACTACCGCGCCTGCCACTGCGCCCACCGCAGTGGCGAGATCCCGGCCACTGCCGCTACCAGCAGCATGCCCCGCCACGCCGCCAATGATCGCGCCGCTAGCATGGCCGAATTCATTGCGGTCGCCTTCCAGTACCACAGGTCGCACCGCATCGACCGTGCCGTAACTCACCTGCATGGGATTGCGTGCTTCCTCGCGGGTATAGACATCACCGGACAGCTTGTCGGCACAACCGGCCAGCGAGAGGCACGCCAGCAGCAACAGCAAGAAATGATTGTGTTTCATGGCATCTACCTTTGCAGAATCCTTTCAAGAATAGCCTGATTCCGGCCTGCGTGCAGCGTACGGTTTTTCCGGGCAATGTTATGATTCCCGGCTCTGACATGCTGGGGTTACGACAATGACGGCCACTATCCTGGTCACCGGCGGCGCCGGCTATATCGGCAGCCATGCTTGCCTGGCTCTGCTGCAGGCAGGGTATGCCGTCGTCGCAATCGATAATCTTTGCAACAGCCACGCCCGGGCGCTGGAGCGTGTGCGGCAACTCGCCGGCCGCGACCTGCATTTTGTCCAGGGTGACATCCGTGATGCCGCAGCCCTGGGGCGCCTGTTTGCCGATCACCCCATTGCGGCAGTCATGCATTTTGCCGGCCTCAAGGCCGTCGGTGAGTCGTGCAAGAAGCCGTTGCTCTATTACGACAACAATGTGCTCGGCACGATCAGCCTGTTGCAGGCGATGGAGCGCGCCGCTGTGAAACGGCTGATTTTCAGTTCATCTGCTACTGTTTATGGCTTCCCGGAGCGCATGCCGATCGACGAGGAAGCGCCGCTGGCGGCCTATAACCCCTATGGTCGCACCAAGCAGATGATCGAGCAGATGCTGGGTGACCTGTGCCTGCCCACCGCACAGGATGGCTGGCAAGTGGCACTGTTGCGCTATTTCAATCCTGTGGGCGCACATGAGAGCGGCATGATCGGGGAGGATCCTGGCGGGATACCCAATAACCTGTTGCCGTACGTGACGCAGGTCGCCGCTGGGCGCCGCGAATGGCTGCCGGTGTTCGGCAATGATTACCCGACCGCTGACGGCACCGGCGTGCGCGATTACATCCACGTGCTTGATCTGGTCGATGGTCACCTGAAGGCGCTGCAGAAGCTCGAGACGCTGCCTGAAGGGGAGGGTTTCTGCCGCGCCTGGAACCTCGGTACGGGCCAGGGCTACAGTGTGCTGGAGATGGTGCGGACCTTTGAACAGGTCAATGGGGTTGCCGTGCCTTACCGCATCATGCCGCGGCGCGACGGCGACGTGGCCTCGTGCTGGGCTGATGCTTCACGAGCGAAAACCGAATTGGGTTGGGTGGCGAAGCGCGATCTTGCGACCATGCTGGCTGACAGCTGGCGCTGGCAGCACAACAACCCGGATGGCTATCGCTAGGCAGCTGCCCGGTTTTCAGCGCGCGCCGAAGACGACGATCGTCTTGCCTTTGACAGAAATGAGATGCTGTTCTTCCAGTGTCTTCAGAACCCTGCCGACCATTTCCCGTGAGCAACCGACAATCCGGCCGATCTCCTGGCGGGTGATGCGGATCTGCATGCCGTCCGGGTGGGTCAGGGCATCGGGTTCCTTGCACAGGTCGAGCAGCGTACGCGCCACGCGGCCGGTCACATCCATGAAGGCCAGGTCGCCGACCTTGCGGGTGGTGGCGCGCAGCCGGTTGGCCAGTTGCTTGCCCATCGCGATCAGGATTTCCGGGTGCTTGTCGCTGATCTCATTGAACTTGGTGTAACTGATTTCCGCGACTTCGCACGGGCCCTTGGCCCTTACCCAGGCGCTGCGGGGGCTGTTCTTGTCGTCGAACAGGCCCATCTCGCCGAAGAAATCACCGGCATTGAGGTAGGCGACGATCATTTCCCGGCCGTCAGCATCCTCGATCAGTACGGTCACCGAGCCGCTGATGATGTAATACAGCGCATCGCTGGTGTCGCCCGCATAGATGATGGTGCTCTTGGCGGGATAGCGCCGGCGGTGGCAGTGCGCCAGGAAGGCATCGACGTCATGGATTTGCGGTGTCAATGAAACGGAAACCAAACCAACCCCCTTGTTGCAGTTCTCGGCCAAACTGCTTGCAGGATAACTGTTTTGTTGTGGCCCCGTGCTTTGTCACAGGGGGTTTGTGATAATGGCCGACTGTAAACCAGCCGTTGTGCCGTTTTCAAGCAAGCATCGCAGTGGCTGGCCGGTTCTTCGACAGGCGTCACAAAGACAGGTGGTCAGGCATGAAAGCAGAGGTGAAATGGGTAGGTGAGGCGATGTTCCTGGCCGAGTCGGGCAGTGGTCATTGTGTGGTCATGGATGGCCCGCCGGATCATGGTGGCCGAAACCTGGGCCCGCGCCCGATGGAAATGCTGCTGATGGGCATGGGTGGCTGCGCTTCCTTTGACGTGGTCAGCATCCTGAAAAAATCCCGCCAGGCGGTAACCGGTTGCGTGGCCCGCCTTGAAGCCGAACGTGCCGACGAGATCCCGGCAGTCTTCACGGCCATCCGTATCCATTTTGTGGTATCCGGCAAGGACCTCAAGGAGGCTCAGGTCAAGCGGGCTGTTGACCTGTCGGCCGAGAAATATTGCTCCGCTTCCATCATGTTCAGCCGGGCCGGGGCTGCGGTGAGCCACAGTTACGAGATCGTGGCCGAATAAGCTGATTGCATTCGGGCGGGGTCAGCGGCTAGAATCTGCGCCCCTGCCCACTGGCAGGCCAAGCTATCCACTGTTGGAAGAGAACATGCCCTCAGTACGTATCAAAGAAAACGAGCCGTTTGACCTTGCCCTGCGCCGTTTCAAGCGTTCATGTGAAAAAGCCGGGGTTCTGGCTGAAGTCCGCCGTCGTGAGTTCTACGAGAAGCCGACCTCCGTGCGCAAGCGCAAGGCTGCCGCTGCCGTCAAGCGCCACCTGAAGAAGCTGTCGCGGGAAAACCGTCGCCAGCAGCGCCTGTACTGATCTACCCTTGCCCGGCGTCAAGTCGGGCAAAGCCCAGTATGAACAAGCCCAAGCCGCCCACGGTTTCGTGCGCGGCTTTTGCTGTTTCTGTATGATCCTGCGATGGCTGGCCTGATTCCCCAATCGTTCATCGATGACCTGCTCGCTCGCGTCGATATTGTCGATGTGATTGACCGGCGTGTGCGTTTGAAGAAGAGCGGGCGCAACTACATGGCCTGCTGCCCTTTTCACGAAGAAAAGACCCCGTCGTTCAGTGTCAGCCAGGAAAAGCAGTTCTACCACTGCTTCGGCTGTGGTGCCGGTGGCAATGCCATCGGCTTCCTGATGGCCTATGAAAACCTCGATTTCCCGCGTGCTGTAGAGGCTCTGGCCCAATCCCAGGGTATGGAAGTGCCGCGTGAGCAGCTGAATGAACAGCAGCAGCGCCAACAGCGCCAGCAGCAGGATCTCTGCGCCCTGCTGGAACAGGCGGCCCATTACTACCGCCAGCAGCTGCAACGCCATCCCTCTGTGGGCCGCGCGCGTGAATACCTGCAGCGCCGTGGGCTGTCCGAGGCGGTCATCGAACAGTACGGCATAGGTTATGCTCCTCCGGGCTGGGACAACCTCATGCAGCATTTGCTGCAGGCCGGCTGGCAGGAATCCCTCCTGCTCGATAGCGGCATGCTGGTGGATCGCGACGACACCGGCAGGCGCTATGACCGCTTCCGCGACCGCATCATGTTCCCGATCCGTGACCTGCGCGGCCGCGTGATAGCCTTTGGTGGTCGGGTGCTGGGTGATGAAAAGCCTAAGTACCTGAATTCGCCGGAAACGCCGGTTTTCTCCAAGGGGCGTGAACTGTACGGCCTGTATGAGGCCAACCGCGCCAAGGGCAACTTGCCGCGCATTGTGGTTGTAGAAGGCTATATGGATGTGGTGGCGCTGGCCCAGTATGGCCTGGCCGGTGCAGTGGCCACGCTGGGTACTGCGGCCGGTACGGCCCATCTCGACAAGGCCTTCCGTTATGCCAACGAGGTGGTGTTCTGTTTTGACGGGGACGAGGCCGGGCGGCGGGCGGCAGCCAGGGCGCTGGAAGTCTCGTTGCCTGCCCTCAGGGACCAGCGCCAGGTGCGCTTCCTGTTCCTGGCGGAGGGTGATGATCCTGACAGTTATGTCCGGGCGCGGGGGCTGGAGTCGTTCACTACCCAGCTGGAGAAGGCGCGGCCCTTGTCGGAATACCTGTTCGAGCAGGCTGGCCAGGGTTTGCAGCTCGATATTGCGGAAGGCCGTGCCGGGTTGGTCAGCCGGGCCTTGCCTATGCTGGTACGCCTGCCTGAAGGCCCCTTCCGGCAACAGATGTTTATTGACCTTTCCTTGCGAACGCAGCTGGATGTCCCTTCGCTGCAGCAGATGGCGGCGGGGGTAGAGCAGCGTTCACCGGCACCGGTGGCGCATGCCAGGGCAGTGATGGCGGGCGACGATGAGCCTGAAGTCACCGGCTCTGGAACTGGCCAGGAGGTGGTTGTACAGCAGCCAGCGAGACCTTCCCAGAGTGCCTCCGGGCCGCGCATCGAGCTCAGCCTGCCGGAATCGCTTTTGCACTTGTTGCTGCACTACCCTCATCTCCACCAACAGATCGTTCCCGATTTGCCCCGGCTGCGGCAGGGGGCGGATGAGGATGCCGCTCTGCGCCATCTGGTCCAGTGGGTGGAGCTGCTGCAGGAGTACCCCGGGGCCAGCCGTAGCCGGTTGCTTGGCCTATGGCAGGGTCGGCACGGGCAGGAGGGCGGTGAGCGCCTCTACGCCCTGGCAGGGAAGGAGCACCTGATTGGCAGCGAGCTGTTGGCTGCCCGCCAGTTGCAGGAAGTGCTGGCGCGCCTGCTGGCCACTATCGAGCATGAAACCCCGCTGGAGCGCCTGATAGCCAAGTCGCGCCAGCAACCCCTGTCCGAGCTGGAAAAGCATGACCTGACCCGGCTGTTGCAGGACAGCCACCGCCGGCGCTGAGCCGTCCGCCGACTTGCAATCTGGCGGGTTGCCCCCACCATCCGGTATAATCCGCGCCCTTTAGCACCGCCCAAGTAGCCACTGGATAAGCCTATGTCTGAGATCGTCAAGCAACAATCCCGGTTGAAGGACCTGATCGCTCGCGGCAAGGAGCAGGGCTACCTGACCTACGCCGAGGTGAACGATCACCTGCCGGAAGACATTTCTGATCCGGACCAGGTCGAGGACATCATCCAGATGATCAACGACATGGGTATTCGTGTGTTTGAAATGGCACCGGATGCTGAAGCCCTGTTGATGGTAGATGGTGAGGCTGCGATTGATGAGGAAGCGGTTGCAGAAGCCGCTGCCGCGCTTGCTGCTGTCGAAAATGAAGTGGGCCGTACTACCGACCCCGTGCGCATGTACATGCGCGAGATGGGTACTGTCGAACTACTGACCCGTGAGGGTGAAATCGAGATTGCCAAACGCATCGAGGAAGGCATCCGCGAGATGATGGCGGCCTTGTCATATGTGCCGGGTGCTGTTGAGTCAGTACTGAATGAGTATGCTTTGGTGGCAACAGAGGAGCGCAAGCTCAGTGACATCATCAGCGGCTATCTTGATCCTGTCGAGACGTTGCCCCCTGCCGAGATTCCCGATGCGGATGATGAGGAGGCCATTCCTGAAATCGGCGCCAAGAAAAATGCCAAGGCTGCCGTCAAGGATGATGAGGAAGAGGATGAATCAGGTGGCGATGAGACCGACGAAGTTGACACCGGTCCTGATCCTGAGGAAGCCAGGATCCGTTTCGGTGATCTGAAAAAGCAGTTCGACAAGATGCGCAAGAATGTCGCCAAGCATGGCAGGGACAGCAAGCAGGGCGCGAAGGAAATGGAAGAGCTGGCCGAGGTGTTCAAGTTTTTCAAACTGACGCCGCGCCAGTTTGACCCGATTCTCAAGGATGCGCGGGATACCCTGCAGCAGATCCGCGCCGAGGAGCGCAACATCATGGCGCTTTGTGTGCGTCGTGGCGGTATGGATCGCAAGCATTTCATCGAAGTATTTCCCGGCAACGAGACCAACGAAAAGTGGATCTCTTCCCAGCAGCGCCTGAAGAAGAACCAGGGCATTGTTGATCGCCTGGAAAATATCAAGCCGGATGTCCAGCGCAGCCAGAAAAAACTCGCCCAGATCGAGGTAAGGATGGGCATGCCGCTGTCTGCGCTCAAGGAAATAAATCGTCGTCTTTCCCTCGGCGAAGCCCGTATGCGCCGCGCCAAAAAGGAGATGGTAGAAGCCAACCTGCGTCTCGTCATCTCGATTGCCAAGAAATACACCAACCGCGGCTTGCAGTTCCTGGACCTGATCCAGGAAGGCAATATCGGCCTCATGAAAGCGGTGGACAAGTTTGAATACCGTCGCGGCTACAAGTTTTCGACGTATGCTACCTGGTGGATCCGCCAGGCCATTACCCGTTCTATCGCTGACCAGGCGCGTACTATCCGTATCCCGGTTCACATGATCGAGACGATCAACAAGCTGAACCGCATTTCGCGCCAGATGTTGCAGGAAATGGGTCGTGAGCCGACGCCGGAAGAGCTTGGCGAACGCATGGAAATGCCGGAAGACAAAGTGCGCAAGGTCCTGAAAATCGCGAAAGAACCGATTTCGATGGAAACCCCGGTGGGCGATGATGAAGATTCCCATCTGGGTGATTTTATTGAAGATAACACCATCCAGTCGCCGATTGAGGCTGCGACCAGTGAAGGTTTGCGCGAGGCTACCCGCAAAGTGCTGTCAAGCTTGACGGCTCGCGAGGCCAAGGTGCTGCGCATGCGTTTTGGTATCGATATGAATACCGACCACACACTGGAAGAAGTGGGCAAGCAATTCGATGTGACGCGTGAACGCATCCGCCAGATCGAAGCCAAGGCTTTGCGCAAGCTGCGCCACCCGACGCGCTCCGATCACCTGCGCGGCTTCATTGACGAGTGATATCCATTAAAGGGCCCATAGCTCAGTTGGTCAGAGCAGGCGACTCATAATTACAGGATCCGAGGTAGTACAGGTAAAAAGTTAGTCCAACAGGGGCCCTTAGCTCAGCGGTCAGAGCAGGCGACTCATAATCGCTTGGTCGTTGGTTCAATCCCAACAGGGCCCACCAT
>ERZ1645187.2105-NODE-2105-length-17815-cov-38.532545_pt1 | contig 17815 bp, 17 predicted proteins | sample MGYA00575352_ERZ1645187 | MGnify/ENA primary metagenome ERZ1645187 (study PRJEB40837, sample SAMN11349314) | freshwater sediment metagenome | isolation source: river sediment | host: Sediment | place: India: Wazaribad , New Delhi | collected 2017-02-21 ... | reverse complement strand
ACGCCCACACTAGGGGCGACAACCTCGGCCAGGCGCAGTTGATTCCCCGCCCGGCGATCGCGGACGGGGAATCACCAGGCTAGATGCGCCTCAGACGTGGGCTTCGATCGGGGCGGCCGCGTGGGACTTGCCCTTCACGAAGAGCAGGGCACCCAAAAGCACCCACACGATGCCAAGGACCCCGTGGAACACGAAGTCGTTCTCCATGCCACCGCGGACCACCTCGTAGATGGCCCAGAACAGCGCGGGGGCCGCGAACCCGACAATGATGTCGAGCCACAGTTCCAGTCCCTTGACGAGGGTCAGTCCGACGCAGACGAGGCCGAGGGCGATGAAGCCCAGCCCCACGTATCGCAGGATGTCGGCGGTACCGGACGAGTCGGGGTTGAGTACCCAACGGACGATCCAGACCAGGCCGCCCAGCGCGCCGAGGACTCCACCGAGTTGACGCACAGTCATAGCAATGCTCCTTGTTCCACTCCCATGTAAGTGACCCAGCCGGCGCCCGAGAGCTGAGGTCTATGTCACATCTTTACCTGAGGATCGGCGCTCGCGTGGTGAAACCGCTGAACCCATCCCGAAGTTGTGATCACCCACCAAGAACTCCGGATCGCGGAGCCCGATTCGCCGTGGCTGCGCCAGATCAACAGCACCGCCTCGGGGCTCACCTGCTCGACCGAGAGCACGTCCAGGTACGTCTCGGGGATGGGGCCGATCTCGGCCAGCATCTCCTCCCGGGACCAGATCCGGCCGGACGCGCCGATCTCCTGCCACTGGGGGTGCAAGAGCGCCGCCACGGCGGCCCGGTCGGCGCGTACCTGGTCGGTGAGCAGCGAGCGCTCCAGCGCGACCACCTGCTCCTCGGGGGTCGGCACGTGGTCGGCTTCGAGGAACGCGCTGAACAGGTCGGGCTCGGGCTCGACCTGGCCGGGAGCGGCGCTGGGGTGGCTGACCGCCGCGCCCGCGAACCCGGGACCGGGAGCGGGCGGACCGCCCTCCTTCCAGGCGACGGCCGCGGCGTTGGCCAGCCGATCGGCGTGCTCGTTGAGTACGTGCCCGGTGTGGCCCTTGACCCACTCGAAACTGACCCGGCGGCCCGTCATCGCCTCGTCGAGCGCCTTCATCAGCTCCACGTTGAGGACCGGCTTGCCGTCGCCCTTCTTCCACCCACGCCGCTTCCAGCCGGGCATCCACTTGGTCACCGAGTTGATCACGTAGGTGCTGTCGCAGATCACGTGCAGGTCGTCGGGCAGGTGCGCGGTCTGCTGCAGCAGGTCCAGCACCGCCATCAGCTCGCCCATGTTGTTGGTGCCCAGGGCCCAGCCGCCGCACGCCCAGTGCGCGTCGTCGACGTACCAGCCCCAGCCGGCGGGGCCGGGATTGCCGAGGGCCGAGCCGTCCGCTGCCGCGATGATCGTCACGGCCGCGATCCTGCCATCAACCCCCGCGCTAACACCCGCACTGGCGCGCGAATGGCGACAGTGCGGCCTTTTGAAGCCACCGGCTGACCTCACAAGGCCGCACAGTGGTCAAAGCGGGACCGTGCGGGGGCCGGACGGCCGCCGCGCACACCGTCCGTCTCAATCATCACCGTCACTCCCCACCGGGCGGGTTGCCCTGACACACTGAATCCGTGCAGACAATCGGACTCATCGGCGGCATGAGCTGGGAATCCAGCGCGGTGTACTACCAGCAGCTCAACGAGGGCGTCGAGTCCCGGGTGGGCGGGTTGGCCTCGGCCAAGACGGTGCTCAGCTCGGTCGACTTCTCCGAGGTCACCGGGCTGCAGGAGGCGGAGGACTGGGACGGCGTCGCCGAGATCCTGGTCGCCGCCGCGCAGGGTGTGGAGCGAGCCGGCGCGGACTTCCTGATGCTGTGCACCACCACGTTCCACCGGGTGGCCGAGCAGGTGGAGGACGCCGTCGGAATCCCGCTGCTGCACCTGGCCGACGTCGTCGCCCAGGCCTGCAAGGACCACCGGCTGGAGTCGGTGGGGCTGCTCGGCACCTCGTTCGCCATGGAGCGCGCGTTCTTCACCGACCGGATCGTCTCCCACGGCCTCGACGTCCTGGTCCCCGACCAGCGCCACCACGACGAGATCAACCGGATCATCTACGAAGAGCTGGTGCACGGGAAGGTCAAGGACTCCTCCCGGCGAGCGGTGGTGTCGATGATCGACGAGCTGTGGGACGCCGGGGCCGGCGGCGTGATCCTGGGCTGCACCGAGCTGGAGCTGCTGGTGCGCCAGGCGGACGTGGAGATCCCGGTCTTCGGCTGCACCAGCCTGCACGTGGCCGCCGCGCTGGACCGGGCCCTGAGCTAGCAGAGCTGCGCTAGGCGCCTGACTCGGCCCGCGCGCGTCGCCGTTCCCGCCATCGGTGGACCAGGACGAACAGCCACGCCATCACCCCGAAGAGCCACGCCAGCAGGAAGATCACCAGCAGCGGGAAGAAGATCGCGGTCAGCGACAGGCCGACCGAGGCGGTGTCCTCGACCGCGGAGACGACCGGGGTCGCCGTACCCAGGGAGCCGGCGTTGATCGCGGGGCGTACGGCGGTCTTGCCGCTGTGCACCAGCCCGGCCATCACGACCCCGAGCACGATCGAGAACCACTGGTTCTCCTGGATCCAGGAGGAGGACTCCTCGAAGTCCTGGGCCGCGGCCGTGGCGGCGAAGATCAGCCCGCCGACCGTGGGCCGCACCAGGGTCTGGACGGTGTCGTTGAGGGTGTCGACGGCCGGGATCTTGTCCAGGACCACCTCGGCGATCAGCAGCACCGAGGCCACCGCGATCGACCAGCCGGACTCGATCCAGGCGTAGTTCTCCGGCAGCGTGATGATGTCGCTGTAGCGAGCGATCAGCGCCACCACCAGGAACGGGATGTAGGCGTTCAGCCCGGCCGCGGCCGAGAGCCCCATGCCGGTGAGGGCGGCGAGCATGTCGGACCTCCTGTGGTGCGTCGTGCCTCAACCACTGCGCGCGCGGCGCGCATGGGGACACCGTGGCACGCCGCCGCCCTCAACACCAGCACCCCGGCCAGTACGGCTCCGGTGCCGATTGAGGCGCCGAACCCGGGTCAGCCCCGCGCGGCCAGGCGGGCGAACGCCTCGGCCAACGGCGCCCAGGTCTCGTTGAGCTCGGTCTGCGCATCCTCGATGTCGGCGAGCAGGGCCTCCTGGTCCACCCCGCTGGCCAGGTGCCGGTCCCGGTCGTCCTCGGCCCAGGCGCGCACCACCTCGGCGGTGGCCTCCGGATGCAGCTGCACTCCCCAGGCGCGGTCGGCGTACCGCACCACCTGGGGAGCACCGTCGACGGTGGTCGCCAACACCACCGCCCCGGGCGGCAGGCGGAGCGCGATGTCGTCGTTCCAGTGGACACCGCGGGCCTCGACAGCTCCGCCGCCGGTGCGATCGGCCACCCCTGCAAACAGGTCGTCGGTGGCCGCGTGCTCGGTCCAGCCCACGTCGCGCAGCCCGACGGTCTGGCCCCGCGGGTTGGGCGCCGCCTCCCCACCCAGAGCCTCGGTCATCAGCTGGTGGCCCAGGCAGACCCCGAGCGTCGGCAGCCCCGCGGCCACGGCATCGCGGATCTGCTGCTTGACCGGCGAGAGCCACGGGTGCTTCGAGTCGTCGCCGTAGGCGTCCATCGAGCCGCCCAGCACCAGCAGTGCGTCGTACTGGCTCGCGTCGGGCAGGGCCTCGCCGGTCCAGGGGCGGGCCACCACCAGCTCGACTCCGTTCGCCTCCAGCCACTGGCCGAGGAGGGCGGGCGGGCAGCTGGGTTGGTGCTCGATCGCCAGGATGCGGGTCACGGCAGCTCCTCCGACCCGCTGTCCTCCAGGCTCAGCCAGGGGTCGCTGCGCTCCCACAGGGCCGGCAGGTGCAGGCGTACGCCGTCGCGCTCGGCCAGGTGCGAGAGCCGATCGATCGAGACGTCCAGGTCGTCGCCGGCGTACGGCAGGGCGCGCAGCGGCGCGGTCAGCGGCCGGAAGAAGTCGTCCCAGTGCACCAGCACCACCACCTCGGCCCCCACCTGCCCCACGGTCTCGTCCCAGTACCGGTCGATGTAGTCGAGGTCCATCAGGCCCAGCTGCCCCACGCCGAGGTAGGCGACCTCCGCCCGGTGGCCGCTCAGGGCGCCGGGCGCGAAGCCGGCGCTGCCCTGGATCAGCAGCCGCCGCCCGGTGGGCCCGTGGTGCACCAGCACCGACCACGCCTCCCCGCAGCGGTACGCCGTCGCCCGGGCGCGCCGCGGCACCGGCGCGGTGATGAGCCCCGGGTAGCGGTCGGGCGGGCAGTGCGCGCCCGGCACCAGGGTGACCTCGAAGGAGCCGAAGGCCGTCGGCTCGCCGGGGGTGGCGACCACGATCCGGTCCGCGCCCAGACCGTGCCCGCGGGCCACGTGCGCGCTGGACTGGCCACCCAGCACCGTCGCCCCGGTGCGCAGCGCCACGGTGGCGGAGTCCAGCACGTGGTCGAAGTGGCTGTGCACCGGCACGACCGCGTCGAGCCGCTCGATGCCGGCCAGGGCTAGCGCCTCGTCGATGCGCGTCACGTCGGGGCTCAGGGGCCGGGCGCCCACGCGTAGGAGGCTGTGTCGGGAGAAGTACCCGTCGGTCAGCAGCGCGCCGGCCGCGTCGTCGACCAGCACCGTGCTCACCCCGAGCCAGGTGACGGTCGGGTCGGAGCCGGCACGGCTCGGCTCCGCGGCCGGTACGTCGACCAGCGCGGCGTAGGCGCCCAGATCCGGGCGGCCCAGGCGCAGCCGCACCTACACGGCCTCGGTGCTGCCCGCCGGGCGGGCGCCCAGCTCCTCGTCCAGGCGCAGCAGGCCCACGCCGTCGTCGCCGATCATCTCCAGCCGGCCCAGGATCTCGCGGACCGTGGCCTCCTCCTCGACCTGCTCCTCCAGGAACCAGTTGAGCAGCGGCCGGGAGTCCAGGTCGCCCTCGGAGTCGGCGAGCCGGTACAGCTGGCGGATCGCCTCGGAGACGCGCTGCTCGTGCCCGAGCGCGGTCTTGAAGACGCCCACCACCGAGGTGTCGGGGACCTCGGGCGCGGAGATCGACCCGATCCGCGGGTGGTTGTCGCGGTCGGAGACGAAGGTGATGAACTTGTTGGCGTGCACGGTCTCCTCGTCGGCCTGGTGCCGCATCCAGGCGGACATGCCGGGCAGGTCGCGCAGCTCGAGCTCGATCGCCAGCTGTCGGTAGACGACGGAGGCCGAGACCTCCATGGTGATCTGGGCGTTGAAGGCGTCTTCGAGGGCCTGGCTCATCTTCATGGGCACAGCGTAGGGGTGCGGGGCTCGGCGTCGGGGCCAGGCACCCAGCGCCGACTGAGCTACTGACCGCCTGGCCCCTTAGACTCCCCCGATGGCCACTGCGGCCATCTCCCCCCAGGCACCAGCAGAAAGTGACGCCGTACCCCCATGTCCTCCACCCGCAGGGAAGACCTGCGCAACGTCGCCATCGTCGCCCACGTCGACCACGGCAAGACCACCCTCGTCGACGCCATGCTGCGCCAGGCCGGCGCCTTCACCGAGCACCAGGCCGAGAGCGTCGCCGAGCGGGTGATGGACTCCGGCGACCTGGAGCGGGAGAAGGGCATCACGATCCTGGCCAAGAACACCGCGGTCCACTACACCGGCCCGTCGGCCCCCGACGGCATGACGATCAACATCATCGACACCCCCGGCCACGCCGACTTCGGCGGCGAGGTCGAGCGTGGCCTGTCGATGGTGGACGGCATCGTGCTGCTGGTCGACGCCTCGGAGGGGCCGCTGCCCCAGACCCGGTTCGTGCTGCGCAAGGCGCTGAACGCCGACAAGCCCGTGGTCCTGGTCGTCAACAAGGTCGACCGCGGCGACGCCCGGATCCACGAGGTGGTCGACGAGACCTACGAGCTGTTCATGGATCTGCTGGACGAGAGCCACAGCCACGACGCCCTGGACTTCCCGGTGATCTACGCCTCCGGCAAGGCCGGCATCGCCTCGCTGGAGCAGCCCGAAAACGGGCACATGCCCGACGGCGACAGCCTCGAGCCGCTGTTCCGCACCATCCTGGACACCATCCCGGCGCCGGTGTACGACGAGGGCGCGCCGCTGCAGGCGCACGTCACCAACCTCGACTCCTCGCCGTTCCTGGGCCGGCTGGCGCTGCTGCGCATCCACCAGGGCGAGCTGCGCAAGGGCCAGACGGTGGCCTGGATGCGCGGCGACGGCACGGTCAAGAACGTGAAGATCACCGAGCTGCTGATCACCGAGGGCCTGGAGCGGGTGCCCGGCACCCAGGCCGGCCCCGGCGACATCGTGGCGATCGCCGGCATCCCCGAGATCATGATCGGGGAGACCCTCGCCGACGCCGAGAACCCGATCGCGCTGCCGCTGATCACCGTCGACGAACCGGCCATCTCGATGACCATCGGCACCAACACCTCCCCCCTGGTCGGGCGAGTGAAGGGCGCCAAGGTCACCGCCCGGCTGGTCAAGGACCGGCTGGACGCCGAGCTGGTCGGCAACGTGTCGCTGCGGGTCCTGCCGACCGAGCGCCCGGACGCCTGGGAGGTTCAGGGCCGCGGCGAGCTGGCGCTGGCGATCCTGGTCGAGCAGATGCGCCGCGAGGGCTACGAGCTCACCGTGGGCAAGCCGCAGGTGGTCACCAAGGAGATCAACGGCAAGGTGCACGAGCCGATGGAGCGCCTGACCATCGACTCCCCCGAGGAGTACCTGGGCTCGATCACCGAGCTGCTCGCCACCCGCAAGGGCCGGATGGAGCAGATGACCAACCACGGCACCGGCTGGGTGCGGATGGAGTTCCTGGTCCCCGCGCGCGGCCTGATCGGCTTCCGCACCGAGTTCCTCACCGAGACCCGCGGCACCGGCATGGCCGCCCACGTGTTCGAGCGCTACGAGCCGTGGGCCGGCGAGATCCGCTCGCGTGCCTCCGGGTCGCTGGTCGCGGACCGGGCCGGCTCCGCGACGTCGTACGCGATGACCTCGCTGCAGGAGCGCGGCGTACTGTTCGTGGAGCCGACCACCGAGGTGTACGAGGGCATGATCGTCGGGGAGAACTCCCGCGCCGACGACATGGACGTCAACATCACCAAGGAGAAGCAGCAGACCAACATCCGCTCCTCGACCTCCGACAACTTCGAGAAGCTGATCCCGCCGAAGCGGCTGTCCCTCGAGCAGTGCCTGGAGTTCTGCCGCGAGGACGAGTGTGTCGAGGTGACCTCGCAGTCGGTGCGGATCCGCAAGCTTGTGCTCGACGCGAACGACCGCGCCAAGACGGCCTCCCGGGCCCGCAAGGCCGCGCGCGGCTGATCAGGGGCAGCCGGGGCCACTTGTAGGTACGTAGTACCATCACTCGTGGAGGTGGTCGAGGTGAGTGTCGTCAGCGCCCGCACGTTCAACCAGTCACCCTCGAAGGTGAAGGCGATGGCCGCCGAAGGCCCGGTCTTCGTCACCGATCGCGGGGTGGCCGCCTTGGTCGTGCTCAACATCGATGAGTACGAGCGCCTGACCGGGGGCGGCAGCATCCGCGACTCGTTGCGCATGGACGTGTTCGTCGAGTTCGAGCCGGTGGTGTCCGGCGCGCTCGGCGAGGTCGCCGACCTGTGACTTTCCTGCTCGACACCAACGTCGTCAGTGAGCTGCGCAGGCCGTCGGCCGACGCGAACGTCGTGCGGTGGGCCGAGAGCCTGACCAAGCGCAACGCCTTCCTCAGCGTCGTGACCATCCGCGAGATCGAGGCGGGCGTCATCCTGGTGGAGCGCCGAGACCCGTCCCAGGGCGCGTGGCTGCGTGCCTGGCTGGAGGAGCAGGTGCTGATCGAGTACGCCGATCGCTTGCTCCCCGTGGACCTGCCGGTGGCGCGACGTGCCGCCACGCTCCACGTACCGGATCCGCGGCCCGAGCGCGACGCCCTGATCGCGGCCACCGCGCTGGTCCACGGTCTCATCGTCGTCACGCGCAACGTTCGGGACTTCGAGCCGACCGGGGTGGACGCGCTCAACCCGTGGCTGGCGCCGTAGTCGCCAGCCGGCAAAGACCACCATGTCGCCAGTTCGCGGCGCGCCGGCCGCTGGTTACGCCTGAGACGGGGGCGGTGGGCGCCGAGCTGGCGACATGGTGGTTCGCTCAGGCCCGGGGTTTGGCCGCGGTGAGGGTTGGCGGCAAGATCGGACGCATGCTGATCAAGGACACCGCCGCCATCGTCACCGGAGGGGCCTCGGGCCTCGGAGCCGCCACCGCCGCCGCCCTGGCCGGTGCCGGCGCCTCGGTGTTCGCCTTCGACCTGCCGGCCGCGGTGGAGTCCGCCCCGGGCGTGGCCGGGGTGACCTACGTGCCGGTCGACGTGACCGACGCCGAGCAGGTGCAGGCCGCGGTGGACCAGGCCGCCGCCGGCCCGGAGCCGCTGCGGATCGTGGTCAACTGCGCCGGCATCGGTCCGTCCATGCGCATCCTGGGCCGCAAGGGCCCGCACGACCTGGCGTTCTTCGCCAAGGTGGTGCAGGTCAACCTGATCGGCTCCTTCAACGTGCTGGCGCTGGCTGCCGAGAAGATCGCGGCGACCGAGCCGCTGGAGCACGGGCAGCGCGGCGTGGTGGTCAACACCGCCTCGATCGCCGCCTTCGAGGGCCAGGTCGGGCAGGCCGCCTACGCGGCCTCCAAGGGCGGCATCGTCGGCCTGAACCTGCCGGCGGCCCGCGACCTGGCGCAGTACGGCATCCGGGTCAACACCATCGCGCCGGGCATCATCGAGACCCCGATGCTCTCGACGGTCTCCGAGGAGTTCCGGGCCGGCCTGGCCGCCGGGGTGCCGTTCCCGCAGCGGCTCGGCCGCCCCGAGGAGTACGCCGACCTCGTGCTCTTCCTGGTCGGGCACGACTACCTCAACGGCGAGGTGGTGCGGATGGACGGCGCCCTGCGGATGGCCCCGCGCTAGCCCCTCAGATCCGGCCCTGGCGGTTGGCGGCCATCGCGCACCCGGCGAACCCCGCCGCCATCAACAGCGTGCCGGCCCCGGTCCACCCCTCCGGCAGCGCCTGGGTGAACGGCACCGAGACCACGTGCGCGGTGAACATCCACGGCACCCACGGCGGCGTGGTGCGCGCCCGGAACAGCGCGAGCGCCAGCAGCAGCTCACCGAGGTAGAAGGCGACGAAGGCGCTCCCCATCATCGCCTGCAGCAGTGCGTCGGAGGCGATGGCGTCGATCGCCTGCTCGGTCACCGCGTCGTGCTGGGCCAGGCTCCGGAAGACGATCAACACCTGGGCGAACGCGGCCAGCATCAGCGCGCCCACCGACAGCAGCACGGCGGCGACCAGGCCGGTCCGGAACCCGCGCCGCTGGAACAGCGTGAACAGCGACGGCACCCCGACGAGCAGGCCGACCGAGGCCAGGGTGAACAGCACCGCCAGGATCGCGAACCGGTCACCGTGCTCGCTGGCCGTGCGTAACAGGTCCCCGTCGCCCCGTGGGCGAGGGGTCATCTGTGCCCCGAGAAAGAGCGCCGTCGCCCCCGTGATCAGAGCGGCGGCCGAAACGGGGAGCCAGTCCGTCCGCACGCAGGTCACGGTAGCGGCTGAGACCTCATCGCGTGGGGAGTTGGCCGAGCCCGAGTCGTAGGCTGCCAGCCATGACCGCCCGCCGGATGTTGCCCACCGCAGAAGCCGTCGACCTGCTCAGGTTGGTGCGGCAGGTCGTGGCCGAGGAGCTGGCCCCGCGAGCCGCGGAGGCCGAGGCGACCGAGACGTTCCCCCGCGAGGTCTTCTCGATGCTCGGGCAGATCGGGGTGCTGGGTCTGCCGTACGCCGAGGAGTACGGCGGCGGCGGGCAGCCCTACGAGGTCTACCTGCAGGTGCTGGAGGAGATCGGCGCGGTGTGGGCCTCGGTCGGCGTCGGGGTCTCGGTGCACGCCCTGTCCTGCTTCGGCCTGGTCACCGCGGGTACGCCGGAGCAGCGGGAGCGCTGGCTGCCCGACATGCTCGGCGGGGACCTGCTGGGGGCCTACTGCCTCTCGGAGCCGCACGCCGGCTCCGACCCGGCCGCCATGCGCACCACGGCGCGCCGCGACGGCGACGAGTACGTGCTCAACGGCGCGAAGGCGTGGACCACCCACGGCGGGCACGCGGACTTCTACAAGGTGATGGCGCGCACCGGCGAGGACCGCAACGGCATCTCCTGCTTCCTGATCCCCGCCGACACCCCCGGCCTGGTGGCCGACAACCCCGAGAAGAAGATGGGGCTGACCGGCTCGACCACGGCCACGATGCTGCTCACCGACGTCCGGGTGCCGGTCGAACGCCGCCTCGGCGCGGAGGGCGACGGGCTCAAGATCGCGCTGGCCGGCCTGGACTCCGGCCGGCTTGGGATCGCCGCGGTGGCCACCGGGCTGGCCCAGGGAGCACTGGACCAGGCGGTCGCCTACGCACGCGATCGGCGTACCTTCGAGACTCGGATCATCGACCACCAGGGGGTGGCCTTCCTGCTGGCCGACATGGAGGCTGCGGTGCAGAGCGCCCGGGCGATGACCCTGCACGCCGCCCGGCTCAAGGACCGCGGCCTGCCCTTCGGCCGGGAGGCCTCGATCGCCAAGCTGGTCGCCACCGACAACGCGATGAAGGTGACCACCGACGCGGTGCAGGTGCTCGGGGGCTACGGCTACACCCGCGACTTCCCCGTTGAGCGCTACATGCGCGAGGCGAAGGTCATGCAGATCTTCGAGGGCACCAACCAGATCCAGCGGATGGTGATCGGGCGTTCGCTGGACCGGGACGACTCGGGGACGATCGTTCAGGGGTGAGGCCAGCGCACGCCGGTGCGCGGCCGTCTTGGAGAATTTAGTAGGACGTCCTACTATCTATGGGCCAGGACGTCCCGCCTACCTGTCTTGAGGTCCCCATGAGCGAACTCCACCAGCCCGAGCACCCGATTCGCCTGGTGACCGCCAGCAGCCTCTTCGACGGCCACGACGCCTCGATCAACATCATGCGGCGGATCTTCCAGTCCCAGGGCTGCGAGGTGATCCACCTCGGCCACAACCGCTCGGTCCAGGAGGTCGTCGACGCCGCGCTCGAGGAGGACGTGCAGGGGGTCGCCGTCTCCTCTTACCAGGGCGGGCACGTGGAGTACTTCGAGTACTTGGTGGAGTCCCTGCGCCGGGCCGGCGCCGACCACGTCAAGGTCGTCGGGGGCGGCGGCGGGGTGATCGTGCCGTCTGAGATCGCCCGGCTGCGGGAGTCCGGCGTGACCATCTTCTCCCCCGAGGACGGGCAGCGGATGGGCCTGGTCTCGATGGTCAACTCCGTGGTGGCCGCCTGCGACTTCGACCCGTGGCAACTGCGGCAGGTCGACGCCGACGACGTCCTCTCCGGCGACCGGCTGGCGGTGGCCCGGGCCATCACCGGCGCCGAGACCGGGCAGTTGGACCCGGACCTGCTGGACCGGATCAGGGCCGCGGCCGCGGCCCGCACCGCACCGGTGCTGGGCATCACCGGCACCGGCGGCTCCGGCAAGTCCAGCCTCACCGACGAGCTGGTACGCCGCTTCCGGGTCGACCAGCAGGACAAGCTGCGCATCGCGGTCATCGCCGTCGACCCCACCCGTCGCAAGGGCGGCGGCGCGCTGCTCGGCGACCGGATCCGGGCCAACAGCCTGGACGGTGACCGGGTGTTCTTCCGCTCCCTGGCCACCCGCGGCGCCCACGAGGTGCCCGACCACCTGGCCGACGTGATCGCGGTGGTGCAGGCCGCGGGCTTCGACCTGGTGATCGTCGAGACCCCCGGCATCGGCCAGGGCGACGCCGGGATCGTGCCGCTGGTCGACACCTCGCTGTACGTGATGACGCCGGAGTTCGGCGCCGCCTCGCAGCTGGAGAAGATCGACATGCTCGACTTCGCCGACACCGTCGCGATCAACAAGTTCGAGCGCCGCGGCGCCAAGGACGCCCTGCGCGACGTGGGCCGCCAGCTGGTGCGCAACCGCAACGCCTTCGGCCAGGGCCCCGAGCAGATGCCGGTCTTCGGCACCAGCGCCGCGACCTTCAACGACGACGGCGTCACCGCGCTCTACCAGCACCTCCGCGACACCCTGGCCGGCCAGGGGCTCCCGATCGCCGAGGGCACGCTGCCCCACGTGGACGTCCGGCACTCCTCCGGCATCCGTCAGGTGGTGCCCGGCGAGCGGGTGCGCTACCTGGCCGAGATCACCGAGACCGTGCGCGACTACCACCAGCGCACCCTGGAGTACGCCGACGCGGCACGCCGCGTGCAGCGGCTGGACGTGGTCGCCGGCGAGCTGGCGGAGGCTGGCGAGCCGGCCGACGGCGTCAGCGGCCTGCTGGAGCGCGCCCGCCGGGACCTGCCGCACGAGGTCGCCGACCAGATCGCCACCTGGCCGGCGGTCGTCGCGTCGTACTCCGGGGACGAGCAGGTGGTCACCGTCCGCGAGCGCGAAATCCGGACACGGCTGACCCGCGAGTCGCTCTCGGGCAACAAGATCCCCCGGGTCGCGCTGCCCCGCTACACCGACCACGGCGAGCTGGTCCGGTTCTGGCGCGCCGAGAACCTGCCGGGCCTGTTCCCGTTCACCGCCGGGGTCTTCCCGTTCAAGCGCGAGGGCGAGGACCCGGCGCGGATGTTCGCCGGCGAGGGCGACCCGTTCCGCACCAACCGCCGGTTCAAGCTGCTCTCCCACGACTCACCGGCCACCCGGCTCTCCACCGCGTTCGACTCGGTCACCCTGTACGGCCGCGACCCCGACCCGCGCCCCGACGTCTACGGCAAGGTCGGCACCTCCGGGGTCTCGGTGGCGACCCTGGAGGACATGAAGGCCCTCTACGACGGCTTCGACCTGGTCTCCCCCAGCACCAGCGTCTCGATGACCATCAACGGCCCGGCGCCGACGGTGCTGGCCTTCTTCCTCAACACCGTGATCGACCAGCAGGTGGACCGGTTCCGCGAACGCGAGGGGCGCGAGCCGTCCTCCGACGAGCGGGCCGACATCGCGGCCTACGCGCTGGCGAACGTGCGCGGCACCGTCCAGGCCGACATCCTCAAGGAGGACCAGGGGCAGAACACCTGCCTGTTCTCCACCGAGTTCAGCCTGCGGATGATGGCGGACATCCAGGAGTGGTTCATCCAGCACCAGGTGCGCAACTTCTACTCGGTCTCCATCTCCGGCTACCACATCGCCGAGGCCGGGGCGAACCCGATCAGCCAGCTCGCCTTCACCCTGGCCAACGGGTTCACCTACGTGGAGGCCTACCTGGCCCGCGGCATGGACATCGACGACTTCGCACCGAACCTGTCGTTCTTCTTCTCCAACGGGATGGACCCCGAGTACAGCGTGCTCGGCCGGGTCGCCCGCCGGATCTGGGCGGTCACCATGAAGGAGAAGTACGGCGCGGGCGAGCGCAGCCAGAAGCTGAAGTACCACGTGCAGACCTCGGGCCGCTCGCTGCACGCCCAGGAGATGGACTTCAACGACATCCGCACCACCCTGCAGGCGCTGATCGCGATCTACGACAACGCCAACAGCCTGCACACCAACGCCTACGACGAGGCGGTCACCACCCCCACCGAGGAGTCGGTACGCCGCGCGCTGGCGATCCAGCTGATCATCAACCGCGAGTGGGGCCTGGCGATGAACGAGAACCCGCTGCAGGGCTCGTTCATCATCGACGAGCTCACCGATCTCGTGGAGGCGGCGGTGCTGACCGAGTTCGACCGGATCAGCGAGCGCGGCGGCGTGCTGGGCGCGATGGAGACCGGCTACCAGCGCGGCCGGATCCAGGACGAGTCGATGCTGTACGAGCACCGCAAGCACGACGGCTCGCTGCCGATCATCGGCGTCAACACCTTCCTCAAGCCCGACTCGCACGACGCCGCGCCGGTCGAGATCGAGCTGGCCCGCGCGACCGAGGCCGAGAAGGAGTCACAGCTGGCCCGGGTGCGCGCCTTCCAGGAGGCGCACCGCACCGAGGCCGCCGAGGCGCTGGCCCGGCTCAAGGAGGCCGCGATGGCCGGCGACAACGTCTTCGCGGTGCTGATGGACGCCGCCCGGGTCTGCTCGCTGCAGCAGGTCACCGAGGCGTTCTTCGAGGTCGGCGGGCAGTACCGACGCAACGTGTGAGCGGTCCTTCAGACGTCGGTGATCCGGACCCCGGCGTGCGCCTTGTAGCGGCGGTTGATGCTGATCAGGTTGGCGGTCAGCGCCTCGACCTGGTGCGCGTTGCGCAACCGGCCGCCGTACAGGCCGCGCATGCCGGGCACCACGTCGGCCAGCGCCTGCACCAGGTCGGTCGCCTCGCGGTCGTCGCCGAGCACCAGCACGTCGGTGGCCACCTCGGCGACCTCAGCGTCCTCCAGGAGCACGGCGCTGACGTTGTGGAAGGCGCCCACCACGCGGGACTCGGTGAGGATCGCGGCCGCCTGCTGGGTGGCCGAGCCCTCGGCGACGGCCAGCGCGTAGGCGCCCTGCTTGTCGAAGCCCAGCGGGTTCACGCAGTCCACCACGACCTTGCCCGCCAGCACCGGGGCCAGCTCGGCCAGGAGCTCGGCGTGGCCCTCCCACGGCACCACCACCAGCACCAGGTCGCCGGCGGCCGCGGCCTCGGCGTTGACCGCGCCGCGCACCGGACGACCGGTGGCGGCGGTGAGCTCGGCGGCGTACTCCTCGGCCCGTGCGGCGACGCGGGAGCCGATCACCACGTCCAGGCCGGCCTGGGCGAACCGGCGCGCGAGGCCGCGCCCCTGGGGCCCCGTGCCACCCAGGATGGCGATGGTCTGGTCGGTGATGCTGCCTGGCTCGGCCACGTGTCCTCCTCGGATCTGCGGGTGACACCATAAGGGCATGGACGTCGAGCTCTCCGAGATCCGTGACTTCCTGAGCCGCCACGCGCCCTTCGACGCGCTGCCGGCCGACGTGCTCAACGGCCTGCCGCGGCGGTGCACGCTGCGCTACGCGCGCCGCGGCGCGGTGGTGCTGGACGCCGGGGTGCTCGGCGACGGCCTGTACCTGGTGCGCTCGGGCGCGGTGGAGGTGCTCGACGACACCGGCAGCCTGGTGGAGCGGGTCGGCACCGGCCAGGCGATCGGGATGAGCTCCCTGCTCGAGCACGTGCCGACCCGGCACCGCTGCACCGCCAGCGAGGACACCCTGCTGCTCGTGCTGGACAAGGACGCGTTCGCCGAGCTCGCGCGTGACCACCCGGCGTTCGCGACGTACTACGCCGCGACCCACCACGCCCGGCTGTCCCGGGCCATCGCCAACCTGCAGCGCGCCAGCTCGGGCAGCACCGTGCTCGGCACCCGGGTCAGCGAGCTGCTCAAGATGGCGCCGGTGCTGATCTCGCCGAGCGCCACCATCGAGCAGGCGGCGGCCACCATGTCCCAGGCCGGCGTCTCCAGCATCCTGGTGGTCGAGGACGGCGCGCTGCGCGGCATCCTCACCGACCGGGACCTGCGCAACCGGGTGCTCGCCGTCGGCCTGGACCCGGCGGCCCCGGTGGCCGAGGTGATGACCGCCCAGCCCGTCACGCTGTCGACCGACGCTCTGGCCCTGGAGGCGCTGCTGGAGATGGTCACCCGCGACATCCACCACCTCCCGGTGGTCGACGACTCGGGGCAGGCGGTGGGCCTGGTGACCACCACCGACCTGGTGCGGCTGGAGAACTCCAACCCGGTCTACCTCGCGGCCGCGATCGGCGCGCAGACCACGCTGCCCGGGGTGGTCGAGCAGGCTCGGACCATCGGCGTGGTCCTGGGGCAGCTCGTGGACCGCGACGTCTCGGCCACCGACATCTCCCGGGTGGCGACCGCGCTGGGTGACGCCGTACGCCGACGCGTGGTGCAGATCGTCGAGGCCCAGCTCGGCGGCCCCCCGGTCGACTACGCCTGGGTGGTGCTCGGATCGGTGGCCCGGGAGGAGGAGGGCCTGGCCGCGGACCAGGACCACGCGCTGGTGCTGGCCGAGCCGGGGCACGAGGAGTGGTTCGCCGAGCTGGCCGAGCGGATCACCGAGGTGCTCGCCGAGTGCGGGTGGCCGCGCTGCCCGGGCGAGGTGATGGCCACCAACCCGCGCTGGCGGCTCAGCGCCGAGCAGTGGCGGCGGCAGTTCTCGGCCTGGTCGCGCGAGCCGGACACCAACGCGGTGCTGCACGCCGCGATCTTCCACGACATGCGCCACCTCAGCGGCGAGGCCCAGCTGACGCGCCAGGTGCACCGCGAGGCGGTGGCCACCGCGTCACCCAGGCTGCTGGGGCACCTGGGCGGGCAGGCGTTGCGGATGCGGCCACCCCTGGGGTTCTTCCGCGGGTTCGTGCTCGAGCACCACGGTGAGCACCGCGACACCCTGGACATCAAGCGCGGCATCTCGATCGTGGTCCAGCTGGCCCGGATCTACGCGCTCAAGGCCGGGTCGCCGGCGCTCTCCACGCGGGCTCGGCTGGCCGCCGCCGCCGAGGCGGGCATCCTGTCCGAGGCCGAGGCGGCCGACCTGGTCGACGCCCACGAGCTGATGAGCCACCTGCGGCTGGTGCACCAGGTCGAGCAGGTGCGGGCCGGCCACACCCCGGACAACCACGTTGCGCCAGGGGCGCTGCCCGAGCGGGATCGGCGGCACCTCAAGGACGCCTTCGAGATCGTGCGCTCGGCCCAGCAGGGGCTGACCAGCCGACTGCCGCCGGGTTACAGCTGATGGCCCGGTGGTTCGCCAAGCGGCGCCGGCCCTTGGACCCCGAGGACTTCCCGGCCGGCCCGCTGCGCGACCTGGCCGGCGCCCCGCCGCCCGACCCGGAGACCCCGATCTCGGCGGTCGAGTTGCTGGCGGTCGACGTCGAGACCACCGGGCTGGACCCCAAGACCGACCACCTGCTCTCCATCGCCTGGGTGCCGGTGATCGGCCGCCAGGTGGTGCTCGCCACGGCCCACGAGGCCACGGTGCGCACCCCCGAGGGCGTGCAGGTCGGCGAGTCCGCGACCGTGCACCGGCTCACCGACGACGTGGTCTCGGCCGCACCGCCGGTGGCGGAGGTGCTGCCGGAGCTGCTGCGTGCGCTGCACGGCCGGATCCTGCTGGCCCACCACGCCCCGATCGAGCTGGGGTTCCTGGGGGCCGCGGTGCAGGCCGAGTACGGCGCCCGGTTCCCGATGCAGGCCGTCGACACGATGGCGCTGCAGCAGCGGCTGATCTCCGGGGAGCACGGCGAGGTGAAGGGCAGCCAGCTGAGGCTGGACGCCGCCCGCCGGCACTACTCGCTGCCTCGGTACGCCGCACACCACGCGTTGACCGACGCGATCGCCTCCGCCGAGCTGCTGCTGGCCCAGGCCGCGGAGCTGGAGCGGCGCCTGGGGCACGAGCCGACGCTCGCGGACCTCTCGCCGGTGCGGTCGAAGTAGCCGCGTCAGCTGAGCCTCAGCTGACGACGGTCAGCACCTCGCCCAGCCCCGCCCGGCTGGTCCGGAACATGTTGGCCGGGTGCTCGGGGTCGGCGTACCCCAGCGAGATCGCGCACACCACCTGGCGGTCCGCGGGCAGGTCGAGGAACTCGCGCACGTAGTCGGAGTACATCGCGATCGCCGCCTGCGCGACGCTGCCCAGCCCGCGGGAGGTCGCGGCGTTGAGCAAGTTGGCGACGTATCCGCCGCAGTCGATGGCGCCGTAGGTCCCCAGGTGCGCGTCGGTGCTGATCACCGCCACGTGCGGAGCGCCGAAGAACTCGAAGTTCTTCAGCATCTGGGCCCCCCGGGCCGCCAGGTCGTCGCGGCCGATCCCGAGGCTGGTGTAGAGCGCGTAGCCCGACTCGCGCCGG
>ERZ1645187.2102-NODE-2102-length-17821-cov-16.739277_pt1 | contig 17821 bp, 15 predicted proteins | sample MGYA00575352_ERZ1645187 | MGnify/ENA primary metagenome ERZ1645187 (study PRJEB40837, sample SAMN11349314) | freshwater sediment metagenome | isolation source: river sediment | host: Sediment | place: India: Wazaribad , New Delhi | collected 2017-02-21 ... | reverse complement strand
GATGGAGCGCGGCTTCCCGCGGCAGTCGCTGCTCGTCACCGTGGTCATCGACCACCAGGGCGACGGTCACGCCGTGCTGACGGTGAAGACCGACCACGGCGACTTCGTGCTCGACAACATGCGCGACGACATTCTGGCGTGGGTGAAGACCGGCTACCGCTTCGTCAAGCGGCAGAGCCAGGAGGATCCCAACCGCTGGGTCGCCCTCGACGACGGCGTCCAGACCCCGGCCGTCGTGTCGGCCCACTGAGCGCGGGGGCGTTCCGGCCGGCAAATCGGCCGGTTCGCCGACGAAAGATCCGCTCCTGCCGCATGGCTGCCGGATCGGCGCCGGAATTCCGCCACGATCGCCGGGCGACCGGAATTCGGCGGAAACCCGGCGTAGAGGGAAATCACCGAAGGCTTGCCGCCGGGAGCGATCGTTGAGGAAGCGTGAACCAAATCCTCGTTCGTCATGCACGAGACGCATGGCAGGGGGTGAGGCGGACGCCTTCAAAATGTGCAGGGCGAGCCTATTTTAGGGGCACTGGGAGTGATCCTCCGAGCCCGGTGCGTCCGGGGGAGCGGAGGAACCTCGAAGAGGGAGAGGAGATCGACGAGATCTCCGTGAACACCATGTCGATCATGACCATCGCTTCGTCCGTCCGTTCCTCGATCGAACGGTATCGCAACTATCGCCGCGCGGTGCGCGAGCTGTCCGCCCTCGACGATCGTCAGCTCTGCGACATCGGGCTGGTGCGCAGCCGCATCGAAGAAGTGGCGCGGGGCGCGCTGCACTGAGAGGTGCGCGCTGCCGGACGCGAGAGAGGCGGCCTCGACGGCCGCCTTTCGCGTTTTCGGGGGTCGGAGCGGCGCCGCGGCCATCTCGCGGGTGCGAGGGAGACGGTGCGCGCGGGGCGGGTCGTGCGTGCAGCGCACAGCAGACATGCAACGAATTGCATCGCCCTCATTGAATTGCAGAAGCATCGGCCTATGATCGCCGGGACTGTCCGACGCGCGGGAGCCTTCCGTCTGCGCCGGACACAGGGGAGGCATGCGCCCGACGCGGCGTGACGGCCTCGCCTCGGGGGGAGAGGGGCAGATCCGTGGGCATCGACGATGCCGCGCGCGCCGGTTCCCGCTCCGCCGGGGGTCATTCGCCGCGAGCCGCCACGGTGCGGGTCGGGCGCGACAGGAGCGCCAGGGTCTCATGAACATCATCCGCATCGTCCCCGATCCCCGCCGCCTCATCGATCACGTCTGCCGGCTCGGCGAGAGCCCGGTGTGGGACGATCGGCGCGAGCGGCTGTTCTTCGTCGACATCGAGGGACGGGAAATCCATCACATCACCGCCGAGGGCTCGTCGCATCGGATCTGGCCGACGCCGGATCGGCCGACGGCGCTGGGGCTCGCCGAAAGCGGGCGGCTGATCGTCGCCTTCACCCGGGCGATCGCCTTCTTCGATCCCGACACCGGCCTCTTCGACACGCTGGCGACGCCGGACATCGGGCCGGCGACGGTGCGCTTCAACGACGGCAAGGTCGGGCCCGACGGCGCCTTCTGGGTGGCGGCGATGGACGAGGCGCCGGAGCGGGCGGCGATCGCCGGGCTGTGGCGGATCACGGCGGACGGCACGGCGCGCAAGATGCTCGACGGCCTCAGGGTCGGCAACGGGCTGGCGTGGGACGCGGCGGGGACGACGATGTATCTCGCCGACAGCCGCGGGCCGTGGATCGACCGCTTCGCCTTCGATCCGGCGACGGGGACGCTCGGCGAGCGCACCCGGCTCGCCATGCTCGACGAGGCGCACGGACGGCCGGACGGCGGGGCCTGCGACGCCGCCGGCTTCTACTGGAGCGCCGGGCTGACCACCGGCCACATCAATCGCTTCTCGCGCGACGGGCGGCTGCTCGAGCACTGGGATCTGCCGGTCGGCTATCCGACGATGCCGTGTTTCGGCGGCGAGGGGCTGCGGACGATGTTCGTCACCTCGCTGGTGCGCCCCGAGCAGGAGGATCAGCCGGGGGCGGAGCCGGACGGCTCGGTGATCGCCTTCGACGCGCAGATCGCCGGGGTGGCGCCGTGGCGCTTCCCGGACGTGACCGCGGTGGAGTGAGGCCGGCGTCCTCGAACACGACGAGGCCCGGATCGCGGCGGCGATCCGGGCCTTTCTGCCGTCTCGGGAACGTCAGGCGGCGGCGACGTCGGAGAGGAAGCGGTCGACGACGCTCTTGAGGTCGTCGGTGGCGCCGACGACGCGGCCGGAGACGTCGACGACCATGGCGGCGGCCTGCGAGGTTTCGCCGACGGCGGCGTTGACGCCGCCGATGTTGTCGGCGACGTCGCGGGTGCCCTGGGCGGCGCGGCCGACGTTGCGGGCGATCTCGGCGGTGGAGGCACCCTGCTCTTCGACGGCGGCGGCGATGGCGCCGGTGAAGGTGTTGACGTCTTCCATGATGTGGGCGATCTCGCCGATCGCGGAGACCGCGGCGCCGGTGGTGCCCTGGATGGCGGCGATCTGGGTCGAGATCTCTTCGGTCGCCTTGGTGGTCTGGGTGGCGAGCTGCTTGACCTCGCTGGCGACCACGGCGAAGCCGCGGCCGGCCTCGCCGGCGCGCGCCGCCTCGATGGTGGCGTTGAGGGCGAGGAGGTTGGTCTGCTCGGCGATGTCGCGGATCAGGCCGACGACGGCACCGATGCGGCCGGCGGCCTGCTCCAGTTCGGCGACGGTGTGATTGGTGGTGCGCGAGACCTCGGCCGCCTTGCCGACGATCTCGGTGGTGCGGGTGACCTGACGGGCGATCTCGTCGATCGACTCCATCAGCTGCTCGCCGGCGGTGGAGACGGTCTCGACGTTGTCGGAGGCCTCCTGGGAGGCGCGAGCGGCGCCGTCGGCGCGGGCGGCGGTGGCGCGGGCGGTGCCGGTCAGGGCCTGGGCGGTGTCGGTCATGCGGCGCATTTCGCTGCCGACCGAGGCGAGAAGACCGCCGACGCGATTGCGGAAGTCGGCGACGAGACCGACGATGCGCTGCTCGCGGGCGTGCTTGGCTTCTTCGTCGGCGGCGGCGCGGGCCTGGAGGGCGCGGCGCTCGACCTCCTGATTGCGGAAGACGGCGACGGCGCGGGCCATTTCGCCGATTTCGTCGTGGCGGTCGGTGTCGAGGCGGACGTCGATGTCGCCGCGGCCGAGCGCCAGCATGGCGAGGCGGATGTCGGCGAGCGGACGGGTGACGGAGCGCACCACGAGGACGACGATCACGCCGATGGCCAGGAAGAAGCCGAGCGAGGAGAAGCCGGTGATGCGGGCGCTCTCCCAATATTGCGCCTCGACGTCGTCGACCCACATGCCGGAGCCGAGGACCCAGCCCCAGGGCTGAAAGCCGATGACCCAGCTCATCTTCGGCGTCGCCTTGTCGGGCGTCTCGCCGGGCTTGGGCCAGCGGTAGTCGACCATGCCCTGCCCCTGCTTCTGAGCGACGGCGGTCATCTCGCGGAAGAAGGCCTTGCCGTCGGTGTCGCGCATGTCGTAGCTGCCGGTCCCCAGCACCTTGGGGTTGGGATGGACGACGATCTCGCCGGCGGTGGTCAGGACGAAGACGTAGTTGTCGCGGTCGTAGCGCAGGCGGCCGATCGCAGCCATCGCCTGCTTGCGGGCGACGTCGTCGGTGATCTCGCCGCGGACGGCGCGATCGTGCTCGGCCCGGGCGATACTGTCGGCCATTTCGACGATGCGGCGCAGCTCGCCTTCCTTGTTACGGTCGAGGCTGGCATGGAGGCCGCGCAGACCGAGGAAGGCGACGGCGGCGATGCCGGCCATGGCCAGAACGGCGATCAGGGCGAGGCGGAAGGACAGGCTGCGCAGGCGAGAGGTCATGTCGAAGGGCCCTCGGTCGGGGATGGCGCCGTCGAACCGTCCGTCTCGGGATCTCGTCGTCGACCGCGCGGTGGGCGCGTCCGAACGGGGGCCGGTCGGATCTCACCTCACCGCAGTCGAATCTGCGGCAGGAGTGTTAACAAATTCCGACACAAATCGTTTCAATCCCGGGGCACCTCAAGAATTCGAGATGAAATCGGGACAAATACGACCCGAAGATGGATTGTGAATACAGGGAAAAGCGGTATCGGCCTTCCCTTGGGGCAGATGGATACCGTTCGGGCTTCCGCTGGGTCAACCAAGCCGGCGACGATTACAGCGTACCGAGCGGTTCGCCGTGGCCGATGACACGGCGAACCATCAGACGGGTGGCACGGACGGCGCGCTCGACGTCGTCGATCGCCGCGTGGAGGTCGGCGACGGAGATCGCGGGATCGGCGCGGCAGTGGAAATTGACGATGATGCCTTCGTCGGTGGCGCGGGCACGGACGTTGTGGATCTCGCCGACGACGCCTCCGCGGGCAGCGGCGGCGTCGAGATCGGCGACGATGGCGGCGAGTTCGTCGGCGGAGACGTCGAGGCCGGCGAGGCGATCGACGGTGATCGGTTCGATGTGGGTCTCGACCTCGGCGTCGGGGCCGAGTTCGGCCTCGATCGCCGCTTCGAGATCGGAGGCGACGGCATGGGCGGCGGCGAGGCTCATGCGGCCGTCGACCTCGAGATCGAAGGACACCGCCATGCGCTCGTCGGCGAGGATCTGCACGGTCAGGTGATGGATGGCGAGGGCGCGGTTGCGGGCGATGACCATGATGCGATCGTGCACGGTCTCGTCGTCGAGGGCGCGCGGGTGGGTGACGACGGTGGTCTCGGCCTCGGGCAGGTCGGCGGCGACGGCGGCGAGGATCGCCGCCTTGATGGTGGCGGCCTCCTCGAAGGAGCGGGTGCGGCTGACGGCGATGTCGAGATCGACGAAGAGGCGGGCGCCGGAGGGGCGGACGCGGACGCGCTCGACGGCGACGACGCCGGTGACGCGCTCGGCGAGATCGCGGACGCGGTCGCCGACGCCGTGGGGGGCGGCATCCATCAGCGAATCGACGGTGCGGCGACCGAGACGCCAGCCGGCGAGGCAGACGAAGGCGGAGACGCCGATGGCGGCGATGGCGTCGCCGAGCGGCCAGCCGAGCCAGACGAAGCCGAGGCCGACGAGGACGACCGCCGAACTCCACATGTCGGAGGAGAAGTGCAGAGCGTCGGCCTCGAGCGCCTGACTGCCCGTCTCGCGCGCCACCTTCTCGAGATGGCGGGCGCGGAAGAAGTCGACGACGATCGACAGGACGACGACGCCGACCGAGAGCCAGGTCACCTCGACGTCGCCGCCGTGGCCGCGGATGCGGGCGATCGCCTCCCAGACGATCCAGCCGGAGGCGACGAAGAGCAGGCCGGTCTCGGCGAGGGCGGCGACGCTCTCGATCTTGGCATGGCCGTAGTGGTGCTGTTCGTCGGCGGGCTCGTCGGCGATGCGCACCGCGAACCAGGTCATCACCGTGGCGCCGACGTCGAGCAGGCCGTGGATGGCCTCGGAGAGCAGGCCGAGCGAGCCGGTGAGCAGGGCGGCGACCGCCTTGGCGAGCGTCAGCGCGGTGGAGGCGACGATCGAGGAGAGCGCCGCGCTCTCCTTGACGTCGGCTGCGGACGGGGCTTCGGGATGCGAAGCATTTGCATTGTCGATCATGGACTTACCTCCGTCCGGCGCCGGTTCTCGCCCCCGGTCTAGGCCGAGCGGGGCGTGGGTTCAACCGTTTTCGCCGCATTGCAAAAGGGGCCTTGTCGAAGCCGGGCGCGCCGCCGATGATGCCGGGAGCGAGCGAAGGGCGGACGAGGTGGTCGACAGATCTCTCACCATTCTGGTGATCGACGAGAATCCGGTGCGGGCGGCGATCCTGGAGGACGGGTTGCGCGACAGCGGTTACACGACCGTGGTGCGACTCGACACGACGCACGAGCTGTTGCGCCGCATCTGGCAGATCGACCCGGACGTGATCCTGATGGATCTGGCCAATCCGTCGCGCGACGTGCTCGAGCAGATGTTCCAGGTGTCGCGGACGGTGAAGCGGCCGATCGCCATGTTCGTCGACCAGTCGGACACGGCGATGATCGAGGCCTCGGTCGACGCCGGCGTGTCGGCCTACATCGTCGACGGGCTGCGCAAGGAGCGGGTCAAGCCGATCGTCGACATGACGGTGTCGCGGTTCAACGCCTTCGACCGGCTGGCGCGCGAACTCGATCAGGCGCGCACGGAACTGGCCGAGCGCAAGCTGATCGAGCGGGCCAAGGGCATCTTGATGAAGTCGCGCGGGATCGGCGAAGAGGAGGCCTATGCGTTGCTGCGCAAGACCGCGATGAACGAGAAGAAGAAGCTGTCGGAGATCGCCCAGTCGGTGGTCACGGCGGCGCAACTGCTGGGGTGAGTGCGATGACGCCGGAAGCCGCGTTGGATCTGGTCCGCCCCGCGCCCGACGACGGCCGCCCCGAGCGGCTGCGGATCGGGTTCATTCCGTTGGTCGACTGTGCACCGCTGGTCGTTGCGCGGGCCGGCGGCTTCGCGGCGCGCGAGGGGCTCGAGCTCGATCTGGTGCGCGAGACGTCGTGGGCCAACATTCGCGATCGGCTGGTGCTCGGCCACTTCGACGCCGCCCACATGCTGGCGCCGATGGCGGTGGCGGCGCGGCTCGGGCTCGGCCATCTGGTGTCGCCGGTGGTGGCGCCCTTCGTCATCGACCACGGCGGCAATTCGATCGTGGCGACGCCGCGGCTGGCCGAGGCGATCGCGGCGCGCGGCGGCGGCGACGATCCGGCGGCGATCGGCGCGGCGCTGGCCGAGGTGGTCCGGGCACGGCTCGCCCGCGGCGAGGAGCCGCCGACCTTCGCCACGGTCCACCCGTTCAGCTGCCACAACTATCAGCTGCGTTACTGGCTGGCCGCCGCCGGACTCGATCCCGACCGCGATGTGCGCCTCGTCGTGGTGCCGCCGCCCTACATGGTCGACGCGATGACCAGCGGCATGGTCGAGGCGGCCTGCGTCGGGGCGCCGTGGCCGGAGCTGGCCGCCGCCGCCGGGGTCGGGTGCATCCTCATGTCGACGGCGGCGACGTGGACGCCGGGGCCGGAGAAGGTGCTCGGCGTGCGCGAGGCGTTCATCGAGCGGCGGCCGCACAGTTTCGCGGCGCTGATGCGCTGTCTCGACCGGGCGGCGGCCTGGGTCGAGGATCCGGCCAATCGCGACGATCTCGTCCGGCTGCTGGCCGACGAGGCGGTGATCGGGGTCGAGGCGGCGGTGATCGCGGCGGCGCTGGCGGAGGGGCCGCGCTTCCACGGCGCCGGGCCGGTCGGGCCGATCAATCGGCCGCGGCCGGCGGACGGGCTGTGGCTGGCGACGCAGATGGTGCGCTGGGGCCATGCGCGGGCGCCGGAGCGGGCGTTCGAGGCGGCGCAGATCGCGTTTTCGCCGACCGCCTGGGACGCGACGATCGGCGCAGAAGCGGCGGTGGCGACGTCGATGACGGTGATGCCGTTCGACGGGGCGGCGTTCGACGGTGCCGACCCGGAGGCGTGGCTGGCGACCCATCCGGCGACCCGGACCGGACCGATCTTCGGCGAGAGCTGAGCGACGCCATGGCAGAGATGCCACAGTGGCGGGCGACCTGCGCGGGGCGTGACATTCGAGGTTGCCGGGACCTCGGGCGGGCGGATATCAACCGAACGTCAACCGTGACCGGCCACCCTTCGGGGACGTTCGATTCTACGGATTCACCCCGAAAGGACTTCTCGATGCGTGCCGGTCGTTCGACCCGCGGCCTCGTCGGCCTCGCCCTCGTTCTCCTCGCCTTCGCTCCCGGTGCGCGCGCCGCCGAGACCGCCGAGGAGACGCTGAAGGTGCTCTATCGCATCGCGATTTCCGCCGAGATGTGCGGCTTTCCGATCGGCCATCGTCAGGCCGACCAGCTCGGCAAGGCGATGAACCGGGCGCTCGCCGAGAGCGGGCTCGACGGCGAGGCGGCCGATCAGCTCTATCGCGACGTCGACGCGGCGCTCGGCAACGAGGGCTGGGAGACGGTGTGCGAGACCAACGGAACCTGGGCGCGCAGCTATCGCGCACTGCTGGCCGCCAACACCAAGTGATCCGCCGCCCTTCGCGGAACGGCTCGCGCCGCCGAGACCCGACCGGGTTCGGCGGCGTCTTCGTTCGTGACGGCTCGCGGAGCCGGTCTCATACCGAACCGGCGAAATTCCGACTCGTATCGACGAGGGATTTGCGAAGACGCTCGCATCCGGTTCTCTCCCCCCTCGAGGGGGAGAGACAGAGAGGGGGGCATGAACTCTCCACGCCCCCGAGCGTGAGGATCGACCACCTACTCCCCCCCCTCCCTGTCCCTCCCCCTCGCAGGGGGGAGGGGACGTCGGGGCACCGACCTTCGCAACAGAAACGTTTCGAGGGGTAGGAACTTCGTACGACGGGTCTCAGCGGCCGAGGACGAAGCCGGGGCCGCGGCCGAGCACCTTCTCGTCGATCTCGCCGATGGCGCGGCGGTCCTTGTCGGGATAGTCGAACTGCTGCAGCAGGTGGCGGATGGCGTTGAGCTTGAGGCGACGCTTGTCGTTGCCGAGGACGACGGTCCAGGGCGCCTTGTCGGTGTGGGTGGTCTCCAACATGCGGTCGCGGGCGCGGCCGTAGTCGTCGTAGCGGCCGATGGCGGCCTGATCGATGTCGGAGATCTTCCAGATCTTCAGCGGATTGTGGCGGCGGTCGTGGAAGCGCTGCAGCTGCATCTCGCGGCCGACCTCCAGCCAGAACTTGATCAGGTGGACGCCCTCGCCGACCAGCAGGTCCTCGAAGCGCGGCGCCTCGTGCAGGAAGCGCTCGGTCTCGGCCGGCGTGCAGAAGCCCATCACCCGCTCGACGCCGGCGCGGTTGTACCAGGAGCGGTCGAAGATCACGACCTCGCCGCGGGTCGGCAGGTGGTCGACGTAGCGCTGGAAGTACCATTGCCCGCGTTCGGTCTCGGTCGGCTTGGGCAGGGCGACGACGCGGGTGCGGCGCGGGCTCATGTATTGGCGCAGGGCGCCGATCACCGAGCCCTTGCCGGCGGCGTCGCGGCCCTCGAAGAGAACGACGATGCGCTCGCCCTCGGCGATCGCCCAGGTCTGCAGCTTGACCAGCTCGATCTGCAGGCGGATCAGCGCCTCGGTGAAGCCCTTCTCGTCGAGCGACTTGGAATGAGGATAACCGCCGGAGGAGAAGGCACGGTCGGCGACCCAGTGCGGCAGGTCGGGATCGGCGAGATCGAAGCTGCGCGCCCGGTCGTCCGCCGCGGTGGCGACGGTCGCCTCGTGCTCGTCGTCGCCCTTCTTCTTTCCGTCGTGGTGCGCGCCCATGATGACCCCCCTTCGGATTCGGTCGGACGATCCGAGCGGGCCGTGATCGGCAGCGGCCGACGACGGCGGCCCGTCGTCACTGTAACACCGGTGCGCCGTCGTTTCAGCGGTTGCGGTGACGCAGTTTCGGCGGCAAAGAACGAACGAGCGAGGCCGCGAACCGGCCGGGAGTGGAGTGCGTGACGAGCCGCGACGAGGAAGGGACGACGCCGGGGGCGGCGGGGGGCGGTCCGGCGCCGGTATTGCTCGTGGCGACGACGATCGGGCTCGGGCTCACGGCGCATGTCGGCTTCGATCTCGACGCGGTCGCGGCGGCGGCGGGGACGATCGGCCTCGTGGCGGCGCAATGGGCGACGATGCGGGCGGTGCGGGCGGCGGCGGGGCGGCCGACGATCCCGCGGCGGCGGATGATCCAGCGGCGGACCTGGCCGGACGTCGGCATGACGACGGTGGTGGAGGCGCTCGACGATCCCTGTCTGCTGGTCGACGGCGACGGCGCGGTGCGGCGGGCCAATGCGACGGCGACGACGCGGTTTCCCGGCGTGAAGCTCGGCGAGCCGCTGTCGTTCGGGCTGCGGATTCCGGCGCTGCGCGACGCGGTGGCGGCCTGTGCGGCGAGTGGGGCGGCGCAGACGGTCGAGTGGCACGAGAAGGTGCCGACCGAGCGATGGTTCGAGGCGCATCTGGCGCCGATCCGCGTGCCGGACGGGCGGGCGACCGGGGGGAGAGCGGCGGGCGAGCGAACGGGGGGCGGGCGGCCGGACTTCGTGCTGATCCGGGTGGTCGATCTGACCGAGGCGCGGCGGCTCGAGCGGATGCGAGCGGATTTCGTCGCCAATGCCAGCCACGAGCTGCGCACGCCGCTGGCCGCGGTCACCGGCTTCATCGAGACGTTGCAGGGGCCGGCGCGCGACGATGCGGCGGCGCGGGTCAAGTTCCTGGCGGTGATGGCCGAGCAGGCGTGGCGGATGAAGCGGCTGATCGACGATCTGCTGTCGCTGTCGCGGGTGGAGATGCGGGCGCATCTGAAGCCGGAGGCGCGGGTCGATCTCGCCGAGGTGCTGGCGCAGGTGATCGATCTGGTCGGCAAGACCGGCGAGGCGGCCGGCGTGCGGCTGGAGCTCTCCGGCGCGGAGGCGGCGCTGCCGGTGATCGGAGACCGCGACGAACTGGTCCAGGTGTTCTCCAATCTGACCGAGAACGCGGTCAAATACGGCGGATCGGGCGGCCGGGTGGCGATCACCGCGGCCGTCGAGGGGGGGCAGGTGGTGGTGACGGTGCGCGACTTCGGCGCCGGCATCGATCCGGTGCATCTGCCGCGGCTGACCGAGCGCTTCTATCGGGCACACACCGAGACGAGCGGCACCAAGCGCGGCACCGGGCTGGGGCTGGCGATCGTCAAGCACATCGTCACCCGCCACGGCGGCCGGCTCGACATCGCCTCGACACCCGGCGAAGGTTCGACGTTCACGGTGCGGCTCGATTCGCCTCTGCGGCAGATCGTTCAATGAAATCAATCACTCGGACCGTCACGAAACCGACGTGTCCGTGTCATAGAAACGTGAGCGACCGCCGGAGGCGGAGGTCTGCGGCGGATGTCCGCCGGACTTCCCGCGTCGAGAGCCAGGAGTTCGACCGATGCCCGATCATACCGTCACCGCCTACGACCAGGAACTGAAGGGGCTGACCCTGCACATCGCCGAGATGGGCGGGCTGGCCGAGGGCCTCGTCGCCGATGCGATCACCGCGCTGGTGCGCGGCGACATGGTGCTGGCGCAGAAGGTCATTCTGACCGACCAGCGGCTCGACGCGCTGCAGCGTCAGGTCGAGGAGCAGGCGATCCGGGTGATCGCGCGGCGCCAGCCGATGGCGGTGGACCTGCGTCAGGTGTTCGCCTCGCTGCGCATTTCCGGCGACCTCGAGCGGGTCGGCGACCTCGCCAAGAGCATCGCCAAGCGGGTGGTGGCGATGGGCGGCGCCGTGCAGATCAAGCGAGTGGTGATCGGCGTCGAGCATCTCGCCGAGATCGCGCTCGAGCAGCTGAAGGCGGTGCTCGATGCGCATACCGGCGGCGACGACGGCGCGGCACTCAAGGTGCGCGAGCGCGACGAGCAGATCGACGCGCTCTACACCTCGCTGTTCCGCGAGCTGCTGACCTACATGATGGAAGATCCGCGCAACATCACCTTCTGCACGCATCTCCTGTTCTGCGCCAAGAACGTCGAGCGGATCGGCGACCACGCCACCAACATCGCCGAGGCGGTGCACTATGCGCTGACCGGCCATCCGGTGACCGACGAGCGGCCGAAGAGCAACGACGCCCATCAGCTGATCGTCGGCGAGACGCCGTGAGAGGAGGCCGGGCGACGTCATGGCGCGCGTGTTGATCGTCGAAGACGAGGAGGCCCTCAGCCTCCTGCTGCGTTACAATCTGGAGAGCGAGGGATACGAGGTCGAGGTGTCGGCGCGCGGCGACGAGGCCGACACGCGGCTGCGCGAGGCGGTGCCGGACCTGCTGATCCTCGACTGGATGCTGCCGGGGCTTTCCGGCATCGAGCTGTGCCGGCGTCTGAGGACCCGGCCGGAGACCGAGCGGCTGCCGATCATCATGTTGACGGCGCGCGGCGAGGAGAGCGAGCGCATCCGCGGGCTGGCCACCGGCGCCGACGACTATGTGGTCAAGCCGTTCTCGACGCCGGAGCTGATGGCGCGGGTGCGCGCCATGCTGCGGCGGGCGCGGCCGGAGCTGGTGTCGTCGCTGCTCAAGGCCGGCGATCTCGAACTCGACCGCGAGACCAAGCGCTGCCGGCGCGGCGGCCGCGAGATCCATCTCGGGCCGACCGAATTCCGGCTGCTGGAGTTCCTGATGCAGTCGCCGGGGCGGGTGTTCTCGCGCGAACAGTTGCTCGACGGTGTGTGGGGCATGGACGTCTATGTCGACGAACGCACCGTCGACGTCCATGTCGGCCGGCTGCGCAAGGCGATCAACCGGGCGCGCGACAAGGATCCGATCCGCACGGTGCGCGGCTCCGGCTACGCCTTCGACGATCAGTTCGTCGGCTGAGGACCTGTCTCGAAAGATCGGGCGGGCCGGCTCAGCGGGTCTTTTCGTCTCTCGCGGCGTCGGAAAGTTCGCCGATATCGAGAAAGCCCCCGAAAAATGCGAGAGGCGCGGTCCGGTGGGCCGCGCCTCTCGTCGTTTCGGAATGCGCCTCGATCAGGCGCGGGCCATACGGCGCTCGCGATCGCGGCGACGGTCGGCGACCGGCTGATAGGCGATGCGGGCGTGATAGGCGCAATAGGGGATGCCGACGTCGGAGCGACGGGCGCAGAAGTGGAAGTCGTCGGAGCTCGGGTCGCCGACCGGCCACTTGCAGGTCTGTTCGTTGATCTGCAGCACGGTGGCGTTGGGGATCAGCGGCTCGTCGGACAGGCTGGTCAGCGCCGGGGCCGGCGCGGCCTGGGGGCGCGGCGCCGGGACGTTCTCGGCCTTCAGCGCGGTGGCGCCGACCGAGACCGGCTGGGTGCCGTCGCCGCGACCGGTCGAGGTCGCCGGGCGGGCCATCGGCTTCTTGGGACGCTGAGCGGCCGGCTGCGGCGCCTTGGCCCGGCCGGACAGGCCGAGACGATGGACCTTGCCGATCACCGCATTGCGGGTGACGCCCCCGAGTTCGCCGGCGATCTGACTGGCGCTGAGGCCGTCGCCCCAGAGTTTCTTGAGGAGCTCGACCCGCTCGTCGGTCCAGGAGATCATCGCGTTCCTCACTGTCTTCCCGTCGGCGAGACCCCGGAATCCGTCATCACCCGGGGACGAGCCCCGGTCGCCGCCCGCGGTGTCGCGGGCGTCTGGACGCATGACGGAAAACACGGGATCAGAAGATCCGCCGCACGAGATGTCGTGTTTAATGAACCGTAAACTACACTATCGGTAGACTCGCGAGCAAGGTTCGGCCCCCGTCGTTTCCGGGGACGACGATGCTTTTCCCCACCTTTGCGATCGACCGAGTCCGATCGGCAACAGTGCCGCAGAGTCACTTGCGAGGGTGGCGAGGACATCGCCGAGGAGGGGGCGGCCGGCCGCGGTTTTCGCCGAGAATTCGGGCGACGTCGGGGCAACGCCGCATTGACAAGCGAGCGCGCGCGCGAGCATTATCCCGGCCGACGACGTGCCGCCGCAGAGGCGGCATTGTTCGTTTCTGGACCCCGTTGCGGCGTTCTGCGAGCCGACGGCTCCGCGAAGAGCGGCGGCGAGCGACGCGGACGGGGAGACGTCGGAACCGAAGGCGACGATACCGAAGACGACGGAACCGAAGACGACGACAGCACGGCGCCCGAAGGCGCCCGGAGGACCGAGCAGATGACGACCGACACCGCCCTCTTTCCGACCTTCTCGCGGGCCGACGTCGCCTTCGAGCGAGGCGAGGGCGTGTGGCTCTACGGGGCCGACGGGTCGCGATGGCTCGACATGATGGCGGGCATCGCCGTCAACGCGCTCGGACACTGCCATCCGCATCTGGTCGCCGCTCTGACCGAGCAGGCGCAGAAGCTGTGGCACGTCTCCAACATCTTCGCCGCTCCGCACCAGGAGAAGCTGGCGCGGCGGCTGGTCGAGACCTCGTTCGCCGATCGGGTGTTCTTCACCAATTCGGGGGCGGAGGCGCTCGAGTGCGCGATCAAGACGGCGCGGCGGCGGCAGTTCCACGAGGGACGACCGGAGCGCTATCGGATCGTCACCTTCGAGGGCGCCTTCCACGGTCGGACGCTGGCGACGATCGCCGCGGGCGGGCAGGAGAAGTACATCGAGGGCTTCGGCCCGAAGGTCGACGGCTTCGACAAGGTCGACGGTTTCGACGAGGACAAGGTGCGCGCGGCGATCGGGCCGCAGACCGCCGGCATCCTGATCGAGCCGATCCAGGGCGAGGGCGGCGTCCGCCCGGTGCCGCCGTCGTTCCTGGCGAAGCTGCGCGCGATCTGCGACGCCGAGGGGCTGTCGCTGATCTACGACGAGGTGCAGACCGGCGTCGGGCGGACCGGACGGCTGTGGGCCTACGAGCTCTCGGGCGTGGTGCCGGACATTCTGGCGGCGGCCAAGGGGATCGGCGGCGGCTTCCCGCTCGGCGCCTGTCTGGCGACCGACGCGGCGGCGGCGGGCATGACGCCGGGCACCCACGGCACCACCTACGGCGGCAATCTGCTGGCGATGGCGGCCGGCAACGCGGTGCTCGACGTGGTGCTGGAGCCGGGCTTCCTGGAGGCGGTGGCGGCCAAGGGGCTGAAGCTCAAGCAGAAGCTCGCGGCGGTGGTCGACCTCCATCCAGAGGTGTTCGCCGAGGTGCGCGGCGAGGGGCTGATGCTCGGCCTCAAGTGCCGGCGGCCGCCGGCCGAAGTGGTGGCGGCGATGCGCGGCGAGAAGCTGCTGACCGTCGGCGCCGGCGACGACGTGGTGCGCTTCCTGCCGGCACTGGTGGTGAGCGACGAAGACATCGACGAGGCCGTGGCGCGGACGGAAGCCGCCGCACGGGCTCTCTCCAAGGCCGAAAAGGGGGCCGCAGCGTGACTCTCGAGACCGGAAAGCGGCACTTCCTCGACCTGACCGACGTGAGCGCGGCCGAGCTGCGCACCATCCTCGACGAGGCGGGGCGTCTGAAAGGCCTGCGCAACGGCGCCTTCCGCGGCCAGGGGCCGCTCGCCGGCAAGGTGCTGGCGATGATCTTCGAACGACCGTCGACGCGCACGCGCGTCTCCTTCGACGTCGGCATGCGCGAGCTCGGCGGCGAGACGGTGATGCTGACCGGCGACGAGATGCAGCTCGGCCGCGGCGAGACCATCGCCGACACGGCGCGGGTGCTGTCGCGCTTCGTCGACGCGATCATGATCCGCATCCTCGATCATTCGGCGCTGACCGAACTGGCCGAGAACGCCACGGTGCCGGTGATCAACGGCCTGACCAAGATCTCGCACCCCTGCCAGATCATGGCCGACGTGATGACCTTCGAGGAGCATCGCGGGCCGATCGCCGGCAAGACGGTGGCCTGGGTCGGCGACACCAACAACGTGCTCACCTCGTGGATCCACGCCTCGGAGCGCTTCGGCTTCAAGCTGCGGATCGCGACGCCGCCGGAACTGGCGCCGAAGGCCGATGTGATGGGCTGGGCGCGCGAGGTCGGGGCCGACGTCTACTGGACCGAGGACGCCTTCGAGGCGGTCGCCGGGGCGGACTGCGTCACCACCGACACCTGGGTGTCGATGGGCGACGACGAGAGCGAGCGCCGGCACAATCTCCTGAAGCCCTATCAGGTGACGTCGAAGCTGATGGCGGCGGCCAACCGCGATGCGATCTTCCAGCACTGCCTGCCGGCGCATCGCGGCGAGGAGGTGACCGCCGAGGTCATCGACGGGCCGCAGTCGGTGGTGTTCGACGAGGCCGAGAACCGGCTGCATGCCCAGAAGGGCGTGCTGGCGTGGTGCCTCGGCGCGATGGGGCGCTGAGGCGAGGCCGCGACGACGCGCGGCGCCTCTGGCGAAAGCGGCGTCGCCGCCCCATATGGGCGGCAGACGGGGCGCCGCATTCGCCACCCCTCCCCTTCCCGCTTCAGGCTTCCCTCTTCGGGCCCTCCCTCTTCAGGACGATCGATCCGGCATGACCGAGACTTCCGCGACCATTGCGCCCGTGGCGACCCTCGACACGGTTCTGCCCTTCACCGTGCCGGCGCTCGATCTGCGCGGCCGCGTCGTCCATCTCGGACCGTCGCTCGACGCCATTCTCGGCCGTCACGCCTACCCGCCGGCGGTGTGCCGGCTGCTCGCCGAGGCGATCGCGCTGGCGAGCCTGCTGGCGACCTCGGTCAAGTTCGACGGCCGCTTCATCCTGCAGACGCGCAGCGACGGGCCGGTGTCGCTGCTCGTGGTCGACTTCCAGACGCCGGACGGCATCCGCGCCTATGCGAGTTTCGACGCCGACGGCGTCGCGGCGGCGGTCGAGGCCGGTCGGGCGAGCCCGGCCGATCTCCTGGGCCGCGGCCATCTCGCCATGACCATCGACCAGGGTGCCCACACGACGCCGTGGCAGGGTGTGGTGGCGCTCGACGGCATCGGCCTGGAAGAGGTGGCGCACGAGTGGTTCGTGCGCTCCGAGCAGATCCCGACGCGGGTGCGGCTCGCGGTCGCCGAGATGCTGACGCGCGACGCCGGCCATGAGCCGCGCCACACCTGGCGCGCCGGCGGGCTGATGGTGCAGTTCCTGCCGGAGAGCGAAGAGCGGGTGAAGCAGCGCGACCTGCATCCCGGCGACGCACCGGAGGGAACCGAGGCGCACGAGGTGGCGATCGACGACGCCTGGGCGGAGGCCGAGGCGCTGGTCGCGACGATCGAGGACGTCGAGCTGACCGATCCGGAGGTGTCGGCCGAGCGGCTGCTCTATCGGCTGTTCCACGAGCGCGGGGTGCACGTGTTCGAGCCGACCAAGCTCGTCGAGCGCTGCCGCTGTTCGCAGGAACGGGTGGCGGCGATGCTCGGGCAGTTCACCGCCGAACAGGTCGACGACATGAGCGTCGACGGCGCCGTGGTGGTGACCTGCGACTTCTGCTCGACCCACTACCGTTTCGACGCGGCGACGCTGAAGCGCGACAACGCGGCGCGAGCGGCAGAGGCGGCCGGCGCCGACTGATCCGGAACCGGCGACGTTCCACTCGTATCGAAAGTGAGATTTCCGAAGACGCTCCCATCCGGTTCTCTCCCCCCTTCGAGGGCAGGGGAATCGCATGTGGAGGTCGCCGAGCAGAATTCCGCCCGGCACGGCTCGGAAGCGGCATCGAAATGTCGCTCTCGACTTTGATCGATCTGCTTGGCGAGCACATCGTGCCCGCCTTGCCGTTCATATGCGATTGCCCTGCCTTCGAGGCGGAGAGACAGCGAGGGGGGCGAGCGGGCCTCGAACTCCGAGCGTGCGGATCGGCCGTCTCCCCCTCTCCCTGTCCCTCCCCCTCGAGGGGGGAGGGAACGCCGGGGCACCGATCTTCGGACCAGAAACGCCTCGAAGGGTCGGAACCTCGTACGACGGGTATCAGAACGCCTCGTCGGGGAAGGTCATCATCGACTTGCCGCCGGCCATCAGCGCCGAGAAGCGGGCGCCGGTGTCGGGCAGCAGGCGCTCCATGAAGAAGCGGGCGGTGGCGATCTTGCCCTGGTAGAAGACGTCGGCGTCGCCCTCGGCGATCTTCTTCTGCGCCACCTCGACCTCGAGGCACCACAGATAGGCGAGCGCGGTCAGGCCGAAGAGCCGCAGGTAGTCGACGGAGGCGGCGCCGGCCTCGTCGGGCCGGGCCATGGCGGTGCGGGCGACCTGGGCGGTGGCCTGCTGCAGGCGGACGAAGGCCTTGGCGAGGGGCTGGACGAATTCGCCCATCACCTCGTCCTCGACCTTGGCCTCGACATAGGCGGCGACCGGGTGGAAGAAGCGACGCAGCAGGCGGCCGGCGCCGTCGGGCATCTTGCGGCCGACGAGGTCGAGCGCCTGGACGCCGTTGGTGCCCTCGT
>ERZ1645187.2100-NODE-2100-length-17835-cov-7.884646_pt1 | contig 17835 bp, 13 predicted proteins | sample MGYA00575352_ERZ1645187 | MGnify/ENA primary metagenome ERZ1645187 (study PRJEB40837, sample SAMN11349314) | freshwater sediment metagenome | isolation source: river sediment | host: Sediment | place: India: Wazaribad , New Delhi | collected 2017-02-21 ... | reverse complement strand
GTGGTGCAGGTGCAGCAGACGGAAGATCGCCCGGGCGGTGCCGCCAACGTCGCGCTGAATATTGCGGCACTCGGTGGCGGTGCCTCGCTGCTCGGGCTGGTGGGTGCGGATGAGGCAGCGCAGGCGCTACAGCAGCGCCTGCAGGCGGCCAGGGTGCACTGCGATCTGGAGGCGGTGGCCACCCACCCGACCATCACCAAGTTGCGTGTGATCAGTCGCCACCAGCAATTGCTGCGCATGGATTTCGAAGAGCCATTTTCTGCCGCTGACAGCGCGGCGCTCTCGGCGCGTGCGGAAAAACTGTTTGCCCATGTTGGCGTCATCGTGCTGTCTGATTACAACAAGGGCGCGCTGCTCGAAGCGCCAAGGCTGATCGCGGCGGCGCGTGCCGCTGGCAAGCCGGTACTGGTCGACCCGAAAGGCACCGATTTCGCCCGCTACCGCGGCGCCACGCTGCTGACGCCTAACCTGCACGAGTTCGAGGCCGTGGCAGGCCACTGCAGCGACGAGCGTGAGCTGGTGCAGAAAGGCCAGCAGCTGATCCTTGAGCTGGACCTGCAGGCACTGCTCATCACGCGCGGTGAACACGGCATGACGCTGTTACAGCGCCATGACCAGCAGGAATTGCACCTGCCCGCACAGGCGCGGGAAGTGTTTGATGTGACCGGTGCCGGTGATACGGTCATTGCCACGCTGGCAGCGGCACTGGCGGCGGGTCTGGCATTGCCGCAAGCGGTGGCGCTGGCGAACATCGCGGCCGGCATCGTGGTCGGCAAACTCGGCACGGCGACAGTCAGTGGCCCGGAATTGCGCCGCGCGGTACAGCAGGCACACGGTGCCGGTCGCGGCGTGATGACGGAAGCGCAGCTCTGCATTGCGCTTGATGATGCGCGTGCCAATGGCGAGAAGATTGTTTTCACCAACGGCTGTTTCGACTTGCTGCATCCCGGGCATGTCACTTACCTGGAAGAAGCGCGCAAGCTCGGCCAGCGCCTGGTGGTGGCGGTGAATTCCGATGCATCGGTCAAGCGACTGAAAGGCGAAGGCAGGCCGGTACAGCCGGCGGAAAGCCGCATGGCGGTGCTGGCCGGCCTGGAGTCGGTCGACTGGGTGGTCGTCTTCAGTGACGACACACCCGAGCGCCTGCTGCAGCTGCTGAAACCGGATGTGCTGGTGAAGGGTGGTGATTACCGGCCCGACCAGGTGGTCGGTGCGCCCATCGTGCAGTCGTATGGCGGTGAGGTGAAGGTGTTGTCTTTTGTCGACAACTGTTCGACGACGTCGATTGTCGAAACCATCCTGTCGCGCCAGGCACGCTAGGCCGTTTTATTCCTTTTTCGGCGGCGCGAGCTTTTCAAAGCGGATGTCCGGCTCGGCCATCGGGCCGCTGATACGGTAGGTCAGGCTCGTCAGGCTCTTGATCTGGTTATCAAACACCTTGCTGACCAGGTAGACGCCTGCCGCCGCCGGCAAGCCGCCGGCCAGCCCGGCAATCCAGGTGGCGTTGTTGCCGACCGGCAGCGTGGCATTCAACTGCAGGTCCAGTGTTTCCTCGCGCAGCATCGCCGTGCCGGATAACACCATCGTGCTGGACGGGCTTTCCACTTTCAGTGGTTCCGTGAATGACAGCCTGCCGTCACGGAATGCCAGCCGGCCCTTGAACTCGTCAAAGCTGATGCCGTCATTGCTGAGGTCGGAAAAGTCGAGCCGCAGCCGGCGCGCCCAGGTCGTGATGTCGATGACGCTGAGTGCCTGCATGGCGGCGTTGGGTTTGATCTGCAGGTACTGGCCCGTCTCGCCGCGCGTCACCACATCGCCTGCAAGGTTTTTCAGGTCAAATGCTGCCGGCGTACCCGGCCAGTTCAGGTCGGCATAAACATAGATGTTCTTGCCGCGCACGAACGGGTCAACACCCAGGTGGGCCAGTGCCGGTTGTTCGCCCTGCATGTGCAGCAGCCCCCGGAATTCACTGCGGTAACTGCCGTCTGGCTGGCGGCGCCAGGCGAGCAGGGCGCCGTCATTGCCTTGCTGGTTGTAGAGGCTGTAGCCCGGTCCGCTGGCCAGCAGTTTTTCCAGCACCAGCGCATCGGCTGAACTGCGCAGGCTGGTGCTGATATTGCCGATGCCCATGCCGTTGTAGACCAGGTTGTCGATGCGGATGTCCAGTGATGGTATGGCGGCAAAATCCATGGAAGCGTTGTTGTCTGCAGACGGCTTGGTTGACGGCTGCCCATCATTGCGGGCGGATTCCAGTTTGAGCTCGTTGAGGATGATGGTCGGTACCCGCTGCGGGTCATCGTGGAAGGCGGCGCTGCCCCGCGCGTTGCCGGCGTCAAAATAGAGTCGCCAGGCATTGCCCTCATGTTGCGCACTCAACTGCAGTTGCGGGAAGACGATGTCGCGCCAGCGGGCATTGTTCACGGCGAAGGTAAATGCCGGGTAGCTGGCGCTGCTGTTGTTGTTGCTGTTGTTGCTGGCGGTCACATTTGTGCTGGCCGGCAAACGGTTGAAAGCGGCGATGAGATCGACCCACTGCTGCAAGTCGGCGTCTTGCAGGTTGCCACGCACCTGCAACGGGCCGGCCTGTTGTGGCAGTTGCGCGGCAGGTCCGAGCAGCACGAGTTCGCCGCCGAACAGTTCGCCGCCGCGCACGCTCATGGCGCCCGTCAGCTGCCGGTTGTAATCGAGGCGGTAGTCCTGGCGCTGGCCGGCAAACAGGTCCACGGTCATGGCCAGCGGTTTTCTTTCCTTCACTGTGGTGGCGAATGGTGCGGGTAGCGGCACAGTCACCCCGGCGAGATCACTGTCGAGCTTGAACTGGCCGAAGGGTTTGTCTATGGCCTTGCTGCCGGTATCCAGCGAAAGCTGTGCGCGATAACTGAAGTCGCCCGCCAGCATCTGCAACGGCTTCAGGCCTGACCATTGCGCAATGGCGGCGGCACTGGTACTGCCTTTGCCGTCCAGCCTTATGGCGAGGTTGTTATCGGATTTGCGGCTGTCGATGGTCAGCTGCAGGGGTTTGTCGAACAGCGTCGCAGAGAGGCCTGGAGACCGCAGCCCGGTAGCCGTGTCATAGCGCAGCTCGCCCTGCACGGCATTGAACTGCAGCTTCAGGTCGTCCATCGCGAGACGCGTGTCGAACAGTGCGATGCGCACATCCTCTGTTTGTGGTACAGGTGCTCCCGCCAGTGGGATCTGCAATTGCAAGGTAGTCGACAGCAGGCCTTGCGGCATTTGCCAGCTGTCCATGGCACCGCCGATGACCTTGTGCAGTGGCGTCTCGCGCAGGATGCGCAAGCCGTCGCCGGCGTAGCCGCGGGCGCGGCCCTGGATATGCAGGCTCAGGCCTGGTGACTGTTGCCGCAGTTCCACCGCTGCGCCTTCAATGGCCGTATTGTACAGCTGGCCACCCCAGGCGCGCACGAAGGCATTGCCGTCATCGACCAGCAGCCTGGCGTTGAGTCCCGTCAGGCGCGGCCAGGCCGGGTCGTAGCGCAACTCGCCCTGTTTGATATCGGCAAAGAACTGGATGGCCCGTGACAGGGGTTCGTTGCCCGACAGTGCGCCGCGATAGAAAAAACCGGCAGCCGGCACGTCCGCCTTGCCGATGCTGTCTTTCAGCCAGGCCAGCAGGCTCTGCGGCAGGATGTAGGGCAGGAAAGTATCGCGATGGCGCGCTTCACTGTTGCGCAAACCGATCGCGAGGTACATCTGGCTGTGGAAATCAGCGCCTGGCAGCGGCAGTTGCAGCCAGAAACTGCCGCGTGCCTCACCGGCCTCGCCAGACAGGCTGGCAAAGTCGCTACCGACCAGCACGGTTTCCAGTTCCGGCTGCCACTGCCATTGCACGCGGCCGCCGGCGCGCTGGAACTGCATCGGCTGGTGATAGACCTCCGGGTAGTGCATCGAGAAGCCATCCCTGCTGTCGAGGTCGATATAGCCATAGCCGATGCCACTGTGCAGGTAACCGCTCACGCCAGTAAAGGCCGGCACGCCGTGCCAGGTGCCAGTGGCGATGCCTTCGGCATTGGCGCGCAGCTGCATCCTTTCGGTGAGTGGCTTGCTGTTGTCCCATTGCAGGTCAACATTGCGTAACAGCCCGTTCGGATGCAGCTTCTGCATCAGCTCCTGCACGGTGCCGGCCGGCAGGTATTTCTCCAGGGGCTGGAAATGCTGCAAGGCGAGCGCCGGCGTCTGTAGCTGCCATTGGGTCGGGCTCGCCAGCGTCAGTCGCACATCCTGCAGTAGTGGCTGCAAGTCCTGTGCTGCTGTTTGCCGCCAGTCCACTGTGTGCAGGTCAAGCACCGTCTTGCCCGATGCCTGCCAGCGTGCCGACAGGTGGCTAGCCAGTTCCTGCGGCAACAGGCTGGCCCCAGTGGCAGGATTCTGCAGTTGCAGCACAGCCTGCATGCTACCATCGTGGGTGCCGCGCCAGTCCAGCCAGGCCTCGCCGCTGGCAAGCCACGGCTGCTGCAACAGCTCTTTCACCGCGTCAGCCTGGTTTTCGCTCGCCACCGGCAGCCATGGCTGCAACGGCAGCCCGCTCATTTTCAGGTACAGCTCACCCTGGCTGCCACTTAGTGAATCGCCCTGCAGTTTGCCTATGGCGTAGAGCTGTTCGCGGCCATCCGCGCCGGCGAGCCGCACAAAGACTTTCTTGCCCAGCAGGGTCTGTTCCAGCCGGAAATCCTGCAGCTGCAATTCGCGCAACTGCTCGCCCTGTTGCCAGCTGACATAGACTTCCTGTACGCGGATGTTCTTGTTGAACAACAGGTAGACGAGGCGCCAACTCTGGTCGATATCCGCGGTGGGTGCCGGCCCCTGTACCTGCGCGCTGCTGGCACTGGCCGGCGGTGTGTAGTGCACACTGGCCTTGCCCAATATGAGCCGGTCGAATACCGGTGTCCGGCTCCACAGGCTGCGCAGGATATCCACTTCCAGTCGCGCCTGGTCGAACTCGACGCTGAGCGATGGCGTGCGGATACTGACCTGCTTTGCGGTGAAGTCCGGGTACAGGCTGGTCCAGCTACCGCGCAGTTCGCCGATCTCGATCGCGGCGCCGGTCTGTTCGCGCGCATAGCGCAGCAGTTGCGGGTTGTCGAGCTGGATCTGCGGCAGCATCTCGCGCCCGATCGCCACCAGCGCCGCGGTCAGCACGATCAGCAACGCAGTGCCGTACCAGACCAGGTTGATGAGGCGGAGCGCGATGCGTTTCGGCATGGTCGACAGCGGGCCTTGTGCTTACAGCGGCACGATGTCGTACTGTTCGCGGTTGTAGACCTGCTCGACCTGGAAGCGGATCGACTTGGCTGTCAGGTCCTCAAGGTCGGCCACGCAGGCTGAATCCTCGTCGAGCAGGCGGTCGATGACTTCCTGGCTGGCCAGCACCAGCAGGCGGTCGCTGTCGTAGGTGCGTGCGCTGCGCAGGATCTCGCGGAAAATTTCGTAACTGACGGACTCCGCTGACTTCAGCATGCCGCGCCCCTGGCAAGCCGGGCAGGGCTCGCACAACACGCGCGCCAGGCTCTCGCGCGTGCGCTTGCGCGTCATCTGCACCAGACCGAGTTCCGACATGCCGTTGATGGTGATCTTGGCGTGGTCTTTTTCGGTGGCCTTTTCCAGCGCGCGCAGTACCTGGCGCCGGTGTTCGGCATCCTTCATGTCGATGAAATCGATGATGATGATGCCGCCGAGATTGCGCAGGCGCAGCTGGCGCGCAATCGCTTGCGCCGCTTCCAGGTTGGTCTTGAAGATCGTTTCTTCCTGATTGTGGTGGCCGACGAAGGCGCCGGTATTCACATCGACCGTGGTCATGGCTTCTGTCTGGTCAAAAATCAGGTAACCGCCGGACTTGAGGTCGACGCGCCGCTCGAGCGCTTTCTGGATCTCCTCTTCCACGCCATACAGGTCGAAGATCGGCCGCGCGCCGTCGTAGTGTTCCACCATCGTGTGCGTGCCCGGCTGGTAATCGGCTGCGACCTGCAACAGGCGCTCGTATTCATCGCGCGAGTCGATGCGCACTTTCTCCACGCCGGGTTTCACTGCATCGCGCATGGTGCGCACGAACAGCGGCAGGTCGTTGTAGATCACATTCGGCACATGGAACGAGCCGAGCCCAGGCTTGATATCGCGCCACAGTTTCATCAGGAACATTGCATCAGCCTGGATGTCCTCGCTGGCAGCGTTTTCTGCCACGGTGCGCACGATGAAACCGCCGGCGCGGTCGCGCCCCTCGGTCGGCAGGCACTGTTCGACAATGTCCATCAGGCGCTGGCGTTCCTGCTCGTTCTCGATCTTCTGCGAGATGCCGATGTGGTTCGTGAATGGCATGTAGACGAGGAAGCGCGACGAGATCGACAGGTGTGTGGTCAGCCGCGCACCCTTGCTGCCGATCGGGTCCTTGATGACCTGCACGACCAGGCTCTTGCCCTCGTGCACCAGACTGCGGATGTCGGGCGTGTTCTGGGTGCGGCTTTCCATGCCGTTCTCGTCCACAGTGGCGATATCGGCAGCATGGATGAATGCTGCCCGCTCAAGGCCGATGTCAACAAAGGCCGCCTGCATGCCGGGCAGTACCCGCACAACCTTGCCCTTGTAGATGTTGCCGACCAGCCCGCGTTTTTCCGCGCGCTCGATGTAGACCTCCTGCAGGACGCCGTTGTCGATCACTGCGACGCGGGTTTCCATCGGGGCCACGTTGATAAGGATTTCTTCGCTCATGCGCCGGTTGCCGGATCCTGGAAGTGGGCGGTGTCAGCTTTGCTGCCAGCAGGCGATACCGAAGTCCGACAGCAGGGCAGCCGTTTCGCACAACGGCAAGCCGACGACGCCACTATAACTGCCCTCGATGCGCTCGACAAAAACGGCGCCATAACCCTGGATCGCATAGCTGCCGGCCTTGTCACACGGTTCGCCCGTAGCCCAGTAACGGCGGCATTCAGCCTCGCTGAGCCGGCGGAAATAGACCGTGCTGTCCACCACCCGCGTTTCAAGCCGCTGGCCCTGGCAGACGCTGATGGCCGTACTGACGGTGTGCGGCCGGCCGCTCATCTGCAGCAGCATGCGTACAGCATCGTCTTCGCCGAGTGGCTTGACCAGCCGGTGGTCTTCACAGCTGCCGGCGGTATCGGCAGCCAGCACCACGCTGCCCGCCGGCAGTTGCTCGGCGGCAGTGCGGGCCTTGGCGGCAGCCAGCCGGCTGACATAGTCGCGCAGCGTTTCGCCGGGCAGCCAGCTCTCGTCGATGTCCACCGGAAACAGGCGAAACGGGATGCCCGCCTGCTGCAACAGGGCGGCGCGGCGGGGGGAGGCAGAGGCGAGGAACAGGTCCGTCATGGCCGGCAGTCAGTTCCGCACTGGGGTGCGCAGCGAACCCTCTTCCAGCTGCCGCAACAGCAGCGACAGCGGTAGCCAGCACAAGCCCGTCACCAGTGCCGGCAGAAATAGCACCGGCTCGGTGCCACTGCGCGGGTCGAGCAGGTGCACCCAGTCGCCGAGCAGCAGGTACAGCTCGCACAGGCCTGCCACGGCAAGGGCCTGTTGCCAGACCGTGAACATGCGCAGGCGCTGGTAGAACAGCTGCACCAGATAGCTCACCACCACCAGGGCCAGTGCGTGCATGCCGAGCGGCGAGGCTTCGATGCCGTCGCGCAGCACGCCGATGACGAAGGCCCAGCCGCTGCTGACCAGCTGCGGCTTGCGCAGGGTCCAGTACAGCGTGACCAGCACGATGGCGTCGGGCGCCACAGCCCGCAGCGGCTGAGGCAGTGGCCAGAACTGGAACAGGAAGGCTGCCAGCAGGCTGCCGGGGATCAGCCACCAGTAACGGTCAGGGTTCAGCAGCATCGCTGTCAGTCTCGGCCGGGGCAGGGGTGGCAGGGGTCGGTGCCGGTGCCGGCAATTGCGCCTCGGCACGGAACACCAGCAGCAACTGCTGGCTGCGATCCAGCTGGGCGGAGGGCCGCACCACCACGCGCAGGAACGGGTCGGCCCCGTCGTATTCAATGCGGACGACCTCGCCGACTGGGTAACCGGGCGGGTAGCGGCCGCCCAGGCCGGAGCTGACCACGAGGTCGCCTTGCTTGATGTCGGTGGTCGGCACCAGGTTACGGATATACAGTTCGTCCAGGCGGCCGCTGCCTTCGGCAATGCCGCGCACGCCGCTGCGGCTGACCTGCACCGGCACGGCATTGGTGGTGTCGGTGATCAGCAGCACCCGCGCGGTGTGTTCCGACAGCTCGACGATACTGCCCACCAGGCCGAAGGCATCCAGAACCGGCTGGCCCTCGAACGCGCCGTCGGCACGTCCGCGGTGCACCAGCATCTCCTGCCGGCGCGGGTCGGGTGACACGCCGAGCAGCTCGGCGACGAGTGCCGAGTCCTCCAGCATTTCGGTCGAATTCAGCAGTTCTTTCAACCGTGCGTTTTCCGCCATCAGCGCGGCCATCTGCAACACCTTGCGCTGCAGGATCAGGTTCTCGTGTTCCAGCGCGTGGTTGCGTTCGATGAGTTCCTGGTGGCTGCTGAACATCTCGTCAGCCCAGCGCCCCGCCCGCGACGGGAACGAAGTGAGCCAGTACAGTGGCCGTGCCATGCTGTCGGCCAGGGCGGACCGGGTGCCGGCCAGCAGCTCGGGCCGGTAGTAGCCGATGCCGAGCAGCAGCAGCGCCAGCGTGGCCGGCAACAGCAGGCGTGAGGCGGCAGACGGTCCCTGGCTGAAAATCGGCTTGATGGCGGCGTTCCTCGCTTACTCTTCCGGTTGTGGCCTGGGGATGGGCGGGAAGGGGAAATGCGTGACATTCGAACCCGGTTTCATGTCGATCATGCGTACCGGGCCTTCCTTCTCAACCTCGTCGATGCGCACGATGGCGTGCAGCGGGATGAAGCTGCGTTTCACATCGGCGAACTCGGTTTTCAGCTTTTCCTCGCCCGGGTCGACGATCATCGAGGATTTCTCGCCGAACACGTAGTCCTCGATCTCGATGAAGCCGTACAGGTCGCTCTGGAAAATCTGCCTTGCGTACAGTTCATAGACCTGGTTCTGGTTGATGAAAACCACTTTGTAGAGTGCTTGCTTGGCCATGTTGCTCGGCAGGGGGGATCCGGGAAGGGCGCACAGGATACCAGAGCGGGCCAGCCTGTATAATGGCGCCCCCTGACCTGACCGCCCCCCAGAGGGTCTGTCGCATGAGCAAGCTCTATATCGAAACCCACGGCTGCCAGATGAACGAGTACGACTCCAGCCGCATGGGCCAGCTGCTGGCCGAGAGCCATGACCTGCAGATGACCGATGACCCTGCCGAGGCCGACGTGATCCTGCTCAATACCTGCTCGATCCGCGAGAAGGCGCAGGAGAAAGTGTTCCACCAGCTCGGCCGCTGGAAGACGCTCAAGCAGCAGCGCCCTGACCTCATTATCGGCGTCGGCGGCTGTGTGGCCAGCCAGGAGGGCGAGGCGATTGCGAAGCGCGCGCCGTTCGTCGATGTGGTGTTCGGCCCGCAGACCCTGCACCGCCTGCCGGAAATGATCGAGGAGCGCCGGGCGCAGGCGGAGAAAAAAGCTGTCGTTGACATCAGCTTCCCCGAGATCGAGAAATTCGATCGCCTGCCGCTGCCGGAAGCCGACGGTGTGTCGGCGTTCGTCTCGATCATGGAGGGCTGCAACAAGTACTGCACGTTCTGTGTGGTGCCCTACACGCGCGGCGAGGAAGTGAGCCGCCCGCTTACCGATGTGCTGGTCGAGATCGCGCACCTCGCGGCGCAGGGCGTGCGCGAAGTGAACCTTCTGGGGCAGAACGTCAATGCCTGGCGCGGCAGCAAGCCGGATGGCAGCCCGGCGGACTTTGCCGACCTGTTGTACTGCGTGGCCGCGATCGATGGCATCGACCGCATCCGCTACACCACATCCCATCCGGTCGAATTCACCGATGCGATCATCGATGCCTATGCCGAGATCCCCGAGCTGGTCAGCCACCTGCACCTGCCGGTGCAGAACGGCTCCGACCGCATCCTCGCCGCCATGAAACGCGGCCACACGGTGCTGGAATACAAGTCGAAGATCCGCCGCCTGCGGCAGATCCGCCCCGACATCAGCATCTCGTCCGATTTCATTGTCGGTTTTCCCGGTGAGACGGATGACGATTTCACCCGCACGATGAAACTGATAGACGATATCGGCTTTGATACCTCGTTCAGCTTTATCTACAGCGCGCGGCCGGGGACGCCGGCGGCCAACCTGCCGGACGACACGCCCGAGGCTGTGAAAAAGGAGCGGCTGGCCATCCTGCAGCACCGCATCAATGACAACGCCCAGCGCATCAGCCGTGCGATGGTCGGCACCACGCAGCGCATCCTCGTCAGCGGTTTCTCGAAGAAGGATCCCGGCCAGTTGCAGGGGCGCACGGAAAACAACCGCGTGGTCAATTTCCGTTCGACGGATACGGCGCTGATCGGCCGGTTTGTCGATGTGCTGATTGACGAGGCGCTGCCGAATTCGCTGCGCGGGTCTTTGCAGGGGTAAAAGCCTAGAGGTGTAACCCGCACTCGGTTTTCGGCTTGCCCGACCAGCGACCGCTGCGGCCTTCGCCCGGCACGGTGCAGTGCGAGCAGCCGATCGACTGGTAGCCCTTGGCCACCAGCGGGTGAAATGGCAGCTGGTGCTCGGCAATGTAGGCGTCGCGCTGCTCGCGGGTCACGTCGATCATCGGGTTGAACTTGATGATGCCGTGGCGCTCCTCGAAGATCTCCAGCCCGGCGCGGTGGTCGCTCTGCCAGCCCATCAGGCTGGAGACCCACACGTCGTAGTTGTCCTTGATGTTGTCCAGCGGCTGCACCTTGTTGATCGTGCAGCAGAAATCCGGGTCGGTCTCGTACAGCTTCTCCTTCTCGCTGTAGCTGTGCTGGTACTCGTCCGGCTTCAGGTCCACCACGTTCAGGTGAAACAGCTGCTGCAGGTAGTCGCGGTACTGCAGGGTTTCCGGGAAGTGGTAGCCGGTGTCGATGAAATGGATCACCTGCGCAGGGCGGATCGACGAGATGATGTGCAGGAAATAGGCCGAGGTGGCGGCGAAAGACGACGTCACCAGCACCTTCTCCGGGGCGAAGTCGTGGTACAGGCGCTCGATGCGCTCGGCAAACGTCAGCGGGGCATAGGCGGCATTCAGCGCAGCGAGATCCGGGCGGGTGAGGCCGGCGCTGTTGTCGCTGCTGCGGGCTATGACGGGGGCGTTGCTCATGGGCTGTCTGCCAGTGGATCCTGCAATGGGTGCAACCTGAACAGTATTGTCCCTGATCAGGAGGTGCGCAAGGATAGTGGCATCTCGCAAGAAAGCCAAAGACTATCTGGTCGCAAGCTTATAACCGCACGGCATAACCACAGCCCGCGTGGGGCCGGGCGGCCTTTGATACCCCGCCCGAAACGGCGATAATGCCAGACTTTGCCGACAACATCCCCCCTGCGGGAACTGGTGCCCCCTGGCCATGCCGTTCACCCTGATCCGAGGCTTGCACAACCTGCGTCCGCAGCATCGCGGCTGTGTGGCGACGATCGGCTCGTTCGACGGCGTGCACCGTGGCCATCGCGCGATCATCGGGCAGTTGCTGGCGCAGGCGCAGGAACTGGGCCTGCCGTCGGTGGTGATGCTGTTCGAGCCGCAGCCGCACGAATTCTTCGCCAGTGACAAGGCGCCGGCGAGGCTGATGCGGCTGCGTGACAAGATCCGCGCCCTGTCGGCCCTCGGTGTCGAGCGGGTGTTCTGCCTGCAGTTCAACCAGCGCCTGCGCCAGCTGTCGGCGCAGGCTTTCATCGAGCAGGTGCTGGTACAGGGCTTGGGCATCCGCAGCCTGGTGGTGGGCGATGATTTCCGTTTCGGCTGTGACCGCTTGGGTGACTTTGCCTTGCTGCAGCAGGCCGGGCAGCAGCACGGTTTCACCGTGTTCGATACCTGCACAGTGCAGGAGGGCGGCGAACGCATCAGCAGCACCCGCATCCGGCGGGCGCTGGAGGCGGAAGACTACGCCCAGGCCGAACGCTTGCTTGGCCACCCGTACACGATCCGCGGCCGGGTGGTTTATGGCCAGCAGCTGGGCCGCACCATCGGTGTGCCGACCGCCAATGTGCGCCTGCACCGCTACCGCTCGCCGCTGAACGGGGTGTTTGCCGTACGCTTGCGCCGGGTGGCAGAGGATGCATGGTTGCCGGGCGTGGCCAATGTCGGCCTGCGGCCGACCGTCGGTGGCGAGACGCGGCCTATCCTCGAGGTGCACCTGCTTGATTTCCAGGGCCACCTGTATGGCCGTGAAGTCGAGGTGCACTTCGAGAAAAAACTGCGCGAGGAACAGAAGTTTCCCTCGTTCGATGCATTGAAAGAACAGATCTACCGCGACATCGCGGCAGCCAGGCATTTTTTTGGAATCGGGCAATGACTGAACAGAAGAAAGACTACAAGCACACCCTGAACCTGCCAAACACGGGTTTTGCGATGAAAGCCAACCTGGCGCAGCGCGAGCCGCAAATGCTGAAGCAATGGCAGCAGGACAAGCTGTACCAAAAAATCCGCGCCGCACGCGCCGGCCGTGAGCAGTTCATCCTGCACGACGGCCCGCCTTACGCCAACGGCGATATCCACATCGGCCACTCGGTCAACAAGATCCTCAAGGACATCATCATCAAGGCCAAGACGCTCGGCGGTTTTGATGCGCCGTATGTGCCGGGCTGGGATTGCCACGGCCTGCCGATCGAGCACAACGTCGAGAAGAAACACGGCAAGGCCGGCGACAAGCTCGACCACAAGGCGTTCCGCGCCAAATGCCGCGAGTACGCGCAGTCGCAGGTCAATGGCCAGAAGCAGGATTTCATCCGCCTCGGCGTGTTCGGTGACTGGGACAATCCCTACCTGACCATGGCGCCGGCTTTCGAGGCGGATATCATCCGCGCGCTCGGCCGCATCGTCGCCAATGGCCACCTCGTGCGCGGCTTCAAGCCGGTGTACTGGAGTGTGGTCGGTGCGTCGGCGCTGGCGGAAGCGGAAGTCGAATACCAGGACAAGGTCTCGACGGCGCTGGATGTGCGCTTTGTTGCCGCCAACCCACAGGATTTCCTGGCAGCCTTTAGTGATGTTGGCGGTGAAGGCCCGGTGTCGGTGGTGATCTGGACCACCACGCCGTGGACGCTGCCGGCCAACCAGGCGGTAAGCCTCGGGCCGGATATCGATTACGTGCTGGTGCAACTCGACCTCGGCCAGGGCCCGGAGCGGCTGGTGCTGGCGCAGGCGCGTGTCGAGGATGCATTGCAGCGCTACGGCGTTGCGGACTACAGCATTGTCGGCCGCTGCAAGGGCGCAGCGCTCGAAGGCAAGCTGCTGCAACACCCGTTCTATGCGAAGCAGGTGCCGGTGCTGGTCGGTGAGCATGTCACGCTGGATGCCGGTACCGGTGCGGTACACACCGCGCCGGATCACGGCATGGATGACTTCATCGTCGGGCAGAAATACGGTATAGACACGATCAATATTGTTGACGAGCACGGCGTGTACCGTGCGAACACAGAGATCTTTGCCGGTGACCATGTCTACAAGGTCGACCAGAAAGTGGTGGACCTGCTGCAGGAAAAACAGGCGCTGATCCTGGCGAAGCAGTTCACGCACAGCTTCCCGCATTGCTGGCGTACGAAAACGCCGCTCATTTTCCGCGCCACGCCGCAGTGGTTCATCAGCATGAGCGAGAACGGCCTGCAGGACATGGCACTGGAAGCCGTGAAAGGCGTGCGCTGGATTCCCGGCTGGGGCCAGGCGCGCATCGAGGCGATGCTGAACCAGAGCCCGGACTGGTGTATCTCGCGCCAGCGCACCTGGGGCGTGCCGATCGCGCTGTTCGTTCATCGCGAAACGCAACTGTTGCACCCGCGCACGCAGGAACTGATCGAGCTGGTAGCGCAGCGCGTCGAGAAAGATGGCATGGATGCGTGGTTCGAACTGGATGCCGCCGAGCTGCTGGGCGATGAGGCCGGACACTACCAGAAAGTCACCGACACGCTGGACGTGTGGTTCGATTCCGGTGTCACGCACCTCGCCGTGCTGGAGCGCCGCGCCGGCCTGCGCTACCCGGCCGACCTCTACCTCGAAGGTTCTGACCAGCACCGCGGCTGGTTCCAGTCATCACTGAAGGCTGCGCTGGCGATGAACGGCTCGGCGCCATACCGCCAGGTGCTGACGCACGGTTTCACCGTCGACCAGGATGGCCGCAAGATGTCCAAGTCGCTGGGCAATGTCGTCTCGCCGCAGAAAGTGGTGAATGACCTTGGCGCCGATATCCTGCGTTTGTGGGTGGCTGCGACCGATTTTTCCGGCGAGATGAGCGTGTCGGACGAAATCCTCAAGCGCACGGCGGATTCCTATCGCCGCATCCGCAATACCGCGCGCTTCCTGCTGTCCAACCTGAACGGATTCGATCCGGCGCAACATGCTGTCGCGCCTGACAAGCTACTGGAACTGGATCGTTGGGCCATCGCACGCGCGGCCGCGTTGCAGCGCGAGATCATCGCCGCCTATGACAACTACCAGTTCCACCTGATCTACCAGAAGCTGCACAACTTCTGCGTGCTCGACCTCGGCGGTTTCTACCTAGACATCATCAAGGACCGCCAGTACACGATGCAGGAGAACTCGCTCGGCCGCCGTTCGTGCCAGACCGCGCTGTTCCACATCATCGAGGCGATGGTGCGCTGGCTGGCGCCGATCCTGAGCTTCACTGCCGAGGAATTGTGGCAATCACTGCCAGGCCAGCGGGCTGATACGGTATTCACGGCTGAGTGGTATGCCCTGCCGGATACCACGGCGGCAGCCGTGTTCAGCGACAGTGACTGGCAGCAAGTGCTTGCGGTTAAAAATGCCGTCAACAAGGTGCTTGAAGCCGAGCGTGCTGCCGGCCGGCTGGGGGCCTCGCTACAGGCCGAAGTGACGCTGTATTGCAGTGAGGCGCTACAGGCGTTGCTGGGCAAACTCGGCGATGAATTGCGCTTCGTGCTGATCACCTCGGCTGCCAGTGTGTTGCCGCTGGGCGGTGACGGCGAGGCGACGGAGGTCGAGGGCTTGCGCGTGGCGGTGGCCGTATCGAGCCATGGCAAGTGCACGCGCTGCTGGCACTACCGGCCGGATGTGGGTCAGCACGCTGATGATCCCGAGTTGTGCGGCCGCTGCGTTGATAACGTCAATGGCGGCGGCGAACAGCGCCGCTACGCGTGAGGCCGGCGATGCAGTGGCCGTTGCGCAATGCCCGCTGGCTGCTGTTGTCGGTGGCCGTGTTCCTGCTCGACCAGTGGACCAAGCACCTGGTCGTGGCCAGTTTCAGTTACCGCGAAGTGCTGCCGGTCTTCAGTGTCGGTGACAGCTGGGGATTCAACCTGGTGCTGGCGCACAACTATGGCGCTGCCTTCAGCTTCCTGGCCGACCATGCCGGCTGGCAGCGCTGGTTTTTTGCCGCGATTGCCGTGGTGGTCAGCAGCGGGCTTACCATCTGGCTATTGCGCCTCCCGGCTGGCCAGAAGTGGCTGGCAGCAGCACTGGCGCTGCTGGTCGGTGGCGCGCTGGGCAACCTGTATGACCGTGTATTGCTCGGTTATGTGGTCGATTTCCTCGATGTCTGGGCTGGCCGCTACCACTGGCCGGCTTTCAATGTGGCCGATTCGGCCATCTGTGTCGGCGCCGGCCTGCTGCTGCTGGAACAGTGGCTGGACGGCAAACCTGCGGAGCAAAAACCATGAGTGCCCTGGCCATCAGCCCGCAAACCCGCGTCACCCTGTTTTTCACGCTGTCACTGGCCGACGGCAGTGTTGTCGACAGCAATGTCGGCAAGGCGCCTGCCCAGTTCGTGCCGGGCGATGGCAACCTGCTGCCCGGTTTCGAGGCAGTGCTGCTGGGCTTGCATGCCGGCGAGCAGCGCCAGTTCACCATCGCGGCGGCTGATGCTTTCGGCGCGCGCCAGGACGCCAACCTCAAGCGCGTGCCGCGCGAGCGTTTCCCTGCCGGTACCGAACTGGTGCCGGGCCTGGTGCTGTCCTTCGCGGCGGCCGAGGGTGGTGAATTGCCGGGTGTCATCCACCGGCTGATGGGTGACATGGTCGAGGTGGATTTCAACCATCCGCTGGCCGGCCGGGATATTGTGTTTGACGTGGACATCGTGGCGGTCGAGGCCGCAGGAGAAGGCTGACATGCAGATCAAGCTTGCCAACCCGCGCGGCTTCTGTGCCGGCGTCGACCGCGCCATCGAGATCGTCAGCCGCGCGCTGGATGTGTTTGGCGCACCGATCTATGTGCGCCATGAGGTCGTGCACAATCGCTATGTGGTCGATGGGTTGCGCAACCGCGGCGCGGTGTTTGTCGATGAGCTGGACGACGTGCCGGATAACCGCATCGTCATCTTCAGTGCCCACGGCGTCTCGCGTGCCGTGCAGGACGAGGCAAAGCGCCGCGGCCTCAAGGTATTCGACGCCACTTGTCCGCTGGTGACCAAGGTGCATATGGAAGTCCTGCGCTATGGCCGCGAGGGCATCGACTGCATCCTCATCGGCCATGCTGGCCACCCCGAGGTGGAGGGCACGATGGGCCAGTACGACAGCAGCCACGGCGGCGTGATCCACCTGGTCGAGAACGAGCAGGACGTGGCGACCGTGCCGGTGCGCGACCCGTCGCGGGTCGCTTTCGTGACCCAGACCACGCTGAGCATGGATGACACGCGCAAGGTCATCGACGCGCTGCGTGCCCGCTTCCCGGAGATCCGCGGGCCGCGCACCGACGATATCTGCTACGCCACCCAGAACCGCCAGGATGCCGTCAAGCAACTGGCGCTGGAGTGTGACCTGGTGCTGGTGGTGGGCTCGCCGAACAGCTCCAACTCCAACCGCCTGCGCGAGCTGGCCGAGCGCATTGGGGCCGAGAGCTACCTGATTGATGGTGCCGATGACATCCAGCCCGCCTGGCTGGCCGGCAAGCGTGCCGTGGGTATCACCGCCGGTGCCTCGGCTCCTGAGAACCTGGTGCAGGACGTGGTGCGCCGCCTGCAGCAACTAGGGGGTGAGCAGCCGAACGAGCTGGCCGGTATCGAGGAAACCGTCCATTTTTCCATGCCGAAGGAGCTGCGCTGAGCCGCAAAATGTGAAGCCGGTCAATGTGTTGTGCCGCTGGGAGAGGGGGCTGCACCGTTTATCCGGTAAGGTTTGCAGGGCTGGCCGGGCGCCATTAAGTTAAACACTAGTGAAAAAGGGGAGATTCGCTGTGCAAGGCAATCGACTGAGACAAGGCAGCGTGCGGGGGAGGTCAGCCGGCTTCACCCTGATCGAGCTCATCATGACCGTAGCTATTGCTGCCATCATGTTGACGCTGGCAGTGCCGTCATTCAATGACACGATCCGCAACAACCGCCTGACCACGGCAGCCAACAACATGATGGCCGGTATCAATACCGCCAGGGCCGAGGCCATCCGGCGCGGGCGCCTGGTGTCGATCTGCCCGTCGGCGGACGGTGCCACCTGTTCTGCCGACTGGTCAGCCGGCTGGATGGTCTACCTGGAAAAGGACACGGTGAAGATGGGCAGCGCGCCGGATATCGACACCGTACTGCAGGTGAATGATGCCACCACCAAAACCGTCTTGACCCGCACCGCCGGTACCAAGGCCTACATCCGCTTTGGCCCCCGCGGCACGCCGGAAGAGGCTTTCACCCTGCAAGTCAAACCCGATACTTGCAAGAGCGGTTACCAGATCCGCGAAGTCAGTATCGGCGCGGCCGGCCGGCCGGTCCTCGGCAAATCCACAAGTGCCGGAGGAGTTGGCGCACATGATGT
>ERZ1645187.2096-NODE-2096-length-17870-cov-20.540949_pt1 | contig 17870 bp, 15 predicted proteins | sample MGYA00575352_ERZ1645187 | MGnify/ENA primary metagenome ERZ1645187 (study PRJEB40837, sample SAMN11349314) | freshwater sediment metagenome | isolation source: river sediment | host: Sediment | place: India: Wazaribad , New Delhi | collected 2017-02-21 ... | reverse complement strand
AAAAAGCGCTGAAGTTCAGCGCTTTTTCTGTTTTAACAAATCTAATTTTAAATTTTTTCGTCAATCAGATTGATTTTTTGCTCCAGCAATTTACATTCTTCTTTCAGTGTTTCAATTTTTCGTTCCATTTCCTGCAGCATTCCGCCGCCTTTCTTGGATGAAATACTGAGGAAACCGATGTTATTTTCGTAAGTAGAAATCTCGGATTTCAGATGTTCGTATGCGCGTACCAGCTTATCGCGTTCGCGGTAAAGTTTATTCTCGCCCTTATCGCTCATATCTTTCAGGTTGGAGCGGAAAGATTCGAGCCTGCGCTGTGATGCATCAATATTCAGTGAGTCAAACTGAGCATCTAATACAGTCCGGTATTCCTTGTAAATTTTATCCTTTTCCTTGAAAGGTACATGTCCGGTGTTGTTCCATTCGGCAGCGAGTGCACGTAATGCTGCGAGCGATTCGGATACATTATCGGTTTTTTTAAAGGATTTTATTTTTTCAATCAACTCTTTTTTCTTCTCAAGATTCAGCACTTCTTCGCTTTTCTGACCCGTCACATTTTTATTTCTTTGTTCGAAGAAATAATCACAGGCACTAATAAATCGTTTCCAGATTTCATCGGAATATTTTTTCTGAACGGGACCGATTGTTTTCCATTCTTTCTGCATTTTCACAAATTCATCGGAGGTTTTCTTCCAGTCGGTACTTTCTTTGAGTGATTCGGCTTTTTCGCAAAGTGCTTTTTTCTTGTCCAGATTTTCATTCAGGTTTGATTTTACACCTTTATAGAAATCTGCTTTTGCTGTAAAGAAGCTGTCGCAGGCTTTCCGATAGCGTTCGAATATCTTTTGATTGGCTCTGCGCGGAGCAAAACCAATTGTGCGCCATTCTTCCTGTAAATCAAGAATTTGACGGGTCACCTCGTCCCATTCTTTATAGGTTTTCAGAGAACTCACATCGATTGTTTCAATGCGTTCGCACAATGAAATTTTTGCAGCCAGATTTTGTTCTTCAAGACCCCGGATATCGTCGAAATGAGCCTGATGTTTTTTGTTTATTACGGTTGAGGCAGCTTTGAAACGGTCCCAGGTTTGCTCACGCAGATCACGTGCTACGGGCCCTAATTCGTGCCAGTCTTCGTGCAATTTCTGCAATTGGCGGAATGCAGTTACCACATCTTCTTCGTTGGCAAGTATTTCAGCTGCTTCAATCAGTTTGTTTTTGGCTTCAAGATTTTTTTTGAAATCGTATTCTCGGAGTTCGTTGCTGATTTTTATCAAATCCCAGAATGATTCCTGGTACTGATTGTATTGTTTCCAGAGATCATTATTGGCCGATGGAGGTACTTTTCCGGTATTTTTCCAATCCTGCTGTAGCTGGCGGAATGTATTGATATTGGCAGACACATCTTCTTTACTGTCAATGAGAAGCTTCATCTGTTCGATGATGTGGTTCTTTTTCAGAAGATTGTTTTCTCTTTCTTTTTCGAGTTCGGCGGTAATTTTTGCCTTTTTATTCTTGTATTCTGCCAGCAATTCCTTGAATTCATTTTCAAGTTCGGTGGCTTCGGGTATGAAGTCTGTTTCAATTCCACCGTTTTCAATGAAGGATGCACGTTGTAATTCTGTTTCTGCCTTGCTTTTTCTGTAAAATTGCTGTTTGATTTCCTCAACTTCCTCTTTGACTTGTTCCACTTCCTGTTCGATCAGCTCTTTAAGCCTTTCAATCAATTGTTCTTTTGACATTTCTGTTACACCGGACTCTTTTATTTCTTCAGATTCGTCTTCAGATTTTAATACAGGTATTGGTACAAGAACTGGTATTTCTGATTCAGAAATTTCAGGTTCAATTTCCGCTTTCGCTTCCGGTTCGGTTTCAACCAATGTTTCGGCTGCTATTTCCGGTTTCGGTTCTGCTACTGTTTCTGCAACTGTTTGCGTTTCGGGTTCTGTAACTGTATTTTGTTCTGTTTCAGGCACAACAGTTTCGATTTCAGTTTTGTTTTCCTGTAACATTTCTTCGGGTAAAATCTGATTATTCAGGTTTTCCTTTTCTTTCAGAGAGTCTTTTGAGGTCATTTTCATTCATTTTTTAAGTTCCGGAATTTCTACTCCGGACATCAGTACCATATAACAGAGACAAAAGTAAGACTTTTTTTTAAAATAAAATACAGATTTTTACTATTTTATTGATTTACTGTATCTATCCTGTGGGAAATATAGGTGTTTGCCTGTTGGGAAGGATTAATCTGAATGTCATTGATCATCACATGAGGCGGGCGTGTAACGATAAACTCCAGTGCATCTGCAATATCCTCGGCTGTAAGCGGTTGGAGTCCTTTGTAAACGGCTTTTGCCTTCTCCCGGTCGCCATGATAGCGCACAACGGAAAACTCGGTTTCTGCCATTCCGGGCGAAATGGAACTGACACGTATTCCGTGTTTCACCAGATCAATTCGTAATCCTTTGGTGATGGCATTGACGGCGTGTTTGGAAGCGCAATATACATTTCCGGTTGGATACACCTCAATGCCGGCAATGGAAGATATATTGACTATATGTCCTTTATTACGTTCAATCATACCCGGAACAATCAGTTTGGTAATATACAGCAGACCTTTCACATTGGTATCAATCATCCTTTCGAAGTCTTCTGGATCACTCTCCTGAAATGGAGCGGCTCCGGCTGCAAGTCCGGCATTGTTCACCAGCAAATCTATTTTTCTTAACGCTTCGGGCAATGAATTCAGTGCATTTTCGCAGGCATTTTTATCGCGCACATCAAAATTCAAAGCGAAAACTTCAACGCTGTATTTCTGATTAATTTCGTGTAAGAGCGTATCCAACAGTTCCTTTCGTCGTCCGGTAACTACTAGATTATAGCCGAGTGCGGCAAGTCTGAGTGCTATGGCACGTCCGAATCCCGAAGTAGCTCCTGTAACTAATGCTGTATTCATATATCTATATTGTTTTCTGTCCGTTAGCTGTTTACTGAAAAAAATTACTTACCGACGTATTTCAATTTATGCCCCATCCTTTCCTTCTTTGTTTGCATGTAAAATGCATTGTATTTGTTTGGTTCAACTTCCAGCGGCACATTTTCCACTACCGACAGGCCGTAAGATTCCAGTCCGATCCTTTTTTTAGGATTATTGGTCATCAGACGGAGCTGAGTTACTCCCACTTCTCTGAGAATTTGTGCTCCAATCCCATAATCGCGCTCGTCGGCATTAAAGCCCAGGTGAAGGTTGGCATCTACCGTATCAAGTCCTTCTTCCTGGAGTTTGTAGGCTTTTATTTTGTTCATCAATCCAATTCCGCGTCCTTCCTGATTCATATAAACAAGCACTCCTTTTCCTTCTTTTTCAATCAATTCAAGTGCTTTGTGAAGTTGCTCTCCACACTCGCATCGCATCGAACCGAAAATATCACCCGTCATGCATGATGAATGAACCCTGGCCAAAACGGCTTCATCGTGCTTCCAGGTTCCCTTGATTAATGCAATATGCTCCAACCCGTTTGATAGCTGACGAAATGGTATGAGCTTGAAATGTCCGTAAGCAGTTGGCATATCAACTTCTACACCACGCTGAATGAGTGACTCGGTACGAATTCGGTAAGCAATCAGATCGGCGATTGAAATTATCTTCAAACCAAACTCATCTGCTATTTCGTACAGTTGAGGTAAGCGTGCCATGGTTCCGTCTTCGTTCATAATTTCAATGAGTGCTCCGGCAGGGTTTAGGCCAGCCAGACGAGCCAGATCTACAGTGGCTTCGGTATGACCGGCACGGCGCAAAACACCTTTGGATTTTGCTCTCAACGGGAAAATATGTCCCGGTCGTCCGAATGTTTCGGGAGTGGAAGCAGGATCGGCCAGCGCACGAAACGTGGCAGCTCTGTCGGCTGCCGAAACACCGGTTGTGCATCCTTCCAGCTTATCTACACTCACGGTGAATGGTGTTGAATGAATGGATGTGTTCACTTCGGCCTGCATTTCCAGTTCCAGCGCATCGCATCTTTCTTCGGTAAGCGGTGCGCAAAGCACTCCACGTCCGTTTTTCAGCATGAAATTAATCATTTCAGGTGTAATCTTTTCGGCAGCACAGATAAAGTCACCTTCATTTTCACGGTCTTCATCATCTACCACAATTACAAATTTGCCCATTCGGATATCCTCAATGGCATCTTCAATTTTATCAAGTTTTTCTTTCATAGTTCTTTTTTTTGTTGAATCACATCATCTGCGTACGAATTTTTACTTTTTCTGAATTAATTCCGTGATTTGTTTCTTCTTTTCCTGTAATATTCTTTCATGTTGTCATAAATCCGTGTGTAAGATTCTGTTCGGAAGAAGCTTGCGTCGGTCACAGCTTTCCAGGTCAGAAACAAACCCAGCGGGAAAAGTACGGCAGAACTTAACCACATGCCTTCAAAAACCTGCCAGAAACCTTCGCGAGCCATTTTATAACCGGTGGTATCAATGATGTAGTATATTACAAACAACACCACCGAAATCACGATGGGAAATCCCAGTCCACCTTTGCGTATAATGGCACCCAGGGGTGCTCCGATAAAAAAGAATATCAGACAGGCAAATGACAAGGTAAACCTCCTGTGCCACTCAATCTGGTGACGGCGTACCGTCATGGTGGGATCCACAAGCATTATTCTGTTGTAATCAATTTTATCCTTCATTGCCTGGGCGCTCTGACGGGCAGCTGAGACTGCTTCTTCCATTTGCTGCTGGTTGAGTTTCAGGAAAAGCGAATCGGCAGCGTAATTCTTCACCGGCTCTTCTTCGGTTACAACCTGTTCTTCAGATACTTCATCGGTCATCATCGGAATTTCATCGATGCTTACAGTTTCTCTGATTTCGGGAAACTGGGTGGATATCATTTCGCGAGCCTGCTCATCGCCCCGTGCCTTTACAATTTTCGACACAGAATCAATGGTTTGGGTAAGTTCTACCACATTTTTACTCACATGCTGGTCTTTCAGTATCGACTCGTCGTACCTATTGAATTCTGTATCAAAATCAAGCAGCAGCTCTTTGGTCTGAAATGTTTCGCGACGATAAGGTATGCTGCTTGAATTGTATCTTGAGCCTTGCTGCCTCATGTTTTCAAAACTTTCGCCGGAATACATCGAAAATTTCAGGTACTTGTTATCCGCTGTAAACTGTACTCGTCCGGAATCGGCAAGGGTTACCGAAGCATTGTCAAATCCTTTGGAGAAATCATAAATCATCAGATCCCTGAGCAGTTTTTTATTCGGGTCCTTTGACCTTACATACAGGTTGTAACCATTTATTCCGGTATAAAATTCTCCCTCGGGAATGTCAAATTCGGGTGATTTCTGCCTCAGGGAAAAAATTAACGTCCAGAGTTTTTGTTGGGCCATCGGGAGTACATTGTTCGAAAAGAAAAATGCCAGGACACTGATTATCGAGATAAAAACGATAAGGCCCCGCATCATTCTGAAAAGCGAAATGCCGGCCGATTTCATGGCAGTAAGCTCAAAGTGTTCGCCCAGATTACCAAAATTCATCAATGCAGCAAGCAAAATAGCTAATGGTAAAGCCATAGGCACAGTTTGTAAGGTTGCATACCAGAAAAATTCGGCCAAAACTCCCCAACTTACCCCTTTGCCTATCAATTCAGCCATGTGCTTCCACGTAAACTGCATAAGCAGAATGAGCATGGAGATGAAGAAAGTCATGAAAAAATAAGCCAGAAATGACTTTACAATGTATGTATCAATTTTCTTAATTCCGAGCATAAATGAAGTTATTTTTCGCAAAGCAAAAATACTCAAATTTCGACAGACTACCGTACATATTTTACAAGATTTATATGAATGCAGAATTTTGTCTCTTTTTGAATTTCCGGATGAAAAACACCAGCGTAGATGTTGTGACGATTACTGATAATGAATCGGCTACGGGCATAGAGCTCCACACACCATCCAGACCGAAAATGGGCGGCAAAAATATCAGACACGGAATAAGGAAAAGCACCTGACGGGTCAAACTCAGTGTCATGGATATTTTGGCTTTGCCGATGGACTGAAAAAAGTTGGTTATTACAATTTGGGAACCAATGAGTGGAAAAACAGTAACCGAAATTCGTAAGGCTCTGGCAGCAAGTTCTTTCAATTCCTCGTCTCTCGTAAACAAACTTGCCAGGGCATGAGGAAAAAATGTTCCTAAAATAAATCCTGCTGTAGAAACCAGGGTCGCTGCTACGGCTGTTTTTTTCAACGCCAGAAACATTCTGTCGAATTTTCGGGCTCCGTAGTTGAAACCGAGAATGGGCTGTGCACCCTGATTAAGACCAATGATAAACATGACAACAAGTGTCGCTATCGCATTTTGAATACCCAGAGCACCTACTGCCAAATCTCCTCCGTATCTGATCAAAGCCCGGTTGATGATCACCACTGTAACACTTGCAGCTATCTGCATACTGAATGGCGACATCCCGATGTTCAGAATTGACTTTACTATCTGCCGATCCAGTTTCAGGTTCTTTCTGTGAAAACGAATATTTGTTTTTTTGTCGAAAAAATGTAACACTACCCATATCGAACCGACGAAAAATGCAATATTGGTGGCATGTGCAGCACCCGCAATACCCATTTTGAACACAAAAATAAAAAGCGGAGCCAGTGTGATATTGACAAAAGCGCTTATAATCATGGTTATCATTGCTTTCTTCGGATAGCCCGATGCTCGCATGATGCTGTTGAAGCCAAATAACAAAGCGGATAAAATCGTTCCCGGAACGATGATTTGCATGAACTCTCTGGCATATTTCAGGGTATTTTCGCTGCCTCCGAACATAATGAGTATCGGATTCATAAATAACATCGAAAACAGAATTACCGTTCCGGAAACCAGTATGGTCAGAGTAAGTGTATTTCCGAGAATCTGTTCGGCCCGGTTACGGTCGCCCTCGCCAAGTCGTATAGAAATGCGTGAAGAAGCTCCGGCACCAACCAGCATACTGAATGCCATCAGAAAATTCATAAAAGGAAACGTAAGTGCCAATCCGGAAATAGCCATAGGACCTACTCCCAGACCAATGTACATACGGTCGATGATATTATAGAGCGAAGACACCATTGCTCCCACAATAGCAGGAAGTGAGTACATCCAGAGTAGTTTGCCTACACTCAGGGTACTTAATTTACTATCTTCTGTTTGCTTTAATTCCGACATTTCGTATTTAAGCATTTATAAATGAATAATCTTTTCCGGCTAATTTCACAAGGATTCATCAAGTTGATCCTACAAGGAAAGAAAAATCGGTTTCACTTGCTGTAAAACCGACCGCTTTTCTGTTTAGTTTCCCCGGATGGATTAGAATTCGTACTCAAAAGTGATGTACCAGCCTTTCATTTTTTGCGAACGGTTTTTATTCTGGCTGATGTTATTAATTCCCCAGTCGTATCCGCTTTTTACACGATAATTTTTCCATTGTAACCCGCCACCGGCTCCCAGTTGGATATTCAGGCGTCTTAAGTCATTATCATATAAATTGTAAGTGCCACTCACGGGATAATTTAATGGGTTGGAAGGTGCCGGATCCAGTACTGTGGCTGTAAATTTAACGTCTTCTGTTTGTGCTAATCCGATATTGAAATCAGGACCGGCAAAAGCAAACAACTTCATCCCCCAGAAAATCGGCAAGGTATAGGTAATACGGAGCGGAACATCTATATAATGACCTGAGTAATTGAAAAATGCCGTATCACTGTGCGCATAGATTTGTTCGCGATTACCAAAAGCAAACGAATACCGGAGTCCTGTTTCCACTCCAAAGCCCCATTTCACCGGAAATTCAACATTCACTCCACCCTTTAGCACATGATAAGGAGATGTAACGATATAATCTCCATATCTGAAATTCTGACCATATCCGGCTTCAGCCCTGAACACAGGACCCGAGTTTTCTGATTTGACCGTATCTTTTTTTTCTGTCTGAGCAGGCAGGTTCATCATCATTACAGAAAAAAACAAAAAAACAACAATTCTAAACTTCATATTGTGAAATTCTTTTTTTTGAATAGAAACTGGAATAAATTTTTGCAAAAGTAGTGAAAATAGCTGCATAAACGCTATTTCAAAACCTTTATTAACATTGGTGTTTTTCTGAAAATATTATTTTCAGAATGCCTACTGATGTGTAATAATTGATATTTTCTCCCACTTAGCAGCTACCCGGCGAACTCTAAAACGTGTAACCCAGTGATACTTTCAGATCGTTTGACCGTAATTTAGCATCGGTAAGAGTTGTACGATTCAAGATGCCCCAGTCATAGCCTCCTCTCAGAAATAAGCCCATGAACTGTACGCCAATGCCTGCACCCATCTGAAAATCCAACGAATTGAAATCGCTCGGCGCCTGATATATATTTGTACCTTTTTTGCTCAGATTGACATTGAGTTTATTATCAGAATATGCCTCGTAATCAGTAACCTTATTGATCGAATAGTTGAAGTTAGGTCCGGCAAAAATCTGCAGGTAGAATTCATCTGCAAGTGGCATTGAATACATTATTTTCAGAGGTAAATCAAAGGCAGTGAGTTTGATTCGGTTCTGATTCCAGACTCCGGTTTTTTTTAAGGCTGAAGAACTTAATAAATCCACTCCGCTGAAATAATTATAAAGCAATCCGGTTTGAAGTCCAACCTTCTCACTGAAGTTGAATTTCAGGACAGGCCCGGCATGAAATCCATTCAGGTTGCTCGAATTGATGGCCGGATTTTTGATACTTCTTGAATCCTTGAGTTTTGGCATTGTATAGCCATATCCTGCCATAATGCCGAATTCAACTTTTTTATCCTGAGCGTAAGCGTTAAATCCAAGTAATGCCGTTAACACTACCGGTACTAAAAATTTGATAAGTCTCATATGTTTTTTTTATGTTTTCGAATGCAAAGATACATAATTAACAGCTTTCAATGAAACAGTTGTTTATCTATTTAAAAATAAAACCAGCCGCGATAACACATCCGGCTGATTTCATTTTTAAAAATTCAGTTTTATATTTCTTAAAAATGGTAAGCGATACCCACTTTCATATCGTTGTTTTTCCAGATTGCATCAGAATTATTTCTGTCGAGCATTCCCCAGTCGTAGCTGAAGCGCACAGAAAGCTGATTGAACTTGAGACCTGCACCTGCACCCAACTGAAGATCAAAGGGAGAATAATGTTTTTTACCGTTTGACATTTCTATTTTATAGATATTGTTTGTTTCCAAACTTCCCAATCCACTTTCAACTTTTGTTGACTGAGATAATGCATAGTTAAAATTCGGACCTCCGAACACAAATGCACTTACTGTACCTCCCAACGGAAAATCAACAGCTAAACGTACAGGTAAATCGAGCCTGTGAGCCGTAGTACTTGAATTAGCTATTCCCCAGTAATCATTATTTGTGGTTAAATAGTTGTACAATAAACCATACTGGAGGCTCACAGCTCCCTGAATTGGCAAATTGTAAACCAAACCGGCATGAAATCCATTCAAGGCAGCATCGGAATTTGCATCTTTTGAGTTGCTGTATCCGGCCTGAATACCTAACTGAGCATTTGCAAAACCAATTGATAACATGGCAGCTAATAATACGAAAGAGATTTTTCTACTTGTTTTCATAATTTTTCTTATTTAGTTGATTTTAAAAAATATATGGATGGTAAAGTCCAAAAATCGTGCCAACCAGCTTTTTTTTTAACTTCTAACAGGTCTGCGAACACTCTTTGCGGCTTCTTTTACTGAGAATCAAACAATAAAAAATAAAAAACCGGGCAAAATCTTTAGAATCGAATTCTATCTGATTTTGCCCGATTTGTTTGTTTATTTTAATCCAATCTTCTGAATTTCAGAACAGATTAATGGTTGAAATTTTATTTTGTAATTTCAAATTCTACGCGACGGTTAGCCTGACGACCTGCAACTGTAGCATTGTCAGCAATTGGTTTTGATTCGCCAAAGCCATTAGTAAGCATGGCAGCCATTGATAAACCTTTGGAAGCCAGGTAATCTCTAACAGAATTTGCACGTTTTTCGGACAAGGTCTGATTGTATGCATCCGGACCTACGTTGTCTGTGTGACCGTTGATGTTCAGTGTGCTCCATGTTTGATTGTCTCTCAAAATTGCAGCTACATTATCAAGGATAACTAATGATGCATCGGTAAGTTTTGCTGAATTGAAATCGAATTCGATATTGTCAAAAGATGCGCTGATCATTGAACCTTCTTCTTTGTCTTTCAATCCTTTAACAGCATCTTCCAGATTTTTCAGACGGTTCTGAAGATCCATACCGGCTTTGTCAAGTCCATCCAGACGGCTGTTGATAGCAGATGGGTCAAATGCATTTTCAACATGTTGAATAACAGGAGCTGGTGCAGGGTAGAAGTCGGCAGTAGTCATATCACGTACGTGAGTTTTGCTTCCGGTTCCAAGTTTGAAACGTAAAGTTGCCATCAGCGTATTAGCGTCATTGTATTCAACGTATGCGTTATCAGGAGCAATGTATCCACGATAAGTGTAATCAAGTCCGATACCAATAAGTTTGCTTACATTATATTCCATTGCAACTCCGGTATAAGCGAGTGCATTGGTTTTTTTAGGCATCATAGATAAGCCTCTTTGATAGATTGCATCTCCTAAATCAAGATCAGAATAGCTAGGAATAGCCACACCACCTCCAAAATTCGCATAGAAGTTCAGTTTTGCGCTGTTACGTTTTGGAAACAACAAATTGGAAAGATTTACTGAAGTAAAGAAACTAGGATCGATTGTTTTACCTTTGATTGTTGAACGGTTGAAGTTTAAGTAATCCAGATTAAGTCCTACCCCAACGATCGGGTTAATAGTGTATTCGAGAGCTGCACCGGCACCCCAACTGCCGTTGTCAACGATATCATCACCAACCGGATGAATGTTGAAATAATCAAGACCTCCCTTAAGAGCAAATGACCAATGAGCTGCATCAGTTTGAGCAGATGTGTAAGTAATAGCACTTGCTATTATCATTACGGTTAAAAAAAGTTTTTTCATTTTTTTTGTTTTTTATTAGCAGTTAAAATAAATTATGATGTGTTGTTTTCAAATAATTCACAAAAATACGAATAAGTTTTAACTTAAATTCATTTTTGAATAATTTTTTTAATCAAAAGTGAACTAAAGGAACAAAATTGATATAAATTTCCGTTTGTAAAAGTCCATTTTGATGAAACTTTCAGAAAATAAGATATTTGTATCAGCTCTAAGATTAGAATAACGAAAATAATGCCCGAATAATTTGAAAAATGCAGAGAAAATCTCTCTTTCAGATTTTATTCTGGTTACGTATCGTTACAACAGAAACAAATGAACTTAAGAAATGTTTTCATTTGTTGTCAGAAATTCAACAGAAAGTGGAGCTGGAGGGAGTCGAACCCTCGTCCAAACAAGGAAACAATATGCTTTCTACATGCTTATCTTTGCTTTGATTTTCGTGCTGCAGCAAGACCAAAGCTACCAACTGCTGCCTTATCCTTTGTTATTTCGCTGCCCGTACAAGGCTACGACCAGCTATCCCCGATTTATCCGCACCTCTGTATCAAATCGCCTCGGGGAGAGGGCATTTGAGAGATGTCTCGTCCTGATACCTTGTATCTGGATTAAGTTTAATCTACTTTATTCGATTAAGCAGCAAGAGCGTAATTATTTTCGCCAGTTATTGTTTTGAAATCCGGGATTAACGAGCCGGCATTCCGACGCTCGACATGCTTACATACCTTTTCTGCCTGCTGTCAAAACCAAACAGCCCCAAAATCGCTTTTTTGGAATAAATAACAAATTAACAATTCTTGTGCCAAAATCTCAAAGATTAAAACAATTTTAAAAAAAATATGTTCAACACAAGCTGAACATATTTTTACTTTTACGCCTTATATCATTGTATGTAAACTACTTAGCATAGCTTACTGCACGTGTCTCGCGGATAACGGTAATTTTGACCTGTCCCGGATATGTCATTTCGTCCTGAATTTTTTTGGCAATGTCAAATGACAAAAGTTCCGTTTCTTTATCATCCAGTTTTTCGGCCCCGACAATCACACGCAACTCTCGTCCGGCCTGTATTGCATACGTTTTGATTACTCCGGGATACGAGAGTGCCAGATTTTCGAGGTCATTCAGCCTTTTGATATATGCTTCTACTATTTCGCGGCGGGCACCCGGGCGGGCACCTGATATGGCATCGCACACCTGAACGATGGGTGCCAGCATAGTCTCCATTTCCACTTCATCGTGGTGAGAGCCAATAGCATTGCATATTTCGGGCTTTTCCTTGTATTTTTCTGCCAATCGCATACCGAGCAGTGCGTGTGGCAATTCGGGTTCATCGTCGGGCACTTTTCCGATATCATGAAGCAGTCCTGCGCGTTTTGCCTTTTTCGGATTGAGGCCTAATTCAGATGCCATAGTGGCACACAGATTGGCTACTTCGCGCGAGTGCTGAAGCAGATTCTGTCCGTACGACGAGCGGTATTTCATTTTTCCTACCATTCGGATCAACTCCGGATGCAGACCGTGGATACCCAAATCGATGGTAGTTCGTTTGCCGGTTTCAATGATTTCTTCTTCTACCTGCTTGCGTACCTTATTTACTATTTCCTCGATGCGGGCAGGGTGAATGCGTCCGTCGGTAACGAGCTGGTGGAGCGAAAGGCGTGCTATTTCGCGTCTTACCGGATCGAATGCCGAGAGTACAATGGCTTCGGGGGTATCATCCACTATTATTTCAACACCGGTAGCAGCTTCGAGTGCGCGTATATTGCGTCCTTCACGCCCGATAATGCGTCCTTTCACCTCATCGGAATCGATGTGAAATACGGTGACTGAGTTTTCGATGGCAGTTTCGGTTGCTACGCGCTGGATGGTTTGTACAACAATTTTTTTGGCTTCCTTATTGGCTGTCATTTTGGCTTCATCCATTATTTCGTTGATGTATGACAGTGCATTGGTTTTAGCTTCCTCTTTGAGTGTTTCTACCAGCCTTTCTTTGGCTTGTTCGGCCGAAAGCCCCGAGATGGTTTCCAGTTGTTCTTTAGCCTGACGATTGAGGTGTTCTGTTTCTCGTTTTTTGTTTTCGAGGGCGGTAAGTTGTTGTTCGATGTTTTCGGATTTTGCGTCCACTTCGTTCATTTTGCGCTGAAGTTCGCTCTGGCGCTGACTGAGTTGCATTTCGCGCTGCTGTATTTTCACTTCGGCTGCCTGTACCTTGGCATTTCTTTGCTGTACCTGCTGCTCATGTTCGGCTTTGAGAGCTATGAATCTCTCTTTGGCCTCTATTTCCTTTTTCTTTTTCAGCAGTTCGGCTTCAGCCTCCAGCTCTCTTTTGGCTCTCTTATTGAATACTCCGAGCATAAGGTATGCGCCGAGAAATCCGAGGGCAAGAGCTACTACTGCTATTATTACGTAGTAAATCATATTTGTTTTTTTGTTTTATAAGTAGTTTATTTTAAAAATAAAAATCGCATCACATTGTTAACAAATCTCCAGCAAGATATCTTCCTGAAAATGAATGCACAATCTAATGCGGTAACCTGAATAAAAATGCATTGAAAGAGAGTAAGTACTAGCTCATCAGGCGGATCAACTCCTTGTTGAGTTCCTCTATTTTCTCAGCCAGTGGAGCCTGATCCTGGTTTGTTGCCTGTTTTGCAACAATCACCGCCAGCTGATATGCCGTCAGTGTAAGAATTTCCTCCATGCTTCGCTGGCTGAATTGCTTTCTGTATTGTTCGAGATACTTATTTACTATCTTTTCGGCGTTTCTGTATATTTCTTCGTCTTCGCGACGTATGTTCAACGGCATTCTGACTCCGTTGAGTAATATATTTATTGTAAAAGTTTTATTATCTTCCATACGTTTATTCGCTTAGAAGCGCCAAACATTTATCAATTTCCCGCACTATTTTGTTCAAGTGCTGACGGGAGTTACGGCGATTTTCATCAGAACCGCCTAATCCGTTTGCTGTTTGTAAAAGTTTGTATTCTTTTTGCAAATCCAGGATTTCTTTGTGAGCTTCCATCAAATCTCTCTTTTTTCCGTCCAATTCGGCTGCAAGGGTAGCATTCTTTTCCCGAAGAGCTTTTTGTTCAGAAATCAGTTTTCGTATATTCGATTCAAACTCCCTGATGAGATCTGCATATCGGTTTTCCATACTTTTTACTAAATCTCCACAAAAATAAGGTTTTGCTTTGAATAAAAAAAACAATTTGCTTAATTTTAATTCAAATGAAGATAAATAAGAACTATTCCTTTACCAATTGTTTTGATTTTTCGAGTGCTTCAATGATGTTGTTGCAGATATTTTCGCTTCCTATAAGTTTATCAATTTCCACCTTTTGAAGTACTTCACGCACGTTGTCGTTCACACCCGAAAGTACAATTCTGGTTTTATCTTTGTGGGACATTTTTATCAGGTTTTCAAGATTGTGAGCACCTGTAGAATCGATAAAAGGCACTTTACGCATTCGGATAATTCTCACTTTCGACGATCCGCCCACCTGTTTCATCGTTTCTTCAAACTTATTGGCTACTCCAAAGAAAAACGGACCTTCGATTTCATAAATCGATACACCTTTCGGTATTTCGAGTTTCTCCGATTCGATACCTTCTTCTACATAGTCCGTTTTATCCACCACATCCTGAATAACAGACACGGTAGATACTTCCGAAATTCTTCTCAGGAAAAGCAACACAGCGAGCAGCAGACCGACTTCAATGGCAATGGTAAGGTCAAATATCACAGTAAGCAGAAATGTGGCAAGGAGTACGGTAACGTCTGATTTTGTGTTTCGCATCAGCGATTTGAAAGTACGCCATTCGCTCATGTTGTAGGCTACCACCATTAAAACTCCGGCCAGACAAGCCATCGGAATGTGTTTGGTGAGTCCGCCGAGAAAGAACAGAATAAGCCCCAGCACAATGGCGTGAATAATGCCTGCTACGGGAGTTCTGCCGCCGTTGTTGATGTTGGTCATGGTGCGGGCAATGGCTCCGGTTGCCGGAATGCCCCCGAATATGGGAGTGATTATGTTAGCCACGCCCTGCGCTATAAGCTCGGTATTTGAATTGTGTTTGCTGCCGATAACCCCATCTGATACAGTGGCTGAAAGCAATGACTCGATGGCACCGAGCATGGCAATAGTAAAAGCCACAGGCAATAATGTACGCACCGTATCGAAATCGATGTTGTAAGTATTGGCCTGAGGAATGGATGCATTGATGGTAAAGCGATCTCCAATGGTCTCAATACCCTGAATTCCAAAACTATTTTTCAGAAAATAGACCAGCACGGTCATTAAAATGATGGCAAGAAGCGAACCGGGAATTTTTTTCGAAAACCGGGGAGTGACACTGATGATAACTATTGAAAGCAAACCTATAAGGAGAGTCCACCAGTTAACAGAGGATATATTCTGAGCATAAACCACCCATTTATTCAGGAAGTCTGCCGGCACTTTTTCAATCTGCAAACCAAAAAGATCTTTGATCTGAGTGGCAAAAATAGTTAAGGCTATACCACTTGTAAAACCTACCACAACGGGAAAAGGGATAAACTTAATGATGGTGCCCAGTTTAAGCACACCCATTGCCACCAGCATCAGGCCGGCTATAATGGTGGCGATAGCCAGTCCTGTCACCCCGTACTGCTCAATTATTCCATACACTATTACGATGAATGCTCCCGTAGGGCCGCCAATCTGAACACGACTGCCCCCGAGCAACGATATGATGAAACCGGCAATAATAGCGGTAAAAATGCCTTTCTCCGGCGATACACCCGAAGCAATACCAAATGCGATAGCCAGTGGCAAAGCTACAATACCAACAATAATACCGGCCATGAGGTCGGAATAAAATTGTTCTTTGGTGTAATGCTTTAATGTATATACAATTTTCGGATCAAAAACTTTCATAAGGGCTGATTTATCAAAAAAGTGTAAAACCTTTTATTCTTCCGATTGTTTTATTTCAATCTGAGAACTTATTTTCTTCAAAAAAAACGTATGCAAAGGTACTGAAAAAATGTTATTTCCGTTAAACATTATACCGAAACATTTTACAGAACTTCATTTCAAAACAACAAGTACAAAACATATAAACATGTGGAAATCAAATCCATACAATTACAAACGCAGACCAACTGCTGAAGTAAGAATCGGCAATCTGATCATGGGCGGTAACTTTCCTGTGCGGATTCAGTCCATGGCCAATACCAACACCAACGACATAGATAATTCTGTAGATCAATGCCTGCGCATAGTGAATGCAGGCGCAGACCTGGTGCGTTTTACCACGCAGGGCATGAAAGAAGTGGAAAGCCTGAAAATAATTCACCAGACTTTGCGCGAAAAAAACTGTCACATACCGTTGAGTGCGGACATTCATTTCAACGCCAATGTGGCAGACTTTGCGGCACAGCATGTGGAGAAAGTGCGGGTAAATCCCGGAAACTACGTCAGCGGAATAAAAACCGACCTTACATCCGGCTATACCGACGAAGAATATAAACTTGAATATGAAAAGATCCGGGCACGTTTTATCCCCTTCCTGAATATCTGCAAAGCCAACAATACAGCTATCCGGATAGGTGTCAATCACGGTTCGCTGAGCGAGCGTATGCTCAACCGGTGGGGAAATACAGCCGAAGGAATGGTGGAATCGTGTATGGAGTTTTTACACATTTGCCGGGAAGAGGATTTTCAACGGGTAGTCATCTCGATGAAAGCCTCGAATACTGTGATGATGATTCAGGCTGTGAGATTACTGGTTGAAAGAATGGAGAGCGAAGATATGCATTTTCCTTTACATCTGGGAGTTACCGAAGCCGGCGATGGCGAAGACGGACGAATAAAATCAGCCGTGGGGATTGGAGCTTTGCTGGCCGAAGGGATAGGCGATACCATCCGCGTTTCGCTGAGCGAAGAGCCGGAGGCTGAAATTCCGGTGGCAAAACTCCTGGCAGATTACATCACTCAGCGCGAAAATCACCCCCGGATTGAACTAAAATCGGCAAATCCTTTTTCCGTAGAATTGTACAAAAGGCGCAAGACCTATACCATTGGGAACATCGGTGGTGAAAATATTCCGGTTGTAATTTCTAAACCGGTAAATCATGCTTCATTAAAAGCAGATTATATTCTGCAGAACGAGACAATTGTCAGTTCTAAAGGTGAAATATTTAAAATTTATACTCCTGAAAATTTCCTGACTTCGAAAGAAGATATCGTATTTCTGAAAATGTCATATCCCGAGCTCAATACTGATATAATTTCAAGGCTGAAAAACAACAAAAAAACCGTAATCCTGCTCGAAACAAGCCACCCCAATCCGGTGGGTGAACAGCTGGCATTTATCCATACACTAATGGCCGAAGGGTGCGAAACTCCGGTCATTACAGCAGGAAAATACAGAGAAAACGACCTTGAAGCCCTTCAGATTAAGTCTGCTGCAGATTTAGGCGTGATTTTTGTAGACTTTTTGGCTGACGGCATCTTTTTGGATAACGAAGGAATTGTTTCAGTCGAAGATGTTTTGTCTGTTTCGTTCGGCATACTTCAGGCTGCCCGCGTACGGGTGAGTAAAACTGAATTTATATCGTGTCCGGGATGCGGTCGAACGATGTTTGAGCTTCAGGGCGTCATAGCCAGCATCAAAGCAAAGACATCGCATCTTACAGGCCTGAAAATAGGCATCATGGGCTGTATTGTAAACGGACCCGGTGAGATGGCCGATGCCGATTATGGGTATGTGGGTGCGGCGCGGGGAAAAGTGAGCCTTTACAAAAAACACGAATGTGT
>ERZ1645187.2095-NODE-2095-length-17872-cov-5.516417_pt1 | contig 17872 bp, 14 predicted proteins | sample MGYA00575352_ERZ1645187 | MGnify/ENA primary metagenome ERZ1645187 (study PRJEB40837, sample SAMN11349314) | freshwater sediment metagenome | isolation source: river sediment | host: Sediment | place: India: Wazaribad , New Delhi | collected 2017-02-21 ... | reverse complement strand
CCGACTTTGCCCTGTTCGACGAAGAGACAAATACGCTGAAGAGCCTGAAGACCTTCTCGCGTCCGGACAAGCCGGGCGCGGAGGTCATGACCGGTATCGCCCTGGCCGGCGAACGCTACGGCATCAAGCCCGAGGACATTTCCTACTTCACGCATGGCACGACGGTCGGTATCAACACTGTCATTCAGCGCAAGGGGCTGAAGCTGGCGCTGTTCGCCACCGAAGGCTTTGCCGACGTCCTCGAGATCGGACGCATCAAGATCGCGGACATGTACAACCTGCTGTCGCGCCGGCCGGCCCCGCTGATCACGCGCGACATGGTGTTCGGTATTCCCGGCCGGCTTGACGCCGGCGGAGAAGAGATCGCGCTGCTCGACGAGAAGGCCGTGTCCGATGCGGCCAGGCGCGCGATAGCGGCCGGCGCCGAAGGGATCGTCGTCTCGCTCCTCCATTCCTACCGCAATCCTAGGCATGAACTGCGCGTCAAGGCGATCGTGGAAGCGGAAGCGCCGGGCCTTCCGGTATTCTGCTCCAGCGAGACCTGGCCCATAATCCGCGAGTATGAACGCACCATCACGACGGTGATCGGCGCCTACGTCCAGCCTCGTGTCGCCCACTATCTGGGTTCCCTGCAGCAGGCGCTCGCCGAGGTGGGTATTGCGGGCGAACCCCGCCTGACTAAGTCCAATGGCGGCGTCATGACCGCCGAGCAGGGCAAAACGGAATGCGTCCAGATGATCCTTTCTGGCACCGCATCCGGCGTGATCGGCGCGAGCTACGTAGCCAAGGTCGCGGGCATCGACAAATGCATGAGCCTCGACATCGGCGGCACCAGTGCCGACGTTGCGATCATTATGGACGGCGAGCCGCAATACGGCGTCGGCGAGCTGATCGGCGAGTTCCAGATCTACATTCCCTCTGTGTCGGTCAGCTCTATCGGCGAGGGCGGCGGCTCGATCGCCTGGGTCGATCGGCAGAACTCCCTGCATGTGGGGCCGGAAAGCGCGGGCTCCAACCCCGGCCCGGCCTGTTACGGACGCGGCGGTGATCGGGCCACGATCACGGACGCTTTCGTGGCGCTTGGCATGATCGGCCACAGCGATCTCGGCTACAATGCGGTGCAGGTCGATCGCGAGGCGTCCCGCCGCGTGGTGGGCGAATTGGCCAAGAAGCTCGGGCGTACCATCGAGCAAACCGCCGAGGCGATCATCGATATCGCGGTCTCCGGGATGTACACCGACGTGTCGGCGCTGGTGTCGCGTTTTGGCATCGATCCGCGCGACTTTTCGGTGCTCGCATTCGGCGGCGCGGGACCCATGCTGGCCTGCTTTCTCGCGCGTGAACTGCGCATGAAGGAAGTGGTCGTGCCGCCCACGCCCGGCGTTCTGTCCGCACTGGGCGGGCTGATTGCGGATGTGAAGAACGATTTCCTGTCCACGGTCTACGTGGACGCGAACCCCCTATCCGCACAGCATATCGCTGACGAGTTCAGCGATCTCAAGGAGCGAGCGGTCGCCTGGCTGCGCGAAGGGCAGGGCTACGAGGGTGACTACGAGCTCATCTACTCGGCCGAGATGCGCTATCGCGGCCAGAGCTTCGAGATCGACACGCGGATCGATCCCGAGGCGATCTCGAAGCGCGATATGGATGCCATCCTCGAAGCCTTCCACAAGGAACACGAGCGCCTCTACGACCACGCTGACCGTGGCGCGGCCGTCCAGATTATCAGCATTCGGCTGGTCATTTCGGGCGAGACCAGGAAGCCCGAGTTCCCGCGTCGTCCGCTCGAAGTGACACCTGCGAAGCCGGAGGGTAAGGTTCCCGTGTGGATATGGGGCGAAATGCGCGACACCGCTCTCCATCATCGCGCCAAGTTGCTGCCCGGCCATCATCTCGAGGGTCCGGCCATCATCGCCCAGGAAGACTGCACGACCGTCGTGCTCCCTGGCAGCATGGTCAACGTCGACGAGTTCGGCAATCTGCGCATTTCCGGTGGAGACCAAGCATGAGCAAGGACACCAACTTCACCCTGCAGGTGCTGGCCAATTACTGCGCGGCCGCGGCCGAAAGCATGGGCTGGACCCTGATGCGGACCGCCTATTCGACCTTCGTGAAGGAGACCGAGGACTTCTCCTGCCAGGTGCTCACGGCCGAGGGGCTGACCGTCGCCTCGCCGAAGACGTTCGGCGTGACCTGGTATACGGGCCTCGACTACAGCGGCGTCATCAAGCTGTTCGACTACAAGGAAGGCGACATCTGCGTCGTCTCCGACCCCTATTCGGGCTTCGTGGCGACGCATGCGCCGGACCTTCACATGTGGAAGCCTGTGTTCTGGGAAGGCGAGCTGATGTGCTTCGTCGGCAACCACATCCACAATACGGATGTGGGCGGCGCGGTGCCGGCTTCGCTCTCCCGCAGCCTGACGGAGGTTTACCAGGAAGGCCTGCGCATCCCGCCGATGCGGCTGATGCGCGACGGCAAGATGAACGAGGACCTGCTGCGCATCATCGAGACGAATGTGCGACTGCCGGAGCAGAATTGGGGTGACCTGAACGCCCAGATCGCCTGCGTCAATGTCGGCGAGCGCAAGGTGCACGAGATCATCAAGCGCTTCGGCAAGGACGCGTTTCGGTCGGGTCTCGGGCAGCTTCTGGACTATGCCGACGCTCAGGCGCGCGCCGTGATCCGCGATCTGCCGGACGGCGAGTACTTCTTTGCCGACTATGCGGACGAGGATCAGGCGGGCGGCTATCCTGTGCGCGTGTGCGTGACGCTCAAGATCCACGGCGACACAATGACGCTCGACTATACGGGCAGCGATCCGCAACTCGTGTCGTCGCTGAACGTGCCGACCGGCGGCAACGAGCGGCATTCGCTGGCAACGGTGGGCGCGGTATATGCGCTTTACTGCCTCGATCCGACGGTCATGCTCAACGCCGGTCTGATGCGGCCGGTACGCGCCGTTCTCCCGGAAGGTACGGTGATGAACGCCGTCAAGCCGGCTGCGGTCGGCATGCGCAGCCTGATGTGCAACCTTTCGCAGGTCGCCACCCTCGGAGCCTTCTGCCGTGTCGTGCCGGACCGCATGCCTGCGTCGCCCGGAAGCGGCCTTTCGCTCATGAACGTCAAGACCTCGACCGCGGACGGCCGGCCGATCATGGCGTCCATCGGCCCGATTGGCGGCGGCTCGGGCGGCGGCCCCAGGGCAGACGGCGTGGAAGCTTGCGGCGCCAACATGTCGTATTTGAAGAACACGCCCGTGGAGATCAATGAGGCGGAGGTTCCGATCCGCATCCGCCGTTATGGTCTCGTGCAGGATTCGGGCGGACCTGGCTTCTATCGAGGGGGCACGGCTCTGGAGATGGAGTTCCAGCTCTTTGCTCCGCAATCCATGGTGACGGCGCGCAACCGCGACCGTTCGCGTTTCTCGGCGTGGGGTCTTGCCGGCGGCAAGGCCGGTATGCAGTCTCGCTTCGCCCGCAACCCGGACACGCCCGACTGCATCGAACTCGGGTCTACCGACATCGTGAATTGCGATCCGGGCGACATCATCCTGATCCAGGGGCCGGGTGCAGGGGGCTACGGCGATCCGCTCCAGCGGCCGGCTGACCAGGTTGGCCTCGATGTAAGGCGCGGTTTCGTGTCCCGGGAAGCGGCGCGTGCCGACTACGGTGTGGTGCTCGCCGATGACCTGAGCGTCGATGCCTCCGCCACGGAGGCGCTTCGCTCCGAGATGACGGCGGGCAAGGAGGCGGTTGCACTTGCGACCTTCGGGCATGGACCGGCCCGCGCCGCTTATGAGAAGGTGTGGACGGGAGCGCGCTACGAGTGTCTGACCCACATCCTGGCCCAGCTTCCGGTGTCATGGCGCTATTTTATGAAGCATCAGATTTTCCGGGCGCTCGGCGAAAAGCTGCCCACAACCGAGCGCGACGGCAGCGACATCTACGCGATCTATGCTGAGATCGCGCGCCGTTTCCCCGAACTGCCAACGGTAAGGCAGCCGACGGCAATCGCCGCGGAATAGGACGATCGACAGGAGGTAAGCCATGAGCCGTTCCGAAGTTTTTGATAAAGTCTTCAATACGATCGAGTTCGATATCGTGCCGGAAAAAACCGCATTGGTCATTATCGACATGCAGTATCTCGATGCGCACCGAGATTATGGCATGGGGGCGGATGCCAAGCGTCAGGGCCTCGAAGCCAAATATGACTATTATTTCCGGCAGCTTGAAGAGGTGGTTCTTCCGAACACCCAGCGACTGCTCGCCGCCTGCCGCGCCGCCGGCATCCAAGTTATTTATCCGCGCATTGCCTCGTTGGTAAAGGACTGCCGCGATGTAAGTATCGAGCACAAGCGGATTAACCTGCTCGCTCCTGCGAACTCCCGCGAGAGCGAGATCCTTGATGAAATAAGGCCGCTCGAGAACGAAATCGTACTCTCCAAGGGCGCCTCAGGCGTCTTCAACTCGACCGCCATTGATCAAATCCTTCGCAACCTGGGCGTCGACACGCTGATCATGACCGGCGTGGTAACAAACTACTGCGTCGAGACCGCGGTGCGGGATGCCGGCGACCGCGGCTACAACGTCGTTCTCGTCGGCGATGCCTGCGCAGCGATGAGCGAAGAGCACCAGCGGCTAGCGCTCGGGATCTTGGCCGGTGTCTACTGCGTCGTGAAAACCACCACTCAGGTCATCCATGAAGTCCAAGGCGGGGTACGCGCCGTTGCCGCCAGCTAAGCACGCTCGGGTATTGCATAGCGATATAGCATATCGTATTGCGATACGGCCGATTGAACTTTCATAAGGTTGCTCGTGCCACAGACGAATCGCTCGCCGCTCTTCATCCAGTCGCTCGAAAAGGCGTTGTTCGTGTTGGAATCCTTCGGGGAGGCGGAGCAACTGCTCAGCCTTACGGAAATCTCCAAGATTTCCGGCCTCGACAAGCCAGCGGCCCAGCGCTGCGTGCATACGCTCGTGCAGACCGGCTACCTGGAAAAGGATCAGCAATCGGGTCGCTTCTCACTCGGAAAGAAGGTGCTCGATCTCAGCTTCCATTTCCTGCGCGCCCATCCGCTGGTAATCGCTGCGACGCCGGTTCTTTTGCAGCTCCGCCGCGACTGCGGCGAGCGTACCAATCTAAGCCTATTCGACGGAACGTCGGTGGTCTACGCCATCAGGCTCCACGGCAAGCGCGAGTATCCCCAATACTCGACGCTAATCGGCCGGCGCATGCCGACCTTCTGCTCCGCCGGAGGACGCGCCACTTTGGCCCGACTGGCCGAGGACGAGGTGAAGGAAATCCTTTCGCGTTCCGATCTACGGCCGTTGACCACCGTCACGCTTACCGATGTGGACGCGATCATAGCGAAGATCGATGAGGCTCGGGAGCGCGGATACGGCTTCGTCAACGGGGAGAGCTCACCGGGCGAACTGGTCGTCGCGGCGCCGGTGATCGATTTGTCCGGCCGGCCGGTCGCGGCGGTCCACATCGCGGCCAGCATAACCAAGTGGCAGCCGGACGAATTCGAGAAGACGTTCGCGCCTCAGGCGATTGAGGCCGCGAGTTTCCTCAGCCACAACCAGGTATCGCTGCCGATCCCGACCTTCGGCGGGCGGCGTGGGTCGGGCGGTTAGCATGGGCGCGCCTGTTCTGGCAGAGACGCAGATGCTCGACTGGCTCGCCGCCAGCCAGCCGGGCATGGAGCGGCTGCTTTCGAGGCTGGTCGACATCGATAGCCCGAGCGGCCACGATGAGGGATTGAACCTCGTGGCCGACGAACTGGCCGCGTTCCTCGAGCAAAATGGCGTCGATGTAAGGCGTATCCCCTCCGGCTCAGGTACGCCCCTACTGCAGGCCATGACGGGAACTCGGGTGGCAGGGATGCCTGTGCTCCTGATGGGGCACATGGATACGGTGTTCCCACGGGGGACCGTGGCGCGGCGTTCCTACCACCCAAAATCCGGGCGGCTCTACGGTCCCGGGGTTGCCGATATGAAGGCAGGTCTCGTGATGAACGCCTTTGTCCTTGCCGGCTTCGCGCGGTTCGGTGAAGGATGGCCGATAGAGGGGCTGTTCACTGTCGACGAAGAAGTCGCGTCCTCGATATCGCGGCCGTTCATCCAGGATGCCGCTCGTCGGGCTGCCATCGTCCTTAACGCAGAACCTGGCCGCGCCAACGGCAATGTGGTGATCGAGCGCAAGGGCGGCCTTTTCCTGCGCATTGGCGTGGCCGGCAAGCCCGCGCATTCAGGCGTCGACTTCGAAGGCGGAGCCAGCGCGGTCAGCGAGCTCGCACATAAGATCGTGGCGCTCGAGAAGCTGACGGACATCGCGCAGGGCATCACCGTCAATGTCGGGCTGATCAGTGGCGGACAATCGGTCAACACCGTCGCCCCGAACGCCGAGGGGGGTCTCGACGTCAGATATGCGCGAAACGCGCAACGCGATTGTCTGATTGCGCAGTTGCAGGGGATCGTGGACTCCACCACGACGCCCGGCACCAGTTCGACGCTGGAGGTCATGGGCGAGTTTCAGCCCATGGTCCCGGACGCCGGAGCACGGCGGCTCTTCGCAACCTATCGCGACGCGGCCGCAAGCCTGGGCATCAAGGTGGATGCCGAGGCGACCGGCGGCTGTTCGGACGCCGGCTTCACCGCCTCGCTCGGCATACCGACCCTGTGCGGTGTCGGTCCGGTCGGCGGAGGCGCGCACACCGAGGACGAATATGTCGAGCGGGACTCGCTCGTCACGCGCGCGCAGGCGCTCGCCCTCACCATCTCACGACATCGTCCGACCCAGCCGGAGGAAGTTGCGGCGGCCGATCAATCTTCGCTTCCGGATCAATGGTGATCCGAAGTTCAATGGGAGCTTGAACATGAAAACCTGTTTGTCTGGAACTCTGGCCCGGTTGAAGAAGACGACGATCGTCTCTGCAGCACTTCTGGCCGCCACCGCGGCGCACGCGGAGATGTTGCCGGCCCCGACTGTCGAAAGCCTTACCACCTGCGACATCAAGGAGACCGGGACCGCGAAGATCGGAGTTTTGGCGCCGCTAACCGGTCCGACGGCGGTCGACGCGACCGACTATTCGCGCGCGGCTGGCATCGCCATCGAAGAGATCAACGCGGCAGGCGGTGTGTGCGGCAAGGATAAGCGCTACCTGCTCGAGATCGTGGAAGCCGACGCGACCAACATGCGCAACGACGCCGTCGTGACCGCCTTCCGGCGCCTCAACGAGACGGACGGCCTGAATGTCATCCTTACGCCCTATGCCAGCACGTCGAACTTCGAGATCGACCTGATGGCGCAGGAAAGCATGCCGTATCTCATTTCGGGAAACGCTGAATCGACTAAGGCGATTATCGAGAAGGACCCGGCGAAATATCCGACCGTGTGGTCGCGCGTGCCGGACTACACCGGGTATTTCACCGACCTGCCGCCGCTTCTCAACCAGTATATCGAATCCGGCGAGCTGACCCTGCCCGCCAAGACTGTCTATATCATTGGCTCCGACGACCCGTACGGCACGACGATCGCGTCGGGCCTGGCGCGCGTCTTCAAGGAAGTGGGCTGGGAAGTGGTAGGCGAGGATACCGTACCGTTCCAGTCGGTAACCGACTGGCGCACGCAGCTCGCCAAGATCCGGGAGATCAACCCTGCCGTCATCGTGAACACGGAGTGGTCGGCATCGGGCTCGGCCACCTTCTTCAACCAGTTCTTCGAACAGCCCACCAAATCCTTGGTATTCCTGCAGTATGCACCGTCCATTCCAGAATTCCAGACGGTGACCCGAAACCAGGCCGTCGGCGTCGTCTATAGCATGCTGGGCGGTGTGATCGATAGCCGCGAGGACGCCAAGACGATTTCTGCGAAGTTCGCGGAAAAGTTCGGCCAGGGAGGCTACTTCTCGGTAGCCGGCTACAACGCCGCGCAGCTTTACGCGCTTTGCATCAATCAGGGCAACGATCCGACGGATCGTGCCGCCATCGGCGCCTGCTTCGGAAAGCTCGACGTGGACACGCCATCGGGCCGGCTTGCCTTCGATCCGGCAACGCATCTCGCCCGCCACGGCAACGACTACATGCCGACAATCTTCTATCAGCTGCAGGAAGACGGCAAGCCAGCGATCATCGCACCTGAGCCGGTGGCTCAGGCTCCGTTCAAGACCTCGCCCTGGATGCAGTAGGCAGACAATGCGATGTGCTGCCACCCTCTCTCTGAGGGCGGCAGCACACTGCGAGGATTCCATGACCGGCAACAAAAGCATCATCGAAGTGCGCGGGCTCGGCAAGTCGTTCGGCTCGCTCGTCGCCGTCGACGACGTGTCGTTCACGATCGGGCGAGGCGAGATTCTCGGAATCGCTGGCCCTAACGGGGCGGGCAAGACGACGCTCTTCAACCTCATCAGCAAGATACCCTTCGGACCGGATCGAGGCGAGGTCGTCTTTGACGGACGCCGCATTGACCGCTCGAAACCCCATGAGATCTTCCGGCTCGGCTTGGCGCGAACCTTCCAGAAGGAGACGACCTTCGCGAAACTCACGGTCGAGGAAAACATCCGCCTCGCCGCAGTGTACGGCGGCGCCCTGCGCGGTTCGGAACTGACCTCTGCCGTGGAACGCGCATTGGACATCCTGGACTTCACCCGGCTGCGCGCCGAACCTGCCGCGACGCTGCCCGTCTACGAGACGAAACGCCTGATGATCGCCTCCGCGACAGTTACGGCGCCCAAGGTCCTGATGCTGGACGAGCCGGCGTCTGGCCTCAATTCCGTCGAGCAGGCCGATCTCCATCAACTCATCCTGCGACTACGCGACGAGGGCGCATCCATCCTGCTCATCGAGCACATCCTGCCCTTGCTCTTCGGCGTCTCCGAACGCGTGATGGTGATGGACTTCGGCAAGAAGCTTCTCGAAGGTCCGCCGTCGGAGGTCGCCCGCGACCAGCGCGTCATCGACGCCTATCTCGGCGGTCAAGCCATGGAGTCAGCAGATGCGCCTTGACGTCAGTAATCTCCGCTCAGGCTACGGACGCGTCGAGGTCCTACACGGCCTCTCCTTTTCGGTGGACTCGGGTACCGCGGTCGGCTTGTTCGGCCCGAACGGGCATGGCAAGACCACGCTCCTGCGCACGATATCGGGGCTGGTCCCGGCGACGACCGGCAAAATCGTGTTCGACGGCAAGGACATCGCCGGAGCGAATGCGGAAGCGGTCGTCGATTGCGGCATCGTCCATGTGGCTCAGGCCAGCACGCTCTTTCCGCGCATGACCGTTCTTGAGGCGCTTACGCTGGGAGCCTACCGCAAAGCGGCGTGGCCGCACCGGCGCACATCGCTCAAGAAGGTGTTCTCTATCTTCCCACGGCTAGCAGAACGTCGTTCGCAGCACTGCAGGACGCTGTCCGGTGGCGAGCGACAGATGGCCGCGATCGGCGTTGGACTCATGGGCATGCCGCGCCTGTTGATGCTCGACGAGCCGACGCTCGGCCTCGCGCCGAAGATACGACAGGAGTTGGCGCGCCAGATCGGGCTTGTCGCGCAGACCGGCGTCAGCCTGATCGTGGTCGACCAGGACGTCGACCTGCTGCTCGGCTTATGCCCTCGGCTCTACCTGATCGAGAAGGGTATCGTCGCGCTCGACATCCAGGACCGCAACGAACTTAAGCACCAGGACATAATCCAGCGTTATTTCGGGAGCGCCGCCTGATGGGTTCCGTCATCGTCGCCGGCCTAGTATCCGGCTCCATCTACGCCTTGATCGCAAGCGGACTTTCGCTCGTATGGGGCGCGCTGGGCGTCTTCAATTTCGCGCACGGCGTACTGCTGATGATGGGAGCGTTCGCGGCCTGGTGGGTGTCGGACCCGGCCGGGCTTGGCCTCGGTCTATTCGCCGGCATAGCAGCCTCCTTGATCTTCATGCTCGCGGCAGGCAGCATACTCTATGCTCTGCTCGTCCGCCCATGGATAGGCACACCGGCGGCGGAACTGACGGTCATCATGACAACGATCGCCGGCGCCATGTTCCTGGAGAACCTAGCTCTCTACACCTTCGGCGCGCGGCTCAAGGCGCTCGACCAGATCGTGACAGGTACGGTCACCATCGCGGGCACGGCGATGCATGCGCAGAACCTGCTCGTGATCATTCTTGCCCCCGTGCTGCTGTGCTCGCTGGCGCTCTTCCTGAAGCTTAGCAAGCACGGCCTCGCGATCCGGGCCATCGCGCAGAACAGCGAGGCGGCCAGGCTGCTCGGCATCAAGGTCGAGCGCACGTACTTCATCACGTTCGGCGTCAGCGCCTTGCTGGCCGGCATCGCTGGCGTGATGATCGGCGGGCTGTTCAACATCACGCCTTCCATGGGCAACGACCCGCTACTGCGCGCCTTCCTTGTCGTGGTGTTCGGCGGTCTCGGCAGCCTGCCCGGCACCATCATCGCCGCCTATGTGATCGCCCTCATCGAGGCGACCAGTTCCTACTATATAGGCATCTACTGGACGCCGGTCGTGCTGTTCAGCGTGCTGATCGCCATCCTTCTACTTCGCCCCAATGGTCTTCTCGGCAGGTCCTCCTCATGACACCGGCGCGTAACAAGCGAATCGAGATCGGCCTCTGGATCGCAGCCATCGCGGTTGCACTCGTTCTGCCGCAGATGCTGGGCACCGGCGTCTGGCGGAACCTGGCCGTGCTCGCCATCCTGTTTGCCGTCGTCGCTTCCAACTGGGACCTGACGCTCGGCTATGCCGGCATCTTCAACTTCGCCCACGTCGCGTTCTTCGGGATCGCCGGCTATGTGAGTGCTATCGCCACCATTCACCTGGGCGTGCCCATCTGGCTTGATGTCGGCCTTGCGGTAGTGGTCGTCGGGGCGCTTGCCGCCCTGACCGCCGTTCTGGCGCTCAGGCTGCGCGGCATCTACGTCGCGTTGGTGACGTTCGCCTTCGTGCAGCTTTGCGTCGCGCTGATCATCAGCCAGAAGGCCCTGACCGGCGGCGCGGTAGGACTCGTCGGCGTACCGGACCTCGAGCTTTTCGGCTTCCGGCTGGGTTCGGACGGCAGGAGCTATTTCTACCTCGCCGAAGCTGTGTTGCTGGCATCGACATTCTTCCTCAGACGGCTGGTCCGCTCCGACTTTGGCCTCAGCCTTGTCGCCCTGCGCGACAACGAGCACTACGCGATCAGCCGGGGCATATCGGCGACACGTCAAAGAGTGCTGGCCATGGTGGCGAGCTCGCTCTTTCCGGCCGTGGCCGGATCCATCTATGCGCATTATTTGATCGTCGCCTCGCCCGATATCTTCTCGTTCTCGCTGACGACGCTGATCCTGTCGATGACACTGCTCGGAGGCACGTCGACGATCTTCGGCCCGATTCTTGCGGCCATCGTGCTGACCGTCGTCACCGAACAGCTTGCCTCCTTCGGCGTGATCCGGTTCATGATCATCGCGGTGCTGATCGTGCTGACGTTGCGCTTCCTGCCGGGCGGCATCTGGTCCTTCGGCGAACGCATCGCCGCCTGGCGCAGCCGCGCCCAAACTCAGGAGACGACATCATGACCCCGTTTGCCTGGCCCGGCGGTTACCGCGCCGCAGCGAGCCTGACGTTCGACTTCGACGCCGAGACGGTTTGGGTCGCCTTCGATCCGGCCAACGCCGACCGCCCCGGTGTCATGTCGATCGGGCACTACGGCGCACGCGTCGGGTTGCCGTTGATCCTCGACGTCCTGAAACGGCATGCGGTGAAGGCGACGTTCTTCGTCGTGGGCCAGAATGTGGAGCGCTATCCCGATCGAGTCCGCCGCATCCTCGACGAGGGACATGAGATTGGCGTCCACGGCTACACGCATACGCCTCCCCAGCGCTTGGTGCCGGAGGAGGAGGAAGGCGAAATCGTCAAGGCGCTCGAACTGCTGCGCGGCGCCGGCGCAACCGTGAACGGCTATCGCTCGCCGTCCTGGGATGTCAGTCCCGTCACTCTCGACCTCCTCGACAAGCACGGCTTCGTCTATTCCAGCCAGATGATGGCGGACATACGGCCCTACCGCCACCCGTCCAACAAGGTCATCGAACTGCCGATTCAATGGCTGCTCGACGATTGGCCCTTCTTCGCATTTGGCTATGGGGAGATGGGCCGGCCCATTCAGAGCGCGGCGTCCGCCGAGCAAGCCTGGCTGGAAGAACTAGACGGGATCCACGCCCTGGGCGGCCATTTCATCCTCACCATGCATCCGCAGGTGATCGGCCGCCCCGGCCGCGTCGCGATGCTCGATCGGTTGATCGGCACCATCAAAGCACGCGAGGACATCTGGCTCACGACGTGCGGCGAGGTCGCCAAGCATGCCGGCTCGGCGCTGGCGGCAGACGACGCCGTCACGGTGTTCCGCGCGTGAGATGACAAGGTTTGCCGGAAAAAGGGCCATCGTTACCGGCGCGGCCGGCGGGATAGGCGAGGCGATCGTCGCGCAACTTCTCGCCGAAGGCGCGAGCGTCGCGGGGATCGACCGTGACTCTGCCGGGCTCGACCGGCTTGGGGGGACATATCCGGGGCGGTTCTTCGGCGTAACTGCCGATGTGCAAGGCGTGGAGAAGACGAGAGCAAGCGTGCACGCCGCCATACAGGCGGTCGGTGGTCCCGCGCAGGTTCTGGTCAACGCGGCTGGCGTCTATGCGCTGGCGCCCGCCTTGCAAGTTGAGGCTGCCGATTGGGATTTCAACCAGTCGATCAATCTTCGTGCAACCTTCTTTGCCTCCCAGGCTGCGGTGGCCGCTCGGGAGGGTGCCGGCGACACATCGCCGATGGCGATCGTCAACATCTCGTCCACCGGAGCCTATCGCATGGGGACTGGCGACGCAGCGCTTTCCTACGCCGCAAGCAAGGCGGGCCTGCTCGGCCTCACGACCGCCATGGCGGCAGATTGGGCGAAGAACAACGTACGCGCCAACGTTGTCGTGCCTGGCGTTATCGATACCAGCATGCTGCGTCTGTTGGACGATCCCGAGCCTGGGAACGCCTGGCTGAAGGCGCGTGTGCCACTGGGCAGGCTGGGACGCCCGGAGGAAGTAGCGAAGGCAGTCTGCTTTCTCGCCTCCGACGACTCCTCCTACATCACCGGCACGCATCTGATCGTTGATGGGGGCTTTCTCTGTGTCTGAGCTGAGCTGGCTTGAGGTGCTTGAAAACAGGCTTCGGCAGCTTGCCGGCAGCGTTCGTGCGGAATGGGCCATCTATGTGCACTTCACGGGCGGCGCGGGCGAAATCGCCATCGACGCCGACCGCATGCAGGACACCATGAGCCTGAATAAAGTGCCGATCCTTGTCACGCTGATGCGCAAGATCGAGCGTGGGGAAGTTGATCCGGCGGAACGCATCACGCTCACGGAAGACCACAAACGGCTTGGCACCGGAGTGTTGTTCCTGCTCGACGCGGGCGCGTCGCTCACCCTCAAGGATGCAGCGTGGCTGATGACTGTGGTGAGCGACAACACCGCCAGCGATATTTGCCTGGAAGCGGCCGGCGGCGTCGATTCCGTCAATGCGGAGATGCGCGAGCTCGGGCTGCACTGCATCGAGGTGACGGGAGACGCTCTGACCTGGTTCCGGGCCCTTGCCGGAAGCATGGATCCTGAACTCGCCACTGTGTCGCCCGGCGAGCTCGTTCGGCGAGGCTACCCGTTCAATACGCCGGCAAGTTTCGCGGCGGCGCGCGAACGCTATCACTTCGGACCCGCGAACCGGCCGTTCAGTCTGGCCTCGGCGCGCTCACTCGGCCAGTTGATGCTGCAGATCCATGAAGACCGCTGCGCCGCTCCCGCCACATGCGCAACTATACGGGGGTTCCTGGCCGGCCAACAGTTGCAGACGATGCTGCCCAAATATATGTGGGGCGTAGCTGCTGCCCACAAGACCGGCAACTTCCCGCCGTTCGTTTCGTCCGACCTCGGCATCTTCACGCCGAGTGCCGGCCGGCCCGTTATAATCTCCATCATGACGCAGCAGCATCGCGGCCAGCGAGCGATGGTAGAGGACACGATCGCGCGGATGGGCGAGTTGATTGTGCACGCTTCGGAATGTTTGTCCGGCTAACGACAGCTGGGCCCGCGTCCACACCATCGTCGACACGCTTTTCCCAGACCTGGCGAGCAATGTTCGGATCGGTGGCATCGCCCGCAACCTTCCACCGAGTACGCGGCCGGCCGCATTCACTTCCTCGACCGCCAGTTAAGCGCTCTGCTAAGCCGTCTCGCCGAAGAGGCTCGCAGGCCCACTAGGCTCCGCAACGAAGCCTACTTCGGCACTCTCTGCCTCGTGCCGGGCGAGCACTTCCAGAATACTCATCTTGTGCTGCTTCCACAGATCCAGATGGCTCTCCAACTGGTCAAGTAGCTCCGTCGCCAGTCTCATATTCTCTCCGCTATGGGCTAGTTCTTCGACGATCAGGCGCTGCCTGAGGACTTCGTCCCCAACCTTCGGCGATGTCCCTCTCAGCCTTTGCCAGGGTCAGCGAGTTCCTTTGCAGTGTCACTCATCAGCCAGCACTCCAGGCTGGCTCCGCAATGGCTCTAACATAGCCGATGGGCTCTTGTGGTGAATAGCCTTTTCCGCGTGCACCGGGCTGCGAGCACCTTTGACAGTGGCGACCGGTTTACCGGCCAGACGTTCGGTCGCTCGTAAGATCCGATAGGATCGTTCCAAGGCTCTCCGGCTCTCAAGAACTAGCTTGTCCTGATGCCCGTGAGGATCGCGCGCAAATGTGATGGAAGCTTTCTCCTGAGGCATATACCTCTCCCGATTAGAACGGGAGCGCGGATTGTCGTCTCTCAGGCGCCGACGGTGTCCATTGAGTGGTTGCCGGCGATGGTGGTCTACCTAGGGGGGATGGGGCCATCGGCAAGCCCCTCTAAAACCATGACCCCTCGCGTGTTGCGCGCAGCTCAGCGGTCAAGGCGCTCGACCGACTTATCTGATCCCTCGCTTGCTGCCTCAGTCTCAGATTTTCGGCGCGCAATACGACGGCTTGCTGTATGGCCGTCTTTTCGGGAGATTCGGAAGTTCTCGGTGACGAACGGCGGACCGCTGGCCTCCCATGCCGAAGGGCGACCTCCAAGAGCAATGCCAGCGCCGTCAGCCGCGGTGGAAGTTGTTCGTCGGCTGTCACGGCGGGCTCTTCGTCTGCTGGCACTGCTGGCTCCTTGCATCGGCTCGAACGCCAAACCTAGGAAATTGTTCCAAGGCTCCCAGCGCCAACTGGTTATTGGAATGGCTGCTTCATGGGGTCGGAACAAGAACTGCTCAAAATCGTACGCTAAGGCCGGACTGAGCAGGAACTTTATGCGGCACTCGTAGTGCAACCGGGAGGCGGAGCGACCTGAAGCCTTCCGGAAGATGTTGCTCGCTGTCCCAAGTGTAGATGCCCGTCAGGTTGATATGCTCCCAACTCAGCGGCGAGATATGCTTGAGCAGATGGTCCGGAATCTCACGACGCGCGTTGCGTAAATGGGTGACGGCCCGTTCGAGATAGACAGTGTTCCAGTGTACGATTGCACTGACGACGAGGTTGAGGCCGGAGGCGCGGAACGCTTGGCTTTCGAACGATCGGTCCCGGATTTCGCCACGCTCGTGGAAGAAGACGGCGCGCTTGAGCTTGTGCGCAGCCTCACCCTTGTTGAGGCCGGCCTGACAACGCCGGCGTAGCGCTGGGCTCGAGTACCATTCGATCATGAAGAGGGATCGCTCGATCCGGCCAAGTTCCCGTAGCGCCCTGGCGAGCTGGCTTTCCTTCGGGGATGCTGACAGCTTCTTCAGGATCGTGGACGGCACCACGGCGCGCGTCGTGATCGACGCCGCCAGATGGAGCAGATCGTCCCAATGGTCGAGAATCAGAGTGGCGTTGATCGGTGCCCCGATGTGGTTCGACAGCGCCGGGTATGTATCGCCTTTCTCGAATGTGTGGAATTTCCGGTCCTTGAGGTTGCGCAGCCGAGGCGCAAAGCGTTTGCCGATCAGGGTGAACAGTCCGAAGACATGGTCGCTTGCACCGCCCGTATCGGTGAAGTGTTCCTGGATGTCGAGGATCGTGTCCTGATCGAACAGCCCATCGAGCACATAGGCGGCCTCGCTTTCGGTCGGGCTGATCGGCAGGATGCTGAAATAGCCGTACTGATCTGACAGATGGCTGTAGAACTTCGAGCCCGGCTCGCTGCCGTAGTGCAGATTGACGTCGCCGCGTTTCGCGGCTCGGTCGCTCGCGCGGAAGAATTGGCCATCAGATGATGCCGTCGTGCCATTGCCCCAAAGGCGAGAATGCGGATGGCGGCTGTGTGCGTCCGTCACGCAGGCCTGCGCCGCGCGGTAGGTCTCGGATCGCGCATGGAATGTGCGCATCCAGCCGATCTGGTGAGCGCTGATCCCCTTCGATGCGCTCGCCATCCGCTTCGGACCGAGGTTGGTCGCATCGGCCAGCACGCCGGCCAGCATTGCCGAGACATTTCTTGGGATATCACCGGTGCGGACATGCGTGAAGTGGTCGGCAAAGCCGGTCCAATCGTGAACTTCCCTCAACAGGTCTGGCACCTCCACCATTGGATACATATCGCTGATTTCGGCATTGAGTTCCTCGGCTGCAGCGGGAACCTCGCCGGCGATTGGCGTGACGATCAACGTGCCGGCCTCAAGACGAACACCTTCGAGCTTTCCGGACCGTGCTCTGTGGGCGAGGCGCTTCAAGTTGAAGTCGAGTATCTGGCGCGCTTCGGCAAGCCACTGCGCGCCATCAGCTTGGACGCCCAGTCCAAGGCGATCCCCCTCTTTCATCGTGGTGAATGTCGACCGCGGCATAAGATGCTCGTCGATCGGTCGGAAGGATCGACTGCCGTTGACCCAAACCTCCGCGGATCTAAGCCGGTCCCGCAAAGCCGCGAGCGTCGCAATCTCGTAGAGACGGCGATTAGGCTTTCCCTGTTCGAGGATGAGCCGACGATCAGCTTGCCTCAAGTGGGTGACCGGGACGCGATCCGGGAGTGTCCGACGGCTCTCGGCATACAGGCGTTTCAGCAGCGAAACTGCCGCAAGAAGCGGATCGTGTCGCCGCGCCGATTGGAACGTGAACGCCTGCAGGAACGCACCGGCATACTTGTGGACGGTCGCATATTGCTCGGTCGCCAAGGTCAACGGCGACGCCTCGTTGTCCTCGATCATCGATTCGAGCTCTGGCTTCATGCGGAGCAGCCGATGCCAGCCGACCTTCTGGTCGAGAACCTCCAAAGCATTCCTTCCATAGTCGTTGGCGGACTGCAGGGCAGTGATCGTATCGAGGAACATGCGCAGTGCCTTGGCGGTATCCGGCCTGCAATCCATGTGCCGCTGCTTCTTCCGGTTATTGGCCTGAGAAAACAACCGACCCATCAGCTTGATGAACATCGAGACTGCATCGTCGGTGAGCTTCTGGCCGAGCTTGATAATCTGCGCCACGATCAAGGCGTGCCGGCGACTGGCGTTGAAGTCATTGGCCAGCCAGGCCGGCGTGGCGTTGCCCTCACGGATCATCTGGTCCCACCGTCCCGACGGAACACGAAGCTGCAAACTCGGGTCGATCTCCAGCGTCCGCAGGAATGCAACCCGTTCAATCAGCCCGACTAGGTTGGATGCACCCGGCGCTTCCGGTGCGGATCGCAGCCAATGAAAGCGCGTCTGGGCGATGGCCGGGTCAACCTCCAACAGCCTATCCAATAATGGAAGCTTATCGAGCGGAATTTCTTCGATCAGCACGCTCTCTGCCCGACGACGAGCAATCGAGCGGCCCGCGAGCCCTATTCGCTCGATCGTCTCGGTCACCGGAAGCAAGGAACCGCGTTCCCGAAAAGACGTGGCGATGGCTT
>ERZ1645187.2094-NODE-2094-length-17879-cov-5.990126_pt1 | contig 17879 bp, 15 predicted proteins | sample MGYA00575352_ERZ1645187 | MGnify/ENA primary metagenome ERZ1645187 (study PRJEB40837, sample SAMN11349314) | freshwater sediment metagenome | isolation source: river sediment | host: Sediment | place: India: Wazaribad , New Delhi | collected 2017-02-21 ... | reverse complement strand
CCCGACTCGAGGCAGCAATGGCGGCTTACCCGCTGCGAGACTTCATCGAATGCACCGTGAAGTACCCACTGCGTGTTGATCGTAGGGCCGCACTGTACGGATCCTGGTACGAAGTGTTCCCTCGCTCCTTCGGCGCAGTTCAAGCCGAGGACGGAACCTGGAAGTCAGGAACGCTCAATGCGCTAACCGCAAGCGTCAAGAACATTGCCTCCATGGGCTTCACAGTCCTCTACCTCACCCCAGTCCACCCCATCGGCACCACGTTCCGCAAGGGTCGTAACAATGCCCTGGATGCTCACCCGGGAGACCCGGGATCGCCATATGGGATTGGTTCGCCAGATGGAGGCCATGATGCCCTTCACGCGGACTTGGGGACGTTCAAAGATTTCGACAGGCTGGTAAAAGAGGCCGCAAAGCAGGGCATGGAAGTCGCCCTCGACCTAGCGTTGCAGGCTTCGCCTGATCATCCCTGGGTTACGGAGCACCCCGAATGGTTCACCACCCGCGCCGACGGCACCATTGCCTATGCTGAGAACCCACCTAAGAAGTATCAGGACATCTACCCTCTCAACTTCGACAATGATCCTGAGGGCATCTATCAGGCCATTGTCGACGTAGTGGAAGTGTGGATCAGCCACGGTGTGCGGATATTCCGCGTCGATAATCCCCATACCAAGCCGATCCCGTTCTGGCAGCGCTTCCTCAACTACATGCACAGAACGCACCCCGACGTCCTCTTCCTAGCGGAGGCCTTCACGCGTCCCGCGATGATGAGAACCCTGGGAATGGTGGGGTTCCAGCAGTCCTACACGTACTTCACCTGGCGGGAGTCAAAGCAGGAGCTAATCGATTACTTCGAGGAGGTCGCGAAAGACACCGCGTATGTTATGCGACCTGCGTTCTGGCCTACCACTCACGATATCCTCACGAACCAGATGACCACCGGCGGCACCTCAATCTTTGCGATTCGAGCAATTCTGGCTGCTACCGGCTCACCGACCTGGGGAATCTACTCGGGCTATGAACTGGTTGAGAATGTGCAGCGGCCTGGCTTTGAAGAGCAGATCGACAATGAGAAGTATGAGTATCGTGTCCGCCCTTGGGACGCCATTGAGCAGGCCGGGATCACTGGCCTTCTGAAGCAGTTGAACTCTGCGCGTGCGAGCCACCCGGCCTTGCAGCAGCTGCACCAAATCACGTTCCACCACACCACTAATGAGAACGTCCTCTGCTATTCAAAGCACGTCCCCGCCCGTTTCTCCCCGACTGGCAAAGACGACACCGTGATCGTTGTGGTGAGTTTGGATCCCCACAACGAGGTCGAATCAACGATCTACATTGACAGAGATGCCCTGCTGGAGCCGGAAACAAGGACCCGCCTTGGCGCGATGGACGGCCATGAGGACAGAGGCGCACCTGTGGCACTGGAACTGGTTGATGAACTCGACGGGGCAACCTATCAGTGGGGCCGGGAGAACTACGTTCGACTGTCTCCGTGGACGCGTACTGGGCACGTCTTTTCTGTGCGTGCCATCAGTACTCTAGAATAGGTTCACGCATGGCAAACAACAATGAAGTTGAAGCGCTGGATCCTAACTTCACCGCGAAGGTCACCAGCGCTGTCTTCCCGTGGATACTGCAGCAGCGTTGGTGTCCGACCGGATACCAAGATCTGCACCCGGTTGTCCTGTGGCGATTGCCTTCTAAAGGCGAAGAGAATGCGCATGCGCTGCTCCTCGTGGCGCGTCTTGATGAGAACGGACCCCTACTGCAAGTCCCCTTGGTGGCAGCAGCAGAAAGCGCGAACCCGTCCTCGGCTACCCTTGTCGCAACCACCGAGGACGGGTCCCTCTGGGACGGGACCGTAGAACCCTTGTTCTGGAAGGCATGGGTGCACGTCGCCTCGGTCCTAGCGGGCACGAGGGCGGAACTAGCCCAGTCGGCCGCGAACGTAAGACCATTGGGCATGGAGCAATCCAACAGCTCTGTGATCCTCGCAGGCGGGGCAACTCGCCTGATAGCCAAGGTGTTCCGAGTCCTTCAACCCGGCGTTCATCCCGAGGTGGAGCTTCCTACCGCGCTCACGGAGACGGGATGGTCCGGCGTCCCAAAGCTCTATGCCACGTGGGACCTTCCGCCACTACCAGATGACCTCGGGGGATTCCCCTATTGCTCAGCGGTTGTGTCACAAATGATCACGGGTGCGACGGACGGGTTTGACCTGTTTGTGGACTTGGCGACCAAGGGTGAGGATCCGAGCCGTGAAGCCACCGCCCTCGGTATCCTAACCGCACAGATGCACGGCGGCTTGCGGAGCGCCCTCGGCTCCGGGACTGCCCTGCTTCCTGCAGACTTGGCGGAGAGGGTGGAAGACAGCCTCAAGAGTGTGGCCCTAGATGACGTGAGCCGACCGCATGCTGATCTTAGGAAGCGACTCACACGGGTACTCGCCGACAACACGGGGGGATTGGTCACCCCGATCGAGACCCAACAAATCCATGGCGACCTCCATTTGGGCCAGACCCTTAGGTCACCGGATGGTTCCTGGTACATCCTCGACTTTGAAGGGGAACCACTGGCCGACATAGCGCAGCGTTCCGCACCGGACACACCACTTCGGGACATTGCGGGGATGTTGAGATCCTTTGACTACGCGTGGCAACGGGCCAACGATGGGCCCGATACAACAAAGTGGACAAATAATGCTCGCGACGCGTTTCTTAGGGGCTACAGCTCAGAGAGCGCACTTACTGACGCCGACTTGGTGATTCTCGGCGTCTTAGAAATTGAGAAGGCGCTCTACGAGGTCGAGTATGAGGCCAAGTATCGTCCCGACTACCTAAGGGTCCCGCTAGCCGCCCTAGAAGTGCTTGCGAATCTGCACGGTGAACAATCCAAAGTGAGAGACTTGAAGCTATGACTAATCAGCCTGTTTCCATATCCCCCGAAGTCCTGGATTCGGTCGCTCGAGGTGAGTACCACTCGCCTCACTCTGTGCTAGGCGGTCACCCCGAAGACGGGACCGTGACTGTCCGCACCGTTCGTCACCTCGCTGATGAGGTGACCGTAGTGACCGCTGACGCCGAGTATCCGGCAAGCCACGAACACAACGGCGTGTGGGTTGCTGTTCTTCCTGGCGATACCGTTCCTGACTACCGTCTCCGTATTCGCTACGGCGATACCACCACCGTGGTGGACGACCCCTACCGCTTCCTTCCATTTGTTGGCGAACTGGATCGACACCTGTTCTCCGAAGGCCGATTGGAAGAGCTGTGGCGTACCCTCGGAGCCCACCGCAAGCACCTCTCTGGATCCATGGGTGACGTCGATGGAGTCGCGTTTGCAGTTTGGGCACCAAATGCGCGCGCAGTGAGGGTCGTTGGCGACTTCAACTACTGGGATGGTTCGGGTTCCTCGATGCGCTCCCTTGGGTCCTCCGGTATCTGGGAGCTTTTCATCCCGGACGTACAGATCGGCGCTCGATACAAGTTTGAGATCCAGGGACCGGAAGGCAACTGGTTCCAAAAGGCGGACCCTCTCGCGAATGCTACGGAAGTCCCCCCTGCTACGGCCTCGGTGGTAACGCACTCTGAGTACGAATGGGAAGACGAAGAATGGCTCACCAAACGCGCTGAGACCAATGTTCATGAAGGACCGATTTCGATCTACGAATGCCACATTGGGTCCTGGAAGCAGGGTCTTTCCTACCGTGACCTCGCTGATGAGATGGTCCCCTACCTGCTGGAGATGGGCTACACCCACGTAGAGTTCATGCCTGTCATGGAGCACCCATTCGGTGGTTCGTGGGGCTACCAAGTCACCTCCTACTATGCCCCAACTGCACGTTTTGGCTATCCTGATGACTTCCGCTACCTGGTCGATCAGCTCCACCAGGCCGGTATCGGGGTAATTCTGGACTGGGTTCCCGCACACTTTCCAAAGGACGCTTGGGCGCTTGCCCGTTTTGATGGCACCCCTCTGTACGAGGACGGGGACCCGATGCGCGGCGAACAGCCAGACTGGGGAACCTACGTCTTCAACTTCGGTCGCAATGAGGTCCGTAACTTCCTAGTCGCAAACGCGAACTACTGGTTTGAAGAGTTCCATGTTGATGGTTTGCGTGTGGATGCCGTCGCATCGATGCTCTACTTGGACTACTCGCGTGAAGAGGGTCAGTGGCGCCCCAACCAGTTCGGTGGGCGAGAAAATCTTGAGGCCATCCAGTTCATCCAAGAAACCAACGCCACTGTCTACCGCCGTTACCCGGGTGTCATCATGATTGCCGAAGAATCGACTGCCTGGCCCGGTGTTACAGCGCCAACTTCTGGCGGGGGCCTCGGCTATGGCCTGAAGTGGAACATGGGGTGGATGAACGACACTCTGCGCTACATGGCAGAAGATCCGGTTAACCGTCGCTGGCACCATGGTGAGCTGACCTTCTCACTTGTCTATGCATTCTCGGAGAACTTCATTTTGCCTCTGTCTCATGATGAGGTCGTCCACGGCAAGGGCTCGATCATCGCAAAGATGCCCGGCGACAAGTGGCAGAAACTCGCAAACACCAGGGCGCTGTACGCATACCAGTGGTCACACCCCGGCAAACAGCTCCTGTTCATGGGCCAAGAGTTCGCGCAGGAGGGCGAGTGGAGCGAGTCGTATAGCCTCGACTGGTGGCTCCTCGATAACCCGGAACATCAGGGGGTCGCGCGCCTTGTCAGGGATTTGAACCATATCTACCGCTCGTCGCCTGCCATGTGGGATGACGACTACACCGGCTTTGAGTGGATCGATGCGGGGGATGCGGACCACAACGTGGTCTCTTATGTGCGCCAGGGACGCAACGAAGATGGAGAGATGGAGCATCTGCTCTGCATCATCAACTTCGCTGGTAACCCGCACGAACACTACCGGGTTGGTCTACCTTTCGGCGGTGATTGGGAAGAGGTTCTCAACTCTGATGACCTGGCTTACGGAGGATCAGGGGTGACAAACCCCAGCGTCCTGCATTCGGAGGAACTGCACTGGAATAACCGTGATCATTCGTTGTCACTGTCTGTTCCGCCGTTAGCTGCAACATTCCTTCGGCCCGTCAAGAAGTAGCCTTTTGAGGCCCTAGGGCAGAGAGCACTTACGGTGGGGGGATTCGCTACGGCGGGTCCCCCCACCCCCAGCTCAAACCGCAAGAGGAATACCCACAGCATCTTCTGCAAAAGCCCCTTAAGCCACATCAATCGTCTTCATCTGCACCTACCGTAGTCGGGGCCAGAGGTGCCCTGCTTACACCATCAGGTACGTGGCAAGCCTGTTCCGCGCGGCCTTCACTGCCGCGGTGTCACTTGCAATTGGGAACAAACCGATGAGGGCGCGACGGTACTTCTCCTTGTCGCTCTCATCTTCTGCTGAGATCAGCGCATCAAGCAGGACATCAAATGCCCCTTGCTCATCACCAGCCGCGAAGTGTGCGTCAGCAGATGTTGTGGGAGACTCCGTCATCTCTGCGCCGCCCGCTAGCTCTTTCTCGTAACGACGCTCAAACCGCGCTCGAGCAAGGGCAACTTTGGCTTCCTTGTCTGCGGGGTTGTTTGCCAGTACCTTTTTCCACGCTTTTACCGCCCCGTCCCAGTCGCCTTCCTCTTCGGCAGCCCGTGCTGGTAGGTGCTCTTCGGGTGTTGGAATCTCGGTGTCTTCATCAGAAACTTCGAGACGTCCTGTTACACCCATCTGCTGCGCCGCTTGGAGCACCTCTGTGAGGATGCGCTGCGCCTCTGCCGGTGTAGGTACGCCCTCGAACAAGGGAATGGGACGCCTTGCGATGATCGCAAATGTTGCTGGGATACTCTGCGCCTGGAATGCGGCTGCAAGCTGCGGACTGGCTTCAACATCAACGCGTCCGAGCTGCAAGGATCCGTCTGCTGAGCGTACCAACGACTCCAAGATCTCAAGGGATTGTTTGGAAGCGAGGGATCTTGCAGAATACAGGGCAAGGACAACTGGTACCTCTTGAGAGAGTGCCATCTGCTCTTCAAAGGTCGCCTCTGTAACATCTACGACAAGTGGCGCGGGAACATTCTGCGCCAGCCCGGAGCCTTCAATACCCCCATCAGCTACTGGAGTCACCTGGTCCGCAACCATATGTGACAGATCTACGCCACCAAAATTGCTCGATTCCACAGCTTCCACCAAACTCCCCTCCAGCCGATGCTAGCCTGCTGGCTCCGTGTCATCCCGGTCAACCGACGTGATGACACGCTCAGAACCCACAATGGAGACCTTCTCGTCAGATCCTTGTGGCGGGACAACAAAGAAGATTGACACCAAGTAATTGACGGTGACAGAACCGATAACGTTCTTGTCTTCAAGATAAGCAGCGGGAGTTCCCGCCATTTCCAAGGTTGATCCCGGAACCGTGCGACTGTACTTCATCGAGTACGTGAAAGCGGCTGACACCAGCGACTGTTCCGTGTCCAATGAGACGCCAACGATCGGATAGTCCCCCACAGCAGCCGAGGCCGTAACACTGCCGGCCACCTGTACCGCCTCGTTGACCTTCGTAAGTTCCTCGGCATACCTTGGACCGAAGACATTGTCCTCAAAGAGTGCATACTCTTCGTTGTCAGGACTGTTCAGGTGGTTAACGTAGGTTGTGAGTGTTTCCTGCGGGGTCATAATGAGACCCTCGGCATCGGCCTCCAGCACCTTGGATCCGTCACGGATACCGACGCCGCGCACCGAGGTTCCTCCAACTAGTCGCGTCCAGTTCTCCAGTTTGTACTGGTCTCTGGCGGACTGCTGGGTGATGAAGTAGACCTCGGCGGGTTGGTCACCAGAAGCATTTGAGGCAACAAGCAGAACACGTGGCCATGAGTCACCAACAGTCGCGGAGAAGACCTCTTGGTTTATGGTCAGTCCAGGAATCTCCGTGTCTGTCTTCTCAGCTCGGACAAACTGACCCTTTCTCAAGGTCAGCGCGGGGTCAACGACTCGTTCTTCGAGAATCGACGTGTCGTCCTCTTCAACCGATGCATCCAAATCCGCCTGAATATCAGCAACGATGCGCTTAACTTGGTCTTCCGTCAAGGTCAGAGAAAGATCCGCATTGGTTGAGCCCGACTGCGCACCTGACTGCGCACCGGATTGCATTGCCGACTGTGGGTCTGCGACCTCCAGCACGGGCTGAGAACAGCCGGCAAGAACTAGCGCGGAGCTAGCGGCTAAAGATAGTAGTGCTGTTGTGGACCGCTTCATGGCTTTCTCCGTTTCCAGACTGCTCGGGCGGCGAGGATGGCGGGGCAAATCACTGCTCGACGTCACCCATAGCCTCACTCCACTTATTTGGTCGCACGCTGCGCTCGTGGAGCACCTGATCCGGGGTGGGGTCTTCCTCGGTGGGTGTGGCGGTCGTCGTAAACTCTCGCTCCCCGACAACCAGACGGTTCACTCCGCGGCGGTGCGCATCGCGCAATGCCCGACGGGTGGGGAACGCACCCCCACTCTGCTGCAACGCAGAGAGGTTCATCATTCCAGAATCAGTGGTGACCGTTTCACTACGAGACGCTTCAAGGCGTGACGGTTGATCATCCTTGGTGGACGGCTTGTCCTTATCGATTGACTCCACGGGTTCTGCCGTGTCTTCTGCAACAACCTCCGTGGGGTCCGCCGCTTCAGCGGGAGCCTCAACCTCCGTGGGATCCTTAACCTCCGTGGGATCCTCCGTCTCAGTGATCTCAACCAAAACAGCATCGGTGGACTCGACGGGGTCAGTCGTGGGGAGTTCCGGAAGAGTAGCAATCTCTGCGGTATCGGTGCTGGCTCTCTCATCCAGCGTCCGTAGCACCTCAGACCTTGACGTGCGGCGACGAGCTACCCCCGCAAGAGACTCGGCGATAACCAGCGCCATGAGCGCCGCAATCGCAGCACCACTGAATGATGCTACGGCCAGCAGGTTTGATTGTGGTGTCTGCCAAGTCAGTGTCAACGTTGGCGCGGGGCCCACGCCGTCGGTTGCAGCGAGGATTGACAGTCCCATGTCATCCCCACTTAGTGTGAGACTGACAGATCCGCGCCCATAGTTTTCCGCGACCCACATGTCCGAGCTAATGGGACTGACAGCCTGAGTACCTGACTGTGGCTCTTCTACACTCTCTGCGTCGCGACCTGATTGAGCTTCTCCAGATTGTGGATTCGTCTCAACCTCGTGGGGAATTGTCTTGAGGGTTTGAAGATCTACCAGACCAACAACTTCCTCATACGGTTCATCCTGCAACCACGCCGTGATATCTTCTGGGCTGCCAACTGCGAGCCAGACATCCTGGTCTGGTTCGGCAGTAGCATTGATCTTGACGCTGTCCGCATAGAGGGGGAAGACTCCCGCGCGGGTCATGGCAAATGGCTCTGTGGAGTCATGCGTTGCGCTTACCTGCTGGGCTGGGCGCCACACCGTCAGCGCCAAGGCGCCAACAGCCAGCAATGCCACAGCAATGATGCCGAGCACGATGGGCACCGAATATCTTTTCGCGTTGCTCACGGCCAATTCCCTCCCAAATACTGCGTTAGTACAGAATAAACCAGCTTTTGGGCTCGATGGCGAGCACTAGGACACAATCTGTACTACGCCAAAGATACGCCACATTGGAATCAGCCGCCTCTTTAGTAACAGCTGGGACCTTGTAATTGGCCTAATCGGGACGCAACCGTCGCCTCCAGCACTCAGAGTGCCAGTGTCGGCGTGCCTGCACACCCTCGGGGCGCCCGAAGCGCGATTCTTCTGGCCATGCCACGACATGCTCTGTCCCCACGGGTATCTGTTGCAGACAGCCGGGGCAAATGTACGTCTTATCGCCACCTCTTACACGCTGAACCTGGTAACTATCTCCGCCCGGCCCGCTCTCACTTCGGGGCACACCTCGAAGCGCGTCCATATTGAGAGGGCGATGTTCCCTCCCATTGTGGGCGCGCTTCGAGCCGCGAGATTTTGGCACGTCCCTACTGCGCTACGACGCTGGCGCCGTTACGGAACACCCGAACCGGGTGCAGGTCACCAGACGCCACGAGGATATCTGCCCGCAGACCGACTTTAATCTCGCCGCGATCCTCAAGACCCAGGACCTTAGCTCCCTGCTTGCTCGCCATGTACACGGCATCTTCCAGCGGTATCCCCCCGTCGACCACGGCGATGCGAACCTGGTCCATGATGTGCGAAGTTCCTCCGGCCAGGTTCCCACCTTCCGTCAAGCGAGCAACTCCGTCAGCCACTGTGACGGCATTTGGTCCGAGGACGTAGTCGCCATCAGCCATTCCAGCCGCAGCCATGGAGTCCGTGACGAAGACTGCATTGTCGCGCCCGACTATCTGGGCCACCTCACTGACCAGCAGGGGATCCAGGTGTACTCCATCGCAGATCATCTCAGCAATGATTTCGCCGTCCTGAGCGCTCGACAACAATGCTGGAATTGGGCCCGGGGAGCGATGGTGCATCGGTGGCATACCGTTAAACAGGTGTGTCACCGTGGCCTTGCCTCCGCGGATCCTGTTCTCTGCAAGCAAGTCAACACCCATTTCGACGGCTTCGTTTGCTTGCGAAACCGTGCAGTCCGAGTGACCCCAGGATGGAAGGATCCCGCCCTCAACCAGCAGGCGAACCGCTTCGCGACCGTCCTCGTCCAAACATCTTTCGGGAGCCAGAGTGATGGATACGGCATACCCGCGGCCCGCCTCGACTAGCTTCGTTGCGTCGGTCGGCGTTGCTGGAACTAGGAACGCGGGGTTCTGAGCTCCGCAGCGCGCCTCAGAGAGGAATGGTCCCTCGTAATGAATGCCTGCAATGATGCCCGCCTCAACGGCGTCGGCCAACAGACCTGCCCTCTCCTCAAGCACCGGGATCGCTGCTGTGACGAGTGAGGCAACCAGAGTAGTTGTCCCATACCTCAGGTGTTCGTTAGCTGCCTGTTCGACATCGGCCATAGTCAGGGAATCAGGGAACGAAGCCCCGCCACCGCCATGGCAGTGCACATCGATGAGGCCCGGGAGAATGTACCCGTCAGCGTCTAGCCGCGAGGCATCCGCGTAACGGTCCGGCAGATCCGCCTGGCTTCCGACCCAAGCTATTAGCTCACCTTCGATCACTACTGCACCGTTCGTGATGGTTTTGTCAGGTAGCACGACTGAACCCGTTAGTAACTGAATGTCACTCATTTTCCTTCAACCTTTGTTTGGAACTCTCTGACTAGAACAGGCGGTCCTGACTGTTATCCATTCCCCGCATTGCCGCATAGTCCAAGCTTAGGCACTCAATACCACGGTCCGCGGCAAGAACTTTGGCCTGATTAGTTAGTTCTTGACCCGCAAAGATCCCTCGAATCTCCTTGTAGCGCTCTTCCCGCCCCAGAAGATCCAAGTAGCGGGTCAATTGCTCGACTCCGTCGATGCCGCCGCGCCTCTTGACCTCTATAGCGACAGGATGCCCCTGCGGGTCATAGACCATTAGGTCGACAGGACCAATCGGCGTTGGGTGCTCACGACGTTGCAGCCGCCACCCCGGTCCGAGAATGGTCGAAACCTGTTCTGCAAGCAGCTCTTGGAGGTGGGCCTCTACCCCATCCTTGCGCAGGCCGGGGTCCTCCCCCAGCTCCTCGGCGACTTCCGCGATCTTCTCGTAGATGCGGATCAGCAACGCACCATCCACCTTCTTGGGCTCCACAGTCCACACGGCCACGACGCCGTGCTCCGACTCGTCCTCGTCCGGTTCGCGCTCCGTAAGGACACACGGAGCTGTCATCCAGTTCAGTGGCTTGTACGAACCCCCATCGGAATGAACCAACACGGAGCCGTCTGCTTTGAGCATGAGCAGACGTCTTGCACGCGGCAGATGGGCGTCAAGCCTACCCGTGTAGTCCACCGAGCAATCGGCTATGACCAATCGCAACGCGTACCCCTTTCAGAAGCAACTTAGGAACCCTGACTATCCACGGAGGCCGGGAGGTGCGGAGTTCACCCAAGAGATCAGCCCGGCAGCGTCCCCCTGCGCCAACGCGAGGGTGAAGAGGCCCTGAGGGGAGCGGAGCCTGACGATGATGTAGCTATTGTCCGCTGTTGGAACGGGCCCCCCCACCACTTCAAGATAGGCCCGTGGCAGTAGTAGGTCCGGTGTCGTCCTCGGACTTGCCAAACGGTACCAAGCCAGATTGATCTGTCCGTAGAGCGCTATACCACGTATCCATTGGTCGTCACCCGGGCGGACAATCCACGTACTAAATGAGGCTTTTCTACCCACGAGGATCGCTGCGCGCAGTCCCAAGAAGGTCAGCATCGCCAGGATAATCACGAGGATCAAGGCGGAGACAGCAAGAAAAATCGTCCCTGCACTCATGTACGCCTCCGGTTTCGTGACCCTGCAACACTACTCGGAAGAAATCTCTCCGCCCTGGGCGACGATCGTCACATAGTCTGAATCAACGGATGCAAAGCCACCGTCGATTGAGACAGTCACCTTCACTCCCCCTTGCGCTTGGATCTCAACCTCTCCGGCTTCCAATACTGTCAGAAGAGGTTGGCGACCCGTAAGGATACCCAAGCGCCCATCCACCGCTGGGACCGCCACATATGAGGCATTCCCTTGCCAGAGGGGTTCCAGCCGAGAGACAACTTCAACATGAAGCTTAGCGTCACTCACCGTCCTGGATTTCCTTCCATCTACGTTCGATATCCTCGATGCCGCCGATGTTGAAGAAAGCCTGCTCTGGAACATGGTCGTAGTAGCCGTCAGCAATACGCTTGAACGCTTCGATCGTCTCCGAGAGGGGAACCGTGGAGCCGGGTAGGCCCGTAAACTTCTCCGCCATGTATGTGTTTTGTGAGAGGAACTGCTGAATCCTGCGGGCCCTAGCAACAGTGACCTTGTCTTCTTCAGACAGTTCGTCAACACCAAGGATTGCGATGATGTCCTGCAACTCCTTGTTCTTCTGCAGGATCGACTTCACCCGGGTTGCAACATCGTAGTGTTCCTGGCCAACGTGCTTCGGATCAAGCAGTCGCGACGTTGACGTCAGTGGATCAACCGCGGGGTACAAGCCTCGTGAAGCAATCTCACGTGAGAGCTCGGTTGTTGCGTCAAGGTGAGCAAACGTCGTTGCAGGCGCCGGGTCCGTGTAGTCATCAGCAGGAACATAGATTGCCTGCAGCGAGGTGATCGAATTTCCACCGGCAGAGGTGATGCGCTCCTGCAGCATACCCATCTCATCTGCAAGGTTCGGCTGGTAGCCGACCGCTGAGGGCATACGGCCCAAGAGTGTCGAAACTTCAGAACCCGCCTGAGTGAAGCGGAAGATGTTGTCGATGAAGAGGAGCACGTCCTGGTTCTGAACATCGCGGAAGTACTCTGCGATCGTCAGCCCTGTGAGGGCGATACGTAGACGCGTCCCAGGCGGTTCGTCCATCTGGCCGAAGACAAGCGCGGTTTTATCCATGACGCCGGCCTCTTTCATTTCGTGGATGAGGTCGTTTCCCTCACGTGTTCGTTCACCCACCCCGGCGAACACAGACACACCACCATGGTCCAGTGCGACACGTTGGATCATCTCTTGGATGAGAACGGTCTTGCCAACACCCGCACCGCCAAAGAGTCCGATCTTTCCACCCTGCACATACGGAGTAAGCAGATCGATGACCTTGATCCCCGTCTCAAACATCTTCTCTTGACCTTCAAGCTGGTCGAACGAGGGCGCGTCCCTGTGAATGGGCCAGCGTTCCTTGATGTCGAGAACCTCATCCTTCTCCAAGTTGAGGCATTCGCCTGTCACATTGAAGACGTGGCCCTTGGTCACTTCACCAACCGGGACGGTGATTGGGCCACCCGTGTTTGTTACCTGTGCCCCGCGCACCAATCCATCAGTTGGCTTAAGTGCAATAGTTCGCACCATGTTGTCACCCAGATGCTGGGCAACTTCAAGGGTTAGAGTTGTCAACCCTTCGCCCTCGCCCTGACCGCGTAGATCCAGATCTACGAGCAACGCATTGTAGAGCGGGGGGATCGCATCCGGGGGGAACTCAACGTCAACTACCGGACCCACAACGCGCGCAACGCGACCCTCGGCGGGCTTGGTCTTTTCGTCTGCCATCTCTGTCTCTTTCCGCGGCCACGGGGGCCTAATCCGTGTTGTCTAGTTGGCCTGCGAAAGAGCGTCTGCACCCGAGACGATTTCGCTAATTTCCTGCGTGATTTCACCCTGGCGTGCCGCATTTGCAAGCCTGGTGTAATCGGTTATCAAGTCTCCGGCATTTTCTGTTGCCGTGTGCATTGCCTGCTGACGTGCTGCCAACTCCGACGCTGCGGACTGGACCATTGCGGTCGCAATGCGATTGGTTACGTAAAGAGGAAGTAGCGTGTTGAGAACGCTGTCCACATCCGGAATGAACTCATACTCTGGGAAGCCCTTACCATCTGGACCAAATCCCAGCTCGCCTTCGCCCTCGCCTTCTCCCTGGGGAGCATCGACGACCCTGAGCGGCACAATCTGGCGGATTTCAGGTGTCTGCTTCACCATCGAAATAAACCTGGTGAAGACAATTTCGACCGCAGCCACACCTGTTGCAGGGTTTGGATCGAGGAAGTACTTGAGAAGGGTGTCACCGACCTCGTACATACGTTCTTCGGTCGGACGGTCTGAGTCGCCCTCCCAGGCCTTCTCAATTGGGATGCCACGGAATCTGAAGAACTGCGCCGCCCTCTTACCGGAGGTGAAGAGAATGGGCTCCTTCCCGTCCTCGCGGAGTTCTTCCATCAGCCGTGCCGTTTCACGCAGTATCGTTGCCGAATACGCCCCGGCTAATCCGCGGTCCGAGGAAATGGCAAGAACCGCAACCCTGTTCGTATCAGAACGTTCCTGTGTGAGCGGATGGTGGATGTCAGAATGCACCGCAACAGCCGCAACGGCCGCCGTCAGGGCACGCGTGTAAGGATCTGCTTCGACTGCGCGCTTACGTGCGGCACCGATTCGAGAAGCAGCAATCATCTCCATCGCTCTGAAGACTTTTTCAAGCGTTTCAGTTGCGCGGATCTTCTGCTTGTAGACCCTCTGTTGACCACCCATTCCTAGTCCTTCTTCGCACCGCCGCGCGTGCGGACGATCTCTTCTTGGGTACGCTCGGCCTCAACTTCGCCCTCGTCTGCCCCATCCTTCGAGACTACAAACGACTGGTGGTAGTCCTCAACCGCACTCTTCAGATCACTCTCGAGATCTTCATCGAGCGTTCCCGTAGCGACGATCCTCTCCAGAACATCTGTGTGTGCCCGCAAGTGGTCCAGAAGACCGTCTTGGAAGGGGCGAACCTCTTTGAGTTCGAGGTCGTCTAGGTATCCCTTCGTACCTGCCCAGATCACCGCGACCTGATCCTCAACACTCATCGGGGAGCTCTGGGACTGCTTTAGCAACTCCATCATGTGTTCACCGCGTGTCAACTGTGCACGGGTGGTCGCGTCGAGGTCGGAAGCAAACATGGCGAACGAGGCCATTGAACGGTATTGGGCGAGCGTCAACTTCAAGGTGCCGGCAACCTTCTTCATCGCCTTGATCTGCGCGTCACCACCAACACGAGAGACGGAGACACCAACGTCAACCGCCGGGCGCTGGTCAGCGTTGAAAAGGTCCGACTGCAGGAAGATCTGCCCGTCGGTAATGGAGATGACGTTCGTCGGAATGTAAGCGGAGACGTCGTTTGCCTTGGTCTCAATGATTGGCAGACCCGTCAGGGAGCCGCCTCCGAGTTCATCCGACAGCTTCGCGCAACGTTCCAGAAGACGCGAGTGGAGGTAGAAAACATCACCCGGGTACGCCTCACGGCCCGGTGGGCGGCGCAGCAGAAGTGACACTGCGCGGTAGGCTTCTGCCTGCTTTGAAAGATCGTCAAAGACAATCAGGCAGTGCTTGCCGCCGTACATCCAGTGCTGGCCGATAGCGGATCCCGTGTAGGGAGCCAAGTACTTGAATCCTGCGGGGTCCGAGGCCGGTGCAGCAACGATGGTCGTGTACTCCAGTGCACCAGCATCAGCAAGAGTCTTGCGGACAGCAGCGATTGTCGACGCCTTCTGTCCAACGGCAACATAGATGCAGCGAACCTGCTTCTTGGGATCACCGGTTGCCCAGTTATGCTTCTGATTCAAAATCGTATCGATTGCGATGGCAGTCTTGCCGGTTTGCCGGTCACCGATAATGAGCTGACGCTGTCCACGACCAATCGGGATCATCGAGTCAATGGCTTTAAGGCCCGTCTGCAAAGGCTCATGCACCGACTTACGCTGCATGACGCCGGGAGCCTGCAGTTCGAGGGCGCGTCGTCCCTCCAGGTCCGTGATCTCTCCGAGGCCGTCGATGGGCTTACCCATGGGATCGACCACGCGCCCCAGGTAGCCGTCGCCAACCTCGACTGAGAGGACCTCGCCTGTGCGGCGAACTTCTTGACCTTCTTCAATCCCTGAGAAGTCGCCCAGAATGACCGTTCCAATCTTGGTCGGTTCCAGGTTCATCGCGAGTCCGAGCGTTCCGTCCTCGAATTTCAGGAGCTCATTGGCCATCGCTCCCGGAAGACCTTCAACCTGCGCGATGCCGTCGGCGGTTTCAGTAACGTGACCGACCTGTTCGGCCGTTGCGTCCACGGGCGTAAACGACTCAATGTAAGAGTCCAACGCTGCCCGAATGTCTTCCGGGCGAATCCCAAGATCAGTCATTGATCGTTCCTAATCGCTTCTGTGTCCAAGTCATGTGAGAGAGGTGTGTTACTACTTAGCCATGGCCAAACGTGCCATGGCAATATCCGTGCGGATTGAGGTATCGATTGATTCCTCGCCTATATCAAGACGGAAGCCGCCGATCAACGAGGGGTCAACCACTTGCGCCATATCCACGGGGCGTCCCCACTTCCGCTCAGCAAGTGATGCCATCCGGGTTGCCTGGGCCTCAGTCAATGGACGAGCAGTACTACATACAACCAGTGCCCTGCCATTCATGTCAGAAGCCCGTGCTGCCATTCGTCGCAGCAGTTGCACCAGGTGCCCGTAGCGCACGTCGTGGGCTGCCCGCATAATTAGCTTCTGCGCGATTGGGCTGACGTGGCCCTCAAAAACCTTCCCTGCGAGGGCGGCTCTCTGGTCGGGGTCGCCCTCCCCCAGGTCGGACAGTTGAATGCGCAAGTCGCGGTTACTGGCGATCAGCGCGTAGGCATCCACAAGCTGCTGGCTCAGGTCCGGGTTCTTCTCGTAATCCTCTGCAAGAACATACGCATCCATGCCGAGTTCACGAATTGTGGTCCCCAGTTGGTCCTGATGACTCCAGTGCTGGCCAACCAGAAGGCAGATCACTGCCATGGTGACTGTGCCAACCCGCGCGGAGAAAACACTCTCAGCGAGGCTAACTCGGTCAACTGGCGTTCGGCCAGGGTCCGTCAGTGCCCGCAGGAGGCGCGGGCTCTGACTCAGCGTGTCGTAAACACCAAACAGTTCAGCACCAACTGCTTCACCCTGGGGACCAATCTTGATGTCCCGGTGAAGCAGGTCGCGCGCGGCCTGAAGGTTCGACTGCTGCTGGGCTCCCACTAGGCATCCGCTCCCGTGGGGGTCGAAGCCAAGTCGGCCTCAACGTCATTCATGAACCGGTCGATTACGCGCTGTGACAGTTCCACATCTGTGAGCTGTTCACCAACGATGCGTTCTGCCAGCTGTGTCGCTAGAGTACCCACATCCTGCCGCAATGATATTGCGGCAGCAGCGCGCTCCGTGGCAATGTGACGGCTGGCGGCATCGGTAATTCGAGCTGCTTCAGCCTGGGCTTCATGGCGACCTTGGGCCACAATTCGGCCTGCGTCCTTCTGTGCGTCACCGCGGATCTCCCGGGCTTCTTCCTGCGCCTTGCGAAGAATCTCTTCACGCTCGCGCTTCGCGAGTGAAGCATCCTCTTTCGCCTTGTCGGCAGCATCGAGTCCCGCGTCGATCATCTCGCGGCGGTCATCTATCATTCCGTAGATTTTCGGAAGCGCTTTGCCCAGCACCAACCACAGCCCAAGCATGATTAGCGCCGACCAGAAGATCTCATAAACCGGCGGAATCAAAACATCAAGGCCACCTACGGCTGCGGCCTCGGCTGGAAACGGCATGGTTGCAACCATCAGACAATAAATGCCAGAACGAAGCCGATCAGGGCAAGGGCCTCGATAAGGGATGCACCGATAATCATGTTCGTAAAGAGGCGACCTGCGACCTCGGGCTGGCGTGCTGTGGCTTCCTGTGTACGCGCAACCAGGATGCCGATGCCGAGGCCCGGGCCGAGTGTTGCAAGGCCGTAGCCCAGAATAGTGATGGAACCGGTCATCGTTTCTTCCTTCTGTTGTTACTTGGTTTTGGTTGGGATCAGTTGTTTGGATTAGTGGGCTTCGACTGACATCTTGATGTAGACGGCAGTCAGGATGGTAAACACATAGGCCTGCAGTACTGCCACGAACATCTCAAACAGAGTCATTACCACGGCTGCGGCCAGGGTCAGTGCGGACACGGGAACCAGGGCTCCGACGCCAATCAGCAGCACCTGGGTTCCGAAGTATGTCAGGGCTAGGAGCATGTGGCCGGCAATCATGTTAGCCAGAAGACGAATAGCCAACGTAGCGGGTCGCACGATGAAAGTTGAGATTAGTTCGATTGGAGTGAGCAGGAAGTACACGGGCCACGGGATGCCGGGAGGGAACAACTGTTCCTTCAAGAAGCGCAATCCCCCACGTGCCTTTATGCCCGCACTGATGAAAGTCACATACGAGATAATCGCGAACACCAGTGGAACTGACATTACAGAAGATGCTGCGATGTTGATTCCCGGGACGATACCAGTGCGGTTCATTCCCAA
>ERZ1645187.2093-NODE-2093-length-17882-cov-6.347899_pt1 | contig 17882 bp, 16 predicted proteins | sample MGYA00575352_ERZ1645187 | MGnify/ENA primary metagenome ERZ1645187 (study PRJEB40837, sample SAMN11349314) | freshwater sediment metagenome | isolation source: river sediment | host: Sediment | place: India: Wazaribad , New Delhi | collected 2017-02-21 ... | reverse complement strand
GCGGCGCATAGTCTGCCGCAACGCGCCCGCCGGCGCCCTGGCAGAGGAACCGCAATGCTTGTCCTGCACAGCAGCCCCGACAGCGCCTCGATGGCGCCCCGCATCGTGATCGAGGACCTGGGCCTGACCTACAGCGCCCGGGTGGTCGACCGCGCCGGTGGCGAACTGGCCAGCGCGGGCTATCGCGCGATGCACCCGCTGGGCAAGATCCCGGTCCTGGAAACGCCCGACAGGCCGATGTTCGAAACCGCCGCGATCCTGCTGTGGCTGGCCGATACCCACGCCCCCGGCCGGCTTGCACCAGCCCCCGGATCGGCCGAGCGCGGGGCCTTCCTGACCTGGTTCTTCTTCACCTCGACCAACCTGCATCCCAATGTGCTGGACCTGTTCTACGCCGACCGCGTCGCCGGACCCGAAGCCGTCGCGGCTCTCTTGCCACGCGCCGCTGCCCGCACCCGCGCCGCACTTGACGCGCTGGACACCGCCGCCCGCACCCTGCCGTCCGTGCTGCCCGCCGACCGGCTGTCGATCCTTGGGGTCTATGTCGGCATGCTGCTGCGCTGGCTGGCGCAGATGCCCGACGGCCACGTCGGGCAGGCGCGCGCCGCCGAATGGCCGGCGCTGGCCGCGGCCGCCGCCGCCTGCGAGACCACCCCCGCCGCCCGCCGCGTCGCCGAGGCCGAGGGCCTGGGCCCCGCCATCTTCACCAATCCCGACCGCTGAGGACCCAAGCGATGTTCCTGTCCGTGTTCGATATGTTCAAGGTCGGCATCGGCCCCTCGTCCAGCCACACCATGGGGCCGATGGTCGCCGCCGCGCGGTTCCTCGACCTCCTGCGCGCCAGCCCGTTCCATCCGAAGGGGCTGAAGGCCAGCCTGCACGGCTCGCTGGCCTTCACCGGCGTCGGCCATGCCACCGACCGGGCGACGATCCTGGGTCTGGCGGGCTTTGCCCCCGACAGCTACGACGCGGCCAAGGCCGAAGCCACCCTGGCCCGCATCCGCGAGACGAAGACGGTCGAGGCGCCCGGCCTGCCGCCCCTGGCCTTCGACCCGGCCACCGACCTGGCCTTTGACTACGGCCCCGCCCTGCCCGGTCATGCCAACGGCATGATCCTGAAGGCCACCGATGCGCAGGGCGACGTGATCTTGCAGGAAACCTACTACTCGATCGGCGGCGGCTTCGTGCTGACCGCGGGCGAACTGGCCGATGCCGGCGGGGCCAAGGCCAAGGCCCGCGCCGACGTGCCCTTCCCCTTCGAAACCGCCGCCGAGATGCTGGAGATGGCCCGCCGCTCGGGCCTGTCGGTCGCGGCGATGAAGCGGCAGAACGAACTGGCCTTCCGCAGCGCGGCCGAGCTTGACCGCGGCCTGCAACGGCTGTGGGAGGTGATGAACGCCTGCATCGACCGCGGCATGAAGGGCGAGGGCATCCTGCCCGGCGGCCTGAAGGTGCGCCGCCGCGCCAAGGGCATCCATGACGCGCTGATGGCCGAACGCGGGCTGAACCTGGTGGCGCCGCACACGATCAACGACTGGATGAGCCTCTACGCCATGGCGGTGAACGAGGAAAACGCCGCCGGCGGCCAGGTGGTTACGGCTCCGACCAACGGTGCGGCCGGCGTGGTGCCGGCGGTGATCCGCTACTGGCTGGACCATGTGCCCGGCGCCAGCCCGTCGCGGGTGGGGGAATTCCTGCTGACCGCCGCGGCGATCGGGGGCCTGTGCAAGCACAATGCCTCGATCTCGGGCGCGGAATGCGGTTGCCAGGCCGAGGTCGGAAGCGCCGCGGCCATGGCCGCGGCCGGGCTGGCGGCGGTGCTGGGCGGCACGCCGGAGCAGGTGGAAAACGCCGCCGAGATCGCGCTGGAGCATCATCTGGGCATGACCTGCGACCCGGTGAAGGGCCTGGTGCAGGTGCCCTGCATCGAAAGGAACGGCCTGGGCGCGATCAAGGCGGTCTCGGCCGCCTCGCTGTCGATGCGGGGCGATGGCCAGCATCTGGTCAGCCTGGACGCCTGCATCGAGACGATGCGCCAGACCGGCCACGACATGCATGAAAAGTACAAGGAGACCTCGCTGGGAGGGCTGGCGGTCAACGTCCCGAACTGCTGACGGCGGTGAAGCAATTGCGCGGCTGCCGCCGCAAGTCTTTTTTCGTTTTTTCCCCGGCCTCTGTGCCCAGTGGCAGATGTCGCCTGACGAGGGGCGCTGCCCCTCGAGCTCCCCGGGGTATTTTTGCCGGACTGAAGTTCATGCCCCTTCAGTCCGGTTGAAGTACCCCGGGGGGTTTGGGGTGCTGGCCCCCCATCAGCCGAGGAGGAGGCGAATGCCGACGACGAGAAGAAAGGCTTCGCCGTCAGGCGGCGATTGCTTCACCCGTGGTTGGGGTCAGGCGGAGGCGCCGCGCGGTCTTGGTTCTGAACTCATGAACGCGAGTCCTGTCGGCATTGCGCTGTGGTTCACCTCTTCAGACAGAGGTGAGCACGCGCATTTTGATCTTTCTGATGTCGAGTGGGAACTGATCCAGCCGCTTCTTCCGTCGAAGCCGCGGCGTGGCGCGGGTGAATGACCGGCGGGTACTGAACGGGATATTCCGGGTGCTTCGGACCGGCTCTCCCCGACGCGACATGCCCCCCGCAGGCGGCGGCGAAAAGCGGGGGCGGATCCCACTGTCGGTCGTTCTCATGGAGGATTGAGCCGCAAGATCAAAGCGATGGTCGATGCGCGCGGGCTGCCGGCGGCCATCATCCTCTTGCCCGCGCTGGCCTCGGGCAAGGCGGCGGTCGAGGGGCTTCTCGCGCTGCATCCGCGCCCGGGAGATGTGATCGCGGACCGGGGCTACGATGCCCGCACTGCCCTCGACCTCATCGCGTGGCGGGCGCGGACCCAGACCGACCCAGCGTGATCGCAAGGCCAACGCTCCGTCGATCCCGCCCTCACCGTCAGCGCAACCTGATCGAGCGGTTTTTCAACAGGATCAAACGCTTCCGCAAAGTCGCCACACGATACGAGACGTCAGCCCAAACCGATCTCGCCGTCGTGCTCCTGTCCTCATCCCGCCTCTGAACGCGCCATCATGAATCCGCATCCTAGTCCAGCGCCTTCACGAACAGCACCCATTCCGTCGCATCGACGCGCCAGTCGCCCTTGACCAACGGGCGGCGGGCGACTTCGCGGTAGCCCTTGGCCGCATAGAGCCGCAGCGCGTCGCGATGGGTATCCTCGGCGATCAGGCTGATCGTCCGGTGCCCGGCGGCGCGCGCCACCGTCTCGGCCTGCGCCAGCAGCGCGCTGCCCAGCCCCTGGCCGCGGAACTGCTCATAGGTCGCCAGCACGTTCAGGTACCAGGACCCCGGCGCCAGCGCCTCGAGTTGCAGGAGCGGCACGAAGATCGGCGGTGTGTCGGGGGCGATCGGGGCGGGCTCGTCCTCGGCCGGATAGCCCAGCAGGCAGGCGGCCACCTCTCCGCCCACCTCGGCCAGCCAGGCGTTGCGGTACGAGAAGTTGCCGGTCTCGCGCGCCGCGCGTTCGCGCCCCCAGGCCCAGGGGTCGCCCCCCGGTCCGACCGAGGCGCGCCAGAAATGCAGCGGCAGGTCGTCGGCGGCCATGTTGATGAACTGCACCAGATGCGCCGCGTCCGACGCCGTTGCCTTGCGGATCAGCATTTCCCGTTTCCCCTTCCTTCGCCCAGGACCGGCCCCTTGCGCCGCCCCATAGCCCATTCCCGGCGGCTTGGGCAGCCTTTCCCGGCAGAAAAATCCGTTTCCCCGCGCGACAGGCCTGCCGCCTATTGCCAGCCTGCGCCGCCGGTCCTACCAATCGGGGCCAAGCGCAGCGCACCCCAGGAAGGACTGACATGAGCGACATGGTTTTCCGCTTTCCCGCCCCCGGACCCGAGCCGATGGTGACCGACCTTGAAGGCTGGACCAAGGTCGAGGGCACGCCCATGATGAAGACCTGGGTGCAGCACACCTCGATCGACGGCAGCGTGATCAGCGGCACCTGGGAGGCCACGCCCGGCACCTGGCATGCCTCTTACAAGTTCTACGAATTCGTCCATCTGATCAAGGGCCAGATCACCATCACCCCGGATGGCGGCGCCCCGGTGACGCTGCGCCCGGGCGATGGCTTCGTGGTCGAGCCGGGCTTCAAGGGCACCTGGAAGATCGAAAAGCCGGTGCGCAAGCATTTCTGCATCAAGCTGAAATAGGTCCGGGGCCGGCGGTTGGGGGCGGCGGCAAAGTGACGCCCCCCAAGCCCGGTTGTCGGGCGGCCGGAGTTGGGGCATGTATCGACGCAGGATGCTTGGTCTGGTTCGATCTCTGCAACGGCTGCTGGTTCTGGCCGCCCTGACCGTCGCCCTGGTGGCGACGGGCTTTGCGCATCGTCTGCCCTCGGCCGACGATGCGGCCTTGCAGGCCTTCCTGCTGACCGGGGGCGACCTGGCCGACCTTTGTTCCGATGCCGATGGCGATGGCCGGGCCGACCATGACGACTGTCCGGCCTGCCAGATCGCCGGCGGCGCCGACCTGCCCCCGGCGACCCTGCGCCTTCGCGATGCCGACCTGGTCTTTGTCGCCACCATCGTCGCGCCGCGCGAAAGCCGGGCGGTGCGCCGGATTCTTGACCCGTCGCGCGGGCTGCGCGCGCCTCCTCTGGCCTGATCGCGTTCTTCCGAAACCCGATCCGAATTCCGGGCGCCCAGATGCGCCCCCGCCACAGGACAGCAGACCCATGACCCGTTTCCCCTTTGCGGCCCCCGCCGCGCTTGTTGCCGCCATGATCGCCGCTCCGGCGCTGGCCGACATCACCGTCGCCATCCCCTTTGCCGCGGAGATCGGCGGCAAGCCCTTTGCCTGCGGCGCCGGCTATGCCGGCCTGGGCCACACCAAGGCCACGGTTCAGGCGGTGGATTTCCGCCTGTTCGTCTCGGAGGCCGCGCTGGTCAGGGCCGACGGCAGCCTGCAACCCATCGCGCTGGAGCAGGACGGCCAGTGGCAGCTGGACGGCCTGGCCCTGCTGGACTTCGAGGATGCCACCGGCGCCTGCACCAACGGCACCGCCGGCACCAACACCATGCTGCGCGGCATCGTGCCCGAGGGCGACTACACCGGCCTGGCCTTTACCATCGGCGTGCCCTTCGCGCAGAACCACGGCGACCCCACCGTTTCGCCGGCGCCGCTGAACACCACGGCGATGTTCTGGAACTGGCAGGGCGGCTACAAGTTCCTGCGCATCGACATGGTGCCCGAGGTCATGGCCGGGATGGATTCGGGGGCGGAATCGGGGGCGACCTCCGGGGCGGGCAATGCCAAGGGCTGGTTCCTGCACCTCGGCTCGACCCTCTGCGAGGCCGCCTCGAAGACCGCGGCCCCGACCGCCTGCGCCAACCCCAACCGCATCGCCATCCGGCTGGACGGCTTTGACCCGGCGGTGAACACCGTGGTCATCGACCCTGCCGCCGTGGTCGCCGAAGCCGACCTGACGGTGAACGCGCCCGACACCTCGCCGGGCTGCATGGCCTTCCTGAAGGATGCCGATTGCCTGACCGTGATGACCCGGCTGGGCCTGCCCTACATGGAGGTTCCCGCCGGCACCCAGTCTCTTGTGACGATGCGCTGACGCCATGCGCCGCCCCGCCCTTGCGGTGGCGGCCTGTCTTCTGGCCGGGGCCGTGCTTGCCCAGGATGCCGGATACGACTGGCCGCTGCCAGACTGGATGCCGCCCCCGCCGGTGCCCGCCGACAACCCGATGTCGGCGGCCCGGGTGGAGCTGGGGCGCCACCTCTTCTACGACGCGCGGCTGTCGCGCGACGGCACGGTCGCCTGCGCCTCGTGCCATGTGCAGGCGCGGGCCTTCACCGACGGGCGCGCGGTGCCGGTCGGGATCGACGGCACGGTGGGGGTGAAGAACGCGCCCGCGCTGGCCAATGCGGGCTACCTGCCGGTCCTGACCTGGGCCAATCCGCACATGACCAGCCTGGAGTTCCAGGCCCTGGTGCCGCTGTTCGGCGAAACCCCCGACGAGATGGGCAGCACCGGGCACGAGGCGGCGATCTTTGCCGCGCTGGCCGCCGATCCGATCTATACCGCGGCCTTTCCGGCGGCCTTCCCCGACCGGCCGGCGCCCGACCTCTACACCGTCACCCGGGCGCTGGCGGCCTTTCAGCGCAGCCTGATCTCGGTCGATGCGCCCTATGACCGCTTCAAGCGCGGCGACCCCGCCGCCCTGTCCAGGGCCGCGCAGCGCGGCGAGCAATTGTTCTTCGACCACCGCTTCGAATGCTACCACTGCCATTCCGGGGTTCATTTCACCGACACGCTGCAAACCGCGCTGATGCCGCAGGCCGAGGTGGGCTTTCACAACACCGGGCTTTACGCCGACTATCCCGCCACCGTGCCCGGCCTGATCGAGATCACCGGCCGGCCGCAGGATGCCGGCCGCTTCCGCACGCCCAGCCTGCGCAACGTGGCGGTGACCGCGCCCTACATGCACGACGGCTCGATCCCCGACCTGCGCGGCGTGATCCTGCATTATTCCAACGCGGGCCGCGCGCCCGGCCATCCGATGAAAGACGGCATGATCCAGGGGTTCACCGCGACCGAGGCCGAGATCGCCGACCTGATCGCCTTTCTGGACAGCCTGACCGATCCGGGCTTTCTGACCGATCCGCGGTTTTCCGACCCCTGGCCCGAAGACCACCCCGCCCGCGCCGGCCGCATGATGCCGGCGCCCGGCGGATAGGTTTCCCCGGCCTTGCGGGGGGGAGGCGTCCCGTTACCCCGCAAGGCCGGTGGTCCGTGCCCTTCTTCCCGTGGGGCGCGGGCCGCGACTGGCCCCGTCCGGTTTCGTGCCGGACGGGGTCCTTTTTCCACATTGCCCGCGCCGGGCGGCCCCGTCCAGCGCGAAACCGTCCGATGCAAGACCGACCAGACCGAAAGGAACCGAACCGATGAAACCGATCCGTGCCTCTGTTGCCGCGCTGCTGGCCGCCCTGCTGCTGTCGCCCGCCGTCCATGCCCATGGCGTGACCGCCGGGGCGATCGAGATCATCCACCCCAACATCCCCCAGCCCGCGGCGGACGCCATGGCGGCAGCCGGCTACATGGGCATCTCCAACTCCGGCGCGGCACCCGACCGGCTGATCGGCGTGGAAACCCCGGTCGCCCAGCACGCCATGCTGCACCAGAGCACGGTCGATGCGGACGGCGTGGCGACCATGGCCCATGTCGAGGCGCTGGAGATTCCGGCCGGCGAGACCGTGGTGCTGGAACCGGGCGGCTACCACATCATGCTGATGGGCCTGACCCAGCCGCTGACCGAAGGCCAGATGGTGCCGGGCGTGCTGATCTTCGAATCCGCCGGCCGGGTGGAGGTCACGTTCATGATCGACCCGCCGGGCGGCGCGGACCATTCCGGCATGGACCATTCGAACATGACCACCGGCACCGAAGCCGCCGCCGACTGATCCGGCCGCGCCCTTGCGACGGGCGGCGCCGCCGCCCGACCGCCCACCCGGCCAGGGGCGATACACCTTGACGGGCGCCTGTGCGGGGCGCCCTGCAACCGCCGCGGGAAATTCGGGTCAGAACCCCCCAAGACCTTATCGCTGACAGAAAATTCCGCCATGACCAGGATCATGGCGCGCCCCCCGATCCCTGTCAGACTCGTCCCTCAATACCATTCACCTGGAGGAAGACATGCCGGTCACCGGAACCCCCTCGGCGGGCAACGATCTGATCACGATCACCCCGAGCGGCAGCTTTTCGGTCGATGCCCTGGGAGGCATCGACACCCTGAAACTGAACTTTTCCAGCAGCACCGCCGATATCCGGCACTTCTACTACAGCGGCGGGTACTACCGTTACACCGACGATTTCCTGACCACGGTCGATTACCTGAACTTCGAACGCTTCGACCTGACGATGGGGGCGGGCGACGACATGCTGGTGGGCGGCGCGCTGAACGACCGGCTGGTCGGCGGCGGCGGCAATGACTGGTTCAGCGGCGGCCTTGGTGCCGACACGATGATCGGCGGCGCCGGGTCGGACCGCTGGGAGGCCGACTATTCCACCCTGGCCACCGATGTCGGCCTGACCCTCCTGGCCGTCGGCACCGCCACCATCGCCGCCACCGGAGCGACCCTGAACGGCATCGAGGCGATCACCCTGACCACCGGCGCCGGGGCCGACAGCATCAATACCGAAGCCTTCGGCGGCGATGACCGGGTCTACAGCGGCACCGGCGACGACCAGGTGGCCCTGGGCCGCGGCATCGACCTGGCGCATGGCGGCGAGGATGTGGGCGATGCCGACATCGACACGCTGCACATGGACTGGTCGGCCGTGACCGACCCGACGCTGAGCATCAGCCACGCCTATTACTCGGGCGGCTACTACCGCTACACCAACGGCGAGGACCAGCTGGATTACCAGGGCTTCGAACAGTACCACCTGCAAGGCGGCATCGGGAACGACGCGCTCTACGGCGCCGGGCTGAACGACACGCTGGTCGGCAACGGCGGCAATGACATCCTGGGCGGCGGACAGGGCGATGACGTCATCGACGGCGGCGCCGGCACCGACCTGTGGATCGCCGATACCTCGGACCGCTTCGCGCTGACCGTGGTCGATCTGGTCGCCCAGACCACCAATTACGGCACCACCCTGTCGGGGGTCGAGCGGCTTGACTACACCGGCGGCAACGCCGTCGACCGGGTGACCGCCAGCGCCGGCCTCTTCGACGACGTCATCAACACCGGCGCCGGCAACGACGTGGTCAGCACCGGCCGCGGCATCGACATCACCCACGGCGGCGACGGCACCGCCGACCGCCTGGTGATGGACTGGAGCGGCATCACCGACGACGACGACGGCATCACCCACGCCTATTACAGCGGCGGCTACTACCGCTACCACGCCTCCAGCGAGGATCAGCTGGACTACCAGGGCTTCGAGATCTTCGACATGACCGGCGGCGCCGGCGATGACTATCTGGTCGGCGGGGCGCTGAACGACACGCTGCGCGGCAACGGCGGCGACGACACGCTGGCCAGCGGCATCGGCGACGCGGTGATCGACGGCGGCGCCGGGACCGACCTGTGGGTCGGCGACATCTCGGCGCAGGGCAAGGTGGTGTTCAACGCCGGCCTGGGCCAGACAACCGCGCAGCTGACGACGCTGGGCCTGTCGGTCCTGGGGATCGAACAGCTGAGCCTGTCCACCGGCAACGGCGCCGACAGCATCAACACCGAAGGCTATGCCCTGAACGACTGGATCTCGACCACCGGCGGCAATGACACGGTGGCCGCGGGCCTGGGCCGCGACACGATGGACGGCGGCGCCGGGATCGACGTGCTGTCGCTTGACTATGCCTCGGCGACCTCGTCGGTCTACAACGCCTATTACTCGGGCGGCTACTATCGCTACCAGATGGCCGATGGCACCTCCTGGGCCGAGTGGATCAACTTTGACCGCTTCGACATCACCGGCGGGGCCTTCAACGACCGTCTGGACGGCGGCGGCAATGCCGACACGCTGAACGGCGGGGCCGGCAATGACGTGCTGAACGGCGGCGCCGGCAAGGACGTCATCACCGGCGGCACGGGCACCGACACCTACATCGGCAACTACGCCAGCCTGGCCACCGCCATGACGCTGACCCTTACCGCGGCCGGAGCGGGCACCATCGCCGGCCCCGGCACCCGGCTGACCGGCATCGAGAACGTCCAGCTGACCACCGGCGCGGGAGCCGACGTCATCAACCTTGGCGCCGCGCGCGGCAATGACGTGGTCAACACCGGCAACGGCGACGACGTGATCAACCTGGGCCGCGGCATGCGCGAATCCGCCGATGGCGGCCTGGGCACCGACACCCTCACCCTGAACGCCAGCCTGGCCACTTCGGGGCTGCGGATGAACTACTACAGCGGCGGCTACTACCGGATCGCCTCGACCGACGGCAAATACATCGCCGACTTTGCCGGGATGGAGCGGCTGAACCTGACCGGCGGCAATGGCAGCGACTTCCTGTTCGGCTTCGACCTGGGCGACACGCTGGCGGGCGGCAACGGCACCGACCACCTGAACGGCGGCAAGGGCAACGACATCCTGACCGGCGGCGCCGGGGCCGACGCCTTCGAGTTCAGCGACCTGATCAATGCCGGACGCGACCTGATCACCGATGCCGACAGCGGCGACATCCTGGTCCTGCAGGGCCTGGCCCTGACCGGCACCGTCACCGCCGGAGGCGGCGCCGCCGTCACCACGGGCCAGGTGCAGGTCAGCAGCGCGGGCGGGGTCAGCACGCTGCACATCGGCCTGGACGCCACCGCCGGCGCCGACCTGCGCATCGACCTGACCGGCACCTTCACGGCCGCGGACTTTGCGGCAAGCGGGTCTGTGATCCAGCTGCTCTGACGGGCCATGGCCCGAAACGATAGGGGCCGGGGGGCATTCCCCCGGCCCCTTTTCCGTCCGGGCGCGCGCCCGTTGGCCACAGCCAGACCCCGGCGCCAGCCCGACGCCAAGGCGAAAGAAGGCCCCGCCGTGCCAGGGCGGGGCCAGTCGGACCACGAGGGACGCGCGGTCGGGGAAACAGGGGGGACCAGGGTCAGGCGATGTCGTCCGGTCCGGGCGCGCGCTTGTCGCCGGTGACCATGGCCCGGGCCAGGTTCTCGCGGTGGCGGACCGAAGTCAGCACGACGCCGCCGACATGCAGCGCCACCAGCACCAGCATCAGGTTGGCCAGCACCTCATGCACCTCCTCCAGCGCCTCGCCCCCCTTGCGGTCGTCGTCGTCGCCGTCGTCATCCGCCCAGGCGGGGGCGACGATCGCGGGCAGGTCGGGCAGCAAGCTCAGCCGGGACGGTTCGGCCATCAGCCAGCCGGTCAGGGCGGTGCCCGACAGGGTGGCCAGCAGGGCCAGGATCATCGCGGCCCCGGCGGGATTGTGGCCGATGTGGCGCCGCTCGGTCCCGCGGGCGACCTGGCCCAGATAGGCCAGCACCGTCGCCGGCCCGGTGACGAATTGCGCGAAGCGGGCATAGCGGCCGCCCACTACCCCCCAGACCAGCCGGAACGCCACCAGCGCCGCGACGGTGTAGCCGGCGATCTCATGCACCGGCTGCGCCTCGTCGGCACTGAGCCAGGCGGTGGCAAAGGCCGCGACCAGGGACCAGTGGAACAGCCGCACCGCCGGATCCCAGACCCGGACCATGGCCGCGCCGGGCGCGCCTGCGCCAGGCTCAGTCATCGTCGTGCCCCTCGCCCTTGCGGCCCCAGCCGCGGTCATCGTCGTCATACTCAAATTCGACGATCGCCAGCGTGCCGGGATTCACCTTCACCTCGATCGCCCGGCCCTGCGCATCGCGGCCGTCGATCTCGTAGCAGCCGTCGTCGATGCGGATGCGGCGCACCGTCCAGCCGTTGTCGGCCGCCAGGGCGGCCACGGCCTCGCGCGGCTTCCAGTCGGCCATCGGCACGAAGCAGTCGTCATCCGCCCGCGCCATGGCCGCGGGCAGCCCGATCAGGACGGCAAGAATTGTCAGGGTCGTTTTCATGGTCCAAACTCCGGCATGCGGCCAGCTTGGCAGCGTGATGCACCCCGAATCTGACGCCAGCCTGAAGAGGCCCGCAGCGCGACGTCAGGCTGGCGTCAGGGGCCATGACCAGAAAGGGCCGGAGGCAACAGGAAAGGACCGCCACGCGCCATGCGAATCCTGCTGATCGAGGACGATGCCGTTCTGGGGGCCGCCGTGCGCGACCAGCTGGCCGCCGACGGCCATTCCGTCGACTGGGCGCAGCGGCTGGACGCGGCGGCGGATGCGCTGACCGGCGCCGCCTTCGATCTGGTCCTGCTGGACCTGATGCTGCCCGATGGCCGCGGCCTGTCGTTCCTGCGCCGCCTGCGGCAGCGCGGCGACGTCACGCCGGTGATCATCCTGACCGCGCTGGACCAGGTCAGCGACCGGATCGAGGGGCTGAACGCCGGGGCCGACGACTATCTGGTCAAGCCCTTCGACCTGGCCGAACTGTCGGCCCGCATCGGCTCGGTCGCGCGCCGCTATGCGGGCAATCCCAACCCCATCGTCAGCCACGGCGCGCTGGACATCGACCTGGCCGCCCGCAGCATCCACCGCGACGGCCGGCCGGTGGCGCTGACCGCCCGCGAATGGGCGCTGTTCGAGGCGCTGCTGTCGCGCCCCGGCCAGCTTCTGTCCAAGGCGCAGCTTGAGGACAAGCTTTACGCCTTTGGCGCCGAAGTCGAAAGCAACACCATCGAGGTCCACGTCAGCCGCCTGCGCAAGAAGCTGGGCGCCCGGATCATCCAGACCGAACGCGGCCTGGGTTACCGTCTGGGGCCGGGATGAGGGGGCCGCGCAGCCTGCAGGGGCGGCTTGGCCTGTGGCTGGGCCTGGCGCTGACCGCGATCTGGATCGCCGCGGCCAGCGTGACCGCGGTGATCGCCCGGTCCGAGATGGACGAGGTCTTCGATGCGGTCCTGCAGGAAACCGCGCAGCGCATCCTGCCGCTGGCCGTGGTCGACATCCTGAACCGCGAAGAGGAAGGCATCCGCCAGCGCCTGGCCGCGATCCGCGACCATGTCGAGCATTTCACCTACATCGTCCGCGACGACCAGGGCCGCGTCCTGCTGCAATCCCATGCCGCCGATCCGGCGGTGTTTCCCGACTGGGCAGGGCCCGGCTTTGCCCAGACCGCCACCCACCGGCTGTACAGCGACGTGGCCGTGCAGGGCACGATCCGCATCACCGTGGCCGAACCGCTGGACCACCGCGCCAGTGCCGCCCGCGAGTTGCAGATCGGCCTCGGCCTGCCGCTGCTGTTCGTCGTTCCGGCGGCGCTGCTGGCCATCGTCCTGGCGGTGCGGGCCAGCCTGGGGCCGTTGCGGCAGTTCCGCGACCGGCTGGCGGCGCGCGGCGCGCGCGACCTTGGCCCGGTCGACGCCACCAGCCTGCCGACCGAGATCGCGCCCGTTGCCGACACGATGAACGGCCTGCTGTCCCGGCTGTCGGCCGCCTTCGAGGCCGAGCGCAGCTTTGCCGCCAATGCCGCGCATGAACTGCGCACGCCGCTGGCCGGGGCCATCGCCCAGGCGCAGCGGCTGCAGGCCGAGACGCAGGATGCCGAGGCCCGCGCCCGCGCCGCCGGGATCGAGACCACTCTCAAGCGCCTGACCCGGCTGTCGGAGCGCCTGATGCAACTGGCCCGGGCCGAGGGCGGCCGGCTCAGGCGCGACCAGGCCGCCGACCTGCGCCCCGTCGCCCGTCTGATCGCCGAGGACCTGAGCCGCACGGCCGGCGCGGGGCGGATCGCGCTGTCGCTGCCGGACGGCCCCGTGATGTCGGACCTGGACCCCGACGCCTTTGCCATCCTGATCCGCAACATGGTGGAAAACGCGCTGCGCCACGGCCAGGCGGACGCGCCGGTCGCGGTGTCGCTGCTGGCGGACGGAACGCTGTCCGTGGCCAACGACGGCCCGGTCGTGCCGGCCGACCAGCTTGCCCGCCTGACGCAGCGGTTCGAGCGGGGCAGTTCGGCCGGCGCCGGCAGCGGGCTGGGCCTGGCAATCGTGGCGGCGATCGCCGAACGCACGGACAGCCGGCTTGAACTGCGCTCGCCCCGGCCCGGGGCCGAGGGCGGGTTCGAGGCCCGCGTCCATCTGGCGACGCTGCCCGCCGGGGCGTGACCCGCGCGGCGGCGCCGCCGCCCGCCGTTGCCGCCAATCCACTGGCCGGTTGCCGTTTTCCCTGCTAGGGCGGAAGACAGGGGCAGGCGCCCGGCCCCCGGACAAAGGATTGGCGACGCGATGGAGGATCAGTTCTTCAGGCTGGCGGTGGCCCTGGCGATCGGGCTGCTGGTCGGGCTGGAACGCGGCTGGCGCGAACGCGAAGGCGCCGCGGGCAGCCGCACGGCCGGGCTGCGCACCTTTGGCCTGTTCGGGTTGCTGGGCGGCGTCTTTGCGATCCTGGCCATCGAGATGACGGCCCCGGTCATCTTTGCCGCCGGCTTCCTGGGCATGGCCGGGCTGTTCGGTCTGTTCCAGTTCCATGAATCCGGCCACGACCGGAACTTCAGCGTGACCGGCGTGATGGCCGGCCTGGGGGTCTTTGGCCTGGGCGGCCTGGCAATCGCCGGCGACTACCGCGTGGCCGCGGCCGGGGGGGCGGCGCTTACCGTGGTGCTGGCCAGCCGCGAGTTGCTGCACGGAACGCTCAAGCGCCTCAGCTGGATCGAGTTGCGCTCGGCCCTGACGCTGGCGGTGATGACGACCATCGTCCTGCCGCTGCTGCCGAACCGCACGGTCGATCCCTGGGGCGGCCTGAACCCGTGGGAGATCTGGTTCTTTACCGTGCTGATCGCGACGATCTCTTTCGCCGGATATGTCGCGGTGCGGGTGCTGGGCCCGACGCGCGGCCTGCTGGTCAGCGCGCTTGCGGGCGCGTTGGCGTCTTCGACCGCCGTCACCATCGCCCTGGCGCGGATGGCCCACGGCGTGGAACGGACCCGCCCGCTGGTCGGGGCCGCCACCCTGGCCGGCATGGTGTCGATCCTGCGGGTGCTGGTCATTGCCTCGCTGTTGCGGGTCGGCATCCTTGAACAGGTCGCGGTGCCGGCGCTGTGTGCCGCGGTGGTCCTGGGCGCGGTCGGCCTGGTCCTTCTGCTGCGCAACGGTCATGACCTGCAGGCGCAAGAGCTGGTGACGAACCCGTTCGAGCTGCGGGCCCTGCTGGGATTCGCCGCGATCTTTGCGCTGGTCTCGACCGCAAGCGCCGCCGTCGTGGCCCGGTTCGGCGACGCCAGCCTGCCGGTGGCCTCGGCCCTGTCCGGCCTGTTCGATGTCGACATCGCCGTTCTCAGCGCCGTCCGTCTGGACGCCGACCTGCCGATGATCGGCAGCGCGATCCTGATCGCGCTGGCCGCGAACGGCCTTGGCCGGGTGTTCCTGGCCATGCTGGCCGGGCCGGCACGGTTCTGGGCGCCGCTTCTGGCCGGCATCCTGGCCGCGGCTGCCGCCGGGGCGGCGGCGCTTGTGCTGGCGACCGCGGGCTAGGAGGCGACCGCCGCCGCGTCGGTTCGCGCAAAAAGCGGCCCGACCGGATGGCTTTGCACCGCGCCCGCCGCGTCGCGGGTCAGGAACAGCGCGCTCAGGCCCGATCTGGCAGCCAGGCTTGCGCCCGCGTCGCAGCCCATCACCATCAGCGCCGTTGCCCAGGCATCGGCCTCGGCGCAGGTGGGCGCGATGACGGTGACCGAGGCGGGCGAGGACATCAGCGGCGCCCCGCGGGTCGGGTCCATGGTGTGCGACAGGCGGCGGCCCTGCACCGTGACCCAATGCCGGTAGTCGCCCGAGGTGGCGACGGCGGCGTCCTGCAGCGCCAGGATCGAATGCGGCGCGCGGCGGTCGGGGTCCGGGGCCTCGACCGCGATGGTCCAGGGGCTGCCATCGGGGCGCAGCCCCAGGGCGCGCATCTCGCCGTCGATGCCGACAAGGGCGTTCCGGATGCCGTGATCCATCAGCACCTGCGCCAGCCGGTCGACGCCGTAGCCCTTGGCGATGCCGTTCAGATCCAGCGCAAGCGGCGCGGTCTTGCGCAGCCGCTCGCCGTCGACCTCAAGCTGGTCAAAGGCCGGGCGGCGCGGCGCCTGCAACGCCGCGCGGATGGCCTGCGGGTCGGCCGCTTGCGGCCCGAAGCCCCAGGCGCGCACGGCATCTCCCTGGCCGATGTCGAAGGCCCCCCCCGAGGCACGGCCGATGGCCAGCCCCAGCGACAGCACGCGGGCCAGGTCGGGCGGAACCGTCAGCCATTGCCCGACCGGCGCCGCGTTCAGCCGCATCAGGTCGCTGTCGGGCCGCCAGGTCGACATCTGCGCATCCACCGCATCGACCGCCGCCTGCAGGGCGGCCTGCACCGCGCCGGGGTCGAAGGCCCGCGGCGCGAAGAACAGCGCGGTCCAGCGGGTGCCCATCGTCGGGCCGTTCAGCGCGTGGCGCGCAAGCTCAGTAGACGTCCCGGACATAGCGCCCCCCTGCCCCAAGCATCGCCGGCGTCAGGCCCATCGGCGCCAGGATCTCTTCCAGCGCGGCGGCGACGCCCTGCGCCATGTCCCGCCCGCCGCAGACCATGATCCTGGCCCCGGCGCGGATCGCCTCGGTCACCTCGGCCGCCTCGGCCCGCAGCGCATCCTGCACATAATGCGGTCTTGCCCCGCGCGAGACGGCGATGGAAAGCCCGGCAAGCCGCCCCTCGGCCTGCCATTCCGCCAGTTCGTCGCGGTAGAGAAAGTCGCCGTCGGGATGCCGCATCCCGAAGAACAGGTGCACCGGGCGGCGGCGGTCGTTGGCGCGGATGAACCCGGCCAGCGGCCCGATCCCGGTGCCCGCCCCGATCAGGATCAGCGGCGCGCGGCCGCGCCCGGCATGAAAGCCCGGATTGCGGCGCAGGAAGGCCGTGATCCGGTCGCCCGGTTGCAGCGCCAGCAGCTGGCCCGAGCACAGGCCGCCCGGAAGCTTCCTGACCACCACCTCGACAAAGCCGTCGCGGCTGCCCGATGCCAGCGAATAGAACCGCGGCACGGGCGACCCTTCGGGCAGGATGCCCAACAGGTCGCCGGCCTGGAACCGCGTCAGCCCCCGCCCCACCAGCCGCGCCCAAAGCGAAGCCCGCGGCAGCGCAAAGCGCAGGATCGCGGTCGGGGCCTGCACCTCGGCGCCATGGTCGCGGCGCGAGATCAGGGTCAGGGTTTCGGCGGCCGGCCGGGCGGGCTGGTGGTCAAGCTCCAGCGGCAGGCCGAGGGCGGCGCCCAGCAGGCGGCCCCAGCGGGCGAATTCCTGCGGCGACTGGCGGTCGACCGTCTCCATCGGCAAGAGGCTGGTCCAGCCCCGGGCGCGGGCGGCCTGGTCCACCCGGGCCGCAAAGGCGCAGAAGGCCGAGAAGCCGCTGTCGCCAAAGCCCAGCACCGCCAGCGGGGCGTCCGGCACCTGGGGCAGGCCCGAAAGCCGGTCCAGGAAGCCCCGGGCCGACGCCGGCGCGTCGCCCTCGCCATAGGTGGCGGCCAGGATCAGATAGCGCTCGGCGCGGGGGTGACGGGCGGGGTCGAAGCCGGACATCGGCGCCAGGTGGACCGCCTGGCCGGCCTCGCGCAGGCCGCGCGCCAGCGTCGCGGCAAAGCCCCAGGTGCTGCCCCCTTCCGAGCCGACCAGGATCACCGTCTGCGCGCGGGCCGCCGGGGCGTTGTCTTGCAGCCGCGGCCGGCCGCGCCGCCCGGCGAACCAGATCAGGGTGCCGGTGACACCCAGGACCGGAACACCCAGGGCCGCCAGGCCCAGCAGCAGGCCCAGCACCGCCGCGCCCTGCCCGGTGTGCAGCATGTAGACGGTCTCGGAGACCTGCTGCCAGGCCGTCAGATCGGCCCAGGACAGCACCTGTCCGGTGCCCTGGTCGACCAGGCCGGTGCCGGCATCGGTGGACAGGGTGAACACGTCCTGCGCGTCGCCCGCGTAGGGAAAGCCCAGCTTGCGGAATGAAGCGACCGGGACAGCCTGCAGTGCCGGCATCCGGTCGGGGGACAGGCCGGTCAGGCCGCTGACCGCCGCAGGGGGTTCGGGGCGCAGCGCGCCATCGGGCAGAAGGTCAAAGGTCGAGGCGGTCATCCACAGCGCGGTCACCGACGACAGGGCCAGCCCTGCGACCGCGACCCGGGCGATCCGCACATGCAGCCGCCCGGCCTGCGGCCCGCGTACCGGCGCAAACCAGCGCCGCCAGCCGCCGGTGTGCCGCGCCACCAGCGCCGCCGCCGCCAGCGCCAGCACCAGCATCGCCGCCGCCCCCGCCGCCATCACCAGCCGCCCGGCATCAT
>ERZ1645187.2092-NODE-2092-length-17886-cov-10.400538_pt1 | contig 17886 bp, 8 predicted proteins | sample MGYA00575352_ERZ1645187 | MGnify/ENA primary metagenome ERZ1645187 (study PRJEB40837, sample SAMN11349314) | freshwater sediment metagenome | isolation source: river sediment | host: Sediment | place: India: Wazaribad , New Delhi | collected 2017-02-21 ... | reverse complement strand
CTGCCAACATCAATGTTTTTAATATCATTAAGATTACCGTCAATGACCTTATTGGTGAGTGCCTGAATCCCATTAAGGGTGGCAATCACTGAAGTATCAATGGCTAAAGTTGGATTACCTGAAACCCCACTTCCATTAGTTATTGACAGCCCTGCTGTAACGACAATAGATCGGGTGGTTAAGATATTACTATTGGTTTTTACTATGATACCGTTGGAAGCCAGCCCAGACAGAGCTGTCAAATTGCCGTTAATCGGTTGCCTCTCACTAATCAGGCCCCTCAGCGTAAAGTCCAAATCAGGAATAGCAATTCCAATATCAGGAGGAGTCTGAGTAATATTTTCAGCATCTTCGCCCGTTAGTGCTACCAAGGCGTTAATCAGACTATTTGATCTGCTTTCTAGGTAGGCAAAATTACCATCCAGCTCAGCATTAGTTAAGGCACTACCCTTGGGAATTCTTAATATCAAAGCCACTGATGATACCTATTAAAATTTAGCTATGGTCCGCAGACCAAAAATTTTGGGGACGATGCTGTTATTGGTAGTTCTCATGACGATTTTAATATCATAAACATTAAAGTAAGCATCAGACGTATACTCAAATAACCACTCATTGACAACTGTTTTATTTATGCTGTGAGCAAAATTATCCTTGTGGTTAAAAGCATAATCTCCTTTGAATGGCATCCATTCCCAGTTCTGATCCACATGGGTATCTGCATCAGCTGAGGTACGAATATAAACATCAAAGATGGCTGGGTCAGGACAATTACCGGTTACAAACAGTGAAATGGCCTTGTAGTCGTCAGTAGTTTGAACAATAGCCCCCTTGTATTTGGCGGCGGCTGTTCCTTGGCCCGGTACAATTTCACTGTTTTGATCCGGGTCGTTCAGAGCGGCTTTGAGGGTTTCCGCAGTTGAATAAGTGTCAAAAATGTCGTCAATTTCGCCACCCTGGTTATCAATTTTATAAGCCCGGGTGGTAAAAGACATGCCATTGGTATCAATAATCGGGGAAACACTCTTGTCTGATGAAGTCATTTCCAGAGTAATTTCAAGACTTTTATTGACCGTGCCGCCGTAAGTCAGTTCTTCAGTATGGAGTAACTCATTGATAGGCGTAGCAATTAGCCGGGGCTGAGAAAATTCATGGAAACGTCCGTCCTTTTCAATCTGCTCCGCAATAGCATATCTATAGGGCACCGTAGCACCAGTCAGCCCCTCTTCAGAAAAACCTTCAGCTGTAGCCACGTATTCATTGATATTGGTACCTGCCACTTCTGTACCCAGATAATCAATCATGCCCTCATTAACCAGGGCGTTAGTATAAACAATAAAGGTTGTGTTTGATGTGATAGTAGGCACATTGGGTCTAATGGGAGGTGCCGTGGTAACAAATGTCAAAGTGCCATTCACATTACCAGTGTGGGGAATATCTACGGTAATGGTGTTGTTGACCGTATTAATTGATTCTACTTTGGCGTTGGCTGCAATATTTGTACCCGAAACTGGACTGCCCACCAAAATAACTCGGGGGTCAAACAGATTGGTGTTATTAGAAATAGTCTTGGAGCCCACTGACCCTGTGCAGCCGCCAACAGTTGTAGTGGGCACCGCTGGCATAGTTGTTGGAGAATTATTGTCAGCATTAACGACTGCTTCAGCTATTTGAATGGACGTGGCTGGCGGCATGGGAGAAGGAATAACTTCAATTGAGCCAAAAGTATCGCCGACTACAATCGGCCCAGTAATTGTAGCCAAATCCGTCCCGTTGGCAGCTATACTAACATAATCCTCATCAATAATATTATTAACTACAAATTCTCCAGTTAGATTGGATGCCAGGATGCCATTCAAGTAGATGGGTGTATTATTTTGGGTTGTAGCTAAGCCCGCAATGAAAATTTTATCACCAACCTCGGACAGGCCATGCTGGGGCAGCCGGATAACCACATTCTTTGAACTGGCGGTGGTTGACATATAAGATAACGGTAGGGGCTGACCCAGATCAGCGTAGTTGCCACTGGAATCAATTACCGGTCTAAAAATAGTTGTGCCTGTCTTGGAAATATCAAATACAGCCACATTCAAATCAAACTTTAGATCTTCATATGAATCTGGAATCCAGGTGGAATCATTTTCCGATTTAAATAGGGTTCCCAGATAAGGCTGGGTGTCAATAATTTTCTCAGTGGTAACATCTGTGCCTCCCAAACGAGAACACCAGGCATTGTAACCCAGAGAAGAAGATTTCAAAACAAAACAATATTCTTTGTTGGGCTGCAGGAAAATAGGTTGATCAAAAGCAAACGTAGTAGCTACTGTGGCATTATTACTCTGTCCAGCGGCGTAGCCTGGCAAAACAACCTTCCCACCAGGTAAAATAGCAGAGCCCGGTAGCCCGTTAACCATGTCACGCAGTTCAAGAACTACTGGTGTGGATTGATCAACAGTTTTAAAATAAACGCTGATGCTGGTAATGAAAACTCCACGAGGAGATAGCAAGGAATCTACCAAAAAGGACTGTGCTAGTGGATCAACAAACCGGACTCGTACCGGGACCTGAAGAGCCGCTGGACAAGCCACGATACCCCGGCGAATCCACTTATTGCCGGTACCAAGAACTTCCACCACGTCATTGACACTAATGCCTGACGGCCGCCAGGATTCATTTAACCTGATCGGCGGAGTATTGCCAGGACCAGTTAGATCCGATTGACGGCCAATCCAATCCTGATGATAAGTGGTTACTGTTGTAAACCGGTAGCTATAGGTGTGAGTATAAATTCCGTTGCCATCAACAGTAGTATTCAAATACGTTACAGCCGTTGCGCCCCCAGCACCTGCACCGGTGCTGGGCGTAGGAGCCGCGGGGGCCGTCGAAGTCATGGTGGATACGCTGAAAGTTTTGGTTGATATGGAGGTTACTTTGTATTCAAAATACCACTGCTCACAAACCGTAGCAGAAGGAGCAGTGATACCCGGCGGCGTGGATGCAGCAAAAATAGTTGACAGGGTAATATTAACGGGCTGTAGTGTGATCAAATCAACCGTTGATGTGGATGTTATTTGAGTCTGTTGCTGCTTCAATATTCCACTGGCTTCATAAACAGCTTCAACATGACCGTACAATGGGTCAGCTACTTTGGCGCCGCTGGGCTGTTCAATATAATGATCCACCAGCTTAAATGTATGAGTGCCGCAGGGAAATAAATTGCCCGGCAAATAAAAATTACCAGTTATATCGCCCCTCACATTGGTAAAGATGGGACTAGACTGTGCGCCGTCAGTGGTTGAGCAGTAATCACCCACGTAAACATTATTAAAAAATGGATAGTATTGGGTGTTTGGCTTGAGACCCGTCACGGAAAAGGTGATGGTCTTGGGCCGCATATACATATAAGTAGATGTACCCACAATAAATGTATCAATTTGGGTATTAGTCGTGGTGCCCGCAGTTCCTTCACCTGGGGCAGTAATAGGAGCTACTGTGGTGGTGCCCACAGGAATGGGATTTATAGCAACTGGAGGAGAAGTGGTGCGGGCTACGGTAGTTAGCTGCGAGCTGCCCACATTGGTTCCAGTACCACTACTTGTTTGTAAATTGATTGCCATTCTATTATCCTATTACCAAGCTGATGGAGGTCTTTGATCAAAATGCGTCCCGGCTTGCAGGTATTGCCGCACATCTGCATCATCATATCGTCTATTTATAAGGGACCTGGCGTAAACACCATTGTGACCACGATTCTGGACAATAGAACTTAGATGCATATCTGTGTTGACACGGCCTGTGCGGCCAGTACTGGTGACCCAGTCAAAGGTGATAGCGTGTCGACCGCCCCGTGAATCTGGACCCCACGAAGTACGAAGGTTATTAATTTGCGTAACCACTTCTGGAGCTGGCGGCGGAGGCGGGGGCGGCAATATAACCGGAGGCTCTACTACCGTTGGTGGCGGCACAACAATTACTGGTGCTGTTTTGGTAGTAATATCCAGGGTAGCAATTTCTTTGGTGGGCAACACGGTAACATCAACCCAGTTATCCACTGACGGTGTCAAGGTCATTTTGCCCGACCAGCTGATAACATTATAAGGATTTAGATTATTAAACGTGGAGGCAAATTGATTACCAGCATACCTCATCTCAGTGTAAGGCAATGTAATATTGGTGCCAGTTCGTCGCCAGGTGTCTGTGTTGAGGTTACTCACCAATTCTAATCGGATAGTGCGAGTCACAGTGCCCGGCGCCACATAAGACTTATCATAGATAGTACAAGCAAAATCATTATCTGAAGTGGCTTGCACGGACATATCCATAAAATCTTCATTCCAGAACCCGTAAGATGCTTCTGTTACATCTTCATTCTGGGCATCAATAATCTGTTGATGAATGTCATTATTCAGGGCTAGTGAGGTATAATATTCGTTGCGGTCAACGCGTTGCTTGATGTCGTGAATGTCAAGCATGTGGTAAACGGGATTTTCAAATTTAGATACGCTGACATCCTGAATACCGAGCGTATACGGCTTCATGTAGATATACAAGAGGGGCAATTTAAATTCATCTCGTCTCAAAGCCAACACATCATTGTAACTGGTTACAGTATCGTATTTAACTCCCAGGCTGTCACCGTCGCGGTTGACATATATCATTAATTGTTTGGGCAAAAACCGGGTGTATGAATAAGTAAGCAGATCGCCTTCTCGGGGGAAGGGGAAAGACACGCCCAACCCGCCACTGGTATCAACCAAACTCAGTGAACTACCATTCAAGCCAATATAAAAAATGCCCGAATGGTCCGCGATGTCACCACCAGACAAAACTAATTCTGTGTTGCCGGTAGACTGGTTAACACTCACGGAAGCTATTGTGGCACCGGTTCTATGCCCGGGACCTACTACGTATTTTCCTACTAGAGTACCGACACCCAGCACCGACAGATTTAAATCTTTAAGAGCCAGTGTTGATGATGATGCAGTGTAGGTTCCGATGTTCTTAAAGAAGTAATTAGAAGTGCGGACTCGGAAGTCCATGAAACTGCGGGTGTTAAGAGTTTCTCCGTCAGCAAATTTAATGTCCGGCACCTGTCCAATATAAGACAAGTCTGCCGCCTCGTGATTGCCGTAGCTATCAACCGACAAATAATTTGCATCGCCAGACCAAGCATAATAGCTGTACTTAACGGCAATTTGACCCGTCGGGGGGACAGCTTTCTTTTTGAGTTTAATGAAGCCCGTGCCGTAAGCAAAAGGAGTTTGGCCACTATCAAAAGTAAATCGAGAAGTAATATCCACATCAGTGTTGATATTGGCCGGCAAATAAACAATGCCTCCTGAAGTATATTCCTCAGTGGATGCCGTCATTCCGGCTATAGTAAACTTGGTGGGTTCTGGCCCCACGGTATCAACCACAAACCGGCCATTATAGCCGGAATTATAGTCACCGCCCGTGTTTAGTCCAGATATGACATTTTTAACCACCACGACATCTCCCGCATTAAGCGCATGGGGGGCCGCGGTAGTGAACGTAACAACATCAGAAATATCCCATTCTGCGTCAACCACATTTACTGATGAGCCGTGTGCAACCTTTTCAATACCGATAATGTCTTGATGAGCTAAAGCCATATAAGATGCACTGGGCTCAGCAATTTTAGCTGTGTGAGTAGTGACCGTCTTTCGGGTTTGAATTACATTGGTTTTAATAACCGTTGCGTATACGATAACGTTAGCACCATTTAAATCTTCATCTGATAATTCAATGGTGAACGTCTTGCGATCGGCGTCAATGGTTATAGCGCCGCTGAGGTCTAAAGGCTCATCTTGACCACCGCCGGCTCGCTCAATAAACCCCATAAAAGTGGCGGTTGAAAAAGAATCAAATACTTCATTGGATCCTAATTCCGGTGTGGTGGCCGTGTATGGTGCCAAAGGACTTTCAACAATACCGCTGACCGGGAATACATAAGAAGCGGTAACCGAATAAGAAGTATTGCTGAACCAACTTTCACCCCGCAGAGCGTAGAGGGTTTTAATTGTATCATTATCAATTCTTATTAATGGAACATTCTTGGGAGAATAATTGCTAATGAAAGTTGATATGCGGGTGGCTGAGCCTAGGCTGGTTCCGGTTGCGGGGTCACCACCGGACCACACTGTAGCCGTGTCAGGAATTGGCCGGGACACAGAATCCTTAACAACGTAATATGAGGTACCGGACTGGTTATGAATAGCACAGGTACGAGAGGCAGTATCATTATCTCCATCAGTTGAAGTAATTCGACTTAGCATGGTGCCAACCAAATTACCCAACTTTAACACATGAAGAATTGGTGCCCCCTCAGCAGCCACAATAGCTTTAAACCCACCAATGTCTGATAAGGAATATCCTTTTTCAAAGGAGATGTTATCAAAATAAGCCCGATATACATCTTGACTGCCTATGGCACCATGGCTGTATTGAATGTCTCGAAACACACCATATCCAATTACAGCCACGTTTTCGGTGCCGGGGGCAGCATTCAAGAATTCAACCAGAGTGTCTCGAGAAGGAATTTCGTTGAGATAACCACCGCCAGCAACATAGAAATAAGTTAGACCTGTGGCAAATTTGTTGACGTTAGGCACAGCCTCTTGATAATCGGCTCCTCGAGGCTTTTCAAGGGCTAACGGCAGGTTAAAAATTTGATCGTACTCATAGCCTCCCAAATAGCATCGGCCCTTACTGACATTAGCCCAAATATAGGCATTGTCAGTGGCTTCATTAACTGTAGCATTTAAGCCACTGACAATAAAATTGCCGTTGGTGTCGTAGGTGCGACGCGCCAGAGTTTTCATCAACTCAGCATATTGAGTCTTGTTATTAATATAAGTAATAACGTTATTCTCAATGACCATCAAGGTGATGAAATTATCTTCATCAATAGTTGAGCCCAGATCTACGCTGGTTAATTCCAGGGAAACTTTATATCTATCCGCTCCAGGTGCATATTGGTTGGGAGCCCCAGCAGCATTATCCAGCAAAGTATCATCATCATCAGCTGTAACAATTGATTCAACTACTCTGAATCCCACAATCCGATTGGTGACCGTGTCTCGATCTCTATCAATAATAATAGATTGATTTTCTGCATCTACAAATAAATTCTTGGTATAGAACAGGCCTTTAGCTGAAGAAGCAATCTTGCCAATGCTGGTGCCATAAGTGCTGTCGACGTTGAAGCTAAGAATTTCACCCGTTCGATCAACGGTTTTCAAAGCCTCGGATTTATTGAAATACATCCGGCCATCAGCGTTGGTTTTAAAATACTTGACAAAAACAGCCGCCGGCAAATTATTAGTAGCCGCTTCGTATCCCAACACAACCGCAGTTATGTAACCATCCAATGTAGAGTCGTCGGTGGGATCAAAACTAGTGGCATTGGTGATAGTTTTGCCTACCAGAAGGGCTGGGTTAACATTTCCCGAGATATTAACAATATCGGCAACCGTACTAAAACTAACCCCACCGGGAATAACCATGGTATTCTTTTTAAACAGGTGGCTGGATATGCCATTAATCTGATTAAGAAGAATTGACTGTAATTGATTAAGTTCTCGCGCCTGCACGGCATAACCGGGCTTAAACAGGACTTTATAAAAGTTCTTAGCCGGATCAAAATCATCAAAATAGGGAGATGAACTAAATTGCATGGACATGAAAAATACCTGTTACAAGCGAATGGCTGTTTTTATGGATATAGTCTGATTACTAGACGGCTGGAAAGCTGATCGGTTATCAATCAACATCACATCTCCAGAATATTTATCAACGTTGGGCTTAATCACGGCCTCTACCACAATCCCTTCCCACGCATTACTGTCATTTTGATAAAAAAGACGATCTCCAACGTTAATGTCAGTGGTGCCCAACGAAACAACCAAAATAGACAGAGGGGCTGACGCTTCTTCGGGAATCGATATGACTCTTACTCGGTTGCCGCTTCCCGGACCAGTCCACAGGATCATGTCATTTTCCAAGTAGTTTAAATTAAACATACCGGTGACACTATAACATGTGGATCCCGATAAAGCCGAATACCTTTCCGTGGAATTGAATTTGCTGGGGTTTTTGATAATACCCAGCTGCCTATAATCATTATCAATTCTAACGCCTTGATTTCTTTCCAACGTTACTGCGGTTGACAGAGAAATATCTCGAGCACACAGTTCCCTAATAGCGTTACGTCCATGCCCGTAAATGGGAGAAATTACTGCTCGGGCATATGCCGGTACAATGCCATTGCCTCCGGCAATTATTTCACTAATAATCACATTAGCATAGGAATAACCTTGGCCGGGTTCGGATACTTTGATTTGCGTGATAGCCCCGTCAGTAACAGTAATATCCGACGAATTTACCACACAGCCTTCACCATCCCCCTCTATGGTAATAGCAACATTACCACTGATGTAATTGAGTCCCGGACTAGTGATAACAATAGAATCTACTGTGCCAGGCACTGCCATCAACTCAATGTTGGCCTGTCTGGTGTCTAAATCTCCATAGGATAAATTGGGAACCAAAACTGCTTCGTAATCCGGAGCTGGATTAGCACTAATGCTAATGGAGGCTGTGGTGTATCCCACACCTGGGTCGTTTACAATTGCCCCGGTAATTTGACCATTTACTACAATGGGGCTCAACGAAGCTGCCGTGGGGTAAGCTTCGGCAATCATAACCGCCGAGTTGGTTTCCAAGAAAAAGACCCAGGTGGAATTTTCACCCACTGAAATGGTAACTCCAGCAGGCACAGATATCGTTTCGTAGGAAAGTACCCCGGTGGCTAAATCTTGATTTGGCTCAGTTGTGTAATCAGTTAAAAACACCGAAGTAGGCACATAAACTGATCCGGGGATAACCACGGAAGCTTCTGGGGGTTGTACCGATATAGTCGGATATGATGAATAACCCCAGCCGTAATAAACTTCCACGTTGGCTGTGGCCGTTTCGTCATCTGGGTGAATTGCATCCACCAGGGCCTCGGCCTCTGCATCTCCATCACTAAAGGTTATGGGCAAAACATCATTCGTCAGATCAGAGACCTTATAACCTGAGCCAAATCCCGTCAAATATAAAGATTTAACTGCCAAGGTCAAATCAACTGTTAGATCTGCCCCACCTGAACCGACTACCTGGGTTGTGGTCACCCCGGTTAGGCTACCAGCAGTTAGTGTCGCGTAGGTGCCAGCCTCAGCAATGGATACTTCAGTTACTGCCCCGTCATCCACATCAATTACTTCAAAAATCGCCTCAACTGTGCCGGCTGCGTCACTGAGATCAACGGTAAAGGTATCACCAATTTCCCAGCTTGTGCCACCGCTATTAATAGCTATTGATGATATTTCCATCAGCGCATAAGCTGATGCCTGAGTACCAGAAGCGGGAGCTGGAATAGTGACAGATGGAATGGTACTATATGATCCACCCTCAATTATGCTGGTGGTAAGAACCTGGCCACTATGCGGAGGTTCAATGCTAACTGTCGTGGAGCTGGTGTAGCCGTCGCCCCGCTCTAGAATTTTTACCCGAGCTACCTTGCCATTAACTACTTCAGCTACAGCCTTAGCCCCCCCAGACGCAAAAGATACTATTGGGGGGTTATTGGAGTCATAACCGTTGCCTTGGCTGGACAGATTAACATAACCAATCATGCCCTCCAAGATAACATTGGTGACAATGCTATCTTCAACTACAGCTGTGCCAATAAGCGTCTTGCCAGCGAATCTCAGCACAGCTGTGCCGTTAGCCACCAAGTCCCCTGAGGTGTGGTTAGGCACATAATTACTGGTTGTACCGGCCGCCATCACCTCGTAGATTAGAGATGTTGCTGGTACCTTGACGAATTCACCTAGGGAATAAAATGTTTCGGTCTGGAATTCAACAACCCCATCAATAGGATCACTAAAAGTAACTTCAGGCACAAAAGAATAGCCTGACCCCGTATTTTCAATAATAACTGAAGCAATGCGGTAAACATTATCCTTGAGGTGGCCATTACCTTGCACTGTTAGAGACACAGTGCCGGTATAGCCTGATCCATAATTAGTGGCAATTACAGATGTAATAGAGCCCTTTGAGTAATATTGATTGTTAAGGGCTACTGTTACTGGCATATCGTCAAGGGACATAAACCGGTTAACAGACGAAGTGGGTATGGTATACAAATATTTCCACACATACCCGTCAGCGGTCTGCAATAACTCAAATGTATTCCCGTATGGCTTTACTGTGGATGGAGAATTGTTATTATTAAAAATACACTTGTAGACATTTAGGTCACTGGTCACACAATAAAATTGCGAGTCTTCCAGCGAAGCTGCCCCGCTATTAGCCACGGTTGTAAAAGTCAATTCTCCATCAAAATTAGACAGATGGGGCAAGCTAACCGCTATTTCATCCTCATCAACAGCAATGACCCGAGCCCCAAGTGCTACGCCACCGCCGGTAACCAGACTGCCCACCGGAATCAGACTACGATCAAACGTGGTGCTAGTAGTAATTTTGTTATTAAAGTTTCCTTCACCTGCTCTGACAATGCACTGAGGGTGGGTCACGTACTCGCCCAGCTTATCGTCATACTGATCAAAGACTTTATCTTTTTCCCAATTATACCGCCGCACCACAAAAGAAACGTCAGCCGAAGTAATTTTCTTTAGAAAGACAATTTCATTGCGCGTCAAAGTTTCATAGGCGACTGAATTAAACGGCGAAATGATTTGGCCATTATCCCACCCCAGAGACCTCCCCAAATAATAATAATAGGTACTGGTATTGGCCAGTATTTCATTATACATGGCCTCGATTACTGAGGTTTTGAGAGCAACCTTTGACAGCGCGGCAGTAGACATTTATCAGCTCAGGGTAATTTTCCAGGTGACAGCCAAGGAATCAGTTGGCTGTTTGGTGATGACAGGAAATGTAGTGCGAGCTAGCATGAGGCCGCCGGAAGAAGCATTAAAAATGCCGGCTTCTTGAACAGAGCCCGTGGCTACCCCTGAAGCAAACGTAGCTCCATAAGTAACTTCACGTGCCACCGCAGTACCACCGGCGGTGGTGAGAGCCACTCGGCCAGTATTGCCGTCGCCACCGCCAGTTAATTGAGAGCCTAATGTGGTATTGGTATAAACACCACCAACCAGAGTATTGGCTGTACCATCAGCGCCCAGGGCCATGTGACTCATCTGATTACCGCAGGATGCATTGGTTAGGCGACAAGCAATAAAGGCCAACCCACCAACCACCACAGCATTTGGCACGTCAAATTCATTGAGCAGATCGCCCGCAGCATTAAAATGCTTGACATTAACCATGCCAGTCACCTTCATGTCGGCGTAATCATCAAGATTTTCAAGTTCTTCAAGAGTCATAAAAATATCCTCGTTAATTAGTTGTGAAGTATTCGTTTTCAAGGTAACCGGTAGCAACCCAGGTTTCATTGGTATTTACATAGACAGGATCTTTGTAGATATTTACGCCATTGGACGTAACAGCCAAGTGCTCGGGATTTTTAGTTGATTCAAAAATTGGTCGTGTGGAATCAGTGACGGTAATAATATCCTGATCAATTACTTTTTCTGGGCCCATTAAAATATTGTCGAGAGCCGAGACCAAATAAACCGGCACGATGGCTGGAGTGAGTACGACGGAGTGTAGATTTTTCTTAATATTAGCAACGGCGCCGGCGACGGGCTCGGTTCCCCCAGTGGCAGTAAAGGAAACCGAAGTATCACTAATAATTTGACTAACTCTATAAATTCCGCCCGTTCCTAAACTACCCGCATCATCCGTGGCTATAATGGAAGAGCCAATCGTCAAACCGTCGGTTGTATTCATTCCAGTAATGACAGCTTGCCAGGGTCCAGTGCCGGTGATGTTCTCTACCACACCAGTATCACTAACCATAGCTGTGGACATGTTTACTATGTCTGTTTCTATGCCCTCAACATGCTTAATGATCCAGGAATAATTAAATGCGCTGCTGCTGGTAACGTTGCTGGTTAACCAGTTAAAATCAATATCAAATTTAATATTTGTGCTGTTAATGACAGGATCGTTGAATTCCATGCCGGGGAATATGCCAAATACAATGTTGCCGCTCAGATCAAGAATTCTGAGCTGAATGACATTGCCCTCATCATCCGTAACTGTGGTGGTTTCAACTCCACCCTCATCAGCGGTAATGGTATTTCGAATAATGTTGGGAGTAAATGTTTTGAAAAGTTGACTACTGGTTATTACTTGATATTCAGCCGGGTCAGAATTTAGCTCTAGCATGTCTCGATAATACTGAGCAGCATAAACAGCCTGATCCGAAACTACTGCATCTGTGAGCGGGTTCCGACCAATATCAAAAGCCAACAAAGACAGGCTGGTTTGAATATAATCAATCCAGACATCGGGAGCAGTTAGCAAGTTCAGAGACGAGAAGGCCTGAATTGTCAAAACAGCTTCATTTGATAATTTCAGCCGTCCAAAATGGATAGTGCCTGCGGGATGTAAAATCTTTTTGAGAACATCCCCGTAAACATCAACGGAATTTTCCGTGGACGTCACATAGGAGTAAACTTGATAATAAAAAGAGTCATGAATATAAATCAAGTCATCCAGTAGGTTGGTGCTGTCAACATAATATCCGGGATAAGATAAAATACATCCAACTTCAAATCTTATGGATGCCGGCTCTTTTTGTGTTGCAGCCTTTTCGTCAACCAAGAATCCACCCAGTAAGTTACCAACATAGGTGCCATCTTCAAAAAAGTCGGTACCGACACCGGTCTTATTTCCAGTTAGGCTGGAATAATCATGCTGAATAACTTCACCAGCTTCTTGATATGCACTGGGCAAATCATCCGTTATATAGCTATAATTACCGGTTACTTCATCGCCAGCGTCTTTTCTTACCAAACTAAGATTGGGGGTGGGTTTAATATCTTGGGTAGGCACCAGTACAACATTAAAATCTGCTCGATACCCATAACCAAAAGCAATTATTTCAACGCTTTTGATTCCGCCATTAGCATCAACAGCTTTAACTTTAATAACCGTTCCTTGACCACCAATGGATGATGCCCGGAAAATCTGGCCAATTTCAAAGCCTTCTCCGGGGTTTTCTACCAGAGCCCTGGCAGTGGATAAAACAATTTCCCCCTGAATATCCCCATCCAGAGTGGAAACTTGGGCCATTCTTACTCGGCCGCACCTGATGCGATCAATAAAGATTTCAAAAATGTCGGAAGCTCTTTTGACTACGTCATGTACATAAGTATTATATTGCTTGCCGTTGATATCAACGATATGAATATAATTGCCTCCCAGCAGATTACCATCACCCTTAGTAACCCGGATGATAGTAGAGATATCCTGTTTCCATTTGCCTGATGATGGTTTAAAGGTATAGTCCCAAGGGTGCTCAACCTCAGATTCTTGGTTATAGAGGAGCTTGAACAAAAATTGAAAACTGGCTTTTGATCCCTTTGCTCGATATAATTGCTTGATGTTTTTCAGATAAAAACGACTATCAATATTAGTCAATACCCCGGCTTCATCCAGTTCTTTTTTGAAGTATTGAATGAAAGAATCTATCGTGCTATCAACATCCAGCAAGTCCTGCAGAGAGCCCAAAGATTGCTGATCGTACCACTCATAATAAGCCTTTATGAACTCAACAAATGCCGGATATTCTGCCAGCACATGCTGGGGAACTTGTTGTGGTACGAAGTAACTAGTTTTCATCAGGCAACTCTAACAAAACTATAATTATCCGCGTCCCGATTAACCACTGGAGTTACTTTCATCAAGCTCGGGGAAATAGAAACAATCTGGTTGCGTGCCGACACGATATCCGTAGCGCCGGGTTTAATCACCAGTGTAAAATAACTAGACGGCGATTCAGTGATAATTAAATTTTCAATAGAAATGACGCCGGTGGTATAGTTAACTGTCCCCACATACCTTAATATTACCTTTTGATCTACTGTGCGATAGAATAATCTCAACTTACCGATTGAGGATCCTACTTCGGGCTCATCGTCAATGTAACATAATTGATCCACGGCATTCAACACATAAAATCCAGTGGATATAATGGATTCTTTTGGGGTATCAGATATAAAAATGGGGTTGGCCAGGTTAATATTATATTGAGCCACCTGATTAAATGTGATGGTCACGTCTCGATGCATTTTAATTGATATGACGCTGTTAGTAATGGAGGCATCTACGTTATCAATAGTGCGAGACACAGCAGAATATTTAAAAATGCCGCCAAATTTATCCAGGTTGTTTGAGCCGTATTCAATGACATCATTATAAACCGCAGCCGACAAATCATTAACACTCATCCGAGTGTCGGATGGATTATAATAATAAGCAATATCAAGCTGCAAATTGATGAAAGCTGGATCAATTAATTTGGGGTGCACCGTAACCATACGCCGGGGAGCCAAAATATCATTCAGAAGATATTGTTTGTCAGACTCAGACAAAGCTTCTCCTTCTGCTGGCATTATAGAAATATAAACATCACCATAGGAAACTGGCACATGATTTTCTCCGCCCCAAACGTTGACTGAACGCGCTGTTGGGTACAGGGACATGATTAAAGTCCTGTAATCATTCAATGTGACGCAACGATTCTGAGCCGTATACATCTTGGGGGCATTGCGGCGAATGGATTCAATATCTTCGGCTGCAGATCCATTAGAAGCAGCTACTTGCGTGGAAACTAATTCAGTTTGCCCCTGAACATATTTGGGTCCAGTATAATGGAAATTAATGGCTCCATTTGGTGTATTTCCTGAGCAAACCATATAGTTAAAAATAACTATGTTGCCGTTGGTTAGTACCTTGCCGATAATACCGTCGCCAAATTCAACCTCAAATAAGCCATTATCAATTTCTTTGCTGAAATATATCTTCGATTCTCCATTTAAATCCAACAAAGAATCTGCAGGTTCAAATATCTCATAATCAGATGAGGTGCCACTTTCCTGAATTTTGACCGTTAGCGTGGACATATCCACATTAGCATTAGGAATAATATATTGAACTCCGTCAGCCACCGTGTAGTTATAAGCTAGTGGCTTGCCTTCCTTGACTTCAATATTGGAAAACATGAAAACATTATTATTGAGGTAAGCAATATGACTTTGAGTGGTGTAGAATGTGTAGGTAACACCATCATTGGTAGTAGTAAAAGGCGAGTATCGAGGTAATTCCAGCACATTAACTTCAGTTGAAGTTGTGGTAATGCGCACATTCAAATAAGCCGTTGAAGAACGGGCCGATCGCGGAATGTAGCCCAAAGCCTTGGCTCGGGATACTACACTGGCTCTTTTAGACGCGGAATCAATAAAGGATTCGTTGACAGCCAGGTTTTGATATAGTAAATTATAATGAGTATTATAGGCCAGCACATCCAGCAAAATACTGAGTCCCGACCCATCAAAATTGTAATCGCTGAACTTTTCTTGGCCCCGCAGGAACTCCTTAAGATTTTCCTTGATTCCATCAAAATCAAGCTCAGTAACGTTAATTCGTTTATTAGCCATTTCTTTTAGCGGGACCTGTACAGAGTGAAGTCGACATTGAGCGGAGTGGTTGTATTATTTATACGGAAAGTTATTGATATGGCAATGGCATTATTATTGGGATCCATATTCACATCCACCCGGATCAAGGTCACTCGAGGCTCATGGTTAGCAATAGTATTTGTAATAGCTGTTTCAATCATGGATTGAAGAATAGGACTCATAGGCTCAAACAACAGCCCGTATACTTGAGAGCCAATTTCGGGATGAAAAGGCCTCTCATAGAATTGAGTCATGACCAGAGTCTTGACTGATTGCTTAATAGCCTGCTCGTCATACTTGACAGCCACATCCCCGGTGGAAGGATTGGGTGTAAAATTAAGATCGATATCAGTATAAATTCGGGTGTTTCTTGCCATAATTGGCCTCAATTAACAAATACGTTGGGGGAACCTTGTGCTACTACATCACCGCAAGATAAGCTATCACCAATCCGGGCTATAGCTACGCCGTTAACAAATACATTAGCGGAACCCTGTGATTGGACGCTACCGTGCTTTTTCTTTTTACATTTATGAATAGGCCAACTATCCCCCACGCGATGCACCGGGATGCCGTTGATGAACACATTGGGTGAACCCTGGCAATTGCCTCTGGGAAAGAAGCAATGAACTGCTCACATATCATTTAATCGGGCTGCGCCTGGCATTAGAATTGCTCCGGCTCTCCAGGTCTTGAAGCCAGATATTCTTGCCGGCCCTGGCTGCCGGTAATGGCGTCTTTAACTAATTGAATAGTCCGACTTGGGTCACTTTCGATAGTTATCTGCCAGGTAGCTTCTTCTGGAGGTTCAGCATTTAAGGTTACGGTGAAGGTAATTGTTTTAGACTCCGGGGCTGAAGTTACCTGATGCACGTCATATTTCGCGGGCAATTGACTCAATTTACTAACTGTTCCATATGTATTGCCAGAATTGCCCCTGACAGTATAGCGGATCTGGCGTGCCATAACATCATCAAAGGTGCTGGAAAAAGTAAATTGCGAAGAACCAATGGATATGGCTAGATCTTCGGGGGATTCACTACAGGTGACACTATCAATTCCTACAGGCGCCCCCAAATCATCCGTAATAGATACAGTAGTTCCTGAGGTACCAACTCCCTCAGCAAAAGATAAAGTGGCAGATGGAGGATCAAATATCATGCTAGTAACCTAAGCCCGCTATATTTCTTATCTATAGCCACATTCATAGTAAAGGCTTGTTTGCGATTGCCCTTTGAATTAAAGCTGCAATGTATCCAGGTAGAGGGTCCATTATATTCAAAGATCAGCTGATCATAAGGAACAGTCTTTTCCACTTCTTGGATTAGCTCAAAAGTTTTTTGGCGGCGATTGGGGATTCCATAGGGTAAACCAAAATCAACCGCCATACCTCGATTGTGTTGAGAGTCCGCAGCACCCATTCTATAGCCAGAATTAATTTGCCATTGTTTACCACGACCCTGAATGCCCCCGGGCAATACCTCTTTTTCAATGAGGGGCTCTAATATGTTTTGGCACAAATTAGCCAGATTGGCTACTATTTGATTAACAGTTAATCCATTTTGAGCTTGCAGTTTATGTTTCATATTAAATCCGCCATCAAACATCATGCCCAAAGTAAAGTGAGTTGACAGACGATAGTTGGCTGTAAACATGTTTGCTGGCATATTAGCAATTTCAGATGTATCTACTTCCGTCACGCTTCCTCCTCCGCCTGTTGGTGTGACCATGTTACCCCCATCCTCTGGTGTATATTGAGTGGGTTCCCCTTCGTAAGAATTCTGTTTGCCCTGCTGGGCAACACATTGCTGCATCATAGCTTTAGCACCAGGAGAATTATAATCTGCAGCAGTTTCATACTGATAAACTTCATGCTGGTAAGTGGAAGGTTGGCCACAAGTAACATCAAGCCCCAAACTTGGTGGCCGAATAGGTTTACCTTGTGGGATAGTTGGTAGCGGATTGGGTGTAGCCAGAGTAGCCGCTACAGCCGGATTAGCTGGATCAGGCATTTCAGCACCGCCACTATTCAAGTTGACATTAGCCCCATCAATGTCAATATTACCACCAGCCTTCATGTTTATTTTGCTGACCGACCCAATATACAGCCCCCCGTCAGTTAACAAATGACCAAATGATGTGCTGGTCAGATACATTCCTTCACATCGCAAATTAAAACCGCCTGTTGTTTCAACTCGAGCAAAGGTATTAGACTTGATATGAAGATCTGCAGCCGTCTCCACGTGCATTTTATTGCCGGTCAAAATCT
>ERZ1645187.2091-NODE-2091-length-17887-cov-5.870402_pt1 | contig 17887 bp, 18 predicted proteins | sample MGYA00575352_ERZ1645187 | MGnify/ENA primary metagenome ERZ1645187 (study PRJEB40837, sample SAMN11349314) | freshwater sediment metagenome | isolation source: river sediment | host: Sediment | place: India: Wazaribad , New Delhi | collected 2017-02-21 ... | reverse complement strand
TCTTCTCCGTGTCCGTGAAGGGTGGCGTGTCTAAGGCTGCTGAAGGCGTCGCTGCGCTGAAGCCGTCTGAAATGACTGATGTCCTGGGTCAAGCGCTGGATCTGGCCAAGGAAGTGGATAAGGCCAAGAAGATTCAGGATACCGTGAAGGCTTCGGCTGAAGCGATGGCTAAGGCCGCTGAAGGCGTTATCAAGAACGTGGATCGCGCTATGGGTAAGGAAAACGAAGAAAACGCCGAAACTAAGAAGGCCATGGCCGTTCTGAAGCAGATGGTGTCGTCTTCGATGCGTGCGACCGAAGGTCTGACCGCTCGCGTTCCTTCGCTGGCCTTTAGCACCGCTAAGGCTGGTGCGGACTACGTTTCGGCTTCGCTGCGTAACATGGGTGAACCGAAGAAGGCTTAATCTCCTTCTAGTTACATTGTAATGTAGATGACAGGACTAGGGGCTTTAAGCCCCTAGTCCTGTGCTGCCTGTTTTAAAAAAATTTATAACCATATATATCTTACTTGACCGATGCTACCATTAGCATCTTTTTCATCGACACTGTACAGGAGAAAATCATGTCGATCCTCACGAATAAAAACGCTCAAGTCTATCTTGTTGTCCTCAATGGTAAGATCGATGATGGTGATTTGAATGGTCCGGATTTTTTCTCGGAAATATTCAAGACCAATAGCCCGAATCATCTATCAGTTTACGCAGGAGAACTTATTCCCAAGACTTATAAGATCGACGAGGAAATCACTTTTGAAAAAGTGAGAGATAAAATTTGTGCTGATCCTGCTATGGTAGCATTAATGAAAAAGACGGAAGAGAAGTATGCAGACAATGCTGTTATTGTTAAAATGAGAAACCCTCTCACTGAAACTGCTGAGAAATTAGTAGAAGAAAAGAGGGAAATCGATAAATTGGTGGCTGAGCTTCCGCCCGAAGTTCAAACACCGATGGCTGAAGCTTTCCGTACCGCTAATAAAAACCACAATCGCGATCGCAATCGGAATCGCGGGCGCGGTCATCGGGAATAACCATACGCAGTATCTTGAAGAAGGGGGAGTTTTATAACTCCCTTTCTTTTTTGTCAAGGAGATAATAATGGCTGCCGTAATTGGTCCTTCGTCATATCGTCCAGGTCAGACGATAGCTTGGAAAGCAGATGGTCGTGAATGTGACGACTGCTATAATGTCGCTCAACATGCAGTCGTAGGTGAAACAGACAGTATGGGAAGCGAAATTCTTCACCTGTGTCAAGAATGCTACACTCGACTTCAGAATGCCATTGTTGAAAAACAAAAAGAGATCAGACCATGTCAAATCTGTGGCGATGTGGTTGAAGGTGTGCAGCTGTTTCGAGATCCTGAAGAAGGTCTCACGGGTCCACTTTATCAAACGTGTCCACGGTGTCGTCAACGTCTAACAGAAGCATTCTGTGATGACGGTAGTCTTGATGAAGATCGCGACTATGATCGAGATGACGATTACACGCTTGGTGAAGAAGACGATCCTGACAATGGACACGACATCGACGATGACGACCCTGAGCTCGAACTTCCATCAGAGCCATTTCGTGAAAATTAAGTTGTAAGAATAGACCGGGGTCTACATCCCCGGTCTTTCTTTTTTGTTTTAGAATGAAAGATGAGTTGAATAGATTCTTTAAAAATATACTATGTCTCCTGAAAAAATTGTTGAAAGTGTTTTAAAAACATTTGATCAAACTGTGATTATTGCGGGCAGTTTAGATAAAGGGATTCCTGAGAATGCAGTATTTAAACACGTTCAAAGTTTATTAAAAGAAATGCCATCATGTCATCCTCTCTGGGAAAGCATGGTTTGTGTTAAATTTAATCGACGACGTGAACTTAATCTAAAGTTAGGACATATCGCTGTTTTTGTAGATGCGATTCCTTCTAACTTTATGCACTGGGATAGCTATGTCATTGTTGATAAGCGATCATTATCAGTTGCAGCATTAGCAGCTATTTTAGACCGTCTTCCTCGGTTCTTTGATCAATGGGAGTTGTCAGATGAAACGGGGTGGAGCGTGGCACACACCTATGCAAGTTATCGAGACATGCCGAATCATTTTTTAAAATGGAACCTAAAAAATAAAAATGGTGTAAGTGTTCGAGAAGTTCAAGAACATCGTAATAATCCTGAACGACCTAAGTTAGGTTAACACTATGGAACAGATCGCAATTGCATTAACAGGTGTTGTTGCTATTTGGCTAAGTCAAGATCACCGTATCCAGTTTAGGAAATGGGCATCGATCTTTGGACTGATTGGACAACCTTTTTGGTTTTACTCTGCCTATAGTGCTGAACAGTGGGGAATCTTTAGTCTGTGTTTCTTTTACACTTATGCGTGGTTTAAAGGGTTTCGAACACATTGGTTAATTTCTTTTAAGGAAGGTTAAGTATGTTTAATAAAGAGCTTGAAATTGAAGACGCTGAATACATCGATATTCCGCAAGAAGTATTGGAGAAGATGCCGCGTGTAGATCCTGCTTCATTGATTCCTTCAGAATCTTTAATCCCTCAGACGCCTGTCGAAAAAAAGCCAGCGCTTACAGTTGCGTTTGATAATCGTTCTCCGTTTACCCCGCCTGGTTTTATTTTTGTGGGTATTGGAAACATTCAAAAGAAGTATGAAGACTGGCTTAATAAAGCATTCAAAGAACACATGGATGCATTGGGTCAACGCGAGAATAAAAAAGGAAATGTTTCAGCTAAATTTATTCAAGCAGTTTCTTTTATTCGTGCTCTGATCTATATTGCCAAAGCCAGTAATGAACATGAGAGTCTGAATTATAAATATCAAGGTGTTAAGTTTCCAAGACCTTTGGACATGGGTCAAGGGGTTAAGAAACTCATGGAGTCAAATAAAGATCTTCTAATTGCACTAGCACCTTATTACCTGCCGTCTGAGACGCCTAATCTTCCTCAAGAAGACCAAGATAGCTCAAACTAAATTAAACGTCACAGAGAGGGCGCTAGCGCCCTCTCTGTGGTGTCTGTTTATAAGAGAACAATGGCAACTTAAATCTAAATTGAAAGCATATCTCAAAATGGAGGCCTATCGTGATCATTAATAATAACCAAGTTGAAGCACGTCAAAACTATCAAGATGTTTCTTTAGACATCAGTGCGCAAGATATTCGAAAGATGCAAAAAGGGATCTCAAAGCTCACACCCACTTATCGAGATGATGTTCAGTATCAGTCTCGCTCTACGAGTGCTTTGACGATTGGAATTGAGTTTACCAATTTTACTGGAAGAAATCTTTGGATTAAAACCCAGAATAATATTCCTTTTATGGTTGAACCTAACCGTCACACTGTCAGTGATTACGAACCTCATCCTCATCTTGAAATCAAAATAACATATTACATTCGTACCAATGACACGGTATATGGAACTCGTCAAGCGCTTCAGTCGCTCATGGCCAACGGCTACACAGTAAGTCAAGCTGCTCGAAAGTTGAGCGAGCGGTTTGATGAACTTTATGCTAAAGATGCTGGTCGACATAATAAACAGAACTTTCAATTTTCAATCACTCATGTTGTCTTTGATCGGTCAGTCGATGATAAAAGCTGTTACATGATCGAAGAAGTCGATATTCTACTTTCAGCTAATAAAGCCGCAATTACTGTTCCGCACCCACACAGTAATGAAGGAATCTATCACGCTGAGTCTTTGAAAAATGGAATTGAAAACCATGCAGGGATCTCAGTTAAAGTTGTTGACAATGAGCATCTTGCACGTGTTCGCTATTACCATGCTGGTAAACAACTGATTGAAGTACCTTCTATCGAAGACCACACCATGCAATCAGGGGTCTATTACACGGTAACAACGCGTGACACTGACGGGTTTATCAGTCCTCGAACAAATTTTATCTCGTTTAAGGATGCTGAAGAAATCTTGGGGCTGTATCGTAGTCGAGAAGAAGCATTGACCCATGGTGATCCTTCTTTGATTATGAAAGCTAAAGAAAGTCAAAACAAAGCTTATTCAGTCGAAACAGAAAAAGAACTCTTGACCATAAAACGAGAGTTTGAAAAGCTCAAAGCGGAAAATGCTGTTCTTAAAGAATCCTTGGATCTTAAGAAAACGCTACGCGATGAGCAATATGAAGCAATGAAAAAGCAGCGTGATGACTATTTTGACATGATTGAAAAAGCACGTAAAGATCAGTTTGAAACACGTAAAGCGGATTTAGAACGTGTTGAACGTGAACGACGTGACTACTATGATGAACGCAGTAGTAAACGTAAAGATTGGAGTGATTGGTTTAAGTTTATTCCTTCGTTGATCGCTGGTGCCTTGAGCATCTTTGCTATTTTTAGAACTCGTTGAAAAGTTTTCTATATCTTAGTAAAAAACTTCACTTTCCTTAAATCCTTTAGCACGTTATTCATCATGCTATTTTTGGAGATCAACTCATACCTTTCTCTTGTCCACGCTTCAAGAGAACTTTTCCAAGCATAAAAGAAAGGGCATTTCATCAATGAATCCTTTATTTTCCAGAATGACAAAACGGTACACGCCACCCATGAACCGTGAAGTCATGGAAGGAATGGCTGTATCTGTCATGGAGTATGTCGAAGAGTATCTCGATGGTCAGATACGTTCGGTCTGCGTGGGACTACCGGACAATGTACGCTACATTGGATACAAACGCTGTACTTCCCAAGAGGAGTATGAAGAAATCACCAAAGCTAGAGGAAATCGTCGAACGTTCGATCTAGCTAAAAGCAGTGTCTACTTGGTCAAATACTTTATCTCATTTTTTGACGAAATGGGAACTGAGCATTTGATCACGCGCTATGTCTATCTTCCCTTTGTGAACACGGGGGGGATTATGCATATTGGAGGAACCCCGTATCATATCGTACCAGTCTTGTCAGATAAGGTCTTTACCCCTGAACAAGACAGTATCTTTGTTCGATTGATGCAAGACCGCAACAATATGTACCGGATGTATCATACCGCTATTATCAATGGAAAACGAGAAGCACGGTATGTGATCTGGGCAGTGATTTATCGAAACCAAACCGATAGTCGCACTTCAGCCACAACAAAAGCTAAAACGCTTTTAACTCATTACCTTTTTGGTAAGTATGGTTTTACAGGTGCTTTTACACGCTATGCAGGAAGTGTTCCTGAATTTGGAACAGATAACATCACAACAGAAACCCATCCTCTAGATGAATGGATTATCTGTCAATCAACCGGTGTCAAGCCTGCAACGTGTCTAGATCGTGTTTATCAAAGAACACAGATTCGTTTAGCTGTTCGTAAGGAGAATTGGAATCCTGCGATGGAGTCGCTCATTATGGGATTCTTCTATATTGTTGACCATTTCCCGGATCGTTTTAAAGCAGACTTAAGTTATTTAGACGATACTGCACTCTGGATGATCTTGATTGGTCACATTCGTCTGTCTGGTGTGTATGGTGAGCATAAACTTCACACTAAGATCGCTGAACACTTCGAGAGCTTAGATGGCTATCTCGATACTGTTGTAAAGGAGAAACTAGCTGAACGCGGTATTATCCTTGAAAACTACTATGACCTGCTAAATTATATCCAAGTCAACTTTAACGAGATGATTCGGGAAAATGAAAGTAGTGGGTTATGTGTCTATGGTAAGAACATGGAAGTGTTGTCATATTTGCTCTATGACATCCTCTATGGGTTTGTGATGGTGAAGTTTAGATTAAATAAGATCTTAAGCCGTCGTCCTCTTACCTTGAAAGATGTCACAGAAAATTACCATCGTCAAGTTCGAATGGGTGCCATCTTTAGTTTGTCAAGTGGTAAAATTATTACTGAAGCTGTGTCGTATAGTGGAGATAGTCTTTATCCTAAGATCACCGCCGTGATTGCTGAGCAAAAGAATCGCGCTGGTGCTAATCGAGGTCAATCTGATCGTGTTGTTGTTGGACCGCACTATTGGATCGATCTCTCTATGGTAACGGTTGGTTCTGTTCTTAATCTACCTAAGAGTAATCCGACACCTGTCGCTCGTGTTAATCCCTGGATTACAATTGATCGTCGAACTGGAACGGTACTGCCAAATCCAAAGTTTGAAAAACTGATTGAAGAAAATCGACCTCAGTTCAAACTGACTTGATGTTTTTACTTCTCACTTCCTACCTTTAACCTAGGAGCACCCACATGCTTCCCTTTTCGACGGACCATCCCCACACACCACCGGTCCAGTACAGCCAACATAACCCGCCTTATGTTCCTCAGGTTGAGATGTTGCCTGAAGGACAGCCTATGCTGGTACTAGCTTCGTCGATTGTTGCAAACGAAGCAGCGTTTAGTGCAGGTCAATCACCTGCGCGTATGTATGTTTATAACATGCTTTCTTCAAACGCTTGGGCTAATACAGCTTTTGCTGAAGTGGTGAAGTTGGCATGTGACTACTCGATCGTGAAACAGCGTATGGGACAAGCCCATACGCCTTCATCGATTTTAATTGAAACGGCTCGTGAAGCGCTTTCGCTCTATGTCAGTAAAGTTATCATGGAGACGCCGCCACTGCAGCAGCTAATGAGCCAGGACCATATTGCTGCTGCAGCAAATAATCACCGCATCTATTATGATGTAATTGCAGCTATTAATGCAATGTATGCGCAGTCTGCGCCGTATCAGCCGCCTCAAGCTCGATTTGGTGCACGTGTTCCTGGGACTATGGCGCTGACTGGATCAATGCGGACAATGGGCAATCCTGCTGCTCAGGCAGCAGTTTCTAACCCAGCTGCACAAGGAATGATCATGGGACGTAATCAAATTCCAAACCCACCTACTCAGCCCAGTAATCTGGGTTCACGGTATCCCATCCCTGGAACAAAATCAATTAAGATCGATACCAGCTCATCGATTCAAAAGATCGAAGAAAAACCAAAAGTCACTGAAGTTGTTCAATCTGTAACACCTATCTCTCCATCTACCATTAATCAAGGAATCGAAACCATGGACCGTGATCAACACGCTATCGCTTATTTTGGAAAAACCTATGAAGCACCCGTTGAAAAACTGCGTGTGAACATGGAAGAAGCCATTGCTAAAACGGAAACGACCATCGAAAAGATGCCGGCGTTTAGCGAGGCCTTTAAACGCGAAGAGATGTGGGTGTCGGGTGCATGTCTTGACGAACTCATCTATAACGTTTTGGCAAAGCAAGTAATGCCTGATAACTATAACGTTGAGATCTATCAATGCTCTGGCGTTGTCATGCATCCGATCTTTTCTTCGCTTCCGATGGATGTTTTGGAACGACTGAAAGGTAGTGAAACCTTTGCCAATATGTCCAGAATCTTGACTGAATATCTGGATGAAGTTGAAGAGATCAATGAAAAGCGTAAAGCGTTGATCTTTGTTTCACAGATTGATCGTGTCTTGACTAAGATGCTATCAGTCTTCCTGAAAACAACGTTGGCAAACTCGAAGGTTCAGATCACTTCGTTTATCGAAGACGCCATCAGTCTCGGAAAATATCTTTCCGATAAGTTCAATGGGAAGTATAATGTTCCCTATAACACCTTCCAACGCGTGTGTACCGCTATCCTCTTCAAGTACCCGGATGAACTGAAGAAAACGACCGAAGCCATCAATGAGCAGTGGAGTGATATCACCAACGTTGGAAGCGTCGCGACGCTCTACACAGTGACGATGTTGAGTATGTCATCCGCTGAGCTCAATTACGGTGTCGAAGAAAAGCAAAAACGTGTGAGTGCGCATCAGACGCCCATGCTCTATCGTTTGCTTGAAACGATTTCGGCTTATGAAAATAAAGCTGCCGCCGCCATGCATCATGTACTCTTGACCAGTGACGGTGTTCGTTATTGTGTCGCTAAAGTATGTGATGAGGAAGGTGTCTTTGTGATCTCGGAGATCTAATATGACCGAAACTGGCTCGGTCCCGTATCATCGCTATAAGGTACGGACCAAGCCAGAGCAGAGTGAAACGGTCATGCAGTATCTTCACCGTTCCACTTTGTTCTGGAACTTTATTTGTCAGCATCTAAAAGATGATGTTCAGACCTATCTTAAAGAAACTGACACCGAAGAATCCTCGCTACATTTCTCAGACACGCTTTATGCACTCTTTGAAAAGATCGTTAATGGGAGTGATTTAAGTGAAGATTTGGAGATCAGTGACGCATGGAAAAGCTATATTCCTAAGATCCGAGAACTTCCTCGTAATCTCCTAACAAACCGCTTTGTTGACATGGCAAACGCGTACCGGTTAGCAAAGCAAAATCTACTGGAGAAGAGTGAGCGCCCTACAGGCATTCCGAAGAGAAAGAATAACCACAGTAGTCAAAGTATCCGGTTTAGTCCGACTGACTTTAAAGTTGAAAAAGGAAGAATCTTAATTGATTCTGTCTACCCTTTAACACTTGAAGTCGACGGAATTAATCCGAGTGATTTTGAAGGAAAGAACTACTATCTTTCAATCACTAAGCGTCCTGTGCCAAAATCCATCAGTGAATATGGTCCAGAAGACCCGCTTGATCCTGTCTATGTGGTCACTTTGAAAGAAGAAAACCAATAACATCTCTTAGGCTGGATCTGGATATCCAGATCCAGCCTGCTCACTTCACTCTTTCCCTTTCTTTTTATAAGAGTTCAAAGTGAGTATAGAAGAAATCAACTATAAACGGTTTTTAATTTCAAAGTATATTAATCGTGTCATTCTTGAAAAAGGACCTATGCAGCGTTTAAGTGCTGAGTATAAACAACAACTTCTCATTGCATTGACTGAACGTAATGAACTTGTTCACCCGGATGAAGAATTAGTTGAGGACTGGTTAAGAATTGATTTAAATGAACTTATTCGACTCTGTAATCATGGTCAAGTATTTAATTTAAATCAAGTTAGTATTCTAAGTGTCAATAGTCCGATTGAAAATGAATGTCACGCAGTCACCGCTTTAAACTGGATCTTAAATCCAAAATTAAAGATCTATACTGGGTTTTCTGATAAAACTCATTATCATAGCTGGCTCTATGATCCTGAAACACAAATTATCTATGAGCCTACGCCGTATAAACGAGACCACTATTTTGGATTTCACTATATGCAAAGTATTGACTTTGTAATCGATGAGATGGAAGCTATTTATCGATTTTATAAAGATAAGAAAGTTGATGAAGAAACTTTCATGACTTTTAAGTCAAGAATGAATCGCATCATTAATCAAGTCACAAATACACGATGACCATAGACAGTGTGCCAGAAGGCACACTGTCTATGACTATAGCTTTTTCTTTTTAACCTTTAGTTCGATTCTTTAGACTGTTCACCGGAATCCCCTTCTTCGGGTCCTGATTCTTCTGCCCCAGGTTCCAATTCGGATCCACTGTCGTCGATTCCAATTTCAGGGGAGTCGAAGGGATTATTTTGCTCAAATTCATCCTGTCCACCATTCTCACTTTCATAGGTCTCCTCATTTGATGATCCACCACTTGACTCACCCGCATTGAGCTTATCAATGTCTTTATTGGCTGCTTCTTTAGAGGCTTTCATCTTATTCAGGAAACTTACAATATTGAGCATGATGTTTTCAGTATACGACTTAGTCATCTCAAGAAGATTGGCCATTGGTTGACCATCTTCACTTCGATTGGTAATGTCAAAGAGTTCAGGTGCGTAATTATTATCCGCCATCCAACGACGCATGAGCGCGGCTTTCCAAGCAGATTTAATCGCTTCAACATATTCATTCGTTGCACCACCAAATTCTTGAGGCAACACATCACTACTAAAGATATAATTAAGACCTTTATCCACCATTTCTTCATATGAGTCAATAGCGGCTTTTTGACTTGCGTTTCGAGTTGAGTCAGGTTTCGGAAGATCAACTTCAAAGACTTCAACAAAACTTTGAATTAAGTAAGTGGTAAATGAAGCTGGATTTTGATTAAAGAGTTCTTTCTCTTCATCACTGAGAATAGATTCGATATCTGCTTTATGTTCTTGAAGAATCTGGCTTAAGCCTTCAAGAATCGTTTCATCGTTAGAAATAATCTTTTTAGCATATTCGGTAATATCTGCAGTAAATGTGTTACTTAACATTAAGATTCGACGCGCAAAAAGAATGCTATTTTGCTCAATCGTTGTCGCAAAGTCTGCACGTGCGGCACTGTCAACTGTCTCAGGCGATAGGCCAAAATGCATATAGGTTTGATGACGGAACAATTCATCTAAATCATCATCAGGCATAACATGTTGCGTATTACGAGATTCAAAATTAAACTTTGTTTCAGGTAGACGCGGATGGCCTTCAAAGGTAATCTCAATACCTGCACGCTGAATCCAATCTGTCAAATCTACAACGCGATTCAAACCATGCGGAAAATACTGCTGACGCGCCTTAGCGACAAGGTGCTTGGCCATTTCAATGGTTTTAACAGGGTCATGATCGCGTTGATCTAGTGTTACATTGACATGCGTTGTCGCGATTGAAGATTTGACCTTAGCCATGACTTTGGAGAACAAAACCATAGCACGCAAACTTGTGATATTAGAAAGATCATCCAGATAGGACTTACCTACACCGTTTCGATGGAAGTTAAAGGCTAAGTAAGTAATGTAATCGGCAGGAATATAAACCAGTCGAGTCATTTGAGATTTTAGAGTTCGCATTAGCATAATGCGATAGATCTCATTATTGCGACTAATTTGAAGCTGCTTTCCATAAGCGCCTTTGATGAGACGCTCCATTAAGTCTCGTTCAACGATATCCGCGTAGAGTTCACCAAGATGTTCAATCGTCGGAACAATTCCATCATTACCTAGATTACGTCGTGCTTTTTCAGTTAAGAGCGAAGACAAAGAGGTATTCGACTTATCAGACTGAAGCATTGATGAAAGTCCTTGTCCGCTGTCATACGCCGCACTATCGACCGTGACAGGATTACCATCGACATCAACCGGAACAAAGTAACCGATATGTTTACTGACATCGCCTGGAATATGGACTGGAATGGCTGCTTCAGAAGGTAAGGTTAAAACTAATGGACGCCCCACACTCTTACGACGTAGATTAGACGAAGAAGGAACATTTAAAAACGGTGTATAGTCTGTGTTAGCACTCTTGTATAAAATATTAGAGAGCTCGTTTGGTGTTGGCTTTCCGCCAGATTGCTGTGCCTGATATTGATAATATTGTTCAGCCGCAATAACACGCTGACTTAATTTAGAACCTGTCAACCGTGAAACAGATTGTTGATTAACTGTCTCAATCAGTTTTGGGACTTTTAGAAATTGAAAGTTATCAGTGACTTCTACCAACCTAGCCATGGATTCTTTAAAACGATCCATCTGAACAAAGTCAGATTTAGTTTCAAAGTTTGAAGTGTATAGTGCAGCATTATAGGCTGTCTGTGAACGAGCGTGTAGAGCTGATTCAAATACTAAACCGCGCTTTGTTTCTTTTTTCTCATGAGGATCTCCGAGTAGACCAAGGTGGCGTACTTTTCGACCATCTTTAGAAGTAAAGATATCCTCAGAATACATTGATTCTGTTGTTAATGTGGTTTTACTATTGATGAGTTGATCAACAGCAGATTCAGGTAAGATGGCTTTAACGTGACTTCCTGATTTAAAGAGCGCATCTCTTAAAATGACAGGAAGTTCATCTTCGAGTTTGTAATATTTTTCAATCTCATCACGAACATACTGAACCATCTTTGAGACCATTTGCGCTGGTAAAGCGGAGTCTTTAGCCCGGTAGATAAGCTCTGACTTGACCATATCCTTTGGCGACAGGATCGAGCTGATAATGATCTGAATAGCCAATTCGATATCTGGGAAAAGCTTGAAGATATTTTCATTATCTTCAATACGCCCCATGATCGTTTTGGAGATCTGCTCAATGCCTGAATTAATCATCCCTACGTCTGCATTTGGTTCAGTAGGACGAAATAGACTTTGCTCACGCGGTTTGACAAACTTACTCACAACAGCAGCAACATCCATATTTTTTACAATGGACGAAGCAGGACGTTGTGCGCCAGGTCGATTAATGATAGCTTGGACTTCAGTGATAAAGTCAGACTGGTTTTGCTGAGACGGCATAGGAGCACCTCAAGAAAATGAATTCAATCCAAAACGGATACATGATGCGGTATTTTGAGCAAAACATGCTGTTCTCTAGGACAGTTGTTGTTAAGCTTAAAGAAGCCGCTGATTTGATCAATGAAGGCTTAGTTTCCAAGTATGGTAGTGAGAGTGTTAATATCCACGATCCAAGCTCTTGGAAGTACTATCTTAATTTATCAGGTCAATATCATCCGACAGATCGCATTATGTCGGTTGTGTCAATAGATACACTCGAGACGATCGATTTTACATTTGAAAATCTAAAAATCCATACTGCAACCGCTAAAGCGCATCGATTTGGAACACGCCATTATTATAGTTTAGTTTCCCAATATCCTGAACAAGAGATGCTTATTAACGGGATCTTAAATCCGGTTGATATTCATCACGCTATCTCAAGTGAAAGCGGTACGATTCTAACCTATCCTGAAGGACTGATTGAAAAAAATGAAGTTAGTCTAATCGCTGAACTTGAACATTATATTAAGAATCAGTTTCATCGCTGGTATAATGTTCAATTTGCGATGTCGGATAATCTGTTTTGTGCAGCGTTCTTTACTGTTTTACATACCTTTATCTTACCGAAATTATTGAATTTGCGATTGGCACGCTGTAAGACAAATGAAGCACATAGTTTTCATGTTCAGATGTATTTAGCAAGCCATGGTGAATTAGATCGCTATTTACCTTATCTGTCTTTAAAACAAGCACTTTGGCTTTATCGAAACATTAGCTATCTGGAAAGAAACCCTGGTAAAATGAGTCAGTTTGTTAAATTGATTCAGCGAGTCTTGACTGAGAGAGGAATTCCACTTGGCGAATATAGTGTTCGACATCTAGATGCGTTTGATGAGAACTATTGGCCTGAGCAGATTGCACGTATTCGATTGCTTAATACGGACACCAACAGCTTAAGTAAAGATTACCATAGTGTTCAAGCGCTCTATTCTAAAGAGATTAATGAAGCGCCTGATAATACTTGGTATATGGATGCACAAGTCGATCAAGATTTAATGCGCTTTAAAACAGCTAATAGTGCAATCACACAGACAAAAGTACTGCATTCTTCGATGGTTGATTACAGTAATGCCGTACCAGAACCTTTTGAGATTGTAGCACTGCGACAGTGGTGCTACATGGCTAATAATGGTCTCTATGATGTCGTGATTACCTTTAAAGACCCTAAGACATCAGAACCTTATAGCCTTTTTGCTAAAGATGCCTTTGTTTATCTTCAGTACATTTTGATGAATGCGGAAGGACTTCGTTTTGAAGTTTTCTTTGAATATCTAAATATGCAGCAGCGCATTCATCCAAAACCCAGTATTGAAGATTTACTATCTGTCGTAGATTATCAAGAACGCGATCTTCGCTCGATTGCTGAACTTGTTTTGTCAAGACAACCCAACATTGCACCGTGTTATTCGGTCTCTTCATTTTATGAACTTGTTCAAAAGCTCACAGATGAAGCTTATTGGCACTGGTATTTAATTTCTTCAACGCAAGACTATTACGAACGGGCTTTGGTTGAAAACATGATTCGGCGTCTTTATGAAGATGTCCGTGTTCAATTTGAGATGAGTTCGCCCTATGTCGGCACTTGGCTTAATCTAAATAATCTTCCTGAATATAACCTTGACTACACTGAAGCTCAGTTGCTTGCTAAAGAAATCTTTGAAGCTGCTACAGGTTTAAAGATCGACAATGCACGAATGTTAAAGAATATTCAAAAAGCGATGATCGATCTAGTGACAGAGTTAAGTAGTTATAGTGTCCAGTATACGCGTGAAATCAATGATAGTGATATCACACCCATTAACTGGCCAGCGATTCGTTTTGGAAATGAAAGACAGAGTCAAATCAATACACGAAATCTTCCTAATGGAAGTTTAGTCTTGGATGGACGAAGTCATCAAGAAGATCGAACTTATGTTCCAGTCAATACTGAATTTGGCGTTGAGGCAAAGAACTGTCAAACCGGTTACCATAAAGCGATTGAAATTGATCCTTCCTCAACGGTTGTGACTAAGGCGGGATTTAGCACACATATTGAGAATTACAGCCCAGCCAGTTTTGCTGCTATCACTTATCCTGGTCAAGATGAAGCTTTAGAAGAGATGACAGGATTACCGGGTTATACCTCTTTCGATCGACTTCCCGAATCCGCTAGACTTAATCTGAAATCAAAATATCATTAATCCTTTTCTTGTTTTGGAGTGTTTGCATGTCCAATAGTAATGTGGTTCGCACAGCCATTGCGTCAGTGACTCAAACGAGTCAGTATATTGGAAAGAAACTCAGGAAGCTTCCCAATTCAACACTGAATCAGAAATTGAATATTCATCCGGATATCGATATTGCTGAGTCAGATATTCCTGTTGTAAAGTATGTTGCCATTGGTAATGGGGGACATAACTTTATTGTGGGTGGTAATGGTCGAGTTAAGTGGCGTGCTGTCCATCATACGGTCCGTCATACCGCACTCTATAATCAATTACCCTTTGTATTGCGCCGTCCTAATGAAGATTTGACACCTGAACAGCGGATGCGATATCGCCTGCGTCGTCTTGAGACGCACCATGGTGTCACATACGTTGCGTATTATCTTCGTGTACTGGATCTTTCAATGACTGAAGTTGATCTTGAACTTCGTCATGTTGAAGATGGGGTTACCGTTAGCACACCGTATGCACCTAGTCTGGAAGATCTTAATCCTGTTCCTCCTACGCTCTTGACAGGTCAAGCTGTTACAACGACTGGAGACTATGTTGCTTCAACAGCCAAGATTCCTTTTGTAATGTCTGCAGAAGATGTTCAAGAGTTTGTCAATGCTGTTAAAATCATTGAAGGTGATGACGGTTACGCAGTCATTAGCGAAATGGCAACAGTTTCAGGTGTCGATCGTGCAGTTTTGGGTGACTTCAATGGTGCACAGTCTTCTTATACTGATGCGATCTATACACAAGTCACTTCGTTCATCTCTACAGCTTGGGTGATGGAGTATCAAACCGATGGTGTCACGCTCACGATTGATGTGGGTAACGTTGAACCGCTTCTGTCTGTTACGACATAATTAAGTATTCATCTAGAAGCGTTAACAAGGCTCCACTACAGCCCCTGAAGGCTGTAGTGGAGTATGTCAAGGAACTCTTATGCTTGTTCATGATAAATCGCTAGAAGAGTTTTGTTTTATAGCGATTGACCCTGGTTTGAATAACACAGGCATTGCAATCTTTTATGTTAAAGCCAATCCCTTCGAAATCTTATCCATCACAGCGTCCACTTTAAAATCAGATCGACTTATTGACGATAGTGGTTTAGATGATGAGAATTTTACAGAGCGTCTTCATAAACGCTACAAAATGGGAAATGCTTTAAAACGTATTCTAGCAGAAACCAATCCTTGTATTGTTGTAAGTGAATCTCCTTTCTTTGATCGAAGGAAGCCGAATAGTTTTGCTGTCTTGACAGAAGTTTTGACAACACTTTTTGACACTGTTGTGAACTATAACCCTCTCATTCGTTTCTCGATGGTCGAGCCTCTATTAGTCAAAAAGGTTTTAGGGGTTGCAGGACAGAAAGGGAAAGAAGTTGTTCGAGAGGCAATGAGTAAAGAGAAAGAACTCATACAGGCACTGTCTTGTCCTCTAGAACATCTAGACGAACACGCAATTGATGCAGTTGGAGTCGGTTATACCTATTTAGTTAAAAAGTCAGGTCTTGTTCTAGAAAAACCTAATTTAAAAAAGGAAAAACATGCTCAGTAAATTAAAAACCTTTGTAAGTGATATCAAGATCTTTATTATCCTTTTTAGTTTGATAGTCGTTGCGTCAGGGGTTGTTTATGCTAAAATTAACCATGATGCAAAAAGGATTAAAGAACTTGAGGATAGCGTTAAGATTATTAGTTTAGAGAAAGGGCGGCTTGAAGATACGATGGATCTTCTTCATAAAGCCCACGAAGACCTTCTTCGAGAAAATCAACTTGCTCAAGAACTCGTTAAGATCTCAAAAGAAGAAGTTTTTCTACATCTTACAGAACTTGAAGTACTTCGTAAAAATCTATTTAAGACCACTGAGAAGCTGCCTGCTCCGATTAAAAAGGATCAGGATATCGTAGAGACTGAACAAAAAAGAAAACTTGTACGTGCACGTTCTGAGCTTCTATGGGAAGCGTATTGTAAGAGTGCTCAAGATGACCTAAGTTGCAAGGATCCGTCATGAGGATATTATTTATTTTATTTAGTCTCTTTATACTGTCTGCCTGTTCGACAGTTGAAGTTCGAAAAGAAGTTAAAGTCATTCAAACTAAAGAGATTGTTCTATTTGAAATTGATGAGCAGTATTTAAAAGAATGTAAGTTAATTTCACCAGCAAAACCAGCAGAACTTTTAAAAATGGGTAGTGATGAACGAGAAGATCACTTAACTCGTATTTTAATTGCACAGTATGGAGAAGTTGCTGCGTGTAATATTGACCGAACTCGATTACGTTCTTTAATAACGCGTCAAAAAGAAACAATTGCTAAACACAATCAAGATGAAGTGGATCGTGTTGAAAAATTGAAATCTCAGCTGGAGAAGCAAAAATGAGTAAACAAGCTGAAACTGAATTGTGTTTTTATGCGCGCATTGGAGATGTTGATGGGTTTGATCAAGCGATCGATACTGAACATCATGAGCAGTGGGAACACAAAGTAAAACTTGGTGAAGATTACCGAGGTAAGACACGTATTCGGCGAACTGAACGAGAAGGTCACGTTAAGTTTGAAGAAACCATTAAGCTTCCTGTTGAAAGTGAAGCGGTTACGCAAGGTTCTCATGAATATACAGTTTCAATCACTGAAGAATACTTTAGTGCTTGGAAGAAGTTATTTGGAGATAAAGGTTATAAGAAAACGCGTTATGTCTTCTTGTCAAAAGAAGTCATGCTTGATCATCAAGAAGAAAGTATTAAACTTCCTGATATTAAATATGAAGTTGATGTTTTCTTTGATAAAGAAGGTCAGCGCGCTAAATGGTGCAAGATTGACATCGAAATTGATGATATCTTAGCATATTTAGCAGAACACCATCCTGAAATTGAGAAGTTCGATACGACCGTCTGGTTATCGAAGCTTCCCTTTAAACCCGAAGATGCTTTTAGTGCAGTTACTGACGATGAAGAACAGAAAGAGGCTATCAAAGCTTTCTGGGAACGCTTTGCTCATCACGTATAAAGGTCAGTTCAAATGGTAGCCGTAGAGCGTCGCAAAGACCCTAAGCAATGGCTCACAATAACCCAGATTTTAGATTTAATGCAACGTAACGCAGATGAGCAGTATAATGGCGATCTGCCTAACAATGCATTAGCGATCTTTAATCAACTCAATACTGGCGATAAGAAAACATATCTAAGAAAGAGTTTATTGTTATTGTGGGAAGAACAGATCACACTGGCACAATCCGGTATGATGGATATTAAGATTGATCAAGAAACGGTGATCGATCCTATTGCTGTCCAGAAAGAGAAAAAGAGTATTGAAGAACTCAATATTGAAGAGCAGATCAAGTTAAAGACTTGGATGCATAAGTTTATTTTTACGATTGGTATTTTATGTTTTATTGCTTTTATAGGTATTACGTTTGTTGTTGGTGGGGATAGTAAGAGTCCAAGTACCATTCTTGAACACTTAAACAACATTTTAAAGTTATTGTTTTAAAAGTCTTACAGGGGTCATACAGGGAGGGGGCATTAATGCCCCCTCCCTGTATGATGATAACTA
>ERZ1645187.2090-NODE-2090-length-17888-cov-34.442438_pt1 | contig 17888 bp, 18 predicted proteins | sample MGYA00575352_ERZ1645187 | MGnify/ENA primary metagenome ERZ1645187 (study PRJEB40837, sample SAMN11349314) | freshwater sediment metagenome | isolation source: river sediment | host: Sediment | place: India: Wazaribad , New Delhi | collected 2017-02-21 ... | reverse complement strand
AGAAGTCCGACACCCTGACCAATGCGAAAACCCGGCAGAGATGCCGGGTTTTCTTTTGCCGCCCATCATCAACAATGGTTTGATGGGCCAAGGCCCATCACACTGGCGGCATGGACTTCTAAGAAGTCCGACACCCTGACCAATGCGAAAACCCGGCAGAGATGCCGGGTTTTCTTATGCCGCCCATCATCAACAATGGTTTGATGGGCCAAGGCCCATCAAACTGGCGGCATGGACTTCTAAGAAGTCCTACACCCTGACGAATGCGAAAACCCGGCAGAGATGCCGGGTTTTCTTATGCCGCCCATCATCAACAATGGTTTGATGGGCCAAGGCCCATCAAACTGGCGGCATGGACTTCTAAGAAGTCCGACACCCTGACGAATGCGAAAACCCGGCAGAGATGCCGGGTTTTCTTTTGCCGCAACCGTCAAAATTCAGGCTGCTCTGGCTGCCGAGCTTTGCGCGCCTTGCGGACGGTGGTGAATTCCCACCAGTTCTTCGCCTCGCCGGTTCTGGCCTGATGGATGGCGGCGGCAAAGACATCCCACACACAGGGATCATGGCGGCTGTTAGTGAGGCGTTGCAGGCGCGCATAGAGTTCATCGGCGTTGGCCTGAGCCAGTTGCGCGCGCTTTTCTATGCCGAGGAGCGCAAAATCCCTGAGCGTGGCGGGGCCGACATTGCGCAGACCCTTCAGATCACCGGGAACCGGTTTTCGAACTGCTTCTGTCATCGGCACACTCTTCTCCCCATCCGCATTCGGGCGGGTTCTGTGGATGCGCAGGCTTCTAGCCCGCCGGCGGGGCGGTTTCCACCAGGGCCAGCAACTGGTCAAGCGAGTCCTGCCAGCCGAGATAGCACATTTCCGGCGGAATGGCCGCGGGGATGTTGTCCTGGGTGATGCGCAGTTCCGTGCCGCAGGACACTTCCGCCAGTTCCACCGTGGTGGTCAGGGTGCCCGGCAAATTCGGGTCATCAAACACATCCGTGTACTGAAGTTTCTGGTCGGGAATGATCACGATGTATTTTCCGCTGAAGCCATGGGTCTGGCCGCTGGCGAAATTGGTGAAGCTCATGCGGTAGCTGCCAACCTTCCTGACATCCATTTCATGCACGGTGAAGGTGAAGGCGCGCGGGGCAAGCCATTTTGCCTGGGCGGCGGCATCGGTGAAGGCACGAAAGACGCGCTCCGGCGGTGCCTTCACCACGCGGTGCAGGGTTACGGTGCTGGACATTTCTGTCTCCCCCTTCTGTTGGCGGTCATTGACCACGGCCCAATCCGGGCCTGTCACAGATCCAGAATTGAATCAAAGCCGCCATAGATCATGCGCTTGCCGTCAAAGGGCATGGGATTCTTGTCGGGCTGCATGAGGGGGTCATTCCGCAGTTCGCCCCACACCTCATCACGCAGCTTGCGCGACGGCCACTCGACAAAGCCCACCACCACCGATTCACCGGCGGCGCGCTTGACCGCCAAGGGGAATGAGGTGAGCTTGCCGTCCGGCACATCGCCTTCCCAGCTTTCGACAACCCGGAGCGCGCCACGGTCCTTGATCCTGCGGTCCATGACGGCGGCAAATTTTTCATAATCCTTGCGCTTTTCCGTGGGCACAGCGGCAACAAAGAAATCGAAGAAGCTCATGACACACCTCCGGTTCATGCCGTCCGCATCATCATTATCATTGCGCAGAAATGGCGGATATGCACCCACCGAGGGGACAATGCCCGGCAGATGGCTGTGGTTCCTGCGGCACTGCCGCGGGCCGGTCACATGGCTGTGTTCTTCAGGTGAGGCGGGCCGCTGTCACGGCTGATAGATGTCGAAATCGAAATACTTGTCATTGATGGCCTTGTAGGTGCCATCGTCACGCATGCTGAGAATGGCGCGGTCGACCTCAGCCTTGAGGGCCGCATCCTCCGGGCGCAGGCCCACGCCCTGGCCGCGTGAGCCAAAGGGGCCCCCGCCCCAGATCTTGCCCACGCGCGCAAAGGCGCCGTTCTGATCCGCCCCCAGCAGGCTCTGGCGCAGCACAATGTAGTCATCAAGCCGGGCATCAATGCGGCCGGCCCGCAGGTCAGAGTCGGCGTTGTCCGCCGTGTCATAGGTCAGAACCTCAGCACCGGGCCATTCGCGGCGGACGAATTTTTCATAGACGGTGCCAATCTGCACACCCACCCGCTTGCCCGCCATGGCCTGCGGCTCGGCATAGCCGTCGGCGCCCGTTCGCACCGCATCGGCCCTGGCCATGATGAGGGCGGTGGGGCCCTGATAATAGGGAATGGAGAAGGCAATCTGCTTTTCACGCTCCGGCAAGATGGCCATGGAGGCGACCATGAGATCATATTTCCTGGCCAGCAGGGCGGGGATCATGCCGTCCCAGTTCTGCTGGATGATCTGGCATTCGGCCTGAAGCTTCACACACAGGGCCTTGGCAAAGTCCACATCAAAGCCCTGCAGCGTGCCGTCGGGGGCGACGAAATTATAGGGCGGATAGGCACCCTCGGTGGCGATGATGAGTTGGCGCGGCGCAGCCTGGGCGGAGGCAGCAAGGCCGGCAAGGAAAAGAGCCACAAGGCCGCGGCGGGTGAGGGAGGCAATGGTCATGGCCATCTTCTGGCCGGGCTTGATGGCCATGGCAAGGCGGAAGATGCGGCAATTCATCCCCCGCCTGTTACGGTAATTTCATCACCGCCGGGGGTGCAAGCGACGGATGAAGCGCCTAAATTCGTCTCAACATCATGGACAAGAGCACAATGACCCAGAACCGCCTGCCCACCCCTGACGAGGTTCAGGCCGCCCTTGGTGTGACCAGCGGCGGGCGCGGCCCCCGGCGCTGGCGGCGCTGGCTTGTGGTGGCGCTCCTGGCACTGGCGGCGCTGGCGCTGGGCTGGTGGCTGTGGGGCGGTGCGGCCCAGAAAACCACCTATCAGACGGAACCCGCCAAAAAGGCCGACATCACCGTGCAGGTGACGGCCACCGGCACGGTGCAGCCCACCACCAAGGTGGAGGTGTCATCGGAACTTTCCGGCGTGGTGCGCAAGGTCAATGTGGATGCCAATTCGCTGGTGAAGAAGGGCGAAGCCCTGGCCGAGCTTGATACCGAGCGGCTTTCCGCCCAGCTGGACCGGGCCAGGGCGACGCTTGCCGCCGCGCAGGCCAGACTGACCGATGCCCAGGCCACGCTGAAGGAAAAGGAAACGGCCCTGACCCGCCAGCAGACGCTGCGGGCGCGCGGCATCAACGCCAATCAGGATCTGGATGCGGCGCGTGCCGCCCGCGACCGGGCGGAAGCCGGCATTGCCGCCGCCCAGGCTGATATTGACGTGGCCAAGGCCGATCTGGTGCTGAAGCAGACCGATGTGGTGAAATCGGTGATTGCCTCGCCAGTGGATGGCGTGGTGCTGGCGCGCAGCGTGGAGCCGGGCCAGACGGTGGCTTCATCATTGCAGGCGCCGGTGCTGTTCACCCTCGCCGAAGACCTGAAGCACATGCAGGTGGAAGCCAATGTGGATGAAGCCGACATCGGCATGGTGCATGAGGGCCAGACTGCCACCTTCACGGTTGATGCCTATCGCGGCCAGAGTTTTCCGGCCCGCATCACCAAGGTGGAGTTTTCGCCGCAGACCACCGAAGGCGTGGTGACCTATACCGCCATTCTCGAGGTGGACAATTCCAATCTGCTGCTGCGCCCCGGCATGACGGCCACCGCCCTCATCACGGTGGAGGAGGTCAAGGACACGCTGGCGGTTCCCAATGGCGCGCTGCGCTACAGCCCGCCGCGCACTGACCGGAGCCCCGGCTTCTCGCTGTCGCGCATGTTCATGCCCAGGCCGCCGCGCGGTTTCTTCGACCGGCAGACCGCGCCCGAGGCCGGCACCGGAACCGTTTATGTGCTGCGCCAGGGCGCGCCGGTGGCGGTGAAGGTGAAGAGCGGGGCAACCGACGGCAAGGTGACAGCGGTCACCGGCGGAGACCTGAAGGAGGGGGATGAGGTCATTCTCTCCTCCACCACCGGCAAATGACAACGCCGGTCATTGCCTTCCGGCGCGTGCAGAAGCTCTATGGCCAGGGCGGCGGCCTGGTGCGGGCGCTCGCTGGTGTTGATGTCGATATCTATCCCGGCGAGTTCGTGGCGGTGATGGGGCCGTCCGGTTCTGGCAAGTCCACTTCCATGAACATCATGGGCTGTCTTGACCAGCCGACACACGGCCAGTTTCTTTTCAATGGCGTGGATGTGACGGCGCTGAACCGCGACGCCCGCGCACTTCTGCGCCGCAACTATCTGGGCTTTGTGTTCCAGGGCTATAATCTTCTGGCCCGCACCACGGCCCTGGAAAATGTTGAACTGCCGCTCATCTATCGCGGCATGGGCCGGGGGGAACGCCACACCCGCGCCGCCGAGGCGCTGCGCCTGGTCGGGCTGGAGGGCCGGGAGCATCATACCCCCGCCGAATTGTCCGGCGGCCAGCAGCAGCGCGTGGCCATTGCGCGTGCCATTGTCACCGACCCGCTGGTGCTTTTGGCGGATGAACCCACCGGCAATCTGGACAGCCAGCGCAGCCACGAAATCATGGCGCTGATGACCGAACTGAACCGGACGCGCGGCCTTACCGTCATCATGGTGACCCATGAGCCGGATATGGCCGATTATGCCACGCGGCAGATTCATTTCCGCGACGGCCTCATTGAGCGTGACCATGCCCACCGGAGGGCTGCCTGATGCTGTGGGAAGCCCTGAAACTGGCCCTGCAATCGGTGCGCCGCAATGTGCTGCGGTCGTCGCTTACCCTGCTCGGCATCGTCATCGGCGTGGCCGCCGTCATCGCCATGGTGACCATTGGCAACGGCTCCACCCAGAAGGTGACGTCGGATCTCGCCAAGCTCGGTTCCAACATGCTCATTGCCCGGCCCGGCCAGTCCACCTTCGGGCCTGGCGCACCGTCATCGGAGGCGCGCAGCTTCAACGATCGGCAGGTGGAGGCGCTGCGCCAGCAAGTGACGCAGGTCAGGGCCATCGCGCCCTCGGCCAGCAGTCAGGCACGCACCATCTATGGCACCGCCAACTACACCGGCACGGTGACCGGCACCGACAACAGCTATTTCGTGGCCCAGGACTGGCCCGTGGCCCAGGGCCGCATCTTCTCCGACAGCGAGGTGCGCTCCGGCAGTGCGGCCTGCATCATCGGCACCACGATCCAGAAGGAATTGTTCGGCGCGGTGGACCCGCTGGGCCAGTCCTTCCGGGTTGACAAGATGTCGTGCACGGTGATCGGCATTCTCGAAAGCAAGGGCCAGTCGGCCTTCGGCTCCGATCAGGATGCCATTGTGGTCATGCCGCTGCGCACCTTCCAGCGCCGCATTGCCGGCAACACGCGCATCGCCACCATTGCCATTGCCGCGCAGTCGGCCGAGGCCATTTCCCAGGTACAGGCCCAGGCCATGGACATTCTGCGCGAGGAGCGCCGCGTGCAGCCCGGCCAGGAGGATGACTTCTCGGTGCGCGACATGACCCAGATGGCCAATATGCTGACCGCCACCTCCACCATGATGACCATGCTGCTGGGGGCGGTGGCGGCGGTGTCGCTGCTGGTGGGTGGCATCGGCGTCATGAACATCATGCTGGTGTCGGTGACCGAGCGCACCCGCGAGATCGGCATCCGCCTTGCCATCGGCGCGCTCGAGGCCCAGGTGCTGACCCAGTTCCTGGTGGAGGCGGTGGTGCTTGCCGTGCTCGGCGGCCTCATCGGCATTGCGCTGGGGCTTGGCATTGCCTTTGGCGCGACCACGGCCATGGGGGTGCCCTTTGCGGTTCAGCCCGGTGTGGTGGCGCTCGCCTTCTTCTTCTCCGGCCTCATCGGCGTGATCTTCGGCTTCTTCCCGGCCCGCAAGGCGGCCCGGCTTGATCCCATCGAAGCCTTACGCCACGAGTAGAGAGGCCGGGCCGGGTCTTTAATGGCGCGCAGCGGGTCGGAAAACCGCTTCGCACTTTTCCGGCTGCGTTTGTCGGCTAGATCCCATCGAAGCCTTACCCCACGAGTAGAGAGGCCAGGCCGTGTCTTTAATGGCGCGCAGCGGAGCGGACACTCAGAGACGAACAGCCCGAAACCACTCAGCGCAGTTTGGCGAGAAGCGCGCTGGTGGGCCATGAATCGGCGGCCAGGCCAAGCTTCATCTGCTGGTCCTTGATGGCCGCGCGGGTGCCCTTGCCCAGCTTGCCGTCAATCTTGCCCACGTCATAGCCTTTGGCGGCGAGAGTTTTCTGCAGCGCCACGATATCCTCTGGCGGCAGAACCTCGGCCCCGCGGCCGGGGCTGACCTTGCCCGCGCCGCCAAGCCGGGTGGCGAAATAGGCGGCGGTGGTGGAATAGACCAGGCTTTCGTTCCATTTCAGATAGGCGGTGGTGAAATTGTCATAGGCGAGGAAGGCCGGACCGTCCTTGCCCATGGGCAACAGCAGCGAGGCCGGAAAACCGTCGGCCTTGATGGGCTTGCCGCTGGCGGCCACAACCCCCCATCTGGCCCATTGGCTGCGCGGATGCTGAATGGCGATGTCGGCCTGATCCCAGGGCAGGTCAGCGGGCACCCTCACTTCCTGCAGCCAGGGCTGGTTGGCCTTCCAGCCATGCTTGATGAGAAGGCGTGCCGACGAGGCCATGATGTCGGGCACCGAGTGCCGGAGATCGCGGCGGCCATCGCCGTCGAAGTCCACCGCCGTCTCGTCATATTCCACCGGCAGGAACTGGGCCTGGCCGATCTCGCCTGCCCAGGCGCCGCGCATGTCCTCCGGCGCAAGGTCGCCCTTGTTGATGAGATCGAGCGCCGCCATGAGCTGGGGGCGGAACTTCTCCGGGCGGCGGCAATCCCAGGAGAGTGTCGCCAGCGACTGCACGGTGCTGAAATCGCCGGTGTTGGCGCCGAAATCGGTCTCCAGCCCCCAGAAGGCCACCAGCACGGGGCCGGGCACACCGTATTTCTTCTCCACTGCGGCAAACACATCGGCATATTGCGCCAACCGGTTCTGGCCTTCCTTGATGCGGTAGGCGCTCACCATGCGGTCGGAGAATTGCATAAAGGACTGGGAGAAGACATTTTGCGCCCGGTCGCGCTTGATCACCTGCGGATCATAGTTCACCGCCATGAGGGCTTCGATGGCTCTGGCCGAGTAGCCAAGGCCCTTGGCCTCGGCGGCCACCTGACGCTTGAACCCGTCAAAGCCGGAAGCGGAGGTGCCGCAGGACTGGGCAGCAGCGGCAAGGCTGGAGGCGGCAAGAAGGCCCAGGGCCAGGAACAGACGAATCATGCGGAAATCTCCCTTTGTGCGGGAGATACATTCACCGGGGCATGGCGGCAAATTCGTGACCGGGACAGCCCCAAAAATCGCGAGGGGCCACGTTTGCGCGTGACCCCTCGCTCAGGTCTGAACAGCCGTGGGTCCCCACTATCCGGCGGATGGTGCGGACCGGGGGCGATGCCGTACCCTTCCGCTCGCGCGGACCCTCTAGGGGCGTGTTCCGACCTTAGCCCAATCACGATGCCCCGCTGCCATCAAGGCAAAGCACGGTGGCGCGCCTTAACGCGCCTCTTCGCACAACCTTAGCACAGAGGTGACGCAAAATCTAGCGTCATCGATGTGGCGCTGTGAAAAAACAGTAAAGTTTGCGTTAATTGGCCGCCAAACACGCGCCAAGCGCGCGCAGCAGCGGTTCCGTTGCGGCGGCAGAGCGGGCGCTGTGGCGGATGGCCAGGACGGCGCTGGAATCCAGAATCAGCCCGTCATCGAGAATTTTCAAATGGTTGGCGGCAAGAGTTGATCCGGTCGTGGTGATGTCGACGATGAGTTCGGCTGTTCCCGCCGCAGGGGCGCCTTCGGTGGCGCCCAGGCTTTCCACCGTGCGGTAGCCGGTCACGCCCTTCTGGGCAAAGAAGCGCCGGGTGAGGTTCTGGTATTTGGTGGCCACCCGGAGCCTGCGGCCATGGGTGAGGTAGAAACCTTCGCTCACATCCTCCAGATCGCTCATGGCGGCCACGTCGAGCCAGCATTCCGGCACCGCCACCACAACGCGGGCCGGACCGAAGCCCAGCCGCAGCGCCACAGCGACGGCGGGATCGTCAGGCGCTATGGTCTCGCGCAGCAGATCCTCGCCGGTGATGCCCATGTCCACCTTTCCGTCGCGCAGGTTTCTGGCGATTTCGGAAGCCGACAAAAAGGCGACATCAATGCCGTCAATGCCGATGAGGCGGCCGCGATAGCCGCGCTCGTCGCCCAGCCGGTCAATGTCCAGTCCGGCCTTGCGCAGCAGCGCCTGGGTGGCCTCCATCAGCCGGCCCTTGGAGGGAATGGCCAGGGTGAGCGCGGTCATGACAGCACCGCCATGAGCCGGTTGGTGTGAATGGCGCAGCCCACGGCGGGAACCTTTCCTGCCGCCCCCATGTCTTCCAGCAGATCATCATACCGCCCGCCACCGGCCACGGCGATGGCGCCCTTGCCGTGGGGTGCTTCCACCTGAAAGACGAAGCCCGTGTAATATTCCAGCTCGCGCCCGAAGGTGGCCTCAAAACGGAAGCGGCGCGGGTTCAGCCCCTGATCCTCCATGGCATCGAGGCGCTGCTGATAGCGCGTCACGGCGGCGGCAAAGCGCGGGCCGGAAGCGATGGCGGCCAGTTCCTTCAGCACCTCGGTGGCCGTACCCTTCAGCGCCAGATAGCGGGTGATGGTGTCGCTGATGGTGTGGGGCAAGGGATGTTCGGAACGGTCGGCAAATTTGCCGGACAGGCGCTGGGCAATTGCCTCAAGGCTGCGCCCGCCCACCAGCGGCAGGGCGCGGGCGGTGATCACCCGCTTCACCAGCGCCAGCGCATCTTCCTGTTCGAGGGCGTCCACCATGTCGGAAATGGACGTGCGCTTGCCCCGGCCGCCCATGGTGTAGCTGTCGAGCAGATCGCGGAAGGCCTGGGGCCGCCAGAACTGGTGGCGCAAGCGCCGCCGCCAGCGCTGGGGCATGTCCACATCCTCCAGCAGGGCGGCAAACAGGCCGAGGTCACCCAGGGTGACGGTGAGTTTCGTCAGACCTGCGGCCTCAAGCGCGCTGACCGCCAGTTTCAGAATGCGGGCTTCGGCGGCGGGGCCTTCGGTGTCACCGAACCATTCAATGCCGGCCTGGGTGAATTCCTGCGGCGACAGCGCCTCATCGGGAAAGCGGAAAGCGGGGCCGAGATAGCAATAGCGCGCCTCACGGGCGGCTTCGCCATGCGACAGGTGATAGCGGCAGGCGGGCACGGTGAGGTCGGGGCGCAGGCACAGTTCATTGCCCTGCGGGTCGCTGAACACGAAGGTGCGGGCGCGGATGTCCTCGCCGGAGCGTTCGAGAAAAATATCGGCGGGCTGAATGATGTCCGGGGCGATGTGGTCAAAGCCCGCACGCTCGAACACCGCCATGAGGGCGGCGTTCTGGCGGGCCAGGGCCTGACGTTCGCTGGAGGACTTACCGGCCACGGCGAAGCATCTCCTGCACGGTGTTCACCAGATCGGCCTCGGGTGCCGAAACCTGCGCCAGACGCTGGCTTTGATATTCCTCGCGGCTTTCAATGCCGGCGGCCAGGGCGGCACCAAGGCGGAGATCCTTGACCTGCACCAGACCCTGCGCCTTTTCATCGCCGCCCTGAATGACCACCAGGGGGGCCTTGCGCTTGTCGGCATATTTCATCTGCGCCTTCATGCCTGCCGTGCCGACATACATTTCGGCCCGCACCCCGGCGGCGCGCAGGGTCTGCACCATGCGCCAGTAGTCACCCTGGCGGTCGCGGTCCATGACCAGCACCACCACCGGGCCTTCGGCTTCGGCCACGCTGCCGGGCCTGGCCAGTTTCAGGGCGGAATAAAGCCGCGACACGCCGATGGAAAAGCCGGTGGCGGGAACGGTCTGGCCGGTGAAGCGGGCCACCAGATCGTCATAGCGGCCACCGCCGCCCACCGAGCCAAAGCGCACCGGGCGGCCGTCTTCGTCCTTCGTCTCCAGCAGCAGTTCGCATTCAAAGACGGGGCCGGTGTAATATTCCAGACCACGGACCACGGAGGGGTCAATGATGATGCGGTCCGGACCATAGCCCGCCTCGCCTACGATCCTGGCGATGGCGGACAGTTCGGCCAGACCATCATTGGCCGTGTCACGGAGAATGGTCTTTTCAACGGCGTTAATGGTGTCGTCATTGCCCCGGTCGGAGCGCGCCATGAGATAGGCGGCAATGGTGGCAATGGCGCTGTCGGAAAGTTCCGCGCCCTTGGTGAAATCGCCGCTTTCATCCTTGCGGCCCTTGCCGAGCAGCAGCTTCACACCGTCAATGCCAAGACGGTCGAGCTTGTCCATGGCGCGCAGTACGGTGAGGCGGCGCTCGCCATCACCGGCGGGATCAATGCCGACATTGGCCAGCAGCGCATCCATGGTGCGGCGGCTGTTCACCTTCACCACATATTGGCCGCGCTTGAGGCCCAGCGCCTCCATGGTGTCAGCCGCCATCATGCACACTTCGGCATCGGCGGCGGGAGAGGCCGAGCCTACCGTATCGGCGTCAAACTGCATGAACTGGCGGAAGCGCCCCGGCCCCGGCTTTTCATTGCGGAAGACATAGCCCTGGCGATAGCTGCGGTAGGGCGTGGGCAGGAACTGCTGGTTTTCGGCCACATAGCGGGCCAGCGGCGCGGTGAGATCATAGCGCAGCGACAGCCACTGCTCATCCTCGTCCTGAAAGGAAAACACCCCGGCATTGGGCCGGTCCTGATCGGGCAGAAACTTGCCCAGCGCCTCGGTGTATTCAATGAAGGGCTGTTCCACCGGCTCGAAGCCATAGGATTCATAGACCTGCTGGATGGTTGCCAGCATGGCGCGGAGGCCCCGGATTTCCTGGGCCTCGACGTCGCGGAAGCCCTTGGCAAGGCGTGCTCTGGGGCGGTTTTTCTTGGAATTTTCAGCCATTGGATGCTCAAGCCTGTTTGCCACGGCTTGTAATGCAGGTCGCGGCAAAGGGAAACCGCTTTTGCGTTGGGCCGAAGCCGGCCTATTCCCGGTCGCGCACCACGCGCTGGGCCTGTTCGCCCAGCCCGTCGCCGCCCAGCGTCACCTCATCGCCCGGTTTCAGGAAGCGCGGCGGCTTTCGCGCCATCCCCACGCCGGGGGGCGTGCCGGTGGTGATGATGTCGCCGGGGTGGAGCGTCATGAAGCGCGACACATAGGCCACGATCTCGGCCACGCTGAAGATCATGGTGGCGGTGGAGCCCTGCTGCATGCGTCTGCCGTTCACCTCCAGCCACAGGGTCACCGCCTGGGGGTCGGGAATTTCATCAGCCGTGGCCAGCCACGGCCCCACCGGGCCGAAACTGTCATAGGACTTGCCCTTGGTCCACTGGCCGCCGCGCTCGATCTGGAATTCGCGCTCCGACACGTCATTGACCAGCACATAGCCCGCCACATGGGAGAGCGCGTCCTTCTTCGCAACATTCTTGGCCCTGGTGCCGATGACCAGACCCAGTTCCACCTCCCAGTCGGTCTTTTTCGACTTGGGCGGCAGGGTGAGGTCGTCATGGGGGCCGGAAAGGCACGACACCGCCTTGGTGAAGATGATGGGCTCCTTAGGAATGGCGGCCCCGGTTTCCGCCGCGTGGTCGGAATAGTTGAGGCCGATGGCGAGGAACTTCTGCGGGGCCGCCACCGGCGGGCCAAGACGGGGCGCGCCCTTCACCAGCGGCAGGCTTTCCGGCTTCACCTTGGCAAGCCGCGCCAGACCGCGCGGTGACAGCACCGCGCCGTCAATGTCCCTGATGATGGTCGAGAGATCGCGGATGCGGCCGCGGGCATCAAGCAGACCCGGCCGTTCGCGGCCCTTCGGTCCATAGCGCAGCAGTTTCATGACTCAGGCTCCGACAACGATGATGACATGGAGATCGCGCGGCCCATGGGCGGGGCGCACAATGGTCTGTTCAATGTCGGCGGTGCGCGAGGGGCCGGAAATCATGTTCAGGGTGGAGGGCATGAGGCCGTCGCCCTGGCTGGCGCGCAGCAGCGGCCAGACATCCTCATAGCAGCTGACAAGGCGCGAGGCGGGCAGCACCACCATGTGCAGTTCCGGCAGGAAATTCAGCGTAGCCGGATTGTCCGGCCCCGACAGCAGCAGCACCGTGCCGCTTTCGGCCACACCGGCGAAGGCGAGCGACAGGGTGGTGTGATCGGCGGGGTCAGCCGGGCCCGACAGAAGGGTGAGGCCGGGGGCGCGGTGCCAGGGCAGATGGGCAAGCGTGGTGTCGGCCCCCTTGCGCAGGCTGGGCGGCAGGCCCGCCGCCGCCATGTGGGCCGCCACCGCCTGCACCACATCGGCAAGGGTTTCCACGGTTTCCACGCTGCCACCCACCCCGGTCATGAGGCGGGTGAACAGGCTGAGGCGGTGGTCACCATCACCCAGGCCACGCAGCGGCACCAGATTGGCGCCATGGGCGGCAAGGTGCAGCTCCACCGCGTCGCGGCGGGCGGCCTCCGTGCCGGGCAGGCGCGATCTGATACGGGCCAGAATGGTTTCGCGGGCGCTCATTTCTGGCGCTCCCGCCACAGTTCGGTGAAGGTTTTGCCCTGGGCGGCGGGCAGGTCGCGGGTTCGGGTCCAGCCCCGGGCCAGCGGCAGGGAGGCGATGCGGCCCGCCCTGCCCCGCCAGTTCAAAAACCGCGCCGCCAGACGCATGGCCAGACCATAGAGTTTCGGCCGTTTGGCCAGGAAGGCCCAGGCGCCGAGGCCGCTGCGCACCGTGCGCGGCGTGAGGTGCTGTTCAAATTCCCGTTCGCGCCAGTGGCGCAGCAGGCGCGGCAGCGGAATGCGCACCGGGCACACATCCTCGCAGCGGCCGCAGAAGGTGGAGGCATTGGGCAGGTTGGCAGCATTCTCGATGCCGATGAGGGCCGGTGTCACCACCGAGCCGATGGGGCCGGGATAGACCCAGCCATAGGCATGGCCGCCGACTGCCTGATAGACCGGGCAGTGGTTGAGGCAGGCGCCGCAGCGGATGCAGCGCAGCATGTCCTGAAACTCGGTGCCCAGAACCTGCGAGCGGCCATTGTCGAGCAGCACGATGTGGAATTCCTCCGGCCCATCGGGATCGGCAGCGCGGCGGGGGCCGGTCATCAGCGTGGTGTAGGTGGAAATGTCCTGGCCGGTGGCCGAGCGCGCCAGGACGCGCAGCAGCGTTGAGGCGTCTTCCAGCGTCGGCACGATCTTTTCTATGGATGTGATGACGATGTGGGTTTCGGGCATGAGGCGGGTCAGGTCGCCATTGCCCTCATTGGTGACGATGATGGCGCTGCCGGTTCCCGCCACCAGAAAATTGGCGCCGGTGATGCCGACATCGGCGTCAAGATAGTTCTGGCGCAGCACCCGGCGCGCCTCCTCCACCAGGGCCGGAATGTGCGAAAGATCGCGGGCCGGATCGAGATCGGTGTGGACGCGGCGGAAGTCGGCCTCGATCTGCTCACGGCGGAGATGAACGGCAGGGGCGATGATGTGGCTCGGGCGCTCGTTCCGGATCTGGATCAGATATTCGCCAAGGTCGGTTTCAACCGGCGTGTGGCCCGCCCCTTCCAGCGCCTCGTTCAGCCCCACTTCCTCCGACACCATGGATTTGCCCTTGGTGATGAGGCGGGCCTTCTTCGCGGCGCAGATGTTCAGAATGATGGCGCGGGCCTCTTCCGCCGTTTCGGCCCAATGGACATGGCCGCCCGCCGCCTGCACCCGCGCTTCAAATTTTTCCAGATAGACATCGAGATGGGCCAGCACATGGTTCTTGATGTCGCGGGCGGCGTTGCGCAGATCATCAAACTCCGGCAGGGCGGCGCGGGCCTTGGCGCGCTTCAGCACAAACTGCGGGCCGGTGGCCACCATGGAGCGCTGCAACTGGTCATTGGCCAGGGCGGCGCGGGAAAGCTCCTTGAAGCGGGCTGTTTCAGGCTGCATCGCCATCATCCTCCGCCAGGGGTGGCGTGGCGTAATCACCCGCCAGCACTTCGGCCACATGACGGACCCTGATGTCGGAGCCCAGCCGCTTCAATCGTCCCGCCATGGTCATGAGGCAGCCGAGATCACCCGCCACCACAGTGTCGGCCCCGGAGGCGATGATCCTCTCCACCTTCTTGTCGGTCATGCGGGTGGAGATTTCCGGATATTTCACACAGAAGGTTCCGCCGAAGCCGCAGCACACCTCGGCGTCCTCCATTTCCATGAGGGTGACGCCTGCCACCTTTTTCAGAAGCTGGCGGGGTTCGGACTTGATGCCCAGTTCGCGCAGGCCCGCACAGGAGTCGTGATAGGTGGCGCGGGCGGGAAATTCGCTCGCCAGATTGTTGACCCTGGCGATGTGGACGAGAAAGGCCGTGAGTTCATGGGTGCGGGCGGCCAGGGCCAGTGCAGCCGTGTGATCGGCGCTGCCCGCCTCGAACAATTCGGGGTAGTGCTTCACCATCATGCCGGCGCAGGAGCCGGAGGGCAGAACGACGAAGTCAAAACCCGCCAGGGCTGTCATGGTGCGGCGGGCCAGGGCGCGGGCGGTTTTCCTGTCGCCGGAATTGAAGGCGGGCTGGCCGCAGCAGGTCAGCCCCTCCGGCACAGTCACGGCAAAGCCTGCCTGCTCAATGAGCCGTGCCGCGGCAAAGCCCACGCTGGGGCGCATGACATCCACCAGGCAGGTGGGAAACAGGGCGACGCGAGGCACGGTGCTACTCCTTTGACGCAAGCTTTGCCCGCAGGGCGGGGCTTGTGCAAGCGCCCGACCCGTCAGTAGGTCAGGGCTTTTTCGATGGTCGGGGTGATGCTTGCCAACACCTCGGCAATGCGCTTTCCGGCATGGCCGTCACCGTATACTTCGTCGCGCAGGCGTTCCTTCCTTTGCCACATGTCGGCAATGGCGGCGGCGATGGCAGCAGCATCATGGGGCACATCGACAACATTGCGGCCGCGGTCACGGCGGTTCTGGCGTTCACCGATATTGATGGCGGGCACCCCCAGCCAGGAACATTCGCGGATGGCCACCGAAGAATTGCCGACAATGCCCCGGCTGTTAATCAGCACACTGAGGAAATCACCGGGGGTCATGTTCTTGTAGAAGTGAATGCGGGCATCACGGTTGAATTCGCGGAAGGTGCGGATGGCCTTGGAGGTGGCGTCGGAACCGGCGTCAACATTGGGCCAGAACCACAGCGCCGGGTGGCCCGATTCATGGACGGCCTTCAAGGTCTGTTCGATCTGAACGCGGGCCTTGTCAACCTGGGTGGTGACGGGATGCTGCATGACCACCAAATAGGGCTCGGACAGATCAACGCTGCGGCCGACGCCCGAGTATTTCGCCGCCAGGGCCGCCATGTCACGCGGTTCGGCGGCCAGTGCCTCTCGCGCCAGATCAATGGAGGGACAGCCGGTGACAAAGACGCTCTCCGGCTTCTCGCCCATGCGGCGCACGCGTTCGGCCGCCGGCTGGCAGGAAACCAGATGAAAATCGGCGAATTTGGTGTTGGCGTGGCGGGTCTTCTCATCAATGGAGCCGGTCACCTCACCACCCTGAATATGGACCAGGGCAATGTTCATGTAGGCGGCGGCAATGGAGGTGGCGATGGTCTCATAGCGGTCGGCAATGGTGACCACCATGTCGGGCTTGAGATCGGCAAAGATGCTGGCCAGTTCGATGATGCCAAGGCCGGTGGATTTGGCCGAGGTCAGCAGGGTTTCGCCCTCGATGATGAGATAGGCCTGACGGTCAACCTTGAAACCCTCCTGCTCGATCACCTTCACGGCATTGCCATAGCGATCGAGCAGGGCCGAAGCGGCCACCACCAATTGCAGTTCAAGGGCGGGATGCTCACGGATGGCGGCCAGCGCCGACTTGATGCGGGCATAGGAAGGCCGCGCGGTGATCACCACACAGATCTTGCGTTTGGCCGTCACTGCACATCCTCCGGCTGCAAAATGTCGTCGCGTTTCACGGCGCGCTTCAGCACGCGGCCAATGGTGGCCTCAAGGGCACTCGCCGGAATGCCGGTGCCGGGCTTCTTGAGGCCGAGATGATGACGCGCCAGCACCGTGCCAGCGGGCAGATCCTCCAGCACCACCACGCTCTTGAAGAAAATGTCGCGCAAGGGGGCAACGCGCGGATCAATGCTGGTCTTGTCGAGGGGGTGTGCCTTCATGCGTTCGATGAAGCGCACGCCGTCCACCAGAGTCTGCAATTCCTCCGGCGTCAGCGAGGCCACCACATCGGGGCCGAACTGGGCGCGGCTGAGGGTGAGGTGAACCTCAATCAGCTCCGCGCCATGGGCCGCCACCGCCGCAAGGCCGGGATAGATGGTGGCGGAATGGTCGGACAGGCCCACCGCCGCGGCAAAGCGCTGGCGCAGCGTGTCGAGCACATTGAGGCCGATGGCCTCGGGCGGCGAGGGATATTGGGTGGTGCACTGGAAAATGGCGAAGGGCAGCTTGCCCGCCACCGCCACGGCGGCGGCGATTTCGTCCAGATTGCTCATGCCGGTGGAGAGCATGAGCGGCTTGCCGGTGGCAGCCATGGCGGCGATCATGGGCAGGTTGGTGAGTTCGCCCGAAGCCACCTTCCAGGCCGTCATGCCAAGGCGCTGCAACAGTTCCACCGCCTGCAATGAAAAGGGCGAGGACAGGAAGACAAGGCCCCTGTCTTCGGCATGGGTCTTCAGCCCCGCCCATTGCTCGGGCGTGAATTCCATGCGCCGCCAATAGTCAAAGCGGGTTTCATCCTGCCTGGAAAAGCGCACCCGCCAGGGTTCGGCGGCGGTTGATTCAGCCGCGGCGATATGGGTCTGGAACTTGACCGCCGTGGCGCCGGCAGCGGCGGCGGCATCAATATAGGCATGCGCCATGCCGAGCGAGCCGTCATGGGCCTGGGCCACTTCGGCGATGATGGCGCAGGCCGCCCCGGGGCGGGGATCAGCAAGCCAATGGCGGGGCTGGGTCATGACCGTCATATGTCAGTTTGCCCGGATCATGGGAAGGGGTCAGAGCGGCGGCTTTGCCTGCGCCAGCCGGGCGGCCACCAGCCGGGCAAGATCGAGATCAAGGGGGCTGTCGATGTCGAGGGCCGTCCAGTCCGGCACGATGACAGCGCGGCAATCGCCACTCACCAGGGCATTCTGTTCGGTCAGCACCCGGCGGAGCGAGGCATAGCAGCCGCCCGACCGGCGATAGACCGGCGGCAGCGACTGGCGCGGGCGGGTGTCCTCAAAGCCCTGATCGATGAAATTGATGAGCCGGTCGCCGGCGACGATGCGCTTCATGCGGAAGGGGTGCTTGGACTTCTCCTCGGCCACGGTGACCACGCTGTCGGACTGGCGCTCGGCCAGCCTGGCCATGGCGGCGGCCAGGTCTTCGGCACGGGTGAAGGGGCTTGTGGCCTGAAGCAGGGCCAGCGCGTCATAGGGCTGGCCGGTCAGGCGCTCCATTTCGGCCAGTGCATGCTGGGCCACAGGCAGCGACGGCGTGTCGTCCTGGGCCAGTTCAGCCGGACGCAGGAAGGGCACAGCAGCGCCATGGGCCTTGGCCACGGCGGCAATTTCGGGATCATCGGTGGACACCACAATATCGGCAAAGCAGCCCGCCGCGCGGGCCGCGGCAATGATGTGGGCAATGAGCGGTTTGCCGCCGAGATCGGCGATGTTCTTGCGCGGAATGCCCTTGGAGCCGCCACGGGCGGGGATGAGGGCAAGACTGCGGAGGGGGAGTGCCATGGCGGCCAGACCTCATTGCGGCGCTAAGCTGGCGCCGCGCACGGTGGGCGCTTCAGGGATGGTACCGCCTCCCCGGCTCGAACGGGGGACCCCCAGATCCACAATCTGGTGCTC
>ERZ1645187.2089-NODE-2089-length-17898-cov-6.681163_pt1 | contig 17898 bp, 18 predicted proteins | sample MGYA00575352_ERZ1645187 | MGnify/ENA primary metagenome ERZ1645187 (study PRJEB40837, sample SAMN11349314) | freshwater sediment metagenome | isolation source: river sediment | host: Sediment | place: India: Wazaribad , New Delhi | collected 2017-02-21 ... | reverse complement strand
GCGGACGTCTGGAGCGCGCCACAGGAGTTTTTGCTCGACGAACAGCGCCGTCCGCGCTGTGTCGCGGGCGTTCCGCCGGACTATTTCTCGGCAGACGGTCAGCTTTGGGGCAACCCGATCTACGACTGGAGCTATATGAAGCAGACGGGCTATGCCTGGTGGATGCGCCGGATGCGCTCCGCCTGCACACTGTTTGATTGCGTGCGGATCGATCACTTCCGCGGGCTTTCGTCCTATTGGAGCGTTGACGCGGGCGCAAAGACCGCGCGTGACGGCGAATGGGTCAAGGGTCCGGGTACGGACTTTGTCGATCTGCTCAAGGCGGAATTCCCGTCGTTTGAAATCATCGCCGAGGATTTGGGCTTTCTCACCGACGAGGTGCGGGAGCTGCTTGCCGAAAGCGGTTTCCCCGGCATGAAGGTGCTCCAGTTTGCCTTCGACGCGCGAGAACCCAGCAACTACTTGCCGCATACCTATGGCCGCCACTGTGTCTGCTACGCGGGCACGCACGACAACACCACCGTCGCCTCGTGGTTTGGCGAAGCAAATCCTGACGACGCGGCATTCTCCGTGCGCTATCTGGGGCTGAACGAGCAGGAAGGCTATGTTTGGGGCATGCTGCGCGGCGGCATGGGCTCGGTTGCGAATCTGTTCATCGCACAGATGCAGGATTATCTCTGTCTTGGCAACGAGGCGCGGATGAACATCCCCGGCACGCTCGGCGGCAACAACTGGAAATGGCGCCTGCTGCCCGGAGAGATCACGGACGAGCTAATCGAAAAAATCAGCCTGATGACGAAGATGTACGGCAGAGGCTGAACGCAAACCTCACCCCGCATCCATAAAAAACCGATTAAGCGAGTAAAACAATCCCGAAATCCGATATTTTCTTTGTATCGACGCCAAGACAATGGTATGATTCTCCTGAACGATTTTCAAATACGCGCGAAGGAGCCGCATCCATGAAGCAAAAAAACGCTTGGTTGATTTTGGGCGCTTGTTTTCTCGCTTCTTTTTTGTCCCTGTTGTTCTTTTCCCGGTCGTCCTTCCTGTATCCGACCAACACATGGGTCGATAGCAACGCCTCCTTGACCGTTGGCAGCGCGCTCATGCATGGAAAAGTCCTCTACGCGGACATCTTCGACCAGCGAGGCCCGTTTCTGTACTTGCTCTATGGCTTGGCTTCGCTCGTTTCCTCCACGACGTTTACGGGCGTGTTCCTGCTGGAATGCCTTACGCTTGCCGGCTTTTTGTACTATTCCTATCGCGTTGCAACGCTCTATGTAAGCAAAAACGCAATGATCGTGGTCCCGATTCTCGCAATCGTGATCCCCTCCTCCAAGGCGTTTGGCCTAGGCGGCAGCCCGGAGGAACTTCTGCTGCCCGCTTTTGCATATGGGCTGTATTCCTTGCTTGCGTTTCTCAAAAGCCCCGATGCACAGCGCCCGTCCACCGCAACCCTCCTGATCAACGGATTTTTGCTGGGTTCGGTCTTTTGGACGAAATATAGCCTGATGGGGTTTTACATCGGTTTTGTCATTTCGCTGAGCGTTGCGCTTATCGCTCGCAAACACGCAAAGCAGATTCTGTCCGTCTATGGATTACTACTCGGCGGGTTTGCGATTGCGACCATCCCGTGGTTTGTCTACTTTGGTCTGCATCATGCCATTGGCGACTGGTTTGAAGGCTACTTTGTTTCAAACCTCACCCACTACATGGTCACGACCGAAGGCATTGGCGAGCGGTTGTTCTCGTTCCTTGAGAATATTCGCAACACGCTTGCGCGAAATCTCCAATATTCGTCTTTCTTCCTCGCAGGCATGGTTTGGGTGTTGTTTGGCAAAAAGCAAACGTTCCCGACGCTGGAAAAGGTCAGCATCCTGCTCTGCGCCGCGCTACTCACGGCCGTGATCTATGCGGGCGGAAAAGACTACTATTATTACGGGATTCCGCTGGGCACGTTCTCGGTCTTCGGCATCATTCTTGTGCTGCGCTTGATCGAACGGTATCTGGACAAGACAACCGCCACGCGCGCTCTCTCCAAGATCGGGCTTGTCGGCCTAAGCGCACTGCTGCTTCTCTTTGGGTTGACGACGAACCGGAGTACGCCGTTCTTGTCCGCCAAAGCGGACGAGTACGTCCTGTTCCGCTTCCGCGACGAGATGAAACAGAGCGAATCCCCAACGCTACTCAACTATGGTTCGCTCGACCTCGGGCTATTCAACATTTGCAACATTACGCCGAGCACCCGATATTTCTGCACGCTGAACCTTCGCTCGGAGGAGATGCTGGAGCAGATCGATGGCTACCTGCTCTCCGGCTCGGTCGAGTACATCGTTTCGTTCGATGACAGCCTCGCAACGAAGTTCGATCGATACGAACTCGTGGACAGCGGCTATTCCGTGATCAATGAAGGAAGAACGGACGTGTATCTCTATCAACTCAAGAGTGCGATATCGGCAAATTAAAACCGCACCACTATTTGATAAAAGCAACCGAACCCAAGCAACGCAAAATGGAACCGCTCACACGGTTCCGTTTTTTGATTCTCTCGCGTTATGCTTTTTTCTTCACCGGAATCCAGATTTCGCTTTCATAGTCCGGCGCGGTGATGTCCCCTTCGCTATACATCTCAATCTCGATGTTCTGCGCAGCCTCATACACCCCGTTGGTCGGCAGCCATTCGGAGTAGATCTGTCGCGTCACGTTCTGGATTGCGCCCGGCATCGGCCCTTTGCAGGCAAACCGTGCCCAGAGATGCGCGGGCAGTTCGCGCGTGACCATCCCCTCCGGCACCACTTTGCCGGGCTGGAGCACTTCACCGATCAGGTACGGGAAGTTCCCGTTTGCATCGGCGTCAAAGCAGATGCCAAACATCGGAACCACTTTTTCATAGAAACCCTTTTTCATGAAGTCGTCCCAGAATTTCGGAATCTCCTGCATGCTCGAGTCCATGTGGAAGCTCTTCTCCACGCCTACGACGCGAAACGCGTCCATCTGCTCCATCTTGTAGTTCATGATTGCAATTCCCTCCATTTTGATCGAAATCGCAAGGGGATTCTGGCAACGCAGCAGCGTGCTCATGCGCCGCGCGCTCGTCGGCGTAACGCCATGAAAGCGCGAGAACGCCTTGGTGAAGCTCTCCGGCGTGTCATACCCGTATTTGAGCGCGAGGTCGATCACCTTCGGATCGTCGGTGAGCAGTTCCTGCGCCGCGAGGGTTAAGCGCCGCGCGCGGATATACTCGCTCACGCTCATACCCGTCAGCGCCGCAAACGTCCGCTCCAGATAAAACCGCGAGAGTCCAACGTGTTTTGCCGCCTTCTCACTGTCCGCCTCTTCCAGCAGATGCCGCTCGATGTATTGCAGCGCGAAGTTCAGGCTTTCAACCAGTTCCATGCAGTCTCCTTCATTTGCCCGATTGCCGTGTTCCCCTTACAAGGACAATCGTATCAAAACATGCCTCCGCGCGCCTGTCTTTTCTTGTCAGGATTTGTCCGATTCGATCATCATCGGCTAGATCGCCGGTTCGTAGACGATCTCCTGCGTGCCTTGTTCGAGCAAGGACGCCGCGCGGCTCTCGTCGTTGAGCCATGCTTCCCGCTGCTCCGGCGCGAGGATGAGCGGCATGCGCTCGTGGATAAACGAGATGCCCTCGCTCGCGGGGGTCGTGAGAATCACGAACACGGGCGTATCCGCACCCGCTTCGGAACGATAAAGCCCCGCGAAGGTGAACAATCCCTCTCGCGCTGGGCGCAGTTTGTATTTGACCTTCTGTTTTTCTCGCGTTTCCCATTCAAAATATCCATTCGCGGGAATCAGGCAGCGTCCTGTCTGCGGCAATCCCGCCTGCGTCGTCATCGGCGCGCGAAACATGCTCTTCTCCAATACGGTTTCGCTTCTGGCGTTGATCACTTTGCCCTTTCCGTCAAAGCGGGCAAAGCCCCAGCGCATCGCGCGCGGACCGGTTGCATCCAGCGCAACGGCACTATCCGTCGGAAATACCTCGCCGTTTTTCAGCATCAGCAAGCCCGCGTCTCGCTCGCTCTTGAGATAGAGCATGGCGAGCATCTCGCGATACTGTACATCGTCAAAGTCCGTATAAAACCGACCGCACATGGTTCCTTGCGCTCCTTTCGCGTCTTAGCCGAGCCAGAGGCCAACCCCGACGCCAACGATGGAGCCGATCAGCACCTGCAACGGCGTATGCCCGATGAGTTCCTTGAGTTCCCATTCCGGCAGCTCGATGATCTTTCCTTCCTTGATGAGGTGGTCGATGATGGCGGTAATCGTGACCGCCTGCTTGCCTGCCTCCTGCCGCACGCCGCGCGCATCGTGAAGCACGACGGACGAGAGCACGAACGAGATTGCGAACTCAAACGACGCAAGCCCGAATTGCATCGCAACCGCGGTCGTCATCGCGCAGACCGTCGCCGCGTGGGAGCTTGGCATTCCGCCGCTGCCGACGAGCCGCTCAAACTTAAACTCGCGATTGACGATGGTGTATAAAATCGCTTTTGCCGTCTGCGCAATTGCCCAGGCGACCAGCGCCGCAATCAATATTCTGTTCTCCAAAAGCCCTTTGAAAAAATCCATACCGTTTCACACTCTCTCTATCTTTGCGTGGGCAATGCAAACGATCGCACCCACGGCTCAATTATTGTACAGAATTGCGCCGCGAAATACAACTTTTTCGCGCTGGTTATGCGGTTTTCCCGCACCAGAACCGTTTGCGCTGCGCCGATCTGCATTCAGCGTAAACCAAACCGCGCAAAAGATCAAATATTTGTAAAATTCACCATTCTGCATCCTTGACAGCCACCGCGCGAACCCTTACGCTTAACGAATGAAGAAACGTATATTTGGCTTTGCCGCAATGATTTTGATGCTCGGCGTTTGCCTTCTCCCGCTCAGCGGAGTTGCGCACGCCGAAGGGAACGATGCCCTGCGCCTGAACTTTGGCGACGACGGCCGGTTTACCGTTCTGATCCTTTCCGATTTGCAGGACACGCAGTTCACAACCGAACTCGTCGTCAGCGGAGAAACGCACGTGTTGCAGGATTATCCGGCCGATCTGATCGTGCTGCTTGGCGACCAACTCGAAGGCCCAAGCCCGGTGCTCCGCCTCGGTGACGGTGCGAAGAATTGCGAAGACACGCTGCGCACGCTGCTTGCCCCCGTCGAAGCAACCGGAATCCCGTTTGTGGTGGTGTTCGGCAACCACGACTATGAAGCGCCGATCTCCATCCGCGAACAGGTGAAGATTTTCGAAAGCTACGATAACTGCCTCGCGGTTTCGTTTGGCAAAAACTCAACCGAAGACGGCGCGTTTGTGTTGCCGATCTATCCCAAAGGCAGCGAACTGCCCGCCATGGCGCTCTACTTCTTCGATTCCGGCTCCTATCTCGCAAACGGCGATTACGACACCGTTTCCGCCGAACAGGTTGCCTGGTATAACGAGCAGAGCGCGGCATTTCGCGCGGCAAACGACAATCGGGCGTTGCCTTCCGCCGCGTTTTGCCATATTCCCGTGCCGGAAGTCTACCAACTCCTGACCGAAGTGCCCAAAGGCACAAAAGGCGCGCTCAAAGGCGTTGGCGTCGGCAAAGGGAAATACTACGTGCCCAATGAAACCGCCATCTTTACGGGCGAGGTCAACGAAGCGCCCTGCCCCTCCAGTGAAAACAACGGTTTGTTTGACGCGTATCTTGCCAACGGGGACATGTTCCTCACCGTAAACGGGCACGACCACATCAACTCGTTCATCGGCAGCGTGGAGGGCGTCGACATCGCCAACGCGCCGGGCAGCAGCTATACCAGCTATGGCGCGGAGGATACGCGCGGCGTGCGCCTCTTCCGCTTCTCGGAGCACAACGTGCGGGATTATGAAACGCTACACGTGCTCTACAGCGATTATAACACCCCGCAGAGCTACGGGCCCATTCGTTACTATTTCAGCACCACAGACGGCATCTACAACGCCATCAAGATCGCGCTGTGCATCCTTGTGGTGGTCGCTGCGATCGTAACGACCATCATCGTTCTCTCGGTCAAGGCAAAGAAGCGCAAAGCCGCCGCGCTTGCCGCCGCGCAGGAGTCAACGCCGGACGCAGCCAAGCCGGTTGAACCGAACGATCCAAAGTAAGGCGCTCTACATCCAGCATACAAAAATCCGCCCAAACGGGCGGATTTTTTATTGCTCGGTGAATGGATTGTATTCGCTTACGGAATCTCGATGTCATTCAGCGCCGCTTGCGCGGTTGCCGCCGCCACATCCTCCATGTTTCTCTCGTAGAAGTTGACGATGCAGTGCATCGGACAAACGGGAATGCACGCGCCGCAGCGGGTGCAGGTCGTCTCGTCGATGATGGCGACGCCTTTGACCACCTTAATGGAGTTGGAAGGGCATGCCTTTTCGCAGCGCTTACAGGCGACGCAGGCGGTTTTGCATTGCTGCACCGCGCGCTTACCCGTCGCTTCGTTGCGGCACATCACGACCACTGTCTGATCCTTTGGCAGCATCTGGATAATATTGCGCGGGCAAACGTCCACGCACATACCGCAGCCGGTGCAGACATCGTCGTTGATCACCGCGATGCCATCGACCATCTGGATTGCGCCAAACGCGCAGACGGAGAGGCACTCGCCAAAGCCGACACAGCCGAATTCGCACGCGTTCGGCCCGCCGGAGATGCCGCTTGCCGCCCGGCAGGAAGGGACGCCTTTGTAGTCATATCGCGTGGTGACCCGCTCGCAGGTGCCTTGGCAGCGCACGCGCGCGACCATCGGCTCCGTTGCTTCGGCGTTGACACCCATGATCTCGGCAATCGCTTTGACGGTCTTCGCTCCGCCGGGCGTGCAGGCGTTTGCCTTTGCATCCCCGCGCACAACCGCCTCGGCATACGCGTCACATCCGGCATAGCCGCATGCGCCGCAGTTTGCGCCCGCAACCGCCGCGCGAACCGCGCTGACGCGCTCGTCCACCTCTACGGCGAACTTCTTGTCCGCAAGGCCGAGCACCAGGCCAAAGAGAATGCCAAGCCCGCCCAGCGCGGCGATGGCGGATAGAATCGGTAAAAATTGCGCCATTTTTTACATCACCCCCGCAAACATGTTGGAAAAGCCGAGGAACGCAATGCTCATGAGCCCCGCGATGACCAGCGAGATCGGGAATCCCTTGAGCGGAGGAGCGATCTTCGCGCTCTCGAGTCGTTCACGAACGCCCGCCATCAACACGATCGCAACCAGGAATCCCAGCGCGCCGAACGTTCCGTTGAGCACGGAATACAGCAGGTTGTAGCCTTCCGAGATGTTGAGAATCGTCACGCCCAACACGGCGCAGTTGGTCGTGATCAGCGGCAGATAGATGCCCAGCGCGCTATACAGCGACGGAGCGGATTTCTTGAGGAACATCTCGACCACCTGCACCAGCGAGGCGATGACAAGAATGAATGCGATGGTGTTCAGATACGCCAGATTCAGCGGAATCAACACATAGTAGTAGACAAAATAGGTAAACAGGCTCGCCAGCGCCATGACAAACGTCACCGCGATGCCCATGCCGAAGGCGGTTTCAACCTTGTTTGAGACGCCAAGGAACGGGCAGCAGCCCAGAAACCGCGAGAAGATGTAGTTGTTCGTCAGCACACAGCTGAACATAAAGAGCAATACTTTGACGATCGGGTTCATTCGCTCTTCGCCTCCTTCCGTTTCTCAGCGCGCATGCTTATGGTGTTGAAGAGCGCCAGCAGCAGGCCGAACACGATGAATCCGCCTGCGGGCAGAATCAGCAGCAGCATAGGCTGGTAGCCCGCTCCAAACACCTGCGTGCCAAAGAGCGTGCCGTTACCGAGCAGTTCGCGGATGCTGCCGATGAGCGTGAGCGCGACGGTGAAGCCAATTCCCATGCCGATGCCGTCCACCGCGCTATGCAGCACGGGGTTTTTGCTTGCGAACGCTTCCGCACGCGCAAGGATGATGCAGTTGACCACGATCAGCGGCAGGAAGATACCGAGGCTTTGGTAAAGCGCGGGCAGAAACGCATTCATGAACATCTGCACCATGGTAACAAACGTGCAGATGACGATGATAAACGAGGGAATGCGAATCTTGTCCGGAATAAAGTTCCTCAGCAGCGAGATCACGATGTTGGAGCCGACGAGCACGAACGTTGCCGCCGCACCCATGCCGATTCCGTTGATCGCGCTCGTTGTGACCGCCATCGTGGGGCATGTGCCCAGCACGAGGCGAAACGTTGGGTTCTCTGTAATGAGGCCGTTGAAAAATACGCTTTTGAGCGTTTGCTTGTGTTCCATGTTGTTATCCCTCCGTCGGCAGCGTGAGGCTGCCCAGCGCAAGCACCGCTTTGTCCACCGCTTTTGTCACCGCGCGGGATGTGATGGTTGCGGATGTGATGGCGTCGATCTCGCCGCCGTCCTTGGCGATTGCAATCGGCGAAACTTTGCCGATGAACTGTTCCATGAACCAGGGTTCCTTTGCCCGCGCGCCGAGGCCTGCGGTCTCCGCAAAGCTCGACCCGCCGACGGAAACGCCCGTCACCGTGCCGTTGTTGTCGATGCCGACGGTGATCTCGATCTCGCCGCCGTAGCCCTTGGTCACGATGGTTCCGGTCTTGCCGGCCGGCGCGCCGGATGCGTCATAGCCCACATACGCGTCCTTCATCCCCTCCGGCGCAGTCGCCTCGGTGAATGTTTCCGCCGCGGGTAAAACCGCCTTGCGCGCGGCTTCGGCCGCCTTGATCTGCTGCTCCTCAATCGCGCCCGCCGTAACCATGTTGGTCAACCCAAGCGCGAGGCCGGCAACAGCGGCAATCAGAAAGAGCTTGAGCCCGAGTGTCATGATTTTACGCATGCGCCTTCACCTCCCCGTAGATTTTGCCGTGCGTCACGCGGTCGATGAGCGGGGTGAGTACGTTCATGATCAAAATCGCGTACATCGTACCTTCCGGATAACCGCCGAACATACGAATCAGCGCGATGAGCAAACCGATGCCGGAAGCAAAGATGATCTGTCCCTTGTGCGTCATCGGGCTGGTGACGTAGTCCGTCGCCATAAACACAGCGCCGAAGAGCACGCTGCCCATCAGCACGCCCTGCAAAGGATCGCCGCCGAAGAGCCACGTAAAGAGCATGAACGACGCGATCATGGTCACAGGAATGTGCCAGGTGATCGTCTTTCGAATCAGCAGGTACACAAGGCCCAGCAGGATTGCAATCTTGCTGACTTCGCCGATGCAGCCGGGAATTCTACCGATGAACAGATCCAGCGTCGAAGGCGCGGCCTGTGCCACCGCTTCAGCCGAGCGGCCGAGAATCGCCAGCGGCGTTGCGCCCGAAACCGCGTCCAGCGGGGCCGTATATGCGCCGCCGCTCATCAGCGCGGGCCAGCTTGCCAGCAGAACCGCGCGTGCGGTTGCAGCGGGGTTGACGAAGTTATCGCCAATGCCGCCGAAGAGCTGCTTTACGAGCAAGATCGCCGTCGCGCTGCCGACGACCAGCATCCACCAGGGTGCGTTTGCCGGCATGGTCAGCGCAAGGATCATACCCGTCACCACAGCGGAAAGATCGTTGATGGTGATCGGTTTTTTTAGTAGCACTTCCCAGAGGAACTCGAATCCAACACAGCTCACCACACAGATGAGGATCACGCGCGCGGCGTTCCAGCCAAAGAGCCAGATCCCGGCGGCGACGGTCGGCATCAGCGCCGCGATCACATCCAGCATCAACACCGCGGTGGTGTCTTTCGCAAAGATATGCGGCGCAAGAGAAGCGGAAAATCGTGTCTTTGTTTCCATATGCGTTACCTCCTCGCCTTTGCGGCCAAATCTTCTCTCGCGGCTTTGAAGCTGGAGGAAAGATAGCGCCGCGCGGGGCAGATATAGGAGCACGCGCTGCACAGTACGCAGTCCATAAGCCCGTGCTGTTTTGCGCTGTCCGTGTCGTGCTTGTCAAGGTCGGTGCGCATAAGATACGGATGTAGGCCGATCGGGCAAACGTGGACGCAGCGCGCGCAGCGGATGCATGCGCTCTCCTCGACCGCTTTGGCTTGCGTTTCGTCAAACACCACGATGCCGTTTGTGGCCTTGGTCACGGTCACTTCCAGATCCGCCGCGCAAAGCCCCGTCATGGGGCCGCCCGCGAAGACCTTGCACGCGCCTTCCACCAGACCGCCGCAGGCTTGGATCGCGTCCTCATAGCGGGTGCCGACGCGCAGCAGCAGGTTGCCCGGCTCGTTGACCCCGCTGGTTACGGTGGTCACGCGCTCAACAAGCGGCTTGCCCAACGCGATCGCGTCGTGAATTGCAGCCGCGGTGCTGACGTTGAACACCAGCGCGCCCGCGTCCAGCGGTAGCTTGCCGCGCGGCACGTCGCGCCCGGTCACAACCTGAATCAGCTGCTTTTCCGAACCTTGCGGATATTTGGTTTTGAGCGCAAGTACGCTGATCGATTCTTCTGCGGAGACTGCCTCGCGCATGCGCGCAATCGCGTCCGGCTTGTTTGTTTCAATCGCGATCACCCCGCGCGAAACGCCCGTTGCGCGGAGGATGAGCTTGAGCCCCGCGACGATGCGCGCACTCTGCTCAAGCATCATGCGATGATCGGCGGTAAGATATGGCTCGCACTCCGCGCCGTTGAGGATAACCACGTCGGCATGCTTGCCTTCGGGTATGCTCATCTTCACGTGCGTCGGGAACGCCGCGCCGCCCATGCCGCAGATGCCCGCGTTCTTCACGGCGGCAATCAAATCCGCCGGAGTCGCGTTTGTCAAATCCACCGGCGTAAGCGTAACCCACTCGTCCGCGTGATCATTGCCAATGCCAATGCAAATTTCCGGCTTGGCTCTCAAGAGCTGCCGTTCTTCCACGAAAAGCACCTCGCCGGAGACGCTCGCGTGAACGGGAAGCCCAAGCCCGCCAACCGGAGTTGCGATGACTTCGCCCATCTTCACATGCTGCCCTTTTGTCACGCATGGCTCGCTGGGCGCGCCAAGATGCATGCCGACAGGGATGACAACCGTCTCCGCGACTACTGCGCGGATGGGGCATGCCTGGGTCAGCGGCTTTCCTTCACCAATGTGGTGAAGGGGGTGTACGCCGCCTCGAAACGTGTTCGTCAAATCGATCCACCTACCTTATTTCTTGCTGGCGTAAACATACTGCGCCAATATTTTTTCGCACGAATTGTAACCTTGTGTTTGAAAAAAATAGAAGGTTGGACAGTCTTGTCCATTTGCCTCACTTAGTATACGAAACAAATTCGAAAAAGTACAGATTTTGCGCAAACTACAGTCCTATTTTTACTTAAGTTTTTGTTTTACTTGCGGTTAATGTTGCTTACACATCTGTCTTTGGTCGGTTTTGGGGGTTGCGTCAGGTTGATTGGGTCCAGTGAAAGAAAAAGAACCGCCGAATGGCGGTTCTGGAATTCAATTTGATTATTGATTGACCCCAAGGTATTTGAGGATACCGTCTACGATCGCTTGCGCCATCGTCTTTTGGAACTCCGCGTCGTTAATCTTCTTGTCCTCGGCGGAATTGCTGATGTGCCCTAGGAACAGCGTAAACACCGGCGCTTTGGTGTCGCTAAGGAATGTTTCGTCGCTCTTGTCGATGATGGACTTATCCTTCACCTCGCGCAGCGGCAGTCCGGTCGCCTCGATATATGCGCCAAGAACGGTGTTGGCGAGCTTGTCACATTCCGCTTTTTTGTCGTGCTTCTCGGGCACCCAAGCCATTGCTCCGCGCGTATCCGAAGACTTCACGGAGTTACACTCGATGCGGATTGCGATCTCCACATTGCCGTCGTTGAGAATTTTGACGCGCTGGGAAGCGGTCTTGTCATCCTTCACGCTTGAAAGCGTGAACACGACCGTTGCGCCCTGCGCCTCTAGTTTTTCTTTGACCAAGGTTGCAACCGCGAAGTTGAGGCGGTTGGCATACACCTTTGTAGACGTTCCCTGAATCTTGGAGCTATATCCGCGCGCAGGATCAAGGCCGATGATCCGCCCATCGAGCGCGCCAGCGGGCTCCGGCGTGGGCGTCGGCGTTGTGCCGGGCTCCAGCGTGGGCGTCGGCGTCGGCAGCATTGGGTCAACCGTCGGCGAAGGCGTCGCGGTGACGGGCGCTACCGTCGGCGTAGGCGACGGCGTTGCATGCGCAACCTGATAGCTCACGATAGCGGGCGATACAACGCCTGCAACCAATGCATACGTGATACCGGCGATCAGGACGAGGATCATCGCGCACAGAATACCAAACGCAAGCGGGTTGTTGATGCGAAAAGTTCTCCTGCGCTTAACGATCTTTTTCATGTGCTCCACCTCAGTCGTGCTATCAAGGGTATTGTAACACGCTCTCTCTAAAAAGTACCATAGGTAAACGCAAGATTTTCAAATTTTCCACGTTTTTGTAAGAAAATATTCATGACTGGATCAAGCGCCCAACCGGTTTGCTCGCGCGCGCAAATCCCCCAGTTGGTGGTTGGTTTTGGCTTTCGGGCTGTCGATACCAGTTGCACTCCCCCCAAATGCCGTTTTTTTCACCGTTGCAGTATCTTCACAATTCATTTGCGGACAAAGGCGCGGTTTTCGCGGAAACGCACCGATGAAATTTGTTTTTTCGCTCATGCGGGGCTTGAGGCTGCCGTGGATTGATCATATAATAAGCATATGCCGTACAATTTTACACATGCGCTGGTTGGCCTCACCGCGCTGCAACACGCAAACGAGGCGGTCGCCGCTCTGGTGGCGAACTATCGAGGCGAGTTCTTAATCGGCACAATGGGTCCCGACCCCTACTTTGGCGACGCGATGCCAAAGCCGCTCTTTGCCGAAAGCAGACTCGACCTTGCGGAAAAGCTGCATACGCTGGATGCGCGCGCGCTCTTTGCCGCGCTGTTTCCCCTTGCCGGCGGCAGCGCGCCGAAGCAAGCGTATGCACTCGGCTTTCTGTGCCACTTTTTGCTGGACACCAACGCGCATCCTTACATCGAGGCGCGCTTCTTTGGCAAGGCGCACACGCCCGCCGAGATTCAGATCGACCTGATGATGGCGTCCCGCGTTGCATTCCCCGGGGTGCCGGAAAAACCGCGCAAGTTTTACGCCTCGCGGCATCTGGACGAGCTGGACGAGCTGCACGCAAAGCTGATCGAACAACTCTTTGCGATGGAGACCCGCGGCTCTTTTTCGCGCGGATTTCGCAAATGGATTCGCGTCAACACGCTCTCCTATGATCCAAACAACCGAAAGCTGCGCTTCTTTGGCGCGCTTGAGCGGCTGCTTGGCAAGCCCGGTTTGATCACGTCCTATCTGGTCTCCCGGCACAGCGATCCCGCCGATCGATTGAATGGTAACAACGCCGTCTGGCGCGCGCCTTGGGACACGGAAACCGCACGCACGGAGTCGTTCCCCGATCTATTTGAGCATGCCTGCTTGGAGGCGCCCGCGCTGCTCAACGCGGCGCTGCTTGCCATGCAGGGCGGAGACGCTGCGGAAGCAATCCGTCTGATTGGCGCACGGAGGATGGATGCAAGACCTGTTTAACCGTGTGAGTGGCTGTTGCTTCACCGGACACCGGCCGGATGCGCTGCCCGCCTTTGGCAACGAAGAAACCGAAGAGATGCAAACGCTTTCCTATTTATTGCGCCGCGCTGTCGATGCGGCGATCGAGGATGGCGTGACGGAGTTTTACGTTGGCGGCGCGCAGGGGTTTGATACCCTCGCCGCCGAGTGCGTGCTCCGCTGCAAGGAGCAGCACCCCGCCGTTTCCCTCCATCTTGCCCTGCCCGGGCGCAACCAAACCAGCGGCTGGAGCGCGCGGGACAAGGCGCGCTACCAGGCGGTATTGGACGCGGCGGACGAGGTATGGTATGCGGCGGAGCTGTGTTCGCCGGAGTCCATGCGCAGAAGAAACCGCTTTCTGGTCGATCAAACCGGACGCTGCATCGCCTATCTACGACGCATGCGCGGCGGCACGCTCTATACGGTCAACTATGCGCTCGATGCCGGAATTCCAGTGGACAATCTCGCGGAGCGCCTACTCTATCTATAACTTCGAAAAAACCACAATCGGCACGCTGGTAGCACGGCGTGTCTTTTATTTGCTTGCCAGTATATTTTATTCATGTTACAATTCGGTTCACCGCAGAATCTATTTGCGAATCATGAGAAATATTGGTAAACACGGAATATGGAAGCAAACGCAGCAGCGCCCTTGAATTTGAAAGCGAACAAGATGGCGGTTCAACCGGAAGGCAAACTGCTCTTTGGCATGGGCGCGCCGCTTGCGGTGTCCATGCTGATACAGGCGGTCTATAACATTGTAGACAGTATCTTCGTCTCCTATCTTGGTGAAAATGCGCTCACTGCGGTCTCGCTTTCCTTTCCGATTTTTATGCTAATGATCTCCGTCGCGGTCGGTACCGGCGTTGGCATCAACTCGCTGATCTCGCGCCGCCTCGGCGCGAAGCGGCACGCGGAAGCGGAGCACGCCGCAGGCAACGGACTCACGCTGATGATCCTCTCCATGCTGGTCTTCGTGCTCTTCGGCATCTTCGGCACGCGCCCGTTCATGCGCGCGTATACGTCGGTTCCCGAAACATACGAATACGGCGTAACCTATCTTTCGATCATACTCACGTGCTCCGTCGGGCTGTTTATGCAGATCTATTGCGAACGCATCATGCAGTCCCAGGGACAGAATTTTTACGTGATGCTCGTACAGATTACCGGCGCGGTGTTCAACATCATCTTTGACCCGATCCTGATCTTCGGCCTGCTTGGCTTCCCGAAGCTCGGCATGGCCGGCGCGGCGATTGCGACCGTTGGCGGGCAAATCCTTGCGATGCTGATCTCGTTTGTGCTGATCTTCAGCAAGAAGAACGAGGTGCGCCTGCGCGCAAAGAACCTCCGTCTGAACAAGCCGGTCGTGAAAGAAATCTATCAAGTCGGCGCCCCGAGCATCATCCTGCAAGCGTTGGGCACGGTGATGACCCTCACGCTCAACGGGATTCTCATCGCCTACACAGAGACCGCCGTTGCGGTGTTCGGCGTCTATTTTCGGATTCAATCCATCGCCATGATGCCGCTATTCGGCATGACCAACGCCGCGATGAGCATCATCGCCTTCAACTATGGCGCGCAGAATAAAAAGCGCGTGATGCGCACCTGGCGGCTTGCTCTGATTGCGGGCATCGTGATGATGCTGATCATGGTGGCGCTGATCATGCTCCTGCCGGATCAGATCCTCGGGCTGTTTCAGGCGACGGACGAGATGCTCCGCATCGGCAGAGCCGCGCTGACCATCATTCCGCTCGGGCTCGTGCTGGCCTCTGTCAGCATCGTCTGTTCGGTCATGTTTCAGGCGGTCGGCAAAGGCTCCTACAGCATGTATCTTTCGCTAACGCGGCAGTTGCTTGTGCTCATTCCTGCGGCGTGGTTGCTCTCCAAGATCTTTCACGAGGTCACCGCCGTCTGGTGGGCATTCCCGATTGCGGAGGTCATTACCATCGTCATCGCGCTCGTAATGTTTGCAAATGTCTACAATACGCGTATTCGTACCCTACCGCCGGAACCGCCGGTTCTGGCATAACGGTTCTTGGTTTGACAGGCGTTTCACAACGCCTGTTTTTTTACGCGATGCAACGCCGGATGCGTGATTGCAGATAGTTTTTCTCACAACGATTGCGCGGCAAGCCAGAATATGCGAAAATAACTCAAAAGGGGGATGAATCGCATGGAACGCATTACCAAACGAGACTACTATCTCTCCATCGCGGCCGAGGTCGCAAAACGCTCCACCTGCCTTCGCCGGCAATACGGCGCGGTGATCGTGAAAAACGACGAAATCATCGCAACGGGATACAACGGCGCGCCGCGCGGCGACGAAAACTGCTGCGACGTGGGCTCCTGCTGGCGGGATCGGCACAACATTCCCCATGGCGAGCAGTATGAAAAATGCGTCGCGGTTCACGCGGAGGCAAACGCAATCATCAGCGCAAGCCGAAACGAAATGATCGGCAGTACGCTGTATCTCTACGGGTTTGAGGGCTTTGATAAACCGATCGACAACCCTGAGCCTTGCATCATGTGTAACCGCCTGATCAAAAACGCGGGCATCGAACACGTCATCAACAAAATTGGAGAAGTAACGCTATGAATCAAATGCGGGTGGGCGACGGAACGGTCGTTCTGCTGGCTGGCGGCGGAAAGGTGTATACCGACGTTGCCGCGCGCTTCACGCGCAGTGAACGGGGCCTGAGTGAGATTATCGCCTCGCCCTACAACGCGGACCTTGTGCGCAGTATCATTGAAAAAGGGCATCTCGCCGCGACGGAGTTCGACTATTTTCTCTTCGGCGTGGAGGGATATTCCCGCGTGACGGAAGTGCAGCTGGTTCGCAAACGCCTCGCGAGCTATCTCATCAAGAGCGGCCGCGTACAAAAAGGCGGCAAGCGCGCCTATGACGTCGTGTTGCCGGATTCGATTCTGCCGCACCGCGCGGACTGCACCCTGCCGGATGGAACCACCGTTTCGCTTGGCGCGGTCGACCTACTCAACATGCTCGAAGAATGGTACAACGAAGGCGTAGACGCGGGCTATAAAGAAGAAGACTTGCGCTATCTCAAACCGCAGGCGACGGAATTTAAGGCGTTGATCGGCATGAACGCGCACGCGCTGCTGGACTGGTTCAAAATTCGCTGCTGCAAGAACGCCCAGACGGAGATTCGGGATCTGGCCAACAAGATGCTCCGCCTGTGCAAGGAGGCAGCGCCCGCGCTCTTTGAGGATGCCGGCGCGAGCTGTGTCTCTCTTGGCTATTGCCCGGAGAACGAGTTTCAGCATCCCTCGTGTCATATCATTCACAAAAAAGAAGCGCTGGAGTTGTTGCGTAATGCCACAAAACACGCGTAAAGCGCATATCGTCTGCCGCCGGTGCAAAACGCGCTTTTCGGGCACGTATTGCCCGTATTGCGGCGCGGAAAAAGGCACGCCGAAAGCGCTCGGCAGTCGCGGAGGTTTGCTATGCGGGCTGCTGCGCCTCCTGTTTTCGCTCCTCGCGCTTGCGCTGATTCTGGTGATTGCGTTTGTCGTGCTGGACTATTCCGCCTCCGCTGCGGGAGACCGCCACGGCGCCGCCCGCGCGATTCTCGACAGCGCGCGGTTTGCCATTCCCAAAGCCGTGCTGGACTGGTATGCGCAGACAAAGACGCTGTTTCTGGATCATTGGATCGCCGCGATCACCGAGTTTTTCACGATACTCTTCAGCTAGCAAAATGCAAGGTCATGGCTCAACGTCAAAACGCCCGGCTCATGCCGGGCGTTTGCTTGCGTTGTGTGGTTTTATACCGCGATGTGGTTCCAGCCGGCGATGAGCAGCGCGAGCACCGCCAGCCCGCAGAACGCGGCGGCGATCATGCCCTTCATGCCGAGTTTTCGCACCTTGACCTTGCTTAAGAATGCGACCGCTGTCAGCAGCAGGCACACCGCATAGAGCTGCAAAAACCCGTTCTTCATCACAGGACGCAGGGTATAGATCATCGGAATCAGAATTGCGATCGTGGTCACGGGCAAGCCGTCGTAATAGACGCGCTTGGAGTGTTCGCAAAATTCAATCTCCTCCTCCGTAACGTTGTAGTAAGCCAAGCGAATCAGCGCGGCAAGCACATAGACAGCCAATGCCGCCGCCTCGTACCAGTGCGTCAGCCCGATGGAAAACCCAATTGCCGCCGGCAGCACGCCAAAGCAGATTAAATCCGCTAGGGAGTCGATCTGGATGCCAAACTTTTGCTCGCAAACGGTGCGTTTGCGCGTGCGCGCTATCGTTCCGTCAAACAAATCGCAAAATCCGGACACCATGAGGCAGACCACCGCCATCGATGT
>ERZ1645187.2088-NODE-2088-length-17902-cov-15.168880_pt1 | contig 17902 bp, 12 predicted proteins | sample MGYA00575352_ERZ1645187 | MGnify/ENA primary metagenome ERZ1645187 (study PRJEB40837, sample SAMN11349314) | freshwater sediment metagenome | isolation source: river sediment | host: Sediment | place: India: Wazaribad , New Delhi | collected 2017-02-21 ... | reverse complement strand
AGGATTTCATTCCTCCGCCAACTCATGCTGAAACACCGTGTTTCGCATCCCGACATACTGATTCAGGTTGAAAAAGAACTTGCCGGCCGCCTTGAGAAAATCGAAAAAAAAGATATTCTGATCGCCCAGCTAACCCAAAACCTGCAGCAACTTGAGCTTAAGCTGAAAGAGAAAGCAGTTGTTCTCACAAATTCACGAAAAAAGATGATACCCGAAATGGAGCGCTCCGTGAGATTGCTGCTTGTTCAGTTAGGCATGCCAAACGCCCGCTTCGAGGCAGTATTGGAAACTGCGGATGGTTTCTCAATTTCCGGAGCCGACCGTTTGCAGTTTATGTTTAGTGCAAACAAAGGCGGACGTGTTGAGGAATTGTCGCGGGTAGCCTCTGGCGGTGAAATGTCGCGGCTCATGCTTGCCATCAAGAGCCTGACTTCAGGCAAGAAAATGATTCCGACAATCATTTTCGATGAAATTGACACAGGGGTCTCGGGTGAGATAGCAGCAAAAGTAGGCCGAATAATGGGTTCAATGGCAAATCAAACCCAGCTAATCGCTATTTCGCATCTGCCACAAATTGCAGGCAAAGCCTCGCATCACCTTCTGGTTTATAAGCGGGAAGATGATAAGCGGACACGAAGTTTGATTATCCAGCTCAACGAGCAACAAAGACTCGATGAAATTGCCCGAATGCTTAGCGGCGACGTCATCACGCAATCAGCACGCAATGCTGCGCGTGATTTAATGGGTGGTTTTTAGAGATTCCGGTAAGGGTTTACCTGAACTTTTAATACATTAACTATTTTATTCTGTTGATTCATAGCGTTATACACGAATCGGGCAGTTTTCATTCTTTTTGTATCTTTGCGGCCACACACAACAAATGCTAATTAATCTAAGAATGTTATGGCATATCAATTGCTAAAAGGAAAAAGAGGAATCATTTTTGGTGCGCTCGACAACAAATCCATTGCCTGGAAAGTTGCCGAGAAGGCACATGAAGAAGGTGCTGTTTTCACACTGAGCAACACCCCGACAGCGCTGCGTTTTGGTGAACTTGACGAATTGGCGGCAAAATGCAATGCAACAGTTATTCCTGCTGATGCAACTTCGGTTGCCGATCTGACACATGTTTTCGAAAAGAGCATGGAAGTTTTAGGCGGCAAAGTGGACTTTGTACTTCACTCCATCGGCATGTCGCTGAACGTGAGAAAAAAACGCGTTTACAATGATTTGAACTACGAATACCTCAACAAAACCCTGGATATCTCAGCCATTTCATTTCACAAAATGCTGCAGGTAGCTTTTAAGCTGGATGCCATTAACGAATGGGGATCGGTAGTTGGTCTGTCGTATGTGGCTGCACAGCGCACCTTGTATGGCTATAATGACATGGCCGATGCCAAAGCATTGCTCGAAAGCATTGCCCGCAGCTTTGGGTATATCTATGGTCGTGAGCGAAAAATCAGGGTGAACACAATCTCACAGTCGCCAACAAAAACCACCGCCGGAAGTGGTGTTAAAGGGTTTGACGGGCTTATTGATTTCACAGAAAGGATGTCGCCGCTTGGTAATGCAACCGCAGAAGAATGTGCCGACTATACGATAACGTTGTTTTCGGACCTCACCCGCAAAGTAACCATGCAAAATCTCTTCCACGACGGAGGTTTCTCAAGCATGGGCATGAGCCTGAAGGCCATGACAATGTATAATAAGAGCATCAATTGCGATTGTCCGACACCAGAGGAGGAAGAAGAACTGGATTAGTTTTTTATTTCCATTAAAAGTTTAACTTCGGGCGATAATTCAACAGAATGGCCCGAAGTTTTTTTTGGCTTTCAAAACAATTCATTCGGGAATCGCAATCATTCATTATGGCTTATTGTAGTAATTTTGTCATTGATTTAATCCCAAATAATCCTTATGAAGAATTTACTTGTTTTACTGACCGTATTTGCAATTTGTAATCCAATGATGAGCCTGCCCCAGCAAGTTGATCCTCAAAAAATTAATATCGAAGATTCGCTCACTGTTTCTATAATCCAAAAACTGAAACAACAATCATCAGCAGATCAGCACCTGCGCATCGAAAAAGGTGTACGGCAAGCGGCTTCTTTTTGGCAAAATACAGACGGCACAAACGAGGATTTCGAAGCCTTGTGCCTCGCCCACTCAGCAAAAAACGCCGAAGAGCGCGAAGCGATCTTTCACAGACTCGAAAACAATATGGAACTACTTTCAGGTAGTTATAACAGGATGAGCGTTGGCTTGAAAATACCGCTGCACGTGGACGAAGGCGAAATTTTGCCCGTTGACCGCATTTTCGGCGGATACAATCCCGGCGCTCACATGAGCGATGATTTTTTCGACAACAAACTGGCATTCATTACAATATTAAACTTCCCATTTTACAAACTCTCCGAAAAAACAGCTTTAGGCGAATCATGGACACGTCAGCAATGGGCTTATGCGCGCATGGGCGATGTTTTTAAATCACGTGTGCCTGCAAACCTGCTCCAGGCTTATTCGCAGGCAAGCAGCGATGCCGATGCTTACATCTCCGATTACAATATCTATACAGGCAAACTGGTTGACAAAAAAGGAAGGTCCAGCTTTCCGGCCGATATGAAGCTCATCTCGCATTGGGGACTTCGCGACGAAATCAAATCGCAATATGCCTCGAAAGATGGTTTTGCAAAACAAGCAATGATTTATGAAGTCATGCAACGTATTGTCCGCCAGGAAATACCATTGGAAGTGATCAACAGTCCCTACTATGAATGGAATCCTTTTTCAAACAAACTTTTTAAGGATGGCGTTGAAAAACCATTTCAATCCGAACCGGACAGCCGTTATCAACAGTTGCTCAATCTGTTTCAGGCCACCAAAGGCATAGATTCCTATTCTCCTCATTTTCCGGACTATATACAAAGAAAATTTGATGACGAAATGGAAATACCCGTTGCCGATGTCGAAGCTATCTTTGTTGACCTTGTGTCGGATCCGGTGCTCAAAGAGCTCGGTCAACTGATCGAAAAAAGATTGGGCCGGAAACTTCAACCCTGGGACATTTGGTATGATGGTTTTAAAACCCGCTCAACAATAGACATTACAAAAGTTGACGCGATGCTCAAAGCCAAATATCCCAATAAATCGGCATTCGAAAATGATCTGCCCCAAATACTGATGAAGCTGGGCTTCAATCAGGATTCTGCCTTTTCCATCGCCTCAAAAATAATCGTTGATCCTTCGCGTGGTGCCGGCCACGCATGGGGCGCTGCCATGAAATCCGACAAAGCACGGTTACGCACACGCATCGGTGCCGATGGCATGGACTACAAAGGCTACAACATTGCAATTCATGAATTTGGTCACAATGTTGAGCAAACCATCAGCCTGCAAAATGTTGATTACTACATGCTTAACGGAGTTCCAAACACATCTTTCACCGAGGCACTTGCTTTTGTTTTTCAGGCACGCGACCTCGAATTGCTCGGTATGGAACAAACCAATGAGCTGACCAAACACCTTGCGGCACTCGACAATCTATGGTCAAACTACGAAATTATGGGTGTTTCACTTGTTGACATCGCCGTGTGGAAATGGCTTTATGCACATCCCGATGCCACAGCAGCCGAACTTAAAGTAGCCGTTAATTCAATCGCCATCGAAGTATGGAACAAGTATTTTGCACCTGTTTTTGGCATCAAAGACGCTCCCATTCTAGCCATCTACAGCCATATGATTGACAATCCGCTCTACCTTTCGGCCTACCCAATCGGTCAGCTGATAGAGTTTCAATTTGGCGAATACATCAAAGGAAAAGATTTCGCTGCCGAAATCTACCGCTGCTTTACACAGGGCAGAATCATTCCACAACAATGGATGAAAGAAGCTGTCGGGCAACCCATCTTTGCGCAACCGGCTGTTGAAGCCGCAAAGGAAGCATTGAAAGCCGTTAAATAGTGCCTGTCAATAAAGTCTGCTGCTTGAGCTTTAATTTTGAGGGTACGGCATGTACGGAATGATTGTCAGGAGTTTACTAATGCAAATGACTGACGAGAATGATGTTCATAACGAAGCCATCGGTATTAAAGACAAGGACTAAATAACCTACAGAAAATTCTATCAAATGTGATTAAAGAGGCTGCCGGCCTCTTTTCTTATTCAAATACCTACATTCAGGTATTTAATTACTTGTTTTCTATTTTTAATTTTGTGCAAAAAATATATGAGTGAGCTAATAAATAATTCCAAGGAAAGAAAATCAAGGCTTAAAGCACTGATTTTGAAACTTCACAACGGCGTTTCAGAAAAAGAAGTCAAATATGAATTGATGCGAAGTCTTAGTCAGATTCCTTACGGAGAGGTTGTTGAAGTGGAGCAGGAACTCATCAGCGAAGGTCTTCCGGTGGAAGAAGTGCTACGGCTATGCGATGCACATTCGGCAGTTTTGCATGGAAATATTGGCGCATCGTCCAGAAAAGACATTCCCGACGGGCATCCTGTTGACACCTTTCTGAGAGAGAATGAAGCATTGAAAAGCCTTTGCAACGAGATCAAAACCATAATTCAAAGTATTGACACGAACAATGAAGATGAAACTGCAAAAACGGTTTTAAAGCTAAGAGGTCATTACAATAGTCTGCTTGATGTTGACAAGCATTACCAGCGCAAAGAATACCTGATCTTCCCTTTCCTTGAAAAACAGGAAATCACCGGACCTCCCAAAGTGATGTGGGGCAAACACGACGAAATCAGGGAACTTGTCAAAGGGTCAATTGAGCTGTTGCAAACGCCATCAATTAGCAGCGACGAGCTCATTGCAGCTTCAGAAATGATATTGCAACCGGCAGTGATGGGTGTTTTGGACATGATCATAAAAGAAGAAGAGATTCTGTTACCCATGACCCTCGATGCTCTCACCGAACCAGATTGGTATGAGGTTCAAAAACAGTCGCTTGAGATTGGTTTTTGCCTATATGACCCAACTACATTTTGGAAACCGGTTTGGGCAGGTAATAATTCATTGCAGGAAATGAACAAAAACGGCGCGCACATAAAGCTGCCTTCTGGTGGATTCGCGGTTGAGGAACTTCTTGCCATCTTGAATACTTTGCCTGTGGACATGACTTTTGTGGATAAAGACGATAAAGTGAAATACTTTTCACAGGGAAGCGAACGAATTTTTCAGCGCAATCGTGCAATTTTGAACCGTGATGTACGTCATTGCCACCCTCCCGCAAGTGCGCATATCGTTGATAAAATTATTGATGATTTTAAAACCGGAAAAGCAAACAGAGCTCCATTCTGGATTAATATGAAAGGTCAAATGATTCATATAGAGTACTTTGCATTGCACGGTGAAAACGGAAATTATCTAGGCACACTGGAGGTTTCGCATGACATCTCAAATTACAGAGCCCTTGAAGGCGAACAAAGAATCTTATCTTATTCGAAATAAAATGGAAAAAAATCAACTTATTATCAGTCCAAAGACAAAGGTGCTTGAGCTGATCGAAACATATCCGCAGCTGGAAGAAGTGCTCATAAGTTATGTTCCCGCCTTTGTTAAACTCCGAAATCCGATATTGCGCAAAACAGTGGCCAAAATCACCTCCCTGCAGCAGGCCGCTGCCATCGGAAACGTCAAAACAGAAGATTTGATAAACAGGCTTCGTCAGGAAGTTGGGCAAAACACCGAAAGCATTGCAGTATCTTCATCATACAACAGACAAAAGCCTGCATGGCTAAACACGCAAGTGGCATTGCCCGGACTGGATGCCTCCGAGCTGTTGGCGAGAGGAGAACACCCCGTAAATCAGGTAATCGCAGATCTTAGAAAGCTTTCAAAGGATCAGGTTTACTGCCTGCAAGCACCATTTTTACCTGCCCCGCTGATTGACAAAGCCAGCAGTCTGGGTTTTAATCATTTCATTGAAGAAGATTTCGGGCAACAGTTTAAGGTGTATTTTTTTATGGCAGCACTATAATCGCGATTTATTGATTCATGTTAAAAAACTTTAAATCAATACTATAAGTCACGTCTTCGGTTAAGAGACATGGAGTTACTTACTCTTTTCCTCCTCAACAATCAGGTAGATAACTTCATTGTCTTTTTTGAGCAGGTATTTTTCCCTTGCATACTGCTCCATAAAAAGTGAATCATACTGAAAGCGTTCGATAAGCTGCTGATTATTCTTGATCTCCTGCTGATAAAACCTTTTTTGATGTTCCAGGTTTCGCAGGTTTGTTTTAAGTTTCATCTGATTGAAAAAGTTATTCTGATCAAAAAACAGCATCCATACCCCGAATGCAATCAGAAAGTAAAGGTACTTGAAGCGTGACAGATGTTTGTAAATCTTTTTCATGATGATAGCTGCGCAAAAGTAATGAAATGAAGCATGACTTTCGTTTCAGAGGCCCGAATTTCTTGGTTTAATGATTGTCAATACCGGCACGCATAAAAAGTAAATGGCGCAATGTCTTCACAATTTCGCCCATATATTCCCTTACGGCTTTCACACTTCCGGGCAAAACATACACAAATGACCCATTCATCAATCCGGCTACTCCCCTGCTTAACAAAGCGTTGGGTTTTTCACTGCCAAATTTCATACGAATCGCTTCCATGATGCCCGGTATTTCCATATCGAGTTTTTTCTTTGCAACTTCAGGGCTAAAGTCGCGCGGGCCGATGCCAGTGCCGCCGGTAGTGAAAACCATATCGAAATGATTTTGCGAAGCGTTATCAAGCAAAGCTTCAAGAGCTACCGGATCGTCGGCAATCAGATGGGTTTCAAATGTAGCCTGCCAACGGTTCATCGAAAAAAAAGTCTGGAGTGATTGCTTTATCTCCGGGCCGCTCTTGTCGTCGTATTCACCCGACGAAGCGCGGTCAGACAAGGTGATCACCATCACCTTAAAAATCCTGGGATGGTAAGTCATACGATCGCCCGCCCTGACAACACCGCCCTCCAAAACCCTCGCGAAAATTCCCTCTTTTGGCATTACACAACTTCCGACTTCGGTGTAGATAGCGCAGGCCGTGCCATGACATTTCTTGCCTATCTGCGTGATTTCGAGCCTCACATCACCGATATGCAACTTATCGAAAGGAGCCATTTCATACAATTTCATGCCCGAAGTAGTGATGTTCTCGGCAAACTCGCCATAAACAAGCTTGCGACCCGCTTCCAGCTCAAATTTCTCAAAACTCTCCGTACCCAACAAACTCACCATCCGGTGCCAGCTTCCTGAATGTGCATCACCTTCAACTCCTTTGTTAAAAAGCCTGATGAATTTAACCGGTTTTTTTATCGTCCCTTTTTCTTCTGAGATATTGACCGACACCACGGTCATATTGTTTTTATGTTGCGTCATGCTATTTTCTGCTAAACAGCAAAAGTACAAAAATCAGGAAAATCGGAGCGTTTGGATAAATGACAGATAGCTCATTTCTAATTTATGATAGCAGTGTCAACATATACAACAAACTGTATATTAAATTGTTAGATACCGAAAGTATTGCTTTACAATTTATTAACCATCTATATCACTGTATTTCAACAAGTCTGCATAATTTTACAAGCCGGGTAAATAGTTTTAATGAATTTAACATGACCAAAATCATGTTTTATCGAAAAATTAGTACAAATTTATTCAAACTTAACCATCTGAACACTTAAATAATAAAACAGATGAAAACACTATACATCGTGCGGCATGCGAAATCTTCATGGGATTTTCCGGAAGTTTCAGACCATGACAGGCCTTTGCTCGAGAAAGGCAAAAAGCGCACCAGAAAAATTATTGATTTTCTCCAAAAAAAGAAAGTCAAACCAGATCTTATCATAAGCAGTTCGGCGCTTAGAGCAAGAGAAACCGCTGGTTATCTTGCAGTAGGTCTGGGCCTTGACAAAGAAGCAATTCTCGTTGAGCCAAGCCTCTATACCGCCGACGGAGAGCGCATCTTTGATCAATTCATTGACATCTCAGATAAAAATAACGAAGTAATTATTGTTGGACATAATCCTGCGCTAACCAATTTTGTAAATTTGTTTCTTGTTCCATCCATTGACTGGCTTCCTACTTCGGGCGTTGTTGGCCTCGAGTTCAGGACCGATCGCTGGGATATGATTAAAAATGCAGACTTCGAAGTGAAGTTTGTCATTTTCCCAAAACTCTTAGATGGATCGGAATGAGACAGAAAAATTGGTAAAGATGAATAATTTACAACTAATCAATCGGGAAATCAGCTGGTTACATTTTAATGCGAGGGTCTTGCAAGAGGCAACCGACAAGACAAATCCACTATTTGAGCGGCTTCGTTTTGTAGGGATTTATTCCAACAACCGTGATGAGTTTTTCAGGGTGAGGGTGGCCACCATGCGCCGTTTAAAAGAGTTGCAAAAAGAAAAACACGAAATTCTTAACTACGACCCATCCAAAACACTCAAGCACATTCGGGCAATCATTGACCAGCAGGAGCAAGCATACATGGATGCTTATATGTCCGTACGTGACGAACTGCGCGACAACGGCTTCAACATTGTTGGCTTTGGCGATCTGAACGCAAACCAGATCAGGCAGGTGAAAAAACACTTCACCCAGTCAGTGAGGCCCTTTTTGTTTCCAATCATGCTCAGTGGAATCAAAGATGTGCAGGGTCTGCGCGACAATTCTATTTATCTCGTAGTAAGGCTCAGAAGTTCCAAAACCGAGATCAAAGATGATTATGCCCTCGTGAAAGTTCCAACAAGCAGGGTATCAAGATTTTTCTTACTCCCTAACGATGGTGTGGAGTCGGTGGTTGTGTTGCTCGACGACATCATCCGCTACAACCTGGAGGAGATATTTCTTCCTTTTGGCTATGACATTTTCGATGCATATTCCATGAAATTTACGCGTGATGCGGAACTTGATCTCGAAAACGACCTTTCGAAAAGTTTTCTTGAGATTATGGCCGAGAGCCTGAAACAACGCAAACGCGGCGCTCCCGTAAGATTTATTTATGACCGCGATATGCCTGCCGAAATCCTCGACATGCTTCTCAAAAAATTCAAAATCAACAAAAAAGACATTCTCATTCCTGGATGGAAATACCATAACTTCCGCGATTTTATGGACTTTCCGCATATCGGTGATGAAAACCTATGGGCCAAGCCTTTGCCACCACTGCGTCATCCCGACCTGCCCCCCTATCAAAGCATTTTTAGTGTGATACGGTCCAAAGACATCATGTTGCATTATCCCTATCATACTTTTATGCACATTATTGATTTGCTGCGCGAGGCATCTATTGACCCCAAAGTCCGCAGCATTAAAATGACGCTTTATCGTGCAGCGCGGGATTCAAACGTGATCAACGCGCTCGTGAATGCTGCAAGAAACGGAAAAGCAGTCACCGTTTTTCTCGAACTGCAGGCCCGGTTCGATGAGAAAGCAAATATTTTCTGGTCAGAAAAACTTCATGACGAGGGTGTGAAGGTCATAAAAACCATCCCCGGATTGAAGGTTCACTCAAAGCTTTTGCTTATTCGCCGAAAGGAAGCCGAGGGCGATGTTTATTATACAAATATTAGTACCGGCAATTTTAACGAGTCAACAGCAAGGGTGTATGCCGACGACAGCTTGCTGACAAGTAACGAACAAATCGGCCTCGAGGTAGGACAGATGTTCAGGCTTTTTGAGGCTCCATATAGCCCGCCTGCGCTGAAAAAACTCGTGATCTCGCCTTATTCAACCCGTAAACATTTCCTTAAGCTGCTCAATATCGAAATACGCAATGCAAAAGCAGGTCTGGACGCATGGTGTATTCTTAAGATGAACAGTTTGGTTGATGATCTTTTAGTCAGCAAATTGTATCAGGCCAGCCAGGCAGGTGTGAAAATCAAGATTATCTGCCGCGGCATTTGTGTGCTCATTCCTGGTGTGGCCGGAATGAGCGAAAACATCGAAGTAATTAGCATCATTGATCGTTTTCTGGAACACAGCCGGGTTTTTGTCTTTGCCAATGCCGGAAAACCATTGTATTTTATTGCTTCTGCCGATTGGATGGTTCGCAATCTCGATCATCGTTTCGAGGTGGTTTGTCCGGTTGAAGACCCCGAACTTCAACGCGAACTGCATGACATGCTTCACATCCAGCTGGCCGACAATTGCAAGGCCCGCCTGATCAATCACGCCGACAGTACCGAGGTGAATGCTTACCGCATGCGCAGTGAAGAAGAAGATGCAGTGCGTTCGCAAATTAAAATTTACGAGTATTTCAAATCAAGAAGCTGAAACGTCTAAAGTATTTCTGACCTATATCATTGTTATATAAATGATTAAATAAAAAAGCCGCAAAAGCGGCTTTTGTTATGCTGTCATAAATTGGTTAATCAATCACCCAGGTAGGACCGCTGTTGAGCAGGTCGTCCACGGTTTTGATGGCCGAATTTTCCTTTTCCTGCTCAATTGACGCCATCATTGCATCATTAAAGGTTTCGGAAACAACCGACCGTATAACACCCAGTGCAACAGGATATTCAGGCGGCATCATGGAGGCAAGCATCGAGTGCACGCCGGGATCTTTTTCAAACTGATCGTGCACGAGAATGTCATTTTCTGTAACTCCGTTTTCGCCCAATGTAACGATCTCGAGTTTTGTACCTTTCAACACGATCCCTTTATCTTTGTTTTTACCAAAAAGCAAAGGTTTTCCGTGCTCAACAAAAAGCTGATTGTCGTCTCTTGTTTCGCGGCTTGTGATCAGATCGTGTGTTTTATTGGCAAAGATGACACAGTTTTGCAAAATCTCAACCACCGAAGTCCCCTTGTGCTTTGCTGCTTCCAGAAACACTGCCGTCATTGCCTTTGGATTTGTATCAAGCGTGCGGGCGAAAAACGTGCCTTGAGCGCCGATAACCAAAACTCCGGGATTGAAAGGACGTTCAAAAGTACCCTGAGGGCTTGTCTTTGTTTTAGAACCTTTTGGTGTTGTTGGTGAATACTGGCCCTTTGTAAGTCCGTAGATTTTATTGTTGAAAAGCAACAGGTTGATATCAATATTACGCCTGATGGTGTGAATGAAATGGTTTCCGCCAATGGCCATTGAGTCGCCATCACCGGTAATCATCCACACACTCAGCTTTGGATTGGCCAATTTAACGCCGGTGGCGATGGCTGCAGCTCTTCCATGAATGCTGTGAATACCGTATGTATTCATATAATAAGGGAAACGGGACGAGCATCCGATACCTGAAACTACAACAAAATCTTCCTTCGGGATTCCCAACTCCGGAAACACATTCTCCACTGCATGCAGGATGGCATGGTCGCCGCAACCCGGACACCACTTAACCATTTGATCGCTGCTGAAGTCTTCTTTCGTTAATTGTACCGTACCGGTTTCTATGATTTGATTTTCCATGTTCTTAGTCATTTAACAGTTCATTAAACTTGGCTTCGAGCTCTGCAACCATGAATGGGAGACCTTGAATCTTGTTGTATTGAAGGTACTTAAACTGCGGAAAGTTCATCCTCAAATACTTGACAAACTGTCCGTTGTTAATTTCACAAACAATAATCTTCTTGTAACGTCCCAACAATTCTTCGGTATTTTTTGGCAAGGGCATTATGTGTTTAAAGTGTGCAAGGGCAACGGATTTACCAAGCTCCTGCATTTTTTCAACCACAGTGAGCATCACACCAAAAGTTCCACCCCAGCTCACAACAAGCAGATCAGCATCGTCGGCGCCATAAACTTCCTGAAGCGGGATGTAGTCTGCCACTTTTTGAACCTTTGCCTCACGCAGATAGGTCATTCTTTCATGGTTAAGCGGATCATGAGACACATTGCCACTTCCATCTTCCTTTTCAAGTCCGCCAACACGATGACGCAGGCCTTCGGTTCCGGGAATAGCCCATTGCCGGTTCAGCTTTTCAGGATCGCGGCGATAAGGCTTGTAAGCCGGGTCGTTGGCTTGTGCCAATGGCGGATTAATTGATGGGAGATCGGCAACAGCCGGAATTTTGAATACCTCTGAACCATTTGCAAGTGATCCATCAGTGAGCAGAATTGTGGGCGTCATATGTTCCAGGCTAAGCTTTGAGGCTTCATAAGCGCTGTAGAAACAATCAGCCGAACTTTTGGCCGCCATCACAATCACAGGAGCCTCGCCATTGCGGCCAAAGAGTGCCTGCATCAGGTCGCTTTGTTCTGATTTTGTCGGCAATCCGGTCGAAGGTCCACCACGCTGAACGTCAACAATCACCAGCGGCAATTCGGTCATCACTGCCAAACCGATGGCTTCGGATTTAAGCGAAAGCCCCGGACCACTGGTTGTTGTGATAGCCATGGCTCCGGTGTAGCTGGCACCAATGGCCGAAACGATACCGGCAATCTCATCTTCAGCCTGAAAAGCTTTGACGTTAAGATTTTTATGATAAGTAAGCTCCTGAAGAATCTCTGTGGCAGGTGTGATAGGATATGAGCCAAGGAAAAGCGGTCTCCCGCTTTTTTCGGAAGCTGCAATGAAACCCCATGCGGTTGCAATGTTTCCGGTGATATTGCGGTAGCGTCCTTTCTCCAATGGCGCCGGCTCCACTTTGAAAGTTGTCCCAAAAAGCTCAATGGTATCGGCATAGTTGAAACCAGCCGCGAGCACTGCCTTGTTTGATTCGACTACGATGGGATTAGCTTTGAATTTCTTTTCAAAATAGCGGTGAATCTGTTCAGGATCACGGTTAAAGAGATACATCACGATGCCGAGCGCAAACATATTCTTCGACTTCATGGTTGATTTCATGTCAATATCCAGATGTTTGACAGCTTCGCGGGTCAAGGTCGAGATAGGAGATTTTATAAGTTTGAAACCACCCAGGCTTCCATCAGTAGTGGGGTCGCTTTTGTATCCAGCTTTTTCAATCCCTTTGTCAACAAAGGCATCGCCATCAACAATGATAATAGCTCCTTCCTTGATCCAGCGCATATTGGCTTTGAGCGAAGCCGGATTCATGGCCACAAGCACATCGGCCAGGTCGCCCGAGGTATAAACGGTTTTTTGACCAAAATGAATCTGGAATCCAGAAACCCCCGACACCGTTCCCTGAGGCGCCCTGATTTCGGACGGGTAATCAGGAAAAGTGGCGAAATCATTCCCTGCAAAGGCAGTTGAATCTGAGAAAAGAGAACCTGTCAGCTGCATCCCATCACCGGAATCGCCGGCAAATCGAATCACCACCTGTTCGAGCTCTACAACCTTGCTATTTTTACTAGTCATAAAGTGATTTTTTATTTTGCGCAAAGGTAAAAGTTTTAAACTTCACTTCTCAAAATCACTTTATCCCTGAATTGACGGAATCGTTTGCGGTTTCGCTGAAAAACTTTTATAAACTATTGATATAATATCTGTTAGATACAAATAAATCAACACAACCTTATCTGCAGATACCGCTAAATTATAATCAGTCTAAATATGTAGCTTCGTAAATATGTTTTACCGCAAAAAAACGTGGTATTTACCCATTGGGTAATTTAGATTTGCTATAAATTAATTTTTTGGTCATCACTTGAAATCAACTTTGATATATTTGCAGCGAAAATATTGTACAACCTTTAATTGCTTTTATTATGGCCTATAAAATTACTGATGACTGCACAGCATGTGGCACCTGCATTGACGAATGTCCGGTTGATGCTATTTCCGAAGGAGATATCTATAAAATTGATGCAGATTTGTGCACCGATTGTGGCTCATGCGCCGATGTGTGCCCTGTTGAAGCTATCATGCCTGAGTAAATCAGACATACCTTATTCTAAAGGCTTCCTTCACAACAAGGAGGCCTTTTTTTATTTCACACCCTAAATGACTATTCAGGTAGCGTCATTCCTGAATTTTATGCTAATTTTGCACAAAATCATTAGCATACCAGTCCATGGACAACTATAACTTCCTCAACAGCAACGACCCGGCTGCGATCGAAGAATTGTACCTGCTCTTTAAAAATCACCCCGAACAGCTTGACGAGGGCTGGAGGCGATTTTTCGAAGGTTTCGATTTTGCCGCGAGCAACTATTCCGCATCACCAAAAGCTAACCCAAAGACTGCCAGCGAATTCAAAGTTTTAAGTTTGATTGACGATTATCGGAAACGCGGTCATTTGTTTACTGCTACAAACCCCGTTCGCAAGCGCAGGAATTATTTCCCCAGCCTCGACATCGAAAACTACGGCCTTACCAATAAGGATCTGGATGTTGTTTTTGAAGCCGGCAACGAAATCGGAATTGGGAAAGCCAGCCTGCGGCAAATCATCGCCACACTTCATCAAACCTATTGCAGAAGTTTTGGTGCTGAGTTTATGTATATCCGAAATGTTGAGATCAACAAATGGATGATTCAAAAGATGGAGTCGGGGCGAAATACACCGGCATACACCTCTTCCGACAAAAAATATATCCTCACAAAGCTAGACCGTGCCGTAAACTTTGAGAAATTCATTCATAAAAAATTCCCCGGACAGAAACGATTTTCACTCGAGGGTGCCGAATCACTCATTCCGGCACTTGATGCCATCATGGAAAAAGGCGCAGAGCTGGGTAACGAAGAATTCGTGATTGGAATGCCGCACAGAGGCAGACTTAATGTGCTTGCCAATATTTTGCGCAAACCTTATATGGATATCTTCAGCGAGTTTGAAGGAAAGGAATACGAAGATGAAACTTTACTCGGCGATGTGAAATATCATTTGGGTTATACCTCGGTGCGTAAGGCAACGAATGGCAAAACCATCAAATTAACCCTCTCGCCAAACCCCTCCCATCTCGAAGCTGTTGACCCTGTTGTTCAAGGTATTGCACGCGCAAAAACCGACCTCATTTATGCCGGTGATCAAAGCAAAGTAGTTCCGGTTCTCATTCATGGCGATGCAAGCATTGCCGGTCAGGGCATCGTATATGAAATAGCACAGATGTCGGAACTTAAAGGCTATAAAACCGGTGGAACCATTCATCTTGTGGTGAACAACCAGATTGGCTTTACAACCGACTACCTCGATGCCCGTTCAAGCACCTACAGTACCGATGTTGCCAAAGTGACACAGTCACCGGTTTTTCATGTCAACGGCGATGATCCCGAAGCTGTTGTATATGCTGTGCAGACAGCCCTGGAATTCAGGGAGAAATTTCATAAAGATGTATATGTTGATTTGCTCTGCTACCGCAAATATGGACATAACGAAGGCGATGAACCGCGTTTCACCCAGCCTATTCTTTATAAGGTGATCGAGAAACACCCCAACCCAAGAGAGATTTATGCATCCAGGATTCTGTCAGAAAACATTGTTGATCAGCAATATTTAGACGATCTCGAAAAACATCATCTCGAAATATTGGAAAACAGTCTTTCGGGAGCAAAGGCAAAGCTCAAAGCCTCCATCACAAATTTCCTGCAGGAAACATGGAAAGATATCCGAAAAGCTACCAAGGATGATTTCGACAAATCGCCGGAAACGGGATTCGACAGGAAAATGCTCGATCAGATTGCACAAAAAATCACAAGTCTGCCGGACTCACTGACATTCTTCAGGAAAACTATCAAATTGCAGGAACAGCGCAACGAACTCTATTTCAAGCAGCATACTGTTGACTGGGCGATGGCAGAGCTGTTGGCATATGGCAGTCTTCTTGCAGAAAAACACAACGTAAGGCTTAGCGGTCAGGATGTTGGCCGCGGCACTTTCTCACACCGCCACGCGGTGTTGAGGGTCGAGGACTCGGAACAGGAATACATCCCGCTCAAATTTGTTGATGACCAGCAGGCCAACTTTGACATTTACAACAGTTTGCTTTCAGAATACGGTGTTCTGGGGTTTGAGTATGGCTATGCACTGGCTTCGCCCGACACCCTGACAATCTGGGAAGCACAGTTCGGCGATTTCAACAATGGCGCACAAATCATCTTCGACCAATTCATTTCGAGCGCCGAAGAAAAGTGGAACGTGATGAACGACCTTGTTGTTCTTCTGCCACATGGCTACGAAGGTCAGGGGCCTGAGCATTCGAGTGCACGCATCGAACGGTTTTTGACCTTATGTGCCGAAAACAATGTGCAGGTGGCCAATTGCACCACTCCGGCAAACTTTTTCCACATCCTCAGAAGGCAGTTGAAGCGACCCTTCAGAAAACCACTGGTCATTTTCACGCCAAAAAGTTTGTTGCGCCATCCCCAATGTGTTTCACAGGTTGATGCGCTTGCAAACGGACGCTTTCTGGAAGTGATTGACGATGAAAAAGCAGATCCCAACAATATTACTAAGGTGTTGTTTTGCTCCGGCAAGGTTTATTATGATCTGCTTGAGGAAAAAGAAAGGCTTTCAAACGAAAGCGTTGCCATTGTCAGACTCGAACAATTGTATCCTGTACCGCATAAGCAGATCAAAGATATCGTCGCAAAATACTTCCAGGCACGAACACATATCTGGGTTCAGGAAGAGCCGCTGAACATGGGTGCATGGCGTTTCATACACCATGAACTCAGCTATCTGAAGCTCAGACTCATAGCGCGACCTGAAAGTGGAAGTCCCGCAACCGGTTCTTCAAAATTCCATGTTATCCGACAGAAAAAAATCATTGACAAAGCTTTTGAATCCTGCGAATGTCCTTTTGTTGACACACAATGCGGCATGGTTTGTATCGGAAATAAATGGCGCTCATTTGAACAGGAGCTCAAATCATTGAATGTTGAGATGATTGACAGCAAGTTTCATTCCGCACTTAAAAAACTTGAATAAACACATTAGCTATGACATCAGAAATAAAAGTACCCAGCCCGGGCGAATCAATAAGCGAAGTTTTACTTTCCAACTGGCTTGTTGAAGACGGTTCATTTGTTGAAAAAGACCAGGATATAGCAGAAATTGATTCCGACAAAGCCACATTGAGTGTTGCTGCCGATGTTTCAGGCATAATAAGCTTAAAAGTGATGCAGGGCGAAACAGTTGAGGTTGGAAAAGTGATGGCAATCATCGAAGCAAGTGGCGAAAACCCTGCTGCGGTCAAACCAAAAACTCCTGAAAACACCACGCCTGCAAAAAAGGAAGCAGAAAGCATTAAAATAGCTGAACCACAGCAGGAAGCAAAAGCAGATATCATGCTCAACATGAGCCCTTTGGCACGGAAACTCAGTGCCGAAGCCGGACTGAGCGAAGCAGAGCTGATTGATTTTGTAAAACACTATAGATTCTCAAAAAAAGATATTGATTTTGCAATCAAAAACAGAAGCGATGCTGCAGAAGAAAAGCCTGCCGCGCAAGCATTTGTTCGTTCAAATCAGAGCAGCATTCAGCGAGAAGAAGAACGCAAAAAAATGACTCCGCTGCGCAAAAAACTTGCCGAAAGGCTCGTCTCCGTAAAAAATGAAACTGCCATGCTCACCACCTTCAACGAAGTGAACATGACTCCTATCATGGAACTAAGAAACAAATACAAAGACGTTTTCAAAACAAAACATCAGGTTGGTTTGGGTTTCATGTCGTTCTTCACAAAAGCTGTGACAGAGGCACTAAAGCAATATCCACAGGTGAACGCTCAAATACACGGCGACGAAATAGTGACATTTAACTATACTGATATCAGCATTGCTGTTTCAGGCCCCAAAGGACTAGTGGTGCCTGTAATTCGCAGCGCAGAGACACTTTCCCTGGCAGATATTGAACTGAAGATCAAAGAACTGGCAACCAAAGCCCGCGAAAACAAGCTCACACTTGACGAAATGGCAGGAGGCACATTTACCATTACAAATGGCGGCGTTTTTGGCTCAATGCTTTCAACACCTATTATCAATCCGCCGCAATCTGCTATTCTGGGCATGCACAACATCGTTGAACGTCCTGTTGCAGTCAACGGAAAAGTTGAAATACA
>ERZ1645187.2087-NODE-2087-length-17903-cov-18.891528_pt1 | contig 17903 bp, 9 predicted proteins | sample MGYA00575352_ERZ1645187 | MGnify/ENA primary metagenome ERZ1645187 (study PRJEB40837, sample SAMN11349314) | freshwater sediment metagenome | isolation source: river sediment | host: Sediment | place: India: Wazaribad , New Delhi | collected 2017-02-21 ... | reverse complement strand
ACCTTCATTACTTGTTGTAACTGATGTCGATCAGACACGTCTCGACAGGGCAGCAACCTATTTCACTGTTGACCGGGCTGCTGCACGTGGCATTGAACTGAAATATGTGAATACCGGAAAAATGCAAAATCCCGCAGAAGAACTTAAAGCGCTGAGTGGCGGAACGGGTTTCGACGATGTGTTTGTGTTTGCACCCGTGAAACCTGTGGTGGAACAGGCTGATGCAATTCTGGCATTCGATGGCTGTCTGAACTTTTTTGCAGGACCAGGTGATCCGAATTTCAGTGCAACCCTGAATTTTTACAATGTACACTATGCTTACACGCATATTGTGGGAACCAGTGGCGGTAACACCGACGATATGGTGGAGGCGCTCGAACTTATGTCGGAAGGACTTGATCCTGCAGCTTTGGTAACACATATCGGCGGACTCGATGCAGTGATTGATACCACCAATCATTTACCCGAAATTCCGGGAGGTAAAAAGCTGATTTATACGCATATAGAAATGCCTTTGACACCAATCAGCGAATTCGAAAAACTGGGTGAAAACAGCGAATTCTTTAAAAATCTGGCAGAAATTTGCCACCGGCACTACGGACTTTGGAGCGTGGAAGCAGAAACGTATTTGTTGGAAAATAATAATCGCCACCAAGTATCAAAGACACAAAGAAGCACAAAAAATGAATAAAGTTTATGCTCCGATATCTGACAAGGAAGAAGAAATTGGCAAAGCCATTGTTCACGCAGCATATATTGTCCATAAAGAATTAGGACCGGGTTTATTGGAAAAAGTATATGAGATTTGTTTTGCTCATACATTACAAAAGATGGGATATAATGTTAAGAGACAACTAGATATCCCAATTGTTTTCGATGGAATCACGTTTTCTGAAGGATTGAGATTAGATGTTATAGTTAATGACTTGGTCATTTGTGAATTAAAAGCATTGGAAACAGTAAATCCATTATGGGAAGCTCAGATAATCAGTCATCTAAAACTAACTGGAAAACGACTTGGGTATTTAATAAATTTCAATGTGCCATATATAAAAGACGGCATAAGACGGTTTGTAAAATAATTACATTTACATAAAAACAAATAACTTAGTGCAACTTTGTGCCTTATTGCCTTTGTGGCAAAATCATTTTGGGTGATGCATTGTCAAAGTCAGGAAATTATTACATTTACATAAAATAAATAACTTAGTGCAACTTTGCGCCTTATTGCCTTTGTGGCTAAAAATATGAAACAACTTGACATTAACTTTATGCATCCGGTGGAGCAGATCAACATCATCATCGGACGAATTTACAGAAGCGGCATGACAACCACTTCGGGTGGAAATATCTCTATCAGAGACACCAACGGCGACATCTGGATCACTCCTTCGGGCGTGGATAAGGGTAACCTGACCACCAAAGACATTATGTGTGTGAAAAAAGACGGAACGGTGGTAGGTCCTCACAAACCTTCGTCGGAATTTCCGTTTCACAAAGCCATTTTTGAAGCCCGTCCGGAGTTGAAAGCGGTAATTCATGCACATCCGCCGGCATTGGTGGCTTTCAGTATTGCCCGCACCGTTCCCGATACCAAGATTGTTCCTCAGGCACATAATATCTGTGGTGATATTGGTTTTGCCGAGTACGGATGTCCCGGAAGTGAAGATCTGGGTAAAAAAATCGCCAAACAGTTCAGAAATACCAATTATAAAGCGGTGATTATGGAAAATCACGGCGTGGTATTGGGTGGAACGGATATGATGGACGCATATCAACGTTTCGAAACGCTCGAATTTTGTTGCCGTACTATCATCAATGCCAAAAAACTGGGCGGAGTAAACTATCTGACAGATGAGGAGGTGTCAAAATATGCTCATCACATTCCTGCCAATGTGCCTCATTTTATGGATATTTCGTATCCTTCCGATGAACGCGCAATACGGTCAGATATGGTGAAAATAATACGACGTGCCTGTAATCAGGGGCTGATGATTTCTACGTATGGAACGGTTTCTGTAAGATGGAAGAATGATGATTTTCTGATTACACCCCGGGATGTGGCACGATGGGACATCATGCCCGAAGATATTGTACAGATAAAAAACGGAATGGCTGAAGCCGGAAAAATCCCGAGCCGTTCGGTAGCGCTGCATCAGCGGATTTATCAGTTAAATCCGCATATCAATTCCATCATCTGCACACAACCGGTTAATCTGATGGCACACGCCGTGAGCGGCAAAAAATTCGATGTGCGCACCATACCCGAAAGCTGGATTTTCCTGCAGGATGTTCCGTCCATTCCGTTCGGAAATATTTACAAAGAAATAGATGAAGTGGCTCAGATGTTTGCCGATAACCGGGTGATCCTGGTTGAAAACGACAGCGTTTTTGTCACCGGCGATAAATTGCTTAATACGTTTGATTATCTGGAAGTAGCCGAATTCTCGGCCAATTCGCTGGTTATGGCAACCTCCATCGGAGAACTGAAACCCATGGGTGACAAGGAAATAGATGAACTTCGTATAGCGTTCAATGTGAAGTAAGTCAGTATCATTCCAATCTCTTGGAGGGGGAGTTATTCACCTCAAATCCTCCAACTTGAATAACTTTAGAATCGGTGCTGCGCACGTGAATTAAAATAAGGAAATGATTCTCTGTTGCAATCCCCCGGAAGTCCCCCAAGGGGGATTTAGGGGGCTGTTCTATTTGACCATACTTGGTGCTATGCCAAAATACCGCGTAAAGCACCTTGTAAAGTATTTAGGATCGTTGAAACCAACTTCAAACGCAATTTCGGAGATATTGAGGTTTCCTTTTTGTTTCAGAATCAGTTCGTGAGCTACTGTCAGACGGTAATTCCGGATAAACTGTACGGCCGGCTGCCCCGTGAGAATGTTCATTTTCTTATTCAGAAGACTTTTACTTACTCCCATTTCTTTTATAAAATCAGTAACTTCGTAATCCGGATTTTTGTAATTCTTTTTTACAATGTCCAGTGCCTGTCGGATGAACTTCTCATCGGCCGATTCTTCGCTGAAATTAAGTTCCTTCAAATCCATATTCATGCTGAATTTCCGCTGATAATTGCGCCGGGCTTCCAGCATGTTGGTGATGCGTGCAAGCAGCAGATCGGCATCGAAAGGTTTGGCAAGAAACTCATCGACTCCTGATTTATAACTGCTAATCCGGGTTTCCACATTGGATTTGGCGGTGAGCATCAGAAACGGAATGTGTGAAATGGCGAAATCGGATTTTACCTGTTTTGATAATTCCATACCGTCCATCACGGGCATCATCAGATCGCTGACTACAAAATCGATGGTCCTGGATTTGAGCAAATGCAGTGCTTCTTCACCATTTTCGGCTTCAAGTATTTTATATTGATCGGAAAGGATGGAGCAAATGTATTTTCGCATATCAGCGTTGTCTTCCACCACAAGAATGGTGGATTTTGCATCGCGAAGATAAGGTGCTGTAACCTGATTGTCAACTCCTGCATCCGGTACATTTTTGTATTCTTTTATTTCGGTTGGCATATCTGTGTTGCCCCTCACCAGTGGCAGCAGTACCCTGAAAGAAGCACCGCCGCCTCTGTTGTTTTTGGCTTTGATGGTTCCGCCGAGCAATTCTACAATTTTCTGACACAGGTATAAACCAATTCCGGTTCCGCTTTGCCCCGACACTGAAAGTTTTTCGTGTTTCTTGGATTGGTAGAATCGTTCGAAAATTTGCTCCATTTCATGTTCGTCGATTCCGAAACCATTGTCTTTCAGATTGATATACAGCTTTTCCTGCATGCTTTGCACGTCTTGCAGTTTACTTACATACAGTGTTATCGAACCATTGTCAGGTGTGAATTTTATGGCATTGGAAAGCAGATTCGTAACCAGTTTGCGGATGGCTTCATCGTCGAATATGATTTCGGGAGTGTCTATCCGATAGATTCGCCGGATATTTATGCCTCTTTCGGAAGTATAGGAATCAAACGGAAGGAGTATTTCCTCCATGTAATTGATAATATTGCCCTTTTTGGGCAGAATAACCATCTTATCACTTTCAATTTTTCTGAAATCCATCAGTTGATTGATCAGTGAGAGGAGATGTCTCGAATTCTGCGATACGAAGCGAAGTTGTTCGATTACCTTCGGATTGGTGCTCAGTTTTAGTGCCCGTTCTATGGGTCCGGTAATCAGCGTAATGGGAGTGCGGAATTCGTGCGTGATATTGGTGAAGAATGAAATGCGGTCGGTCATGGATTCCTGTACTTTTGCCGACATTTCGATTAGTTGTTTTCTTTGCTTATCAATTTTTTTATTCTGCGAAGCCAGCATTTCGTTTTGCTTTATCAGCTCGTCGGCTTGCTCTTCCAGGGTTTTTTTTTGAATTTGTAACTCCCTGGTTCGTCTTTCCACCTTTTGTTGCAGTAATTCCTGCTGGCTTTTCAACGATTTAATCCGCCATTTGTATATCCGGTAAATTCCCCATAAAATCAATAAGAAAAGCAGGGTCAGAAACCAACCGGTTTTGTAAAAATACGGTCGTACTACAATCTGAATGTGAGCAGTTTCATTCATTTGCTCGTTTCCCCGCGACATAGCCCGCACCTGAAACGTGTACTTGCCGGGTCGCAGGTTTGTGTAGGTGATGAATCTACGGTCAGCTCCTGTGTTTATCCATTTTTCGTCGAATCCGAGCAAACGGTATTCATACGTCACTGTGGAGGGATTGTCGCAACCCAGTGCTGCAAATTCTATGGAGAAAGATTTGTCTTTTTCATGCAGTTTCACTTTTTCGGCATAGGCAATATCATTTTTGAGGTACCGGTTGTTTCCATACCACACAGGTTTATTGAGTATCTGAAGTTTTGTGAATACTATTTTTCCGGTATTTGAAGTGTAATATTGTTGTGTCCCGAATAATTCTGTCAATCCTTCGTTGCTGCCGAAATATATATTCTTATTGGCAGGTGATTTATAGAAAGCATTCCAGTAAAACTGATTGCTGATAAGTCCATCGTTGGTGGTATAGTTGGCAAAATGGTTGCTTGACGGGTTGTAGCAGGAGAGGCCGTGCCCTGTACTGATCCATATTAATCCGTTTTCATCCTCCACGATTCCGAAAACGGTATTATGCGCCAGTCCGTGTTCCTTGTCGAAGAACTGTAGCTTATATCCGCTTTTCGAGCGCATCATTTTGCAGATGCCGTACCCGTTGCTGCCTATCCATATTGATTTGTCGCTGCTCAGAAACATGGAGGTGATGTTTCGCATGAAAAGCGGAGCAATTTTCTCTCCGTTGCCCGTGAAGTTCACCGCCCTGAATGTGGATGTTTTTCTGTTATAAAAATTTAACCGGACAATAGCCAGCCCCTCCGAAGTGCCCATATACAGGTTATTGTTTTCATCGATGAGGCATCCCAAAGTGCCCCAGATTCGTTGAAATGAAGGTTCGGTAATCGGTCGGATTAATTTTTGAGCCTCGATATCGTAAAAGAGAATATCCCGGTTCGTGCCCACCCACATCCCGTTGTTTAACGAGTCGTATTTCAAAACGGCAATGTACTGCGACGGAAAATTCATCTGAGTGAACGAAGGTTTTGACAATCTGTTTATGTTCAGAATGTTTATTCCACCGCCCCATGTACCTGCCCACAGGTTGTTATTGCCATCCATTTCAAGTGAACTCACCGAATTGTGGCTTAAGTTGGTATTTGATGTTGTGTAATGAATGAAGGAGTTGCTGCCTTTCGGCTTTCTGTTCAGTCCGCCTTCTACAGTTCCGAGCCACATATCTCCGTTTTTATCCTCGTAGATGGCATTTACGGGGTTGGACGAAATGGAATTTGAATTATCTGCATTGTATATATAATTTCTTGTAATGAGTTTCGGGAGCATCATCCTGTTTATTCCGCCCGATTCTGTACCTATCCACAACACTCCGTTATCCGAAAGCAAACTGTTTATAAAATCGTTTGAAATTGTTTGTTTGTTCCCGGATTTTGCCATCAGACGGGTGAAATTGTTCTTCTCCGGATCGTAAAAATTCAGTCCGCGCAGCGTACCGATTACTAAAGTGCCGTTGTCAAAAAAGGCAAGGTTGGTAACCATATCCTGCGAGATGGAATTCGGATCACTTTCGCTGTGGACATAGTGTATCAGGTTACTACTGTTAATCTCAAACCTGTATAATCCGTTATCAGTAGCTATCCAGAGTGTGTTGTCCTTTTTCAGAATGGATGAAATAAATGTACTTTCGCCAAAATTGAGCGCTTCATTCAGTTGCCTGAAAGCTAATTTTCCATTTTGCGATGTCGAAACAAGATAGATGATTCCATTGCTGCCTGCATATATGCTGTTATCAATCTCATGAATAGTAGTAAATGAATGGGGCGTTTCACCCCGGATGTTTTCTGAAGAAATGATTCTGAGAATATTCCCTTTTTTGTCAAAATCAATTTTGTGAATTTTCTCAACGGACATAATCCAGATGGATCCATCACGGTCTTTTATCACACTTTGGGCACTGATATTTTCGAGATTCCGCATCGACTCGTTTCCGGCCGAAACAGAAGATCTTTGCATGGTGAGCAGGTTGATAACGTCAATTCCCATGTTCGAAATCACCCAGAGACGGTTGAAATTGTCTTCACTTACCTTTCGTATGTAGTTGCTTTTCAGCGATATGGGAGTACTGTTGACATTCAGGGTAAGAAACTCGTAACCGTCATACCGTACCAGGCCTCCTCCGCCGGTCGAAATCCAGATAAATCCCTGATTATCCTTGTAGAGGTCATCGATAAAATTGTGCGGCAGAGATTCGGCCACCGTAAGACTGTTGAAGATATATTTTGATACCACTGAATTTTGACTGTGCAATACGGGCGCAAAAATCAAAATGCAAAGATACAGGAACACGTGTTTTTTCATTTTGCCTGAGTTTTCAAAAACAAAAATAACCATAAAAAACCGAAAAGTGTGAATTTTACACTTAAAAATACAATTGTCCACCTTTTAAGGAGAAATGTCCACCCTGCCAACTGAACAATTCAAGTATATTTGCATCAGGTTGAAATCAGAAAACACTGTTTTTAGAGAAAAACAGCAAAAAATTTACTTTATTACCTTAAATATTATTATAACAGCAAAAATAATGTTTTTTGCAATATTATTCATCGGTTTTATCCGATAACCACTTAGCTTTCATTCAAATCGATTCCGGTTTTTTTCTCTGATTCATTATTTTCACTATTGTGAAAAAACCGGCTACAGACAGAAAAAACATTAAAACGGTAAATTTATTTATTTATATCATGAAACACAAATTATTTTTTCCTTTTATGCTGATGCTTGCATTTCAGCTATCGGCACAGCAGAAAACCGAAGTTACAATCCGCACTGATAAGGGCGAATACCGTATTAACAAGCACATCTACGGTCATTTTTCCGAACACCTTGGAAGAGGAATTTACGGCGGTCTTTGGGTGGGTGAAAACTCAACTATCCCGAATGTAAACGGAGTTCGTAAAGATATCATTGATGCCCTGAAGCACATTCACATTCCTAACCTTCGATGGCCCGGCGGTTGTTTTGCCGACGAATATCACTGGATGGACGGCATCGGACCCCGCTCCGAACGTCCCAAAATGGTCAACACTCACTGGGGTGGAGTAGTGGAAGACAACAGTTTTGGCACCCACGAATTTCTGAATCTCTGCGAAGCCCTCGAAACAGAACCCTACATCTGCGGAAACCTCGGTAGCGGCACAGTGGAGGAAATGTCCAAATGGGTGGAATACATCACTTTTGGCGGTGAAAGCCCCATGGCAAACCTCAGAAAGAAAAACGGACGGGAAAAACCCTGGAAGGTAAGTTTGTGGGGAGTAGGCAACGAAAACTGGGGCTGCGGTGGAAACATGACCCCCGAAACGTATGCTGAGAACTACAGAAGATATGCTACCTTCTGCCGGAATTACGGCGACAACAAGTTGTATAAAATTGCCGGCGGTCCCAACGTGGACGATTACAGATGGATGGACGTAATGATGCGCAATATCCCTCATTTCCTTATGAACGGCGTTTCAGTCCATAATTACACATTTACGCGTGCCTGGGAAGACAAAGGCAATGCAACAGGTTTCTCCGAAGATGACTATTTCTCGCTCCTGCAGCACGGCTTGCGCATGGACGAAATCGTTACCAAACACGCCGAAGTGATGGATAAATACGACCCCGCGAAACGTATCGGAATGATCGTTGACGAGTGGGGAGCCTGGTACAACGTAGAACCGGGAACGAATCCGGGTTTTCTTTATCAGCAAAACACTCTTCGTGATGCCATTCTGGCAGGAACAATTCTGAATATTTTTCACAAACATGCCGACCGTGTTCAGGTAGCCAATATAGCACAGCTGGTCAACGTACTGCAGGCGCTGTTCCTTACTGAAGGCGATAAAATGCTGCTCACACCTACGTACCACGTTTTTGATATGTATAAAGTTCATCAGGATGCCACCATGCTGCCTGTTGAATTCACATCGCCCACTTACAGCCGCCTGGGCAAATCCATTCCATCGCTTTCGGTGTCGGCTTCGAGAGATAAGAACGGAGCTGTACATGTATCATTTGTCAACATTGACCCAACTCAGGCAGTGGAGATATCCTCTAATCTGACTGATGTGAAGGGCAAACTGACATCAGCCGGTATCATTACTGCTCCGAAAACAGACTCTTACAACACTTTTGAAAACCCGAATCAGGTGGTGCTCAAAGAGTATAAAAACGGAAGTTTCAAAAACGGAATCCTGAAAATAAGAATTCCTGAAAAATCAGTAGTTACTGTAGAAATCAAATAACACATCCGAACGGTATGAAGAAAGCCATTTATATACTGATGGTTTGTTGTCTTCCGGCATTTACTGCATGCAGCTACAAGTCTTTTGAACCGACACAAAGTTCAAATCCCTGGAAAGACGATTACAGAAGCGTGTCTGGTATGAAAGACTACATGAAATGGGGAACTTACAACGTTCACGACCCATCCTGTAAACTTTTCGGAGATACCTTTTATATGTACTCCACCGATGCCATTTTCGGAGAAAATAAAAAAGAAATTCAGGAAAAAAAACTGCCTTTCGGCTATATTCAGGTACGCAAATCCAAAGACCTGGTTCACTGGGAGTTTGCTGGCTGGGCGTTCCGTGAAATTCCGCAGGAAGCAAAAAATTGGGTGCTCAACAATAGCGACGGAAGAGGTGCAACCAATATTTGGGCGCCTTACATTTTGCAGTACAACGGGAAATACAGATTATATTACTGTGTTTCGGCATTCGGCAAACAAACATCGTACATAGGCCTTGCCGAATCGGAGTCACCCGAAGGACCCTGGACGCTGAAGGGATGTGTGGTGAAAACCAAAACCGGAGATAAGATGAACGCCATTGATCCAAGTGTTGTAACAAACCCTGAAACAGGTGAACAATGGATGCACTACGGGTCGTATTTCGGTGGTTTGTATTGCGTGAAGCTGAATCCGGAAACAGGACTCACGATGCAGGATGGCGACCAGGGACATCTGATTGCCCGCCGTTTCAACGGAAAGAAAAACAATATCGAAGCTCCTGAAGTCATTTACAATCCCGATCTGAAAAAGTATTTTCTTTTTGTTTCCTACGACCCGCTGATGACTACTTACAATATCCGTGTCGGTCGTTCGGACAAACCGGAAGGACCTTTCATGGACTACAACGGGAAAGATATGGCTGAAGAAGAAGATAATTTTCCAATTATTACTTATCCATATCAGTTCAACGGGCATAAAGGGTGGGCCGGAACCGGCCACAACACTGTTTTCAGTGATGTAAACGGAGATTATTATTTGGCAAGTCAGGCACGTTTGAGTCCGGAGAACCACCTGATGGACCTGCACGTTAGGCAGGTATTCTGGACCAAAGACGGTTGGCCGGTGGTGTCGCCTGAGCGATATGCCGCCACAAAGCAAATGGGCATCGGTGAAAAAGACATTCACGGCGATTGGGAAGTGATTACAATTCACGGTGATGCACCGCTCAGGGAACTGGAAGCCGGACAGATACTCTGGGGAGAGAATCTTTTGAAACCCGAAGAGGTAAATCGTTCCGCTGTGGTCACACTACACAAAAACAAAACAATAAGCGGTGAAATATCCGGCAACTGGACATACGAAAGCGGAATATTGAAACTTAATACAGACAATAAAATAGTCGAACTTAAGGTGTTTACAGGACAGGACTGGGAAAATGAAAAGACAACATTGCTCTTTACCGGACTCAATGACAGAGGATATTCCATCTGGGGAAAAAGAATCAAATAAATTGTATCAATAAATCGAACTCAAATTCTTTTACAAAATGAAAAAGTTAACACAATTGTCGAATTTGTTTGCCGGGATAGAATCATGCATTGAGACAGACAAATTTGATCAGCAGATTGGCGCCGATTCCATTAAAGGACCGCCCTGAATAAAAAAGTTGATTTCGCCAGTTTGATAAATACAGATCAAATCATTGGTGTGAATGGAAGAAAATATATTATTAACTAAAACTCATCATAACCGCGAGCTAATATAGATTCACTTCCGGAACAACATTGAAAACACAAAAAAATCTACTTTTCAAGTAAATAAAACAATCCGCAGTTGACAAAACTGCAGACCAGGATTTTTAAAAATATCATAGAAAGAATTCAATTAATTTTAAATGTATGAAAACAACTAAACTATTGAGAAGCGCATTGTACGCAACTCTTTTGGCAGCAATTGGATTAGTTGGGTGCGAGCGACTGGATCTTTATTCAATTGATGCACCCTCCGACCTGCAAAGCAGGATCGACTCAATTGCAGCTGCGAGACCGAATACAGGTGACACTACCTACATCAACATCACTACAGCAATAGTAGGACCTGAAGATAACAGTGCTGCCTGGTGGGCTCATTTCTCAGATTACTTCACTATTCCAACAAACAAACTGCTGCACATGGAGTTTGTGAACCATGGTTCGGGAGTTAACAACTGGAACAACTGGAACCTGGCAATAACCAACGAAGTAGCAAATCGTACAGGCGACGGATACAAAGAATATTTCATACTCCGTTCGGATGCTTACGGCTGGGGAAATACGGATTTCAACTTAAAAATGATTACTCACAATTATCCCGACACCGATGGGGATGGTGATATCTGGAACGACTTCCGTAGAACCATGCAGGGCGCACGGGTTGCCCTCGATGTGGACCACTCCGCTACCGGTAATGTGTTTGTAACTGCCACTGCAGTAGGCACAAACGGGGTTACGCTGGTAGAAACCTATCAGCAACCGGTTTCTGCCACCGCCGATATTGTGGCTTTTTTAATTGCCGACGGAAGCTATTTCGAAATGAAAAAGGCATACCTCATACCTTCTAAAGTCACCGCAGTGGAAGATGTAGAGCCGGTTTCGATTACTGTCAGTGGAGCTCCCACGTTTGTTGAATTAGGAAACAATAACTTCTGGGGTGATGCCACCGCTACTGTTACTTTTGCCGACGGCTCCACCGCAAAGGTCGATTCTGCTGATTTATCATTCAACGTCATTCCTGATATGACCACAATCGGTATGAAAACTGTAGTTGTAGCTTACAACAAAACAAAGCAGGGCGAATATACCAAGGCTGTATCAACCATCTACAAGCTGGAAGTTACCAATCCGGTAGTAAGCCTCGAAGTCACTACCATGCCGCTCATCACCACCTACTATTATTTCAACGCCGATCCCATCATTTTCAACACGACCGGCCTGGTTGTTACAGCAACCTACTCCGACGGTACAAAAACCATCATTCCAAACTCATCGCTTCAGTTTGGCAAGATTCCGGCTGCAACGGGTTCGCAGGGAGTACTCATTTCGTATGCCGGAGCAACGAAAACGGTATCGACAACCTGCCCACTCACACTTGTAAAAGGTATAGGTCAGGTAGGAAATACCGACTTCTCATCCGGATGGTGGACAGCATTCTCACCCGATTACAAAGTAGCATCCGGTGCAAGCAAAACAATCACCATGTACTGCTACTCCGATAACCTGGCCAACTGGCACAGCCCATGTACCATACTACGCAAAACCGACAAGACTGAAAATGCAGTAGTTCGCATGGACAGCTTCGGCTGGGGTGCCGGCTATGGTACAGCCATCCTCACATCAGACTGGAACTGGGATAAATTCACATCCAGCATCAACGGATCCAGGGTTGCCATCACTGTAAAAAATAATGGTAACAATACTGCCGATGTTTCTTACGATGTGACTTACGCTACCGGCGAAAAACATTTCCAGAAATATGCAGGCATAACGGTAGACAGTTCTGATCTGAATTGCGCACTCGTTACAGAGGTGTCCTATCTCGTAATAGTAGAATAATCAATAAGATAATAAATAATTTAACCATGAAACAGCCATGCCAAAATACTTTTGACACACAAAGTAATGATTGTATGGCGTGTTCCATCTGACATTAGTGTTAAGAAATTAAAATATAAACAGATGAAATATTCATATTTAATCCTGATAGGATTGCTGGCGCTCGCACCGGCTACATACGCAGAAGGCAACGGCAATGCCGACCAGCTGTCAATGAATCAGACAAATAAAATTACCGTAAAAGGGAAAATTGTGGACGATAAAGGTGAACCGCTTGTAGGTGCAACTGTACAACAAAAAGGTACAACTGTAGGTGCAATTACCGACTTCAATGGTAACTTCTCTCTTTCTGTTCCTTCAGATGCTTCGCTTGTGGTATCTTATGTGGGATGCTTACCTCAGGAAATCTTCGTTGGAGGAAAATCCGATTTTGGTATCATTACTTTAGCTTCTGACGTAAAAGAACTCGAACAGGTGGTGGTAATAGGTTACGGCACACAACGTAAAGTAGATCTTACCGGTTCAGTTGCCATTGTTGACGCCGAAGAGATGAAAAAAGTTTCACATTCAAACATCTCAACCATGCTTGAAGGAAAAGTGGCAGGTGTTCAGATTACAACCGACGGACAGCCCGGAGCTGATCCTATAGTACGTATTCGCGGTATCGGTTCGTTCGGGAGTACCGCACCGCTCTATATTGTTGATGGAGTGCCTATGGGAACAACCATACGCGACTTCTCACCGAACGATATAGAAACCCTACAGGTACTTAAAGATGCTTCTGCAGCTGCTATCTATGGTTCGCGTGCTGCCAATGGTGTGGTTATCATCACCACCAAGCAGGGCAAGAAGAACCAGACCATGAAAATAGATTACAGCGGTTACGTTGGCTACGACCAGGTGCAAAAAGGTGTTTACGATGTAATGGATTCATACCAGTACGGCCAATACGTGAACATGGCTTACAGCAACAGCGGAATGGATGTGCCTGCCGGATACAATCCCGCAAGCCCGAAGTATGTAGATCCGGCCGCAGTTAATACAAACTGGTACAACGAGGCGTTCAAAACCGGCGTTCGTCAGAATCACAACATCAACATGTCGGGTGGCAGTGCCAACAATACCTATAACATTGGCCTCGATTACTTTACACAGAAAGGGACCATGGTAGGTGCCGGTCCTAATTTCGACCGTCTCACAGCCCGCATCAACAATACAATGGATGTGAAATTTGTTAAATTCAGAACCAACGTGGTATACAGCCATAGCAACCAGGACAATATGGCACTCAGTAATGCCAATGAGTATGTACAGGGCCTGTATGGTGCTCAATTTCCCGTAATGGCTTCGGTTTTGCTTTTACCACCGTCTATCAGGGCTTACGACCCTTCTACCTGGGTGCTCGACGATAAGATTTCGGCTGCATCACAGTATAGCTATGACTCTTATGGATATGGAACTTACTACGACGACGTTCATGGAGACATTCGTGTAACGAACGTTCTGCTCGAAAATAGTTTAATAAAGAGGAATGCAAAGGTCGACCGAATTGTAGCATCCGGTTCTTCAACTGTGGACCTGATAAAAATGGTTGGCCTCAGCAGCGCCAATCACAAGCTGGATTACAACCTCAACCTGTCGTACAGCAAGACATTTGTAAAAGACCTTACGTTTGTGCCTGCATTTATTCAGAGTACAACAAACTACCTGGCTAAAAGCAATGAAAATCTGGCTCAGGGGTATCGCAGCTATAGCGATGCGCTTATTGAAAATACGATTACCTATGATGGCAAATTCGGACTCAGTCACTTCAATGTGGTTGCCGGTCAGACATTTGAGCGCGAACTCTTTCACACTCTTACTGGAAAAGGCGTTACCATGCCCGAACCATACTATCTGCAGGTTAACAATGCTGAAGAAACATCAGCGGGAAGCTTTGAAAGTGAACACGTGTTGGCATCCTACATCGGACGTATCAACTACGATTTCGATCAGAAATACCTTATCTCAGCTACTGCCCGTCGCGATGGTTCAAGCCGCCTTTCTTCAGCCGACCGTTGGGACTGGTTCCCATCAGTATCGGCAGGATGGCGTATCGAACGTGAAAACTTCTTTCCTGAAGCTGCCAAATCAAAAATCAACCTGCTGAAGCTGCGTGGAAGCTACGGCGTACTGGGTAATGAGAATATTGGTGAATACCAGTACATGGATGTTATGCCGCGAGGCAACTATACCTATAGTTTTGGAAATACCAAAGTTACCGGCTCAGCCATATCAAACTATGTAAACACGGCTATCAGATGGGAAAAGAAGAAAACACTGGACTTTGGTCTCGACCTCGGAATGTTCAACAATCAGTTCGAATTCACATTCGACTGGTATAAATCAACATCAGAAGACCTGCTTTACAGCGTTGCAGTTCCTACGAATGCCGGTGCTACAAACGGAACAGTAACAATGAACGCTGCAACTATGGAAAATTCTGGTCTTGAATTCCTGGCCGCTTACCACAATCATAAAAACGCAGTTAAATTTGATATCTCTGCAAACTTATCAACCCTCAGCAACAAGGTGATTAAGCTGGGCGTTTCAGGCGAACCCCGCACCGATGGCTATTGCCGCACAGAGGTAGGGCGTGAAGTCGGTTCATTCTACGGTTATGTGTACGAAGGTATCTTCCAGTCGCAATCCGAAATCGACAACCGCGTGAACTCAGACGGCAAACTTATTAACCAGCCCGGAGCTCAGCCCGGTGATGTGGCATACGCAGACCTTGATCTCGACGGCGAAATAACCAATAAGGACCAGACATACCTTGGAAGTGGTATTCCAAAAATTCATTACGGATTGAATGCACGTGCCGAATGGAAAGGATTTGACCTGAGCGTTTCGACCTACGGAGCTGCAGGTTTCAAAGCGGTAGATTTTGTTGACGTTGCACTGCGCAGCTCGTACGGCGCACTCAACAAGGATGTAAGGCTTCTGAATGCCTGGACACCGGAAAACACAAACACCGATGTGCCCCGAATAGCTTATAAATCCACCGGATCAATCACCAACGATATGTTCAGCGAACGATATATCCAGGATGCATCCTATTTGAAAATAGCCAACATCGAATTGGGTTACAACTTTTCAGACAAATTGTTTGGTAACTATGTAAACGGTGTCCGGATTTACGCTTCTGCTCAGAATATAGCCACACTGTCAAAATACATCGGCTACAACGTTGACTTTGCGGGAGGAACATTTACTCCGGGTTACAACTATGCATCGTATCCTACACCACGAACCATCATGTTCGGTGCACGCTTCTCATTCTAAAAAAACAAAATTTTAATAATAGAACAGCAATATGAAACTTATAAATAAAATTCTAACAATACTGGTGCTTACGGGAGGCATGACTGCCTGCGTTGACCAGCTTGATGTTCAGAACCCGAACAATCAGACAACCTATGATTTCGGCAAAACAGAATCAGATCTGCAGGAAGCTGTCATCTCGTGTTACAACCGTATACGTCTCGAAGGTACTTTTGCCCGTGTCGGATACACGCTGGATGCTGTACGCGGCGACGAAGTGTGGAACTCCTCACAACAGTGGTATCTGGAATATGATAACCTCAATTCTCCGGGTACCATTGGAATAGGTGACGAATGGCCATGGCGTGACAATTACCACGTGGTAAACCGTACAAACTTTGTACTGTCAAAAGTGGACGGTGTAAAAATGTCGGAAACTTCATACAACGAGATAGCCGGACAGGCTCTCTTCCTCCGGTCTCTGGCATATTATCATCTGGCAACCTATTACCAGAATGTTCCGTTGATTACCGATTATGCCTCCTATTCAGATATCAATACCATGTATGCGGCCAACGCTACTCAGGATCAGGTATTTGACCAGATTGAGACCGACCTCAAAAAAGCGATGGAAATGCTTCCCTCGCGCGATAAAGGCGGAGAATGGGCTAAAGGTCGTGCAACAAGCGGTGCTGCTGCCGGATACCTGGCACGTGCACTGATGTTCCGTCATAAATTTACCGAAGCTTATGCCGTACTGAAAGACATCATCGCCGGCAAGTATGGACGTTATGAACTTACTAAAGACTTCGGTGACAACTTCAGAGAAGGTCCGGCATACGAAAACAACTCCGAGAGCCTTTTTGAAGTGCAGTTCCTGGACTTTGGCACTGGCGGTACCGACGAAGAATGGACTCCGGTTAATATCAGCCCGGAAGCCACACAGGGTCACGCTGTGGAAAGCAATTATGCTTCACAGGAATTGGGCAGCTGGGGCGACCTTGCCGGTTCTCCCTGGTTGTATAACCTGTTCAGAAAAGAGAACTCTACCGATGGCCGTCTTGACCCCCGTTTGTACTGGACACTGGTTACGTTCGAACCGGAATACAATACCTATACAGGCCAGAAAACGGCAGCATATCCTGGCGGAGATCCACGCAGCAATACCATTTATCAGAAAGACATAACTGCTTCTCCTCTGTCGAATAATGCTCAGGGTGGAATATCAATAGCTAAGTTCACAAATGCCAGAAACAATATCTACAGTTCCATCAACAACGGATTGCACTGTGGCATCAACCTGCGACTGATGCGTTACAGCGATGTGTTGCTGCGTGCAGCAGAGTGCGAAAATGAAATCAGTGGCCCAACCCAGACTGCTATCGATTATATCAACACCGTACGCAGGCGTGTAGCTCTTAAGGATCTTAAACTGTCCGACTTCCCGACAGCTGATGCTCTTTTTGAACAAATAGCCAACGTTGAACGTCCGAAAGAATTCGGTTGTGAAAACGGCCGTGGAATTGACCTGCTCCGTTGGGGATTTTTCTACGATTCAGATCGTTTGAATCAGCTGGTTGAACATGGCTATTACAAGCGCGATGGAAAAGCTTCCACCGAGCTACTTACTGCCGAAACTGCCGACGATTCATCGTTCAAATACTATTACAAAGGACATGAATATCTCCCGATATTTCAATCTACACTGAATGCTAACCCCAATCTGGTGGGCAATTCGGCAAACAATAATGAAGATAACGGGCCTGCTTTCAAAGCTAAATGGACGGTACGTCCTGTGGTAAAATAAAACACTTTCTCATGGTGTGGAGACTTCCTTATCGGCATATTTTTTGTACTTCTCGATAAGGAAGTTTTCTTAAAACAAAAGTCATTTAATATGAAACTGAAGTATTTTCTAATATTATTTATTACCTTAGTTACGTTATCATTTGCAGGCTGTAAAGAAGATGAACCCAAACCTGACGGTGAAAAACCTAATCCAGTTCCTTCTTTCACCATTCCGACATACGCAGACGATTATTCTTCCATATCATCTTGGGTAAACCGGAACAAGTGGAACCTGGCCAACGTACACGACCCCTCTGTGGCTTATTACAAGGGTTATTACTACATGTATGGCACCGATGCCTCGTATGGTAATGCACACGA
>ERZ1645187.2086-NODE-2086-length-17912-cov-207.436075_pt1 | contig 17912 bp, 13 predicted proteins | sample MGYA00575352_ERZ1645187 | MGnify/ENA primary metagenome ERZ1645187 (study PRJEB40837, sample SAMN11349314) | freshwater sediment metagenome | isolation source: river sediment | host: Sediment | place: India: Wazaribad , New Delhi | collected 2017-02-21 ... | reverse complement strand
AGGTCGAGATGCTGTTCGCCCACCTGAAGCGCATCCTGCGGCTCGACCGCCTGCGTCTGCGTGGACCGAACGGGGCGAAGGACGAGTTCCTGCTCGCCGCCACCGCCCAGAACCTACGGAAGTTGGCCAAGCTGATCCCGATGAACGAGCCGGTCGAGGCGACCTGAGGAGGAAGGCTCCTCCGATCCCTGCCCAATCGCTACCGCCGTCGAATGGTTGCCGGGTCGAGGGCGAGTTTTTCAACGGAATCCGCCGAAAACGGACACTCAGGTCAATGACGGCCTCACGCCGATTGTAGAAACCCGATGCGCTCCAAAAATACGACATTGGCCCGACGGGCCGGACGTGTTTGACCGAGTCAAGCCGGACGCTCTAAGCGGCTCCGGTTGGGCATGTCACGTCATCACGTCGGGCGGCGCGTCATTCGGCACCACACGGATGACGGGCACCACAAACGCAGCTAATCTCAAGCCGGGTTGGCAGGGGCAGCACTCGGGGCGGTTTATGGCGGATCTCAGTCTCCTTGAATGGGCGGTCCAGCAGCCGGATTGGGTTCGTGACACGCTGCGTCGCATAGCTACTACCGCCGGCCTTACTCTCGGCGACGACGACCGAAAGGCGGTCTTGGAGAGGATCAAGCATGCCGCCGAGGGGCAGGGCAACGCCCATGCCTGTGAAGCGCTCACTGCCGAACACCTTTCGAAATGCGCGGAGGTCGGACCTCGAGCAGTGCTCGCTTCGATCGGACCCGTCCAGAACGTCGACCGGCTCGCGAAAAACCAGCAACTCCGCTTCGCTCCCGCTGGCGTGACGCTGATTTTCGGGGAGAACGGCAGCGGCAAGAGCGGCTATTCGCGGATCGCTAAGCGTCTCTGCCGGAGCCTCTCAGTCGATGAACTGAAAGGGGACGTGTTTAAGGCCAAGCCGGACGGCCCAACCGCGATTAAGCTGCGGTATCAACTCGGATCCGCCCCCATCACAGAGATGAATTGGTCTCCTAACGCCAAGTCACCTGCGGAGTTGAAGCAAATCTCTGTGTTCGACAGCAAGAATGCGCGCCTATACGTCGACCAACAGAACCGTATAGCCTACTTGCCCGCCGAGATCGCTGTCCTTGAGCATCACGGACAGCTATGCGGCGCTTTTGCCGCAGAGTTCAAACTCCAACAGGACGCTATCGAAAAGCGCCTAAGGACGCCCCTGCCGGCGGGATACACCCCTAGCGGCGCGATGGCGAAGTTTCTCGCCAACCTAGAGGCAAAATCGCAATTCGTGCCGTCGAATGCGGAAATCGAAGAGCTTGCTGGGCTGAGCGAAGCTGAAATCGAAGAGCTCAAAAGCCTGGAGCGGAAACTGCTCCAGGATCCGGTCGCTCTGGCGGCGACGCGGCGGCGAGCGTCCCAGGTTCTGACCCGCCTGGTGGAGGTACTGAAGAATATCGAGGACGGCCTCTCAGATGAGGTGGCTAACCGCCTCAATGACTCGGCAAAAGAGGCCCGAACGACCGCCCAGGCGGCGGAACTCGCAGCGGCATCGCAATTCGTCGACGAGCCATTGACGGGGGTTGGAGGAGAGGCTTGGCGGCTCCTCTACTTGGTGGCCCGCGACTTCGCCGCTCTTTCCGGCGGCTCTCCGGAGAGAATCGCAGATCAAGTCGGCGATCCCTGCCCGCTTTGTCAGTCGCCGCTGGGGGCCGAGGCTGCGGCGCGTATGGGCCGGTTCAATGCGTTTGTCCACAGCGAAGCGTCGCGGCGTGCAGACGCGGCGCGCGAAGCCCTGGCCAAGGCTGTGGCAGAACTGGAAGGTGTTACCGTTCCCCCGGCTGATGTTGTGTCGAGCAGCTTGACCGGATATGCGGGCCTAGACACCACTCGAGCCGAAACCGTTTCTCAGGTCGAGGCATTGCTGCAGTCGTATGCAGCCCGCCGAAAGTCTCTCATTGACCGGGTGTCAGATGCCGCGCACCAACCGCCGCCGCTACCGGCCTCACTGCGTGCGGCCTTGTCCGACGAGATCGAAAAGCTGAACGCCGAGGTGACACAGCTGGAATCCAGCGCCACGCATGCGGCTGCTTTGGACGCCGATCGCGCCCGCATCGCTGAACTGAAAGACCGGAGCAAGCTGCGCGACGACCTCGCCACGGTGCTCCAGCGCGCCAATGAGCTTCGAGAGCTGGCAGCGCTCAAGGCGTGCCAAGCTCAGGTGCAGACCCGCGGCATTTCTCTGCAGATCAACGCATTGCGCCGCAAGCTGGTCACGGAAAACCTGCAGCAGCGGATTCAAGCCGAGATCACATGCCTCGACCTCAACCATATTCCGTTCCGCGTCACCGACTCGAGCGAACAAGGTCAGAGCCGGTTCGCCGTCGGCCTGCAGGGTGTCGATAAGATCCCGAACCAGCAAATTCTCAGCGAGGGCGAGCAACGAGCGCTCGCCCTTGCCTGCTTCCTCGCCGAAATCGGCGACGACGGCGACGCATACGGCCTTGTGGTCGACGATCCAGTCTCATCACTCGACCAGCGACGCATTCGGCTTGTTGCCGAACGGCTGGTCCAAGAGGCGGCGAAGGGCCGCCAAGTCATCATCTTCACCCACAACCTCGTATTCTTCAACGAGGTCGCCGCGGAGGCAGCCCGTATGGGCAATGCTACGCCCCTGATCAAGATTGTCGTGCGTAAGACCGAGGCTGACGGCTTCGGTGTGGTCGAAGAGGACACGGAGCCCTGGCTCGCCCGAAGCGTCGGCATGCGGCTTACCGATCTTCGTACACGCGCCCAGGCTTTGGCCAAGGAGACAGACCAAACCGGAGATCATTACCGTCGCCAAGCTAAGGATTTTTATTCGGATCTGCGTGAAACGTGGGAGCGGTGCGTTGAGGAGATCGTCCTCAACAAAACGGTGCAACGGCTCGTGCCCGATGTTATGACCAAGCGCCTCGGCGGCGTTGTCGTGAGCGACGAAGACTATAAGTCGATCTACTTCGCCATGCAGCATGTCTCCGAGCGGTCTGGCCACGATATGCCGGTGGGGCGCGATATCCCCGTGCCGACGCCGGCTGAGATGCTGGGTGACGTCCAGACGCTTGACAACTTCCAGGCCGACTACAAGAAGCGCCGAAAGGCGGCGGAAACTGCACGCGAGGCGCTGCATGGTCCCGTGAAGGCGGCGCTCGTTTGACAGTCTGCCGCATCTTCTCTCCTGTTCGCCAAGCCATCTTGGCTGCTCACAGGTAGAAAGACCACTCAACGGACCTGTTCAGTTTCCCGAAGCCACCTCTGACAGCTACCTCGGCTTCGTCCTCATCGCTGCCGTCCGTCTATGGATGCGCGCATTCGTCAACAGGACCTAAGCCACAACTCATTGGTTGCCTTTTCGACGGCCTTTTTAAGGGTAGTCCTGTCCTGCTGCGGAAACATGGTCTCTGCTAGTGCCAAGCGCTTCGCGGCGCTGATCTTCGCCGCATTGAACCGAGGATCGGAAACAAGCTTCTTGATGATCGGAGCTAATTGCTTCTTTTCTTCCGCCTCTCGACGTTCGCGCTCTTCAGTTTGCTGTCGAGCAAACATCTCGTTGATAGCCTCGTGACGAGCGGCCTTGAAAATTCCAATCTCTTCCTCGAATTCTTCCATCCATTCCGGACGATCGATGACTGCGTGTAATATTCCGTCATGGATCACGCCGAGCATAAGACAGGAGGTTTGATCGTTATGCTTGGCCCATTTGTCAACAGCCTTCTTTTGATCGCGGTCTAAGTCCTCTTCGTCCGCTTCAAGCTCTGATACGAAATCCTCTAGAGCGTCGAATTTATTCACTACCATGTAGACCAGCCGGGGCTTCAGGTGCTCGATCAGCGCTGGAAACTTGTCCGTGTCCAGAACCGCAGCGGGGACGTTCCCCTCAGCGACCATTGTGTCGAGGATCATTGCGCCGCAGGCCTCGGCCGCAGCGCGAACCTCTTTGGCGATCCGATCCAGTTCGGCACTTTCGGACATCGGCACAGCTCCAAATCACTACCATATGGCGACCGGCATTCTGCCTATACGACTATTGGCGTCAACTCTGACCTGCACACGCCAGAGGTGGCCCCGTTCGATTGGACAGTCCCCCGCGGAATCTGAGTGGATCTCACGCCGGGGTGTCGACGCGGGGACGGGTGGATGTGGTGGACGGTGCGGAGATGGACGTTGGGACTCCCGAAGGGATCGTTCCCTGGAGCCCATGCCCTACATTGCCTCTCGACGCCCAGAGGCGGGGACGCACAGTTCCACTCATCGAACAATCGAGCCGGCGTGCGTCCGCTTCGGGTCGAAGGGCGTCGGTCTTGAGGCGCTTACAACGCCAGCATGGGGGCAGCCTGCTGCACGACGGGTGCGGCAGGCCTCTTTCTTCAGATAGTCACTGGCGCGGGCTTCGAACGCTCGGCGGCAGCGATGCGCAGGGTCGCGAGCTCCGAGACCAGGAAGGCGATCACGGCGAGACCCGCACCGACGAACCCGAGATGGTGAGCGCCGACGGCCTGGAGACCGGCGGCACCGATGACGCCGGCGGCGGAGATGCCGAAGAACGAGCCGGCGGTGTTCAGGCCGAGCAGAACGGGAGCGATCGCCGGAGCGAGAGCGACCAGACGATACTGCTGCGGAACCAGCAACCCCCATCCGGATGCCCCCCAGATCACGATCGCCGGCACAGCCGTCCAGAGGCTGGCGCTGGTCCACGGCATCAGTGCGCTGTCGATGGCCAGAACCGTCAGCATCACGAGGATCACCCTGCGCGAACCGATGCGGTCGATCAGACGTCCCGAGGCGAGGTTGGCGAACGTACCCGCCGCACCCCAGAGGACGAGCAGCACACCGAGCACGAAGGAGTTCCCGCCGATCGCGCGGTCGAACGCCACCGCGAAGTAGGTGTAGACCGTGAAGATGCCGGTCAGGCCAAGGAAGGTCGTGGCCAGTGTCAACCCGACGCGCGCGTCGGCGAGCGGCGCTAGGCGCTTCGACAGCGAGACCGCCAGTGGCAACGGCACTTCGGTCAACGCGATCCAGATTCCGACCAATGCGACCGCGCCCAGAGACGCGACGAACGCCATCGTATAGCGCCAGTCGCCGAGGCCGCCGATGACGGCCCCGACCGGCGATCCGAGCGCCGTCGACAACGTGAGCCCGGCGACCACGATCGACAGCGCATGCCCACGCTTTTCGGCCGGCACCAGCATGGCGGCGGATCCCGTCGCCGTCGGCGAGAACATCGCCGCTCCGAACCCCGCGACGGCGCGGGTCGCGAGGGCGATGCCGAAGGTCGGCGCGAGGGCGGTCGCGACGTTCGCGATCACGAAGACCGCCGTGCCGACGAGCAGCATGGTCTTGCGCGGCACGGCGGCCGCGACCGCGGCGATGACCGGCGAGCAGCGCGAATGTCACCGAATAGACGGTGGTCATCTGACCCGCCGCTCCGACGCCGACGTCGAACGCGCGGGAGATTTCCGGCAATACGCCGGCGACGACATAACTGTCGGTGCCGAGCGCGAACATTCCGATGGCCAAGACGAGCAGACGGCGGTCCATGGCGGTTCTCCTTCGGGGCCGAACAGGTTCAGGACCGTGACGCGAGCGACCGGGCGACGGCGAGGGCGGCGTCGAAGCTGCCTTCGGGGTCGGCAGTCAGAAGCGACGGCTGGAAGCGGATCTCGTCGATGTCTGTAACGCCTGCCTGCCCGAGCCAGGAGCGCAGGTAGGTGGAGTGATGATCGACGCCGAAGGCCGGCGACGGCATCGAAGGACCGTAGGCCCCGCTGGTCAGCGCCAGCACCGCCTTCTTGTTCTCGAGCAGACCGAAATACCCCGTCTTCGGATCGAGCCCCCAGAGGTGACCGGGCTGATGGATCACGTCGATGTAGTGCTTGAGGCGGTACGGGATGCCGCCGTTCCACATCGGAACCGCGATCAGATAGCGATCCGCGGCGACGAAGCGGGCGGCGACCGCGACGATCTCATCCCACGCGGTCTTGTGCGCGCCGCCGTCCGCCTGTCCGGACATGACGGCCATCTTGGCCGCGGCCTTGTCGCCGTCGAATTCGGGAAGATGCTCGCCCGCGAGGTCGAGCGTGTCGACTTCGAGGTCGGGATGACGGCCAGCGAGCACCTCGAGGTAGGCGTCGGCGAGAGCCGAGCTTCTGGAGTTCGCACCGCGGGGCGAGGCCTTGATGTTGAGCAGCTTGGTCATTGTCTTCGTCCTTGTCCTCGCGCGCGTCCGCTCGTCGCGTGAACCGCCGGTTCGGATCGCGCCAGGGTCTACAGGGTGGTTTTGGGAAGGTGCGGGATCGGTCGGTCGGGCCGATCCCGTGGGATGGCTTAGGCCGCGCTTTCGACCGATCCCACGGCGGAGCCGAAGAACGCGTTGATCTCGGCGGCGACCTGCGGCGCGTTCTCGTCGAGCACGAAGTGGCCGGCATCGAGCCACACGAGCCTGGCGTCGGGCAGATCGTTCAGATAGGCGCGGGCACCGGGCGGGATGAAGAAAGGATCGTGCTTGCCCCAGACGATCAGCGTCTTCGGCTGATGTGCGCGGAAGGCGGCCTGCCACTCGCCATAGAGAGCGATGTTGGTCTTGTAGTTTTCCAAGAGGTCGATCTGGTAGTCCTGCGTGCCGGGGCGGTCGAGCAGCGCCTGATCCAGAACCCAGTTGTCGGGATTGACGGCGTCGGGATCCTTCGCGCCGACCAGCCAGTGGAACTTGGTGCCTTCCAGGCCGACGAACTCCCGCGCGGGCTTTTCGGTTTCCGGCGTGCGCTGCTCCCACAGCGGCAGCAGCACCTTCTTCGGCGCCTCGCCGACCCCCTCCATGTAGGCGTTGGCGTTCTGGACGATGAAGCCGTTCACCCGGTCGGGGCGCTGCGTGAACAGCCGGAAGCCGACGGGACCACCATAGTCCTGCATGTAGAGGACGTAGGACTTCAGACCCAGCACGTCGACGAGGCCCGCGACGTGGGTGGCCAAATTGTCGAACGTGTAGTCGAACTCGTCTCGCGACGGCGCATCCGAGTGGCCGAAGCCGATGTAGTCGGGGGCGATCAGGTGAAAGCGGTCGGCGAGCCGCGGCATCAGGTCCCGAAACATCTGGCTGGACGTCGGCAGCCCATGCAGCAACAGGATGGTCGGGGCGGCGGGATCGCCGGCTTCGCGGTAGAAGACCTTGTGGCCGTCGACCATGGCGGTCCGGTGACGGATCGAATGGGTGTTCATGAGAATCTCCTCGTTCGCGGCGTCCAGCGCTGATCGCGCTCCGCATGCCGCTTACTTTGGGCTTCTCAAAAACATGAGGTACCCGCTAATATCAGGAGGAGCCCTCTCGGTGAGTGGAAGCCCATGGATCGCCTGGAAGCCATGTCGATACTGCTCGCGGCCGTGGAGAGCGGCAGCCTCTCGCAGGCCAGCCGGGATCTGCGGCTTCCGCTGGCGACCGTCAGCCGCAAGGTCGCAGAGCTCGAGGCGCATCTGAACACGACTTTGTTGATCCGGTCGCCGAAGGGACTGGACCTGACCCCGGCGGGCCGGTCCTACGTCACGGCTGCGAAGTCGATCATAGAGCAGTTGACGGAGATCGAGCGTGCCGCCTCCGGCGAATACACCGAGCCGAAGGGAGACCTCGTCGTCACGGCACCGATCATGTTCGGACGGCTGCACGTACTGCCGACGGTGACGCGCTTCCTCGACGCCTACCCCGAGGTGTCCGTCGCCCTGATGATGACCGATCGCGTCACGCAATTCCTCGAGGATCAGGTCGACGTCGCGTTGCGCATCGGCCCGCTGCCCGACAGCAGCCTGGTCGCCACGCGATTGGGAACCGTGCGCCACGTGGTCTGTGCAAGCCCGGAGTATCTGGCCGCCCATGGTGTTCCATCGACGCCGGACGATCTCGCGCGACACCGCGTGATCTCTTTCCAGAGCGTGTCCGTGTTGAGTTCGTGGGCGTTCGAAAGGGATGGCGCGGAAATCGCGGTCTCGTTCAGCTCGCGTCTCAGCGTGAACACCATCGACGCGGCGCTCGACGCGGCCCTCTCGGGAGCCGGTCTCGTCCGTGCGGTCTCCTATCAAATCGCCGATCATGTTCGCGCGGGCCGATTGGCGATCGTGCTCGGCGATTTCGAACAACGGCCGCGTCCGGTCCATCTCGTCTACGACCGACGGAATCGGCTCCCGCTGAAGCTGCGAGCGTTCGTCGATTTCGTGGTGCCACGCCTACGCCAGCAACTCGTTGAAGCAGCCTATTGATACCGTCGAACTCGATCAGCGTGGCGGCCGATTGTGGAGGCCCCTACATCCTGCGTGAGATCCCGATCGTCGCTGATCGCCTCGGCATCCGTGCAGAAGATTGGCAAGGCCCGTCTCGTCAGCCTATAGTGCCGACGGGCAGTACGCGCTGCCCCGGGGTGTGGAAACCCTGAACAAGACGGCTGGCGCCGGCCGCTATGGCGCCGAGATCCTCTGACCGAAAGGCCGGGGGCCTGTGACGTATGTCCAGGTGCCTCGGTGCTAAAGGTCTCAGGAGTCGGCTTGTTCGACTTTCCACCCCCCGGCTAGGGATCAGGGATCGTGTTGGCGGGGGCGCACCGCGAACCAACTTCGAGCCCCGACACGATGCAGAGATTCGGGAACCTGCCGACGGCGAGCGCTGATGTGGGTTGGCGGGAGCGGATCGAGCGGTTGGCAGCGGACGAACTCGAACGGGTCACGTGCGATGCTCTCGACGAGAGTCGTCGTCGAACCGCCGACGATCAGGCCGTCTACGAAGCGTGGTGTCGTGCCGAGCGTGTCCTTTCGGAGGCTGAGACAAAAGCACGGGATCTGCGAGAGGAGCATCTGCGGCGCCAAGCGGCCGCGACGATTGCGCAGGAACAGCTTGCGTTCCTGATCGATCGGCTCGGCTTCATTCCCGATCACACGGGTGGCTTGATGCACCCGAAGAAGAGGGTTTCGAACGGGCGATCGCACGGCGGTCGTCGCCGAGCCGCCGCACGGTCTAGAGCCATCTGAAGAACCAGCTCGACCGATCCGTGTCGCGGGTCTCACGAGGTCCATTCGGGCGCAGATCGATCGCAGGGCTCGTTAGCCACTTCCGCGGCCAATGCGTCGAGCGCGAGGACGAGAAGATGCGAGGTCCGAGGATATCGCCCCCGCGTCGTGGCTTCGACGGCGGAAATCTCGTCGGCGATCCAATCGGCGAGGCTCCCTCGCGGAAAGGCGTCGGCCGTTCTCGTCGTCCGACGGCCGCTCATGCGGCCGCCTCCCGGCGTTCCGTCGTCCGGCGATGTCCGACGAGGGCGAGACGGCGTCGCGTCGTAGCCGATCGGAGGCACTCTTCGAAGAGTTCGATCTCGGTACGACAACGCGCCCTCGCCTCTTCGGTCGAGCGCAACAACCGCCGGGTGGCGGCGAGGGCGGCCGCGGGCTTGCGTGCCAGTCGGCTCGCACGCTCGCGCGCGGTCGCCAGCAACTCGCCTCTCGCGACATGCTCGCCGACGAGACCGATCGACATGGCCTCGGCGGCGTCGATCTCCCCTCCCCCGCAGAAGAGATCGAAGGCACGGAGATAGCCGAACCTCCTCACCGCCAGCAGCGTCGAGGCGGCCTCCGGCACGAGCCCGAGTTCCACGAACGGCGCCGAGAACCGCGCCGCATCGGTCGCCAGAACCGCATCGAAATGAAGCAGCATCGTCATTCCCAGACCGGTGCAGGGACCGTCGACCGCGGCGATCATGATCTTGTCGCATCCGATCAGCGCTTCGAAGAAGCGTGTGACCGTCGCCGAAAGTCCGGCCAGATCGTCGATCGAAGCGAGCTCCGCCGGATCGGCTCCGGACGAGAAGACGTCGGCGGCGCTGCGGACGACGAGAACGCGGAGCGCCTCGTCGCCATTGGCGCGTTCGAGCCGATCGGCCAGACAATCGAGATCGTCGATCGCCAGTACCCCGGTCGCCGGCAGGATGATTTCGGCGATCGTGGTGCTCGGGCGAGCGAAGGACATGTTCGTCATCATGGGTCTCCAGCCTATCCGTTCCATGCCCGCTCAGACGGCCAGGGCCTGCGGCGTCGCCTCGCCGAGCCGGCCCCAGAGTTCCAAGACGGGTGCGTGAGCCCCACGGAACGCGCGGATGGCGTCGATGGTGCGCTGGCCGAAGGAGACCTGGGTCGCGACGATCTGCTGGTTGCCGATCTTTCGCTGGAAGCCGAGCGGGCGGGCGAGAAACTGGAGCTGCATGGCGCGCAGGACCCACATCGGCTCGAACTCGATGATGACGTTGTCGATGCCGGAACTCATGCCCCACTCGACGAAACCGGCGATCAGTTCGGAGCCGGCCGTCGACACGCCGCGCCGCCCGTCACGATGTTCGGGCGCGACGCAGTATCGGGTGAGTTCCCAGATGCGATCGGAGCACGGCGGCGTGCCCTCGCAGAGCTCGGGAAAGACCGACGAGAGCAGGTTGGGACGTGTCGTCGGCAGCATCCGCTGATAGCCGACGACGGCACCGTCGCGGACGCAGAAGTGATGGACGGCATGTTCGTCGTCGAACTGGTCGAACTCGCGGCCGTCGGCGCGACGCAGGTCCTCCCATCCCATTTCCTCGACGAATACCTGGTGGCGCAACCGCGACGACTGTTCGAAGAGGTGGGGGAACTCGGCCTGATCGGCTCCGGAAACTGCGATGATCATGATGACCTCCTGTGTCGAGAGGCCGGGACCATCGTTCAAAGCAGCGAGGTCGCCAATTGCGGGATCCGGGTATTGATTTCGTCAGCGGACGATGCCGGCGCGGATCGCTTCGGCGACGGCGTGAGCACGATTGGCGGCGCCGAGCTTGCGTTTCGCGTTGGCGAGATGGCGCGCCGCGGTGTGCTCGGAGATCGCCATGATCATGGAAATCTCCCAGTCGGTCTTGCCGATGGCGGCCCAGCGGATGGCTTCGGTTTCGCGAGGAGAAAGGCAGGTCGGAACCGGCGACGTCGGCCGGCTCAGGCGAAACGCCCGGCCGATGGCATAGATGGACACGAGCGCGAGCATGCTGCGATCGTCCGGGGAGAGTTCGATGTGATGGCCGCCGAAGGAGACCGAGGCGATCTTTCCTTCGAGGGTGACGAGCGGCACGGCCATTCCGCCCGCGAGCCCGAATTCTCGGGCCTCTCCGTTCATCGTCGCCGCTTCTCGCCGAAGCGTCGGCGCGATCGGTGCTTCGTCCCACATGAACGGATTGCGGTCCGTGCGGATTCTCTCGATGACGGGGTCGATGTGGACATAGTCGCGTTGGAGGTAGCGGTCGATCCAACCGTCGGGCCACCCATCGAGCAGGATGTGGCGTTGTTGGTCGGAGGGCGGCGTGCCGGATCCCGGCATCGTGCCGGCGATCACGCCGGTGAGGCCGAAGCGGCCGCTCAATCCGAGCAAGCGACGGCAGACCTCATCCGCTGTCGGGGCGTCGTCGAGGGACGCGATGAACGCCAGGGTCTCGTCAAAATCGGCCACGCGACGGGTCTTCCGGTTCTGATCGGTGCCGACCGATCGTGACGATCGAGGCTTCGGCACGAACGGTGGTGCGTCGCGGTCGTGCCCGAGGGGAGCCGGCGGCGACCCTCGGACCGGCTACGACCTCGAGCCGAACCGCAAACTCGATTCGCTAGGCTCAACCTACGGCGGCAGGATGGCGGCCTCCCAGAAATGGAGGCTTCATGAGGATCGTCGGAATCGACGCAGCGTCATCCGGTGTGAAATCGGTTCTCGGCCACGACGGTGCGCATCTCCGGTCGCCTGAACCAGAACGCCCGACCACAGCGGATCGGTGGCTGCGCGAGAACGAAGACGATCTGCTCGTCGCCGCGCAGCCGCATGACCTCATCGGGATTGATGAGATTGCGCCGTTGGACGGAGACGTTGGCCGAGCTCGTGGCGCCTCGTGCATTCGCACCGACCGTGCGCGACGTCGCCTCGACGGTCATCGTGCCGCAGCGGTCCGAGACGTATTTCGCGGTCTCGTTGGAGTTGATCGCCGAGAACGAAATCCACGACGCCGAGTCCATCCAGGCGACGCGGCCGTCCTCGGTCCAGATCGCGTCCATCTGCCCGAGCGACTGGTAGATCATGACGAGGGTCGCCCGGTATTTGCGACCGGCGTCGCGCACGAGCGTCAGCACCTGCATGTTCTGCAGGCGGGCGGCCTCGTCGACGAGGAACAGAACGCGCTTCGAGAGCGGCACCGCCGCTTCGTCGCCGCCGGCGAGACGCACGCTGTCGTGATGGTGCACGCTGTTGAGCAGGGCGCCGAGCACGACGCGGCCGAGGCCGGGATGCTCCTGCACGGTGGCGAGCGGCAGGTTGATGAAGACGTCGACGTGTTTCGTCGCGAGATCGGTGGTCTTCCAGCCGGTCGCGGTGCTCACCATGTCGGCGAAGCGCGGGAAGGCGAGCCAGTTCGTCATGTCGCCGGCGTTGGAGTAGATGCCGGAGAATGTGGCGCCGTGCATGCCGCGGAACGGTCCGAGCTGGCGATGCACGTAGCTGTCGACCGCCCACTCCTTCAGGATCGCCTCCAGCGTCGTCGTCTGGAAGTGATCGTGGCTCTCCGACATCAGGATACGCAGGCGCCGAAGGGTGCGGTCGGTTTCCGCTTTCGACAGGGTCAGATGGGCGAGGAGACCGCGGATCAGCGCTTCGGCCATCTGGGCGAAGAACGGATCGCGGCTTTCGGTCTTCGAGCCGGCGAACCAACTCGCGACCGTCGCAATATCCTCTTCGGCGGTCTTGGTGCCGGTGCCGATCCAGTCGAGCAGATCGACCGACCCGGCCGGATCGTTCGGATCGATCGTGAAGATGTGGCGCGGCTCGTCGCCCAAGGTGGCCCGCGCGTCGCGCACCATGGGCAGAACCTCGATCGACGGATCGAACACGACGGCGTTGCCCGGCCAACGCAGCAACGTCGGAACGACATTGGCCGTGGTCTTGCCACCGCCCGATCCGGAGATCACCAGGCCATGGCCGCTGCCGATGCCGCGTTCGAGGTCGAAGGCGAGGAGCGGTGCCGCCCCTCCCCGTCCCCAGGTGTCGGGGCGGCGAGGATCGAAGCTCATCGAGAGATCGGGTTCGAGATCGACCCGAAAGCGCTCCCCGACGACGATCGATCCGGTCGCCGGCAGTGCGGCCGCGGACTGTTCCATCGTCGCCCAACGCGCATCGCCGTAGACCGAGGAGGCGGCGCGATGCCGTTCGACCGGATCGTGCGTCCGTCCCGCCGATCCGGCGGCCACTCGGACGAGGAGAGCCCAGCCGATCAGCCAGAGCATGCAGCCGGCGACGATCGCGCGATCGGTGATCGGGAGATCGAAACCGGGGACGGCGTAGAGCCTCACGATCGTCGGACCGTAAGCCCACAGGGCGAGTGAGACGATCGCGACTGCCGAAGCGGTCCCGGTGAAGGCGGCGATGCGCGGCACGCGGATGCCGATCGTCGTGACGAAGAACCAGAGAGACAGGAACGCCGCGACGCCGAGCCGCGTGCTGCGATCCAAGAGGGCTGCGAGCCGAGGATCGCCGTCACGAAATGCATCTGCGGCCCAAGGGCCGAGCGTCACCAGAACCGCGACGACGAGGAAGGCGACGGCGACGCGCCAGATCGCGGCGACGAGCTCGTCGATCTCAGGCATCGACCGATGCCACGGTGTCGGTCATCTCGTCGCCGGCCATCGCCCCGCCGGCGACGAAGGTCGCGAAGAGTGGACGATCGGCATCGCGGACGAGGAAGCCGGGCAGTTCACGCCGCAACCAGGTCGAGACGAGTTTGACGGTCTCGTCGTCGGCCCGGTTCTCGAGGCGATGCAGGACGAAGGCACCGAGCAGCACCTTGCGCCGCGTGTCCTCGGTGCGGGACTGCTTGGACAGTCGCGCCTTGAGCGTCGCCTTCTTGGCTTCGAGTTCGGCCAGTCGCTGCTCGATGCTCTTGCGCGCCATTGGGTCTTTCCTTTCCGGTCGAATATGCCGAGGCAGAGCCTCGGTGCCATGGACACGGTTCATCCGTGGAAATGGCATATGGAAAGAAGAACAGTATTGCAATCGAGACAGTCGTACGGAAACCTATGCAAGGGAGACACACCGTTACGACCGAACGAAGTGAGGAAGGACACAAGGGCGCACTTACGTGTTGCTGGCAACACGGATCGCGGATAGCTCTATTCTGGAAGTGGAGACTGTCCTTGGCGATTTTTCACGCCTCGATGAAGCCGATCTCTCGGGGCTCCGGGCGGAGCGCCGTGGCCGCCGCCGCCTATCGTGCGGCGACGCGCCTCGTCAACGAGCGGGACGGTGTCGTTCACGACTACACGGGCAAGCGCGGTGTCTCCCACGCCGAGATCGTGCTGCCGAAGGGAACAGAGGCAGCCTGGGCGCGCGACCGGTCGCTCCTGTGGAACGAGGCCGAACGGAAGGAGACGCGCAGGGATGCGCGGGTCGCCCGTGAGGTGGAGGTCTCGCTTCCCCACGAGCTGTCGGCCGATGCGCGCAAAGAGCTCGCGCAAGAGTTCGCGCAGCACATCGCCGATCGGTATGGCGTCGCCGTCGACGTGGCGATCCATGTCCCCCACGACGAGATGGACGAGCGCAACCACCATGCCCACCTGCTGATGACGACGCGGGTCGTCTCGGCGGAAGGGCTCGGCGAGAAGACCGATCTCGAGCGACAGAACAAATGGCTGCTGTCGCAGGGGCGCGCGACGACGCAGATGCAGGTGAAGGAGCTACGGCAGAGCTGGGAGACCCTGGCGAACGCGAAGCTCGCGGCCGCCGGCCTCGACGTGCGGATCGACCATCGCTCGCACGAAGCCCTGGGGCTCGGGTTGGAGCCGACACGGCACGTCGGTGTCCATGCGACCCAGCTTGCCAGGGCCGGTCGGGAGGTTTCGCGGGCGCGGCTCGACGCGGAGGCGTTTCGGCGCAACGCCGAGCTGATCCGGCGGAAGCCGGACGAGGTTCTGGCGCTTCTCACCAACGAGAAGAGCGTGTTCGATCGGCGCGACGTCGCCCGCGTCCTTCATCGCTACGTCGACGACGTACAGGGGTTCCAGAACGCCTTCGCGGCCGTGATGGCGTCGCCGCTCCTGGTCGAACTGCAGGCCGAGAGAAAGACCGAGGAGGGCAAGATCGAGCCGGCGCGGTATTCGACGCGAGAGATGGTCGATCTCGAAGGGCGGCTCGCCGATGCGGCCGAGCGGCTGTCGGCGGACACGTTGCATCGCGTCGCTGCGCGGCGGGTGACACGGGCGATCGAGCATCAGGACGAGGCGATCCGTAAGGCGGTCGCGTCGGATTGCTCCGGCAAGGTCACGCGCGGCGAGATGACGATCACCGAGCGCGACCGTCGTGTCGCGCGGGCCGGATTGTCGGCCGAGCAACGACAGGCGATCGAGCACGTCACCGGGCCGCAGCGCATCGCGGCGGTCGTCGGGTTTGCCGGTGCCGGCAAGTCGACCATGCTCGCGGCGGCGCGCGAAGCATGGGAGGCGGAAGGCCGCCGTGTCTTCGGTGCGGCGCTCGCCGGCAAGGCCGCCGAGGGGCTCGAGGAATCCGCCGGCATCCGCAGCCGGACGCTGGCATCTTGGGAGCGGCGTTGGGCACAAGAGACCGATCTTCTGGAAAAGGGTGACGTTCTCGTCGTCGACGAGGCCGGAATGATCGGCTCACGTCAGCTCGCCGGCTTCGTCGAAGAGGTCGAACGGCGCGGTGCGAAGCTGGTGCTGGTCGGTGATCACGAGCAGCTTCAGGCGATCGCCGCCGGCGCGCCGTTCCGCGCCATCGCCGAGCAGGTCGGGCACATCGAGCTTCAGGAGATTCGCAGACAGCGGGAAGACTGGCAGAGGGAGGCTTCCGTCGCCTTCGCCACCCATCGCACGGCGGAAGGTCTTCGCGCCTACGCAGAACGGGGTGCGGTGCGGTTCGACGACACGCGCGAGAGCGCCCGGAGCACGCTCGTCGCCGACTATCTCGCCGATCGTGAGGCCGATCCAAACGCGAGCCGTGTGGCGATGGCGCATCGCCGTGTCGACGTCCGAGCGATCAACGACGAGATCCGCGTCGCGCTCCAGGAACGTGGAGACCTCGCCCGCGGGATCGAAGCGGGAGAACGGACCTTCGAGACGAACGATGGTCCCCGTGCCTTCGCGCCGTCCGACCGTGTCGTCTTCCTCGAGAACGACGCCGATCTCGGGGTGAAGAACGGTATGCTCGGCAGCGTCGCCGAGGTCCATCCCGATCGGCTGGTCGTCGCCCTCGACGGTCGCGGGGGCGATACCGTCGTCGTGCCGATCGAGACCTATCGGGCCATCGATCACGGCTACGCCACCACGGTTCACAAGCTGCAAGGGGCGACGGTCGACCGAGCCTTCGTCCTGGCCTCCGATACGATGGACCGGCATCTGACCTATGTGGCGATGACCAGACATCGATCAGACGTGCGGCTCTACGCCGGCGCGGAAGAGTTCGCCGATCGGCGGGCCGGCGTTCTCGTCGCGCACGGGCGCGCACCTTACGAGAACAATCCGGCGAACCGTGACAGCTGGTTCGTGACGCTGGAGAACGCGAGGGGCGAGCGACACACGACTTGGGGCGTCGACCTCGGCCGAGCGATCGAAGCCGCGAAGCCCGACATCGGCGAACGCATTCGGCTCGAACATCTCGGCAAGGCGCCGGTCGCGCTGCCCGATGGGACGACGGCCGAGCGCAACGGCTGGAAGGTTCACCGCGCCGAGGCGCTTCGGCTCGACCGTCTCGTCGATCGCCTGTCGCGCTCCGGCGCCAAGGAGAACACGCTCGACTACGGTCGGGATTTCGCCGACCGACGCGGGATCGCCGCGCGTCTCGGTATCGTCAGCGAGATCGTCGTCTCCAAGGGGGCACCGAAGGCATTGGTCGAAGCAACCTCGGTCGGGGAACTCGTGCCGGCGGCGCCGGCGAAGGAGGCAACCATGGACGACATGTTCGGCAGGTTCGATCGGGGCGAGGTCCCTGTGACCTGGACGGCGGCGATCGATCGTGTGCGAAGCCACGTCGTCCGGGATCTGGTGCTCGCCTATCGCGATCCTCAGGCGCTGCAGGCGAGGATCGACGATCTCGTCGCGCGCCGGCGTTTCGACGACGTTCAGCCGGAACTGGACAGGACTGCGGCGGCGCCGGAGCTCGCCGGCGGGCTGAACGGCGCCACCGGTTGGTTCGGCAAGATCGACGAACCACGAAAGGCCGCACAGCTCGCCGTGTCGCGGCTCGCGAAGATCGGTGCGCTGTTCATCGAGGCGCGCAGCTTCATCGAGAGCGAATACCGCGAGCAGGTCCGAGGCGCCAACGTACGGGGTGCGCGCGCCGTGCCGATGCCGTCTCCGGAGCTTCGGGCGGCACTTACCGAGAAGAAGCCGATCGAGGGCAGGCTCGCCGACGAGATCACGGCGATCCGGGCCTCGGTCGACCGGCGGTTCACGCCGGAAGAACGGCGCGAACTGTGGTCGGGCGACATCGAGAGGATCCGGCACGTGGTGCCGGAAGGCTCAGACCTCGACGCCATCCGCGATCTCGCCGGGCCGATCGAAGTGCAGGGGCGTGAGGTCGAGAGCCGGCACGTGATCGAACGCTTCCTCGAGGAGGAGAAGGCGGAGGAGCCCGGGTTGTCGATGTGAGCGTGGGCGCCGAGGGAGGAAGGCCGCCGTATTCTTGTTCCAGCAGACATCTCTGGTTCGCGCTTTTCGGATAGGTCGGCTCATGGCTGCGCAGAGCACGCGGAGCCGAAAGTCGAGGCCGCCCCGGGGAATGGCCACGTTTTCAGAGACCGCCCTTGAATGTCAGAAAAAGATAGCTTATTTTCTGACACATGAAGACGATCGCCACCTCCGTCC
>ERZ1645187.2085-NODE-2085-length-17919-cov-21.756717_pt1 | contig 17919 bp, 14 predicted proteins | sample MGYA00575352_ERZ1645187 | MGnify/ENA primary metagenome ERZ1645187 (study PRJEB40837, sample SAMN11349314) | freshwater sediment metagenome | isolation source: river sediment | host: Sediment | place: India: Wazaribad , New Delhi | collected 2017-02-21 ... | reverse complement strand
GCCAGTAGCTCAGTTGGATAGAGCAACGGCCTTCTAAGCCGTGGGTCGGGGGTTCAAATCCCTCCTGGCGTGCCAGTCAAAAACAGCCACTTAGCATGATTTGCTGAGTGGCTTTTTTTGTCCTTGTGAAGCTATTGCGCCCCTGTCTTCGAAAAAACCTTATTGAGGGTGTGCCCATGTGGCCCGTTCGGGCCTCGCCTCGATCCTCCCCAACTGCCGCTGCGGAGCCTTTCGTCCGGTGGCCGTGCCGCCTCCTGCTGCCGCTCTTCTCTTTGTCCGCGATCCTGTCTGGTCCGGTTCGCTGCATCGGTCCTGGCCCTGCAGGCGGTCGTTGTCAACGCGGTCCTGGTGATCCACGGCCTTGCCCCTCCGTCCCCATGCGCCCCCGGTCAGTTGGGCAGGTTTTTTTACCAAATCTTTACGGCGTCGTCCGGGCGTGCTAATCTGACCACAACAGTGCTGGTTGGCTCGAATGCCCTGCAGGCCGGGGGCCGGGAGGGAAGACCCATGACCGATGACGCGCCCCGCCATGACACCGCAAGTCAGCCGTCCGCGCCTGCGGACGTCCAGCCGCCACTCGCCGCCATCCTCGACAGTATCCCGGACCTCCTCTTCGCCTGCGACCCGGCCGGCCGGCTCCTGTTCGTCAACCAGGCCGCCGGGCGGGCGTTCGGGCTCCAGCCTGGCGCGGTCCTCGGCCGCGATCTGCACGAGGTCGTGCCTGCCTCCCTCGCCGATCGTCTGGCGACAGCCCGGCACAATGGTGACGGCCGCCGGCCGGACGGGTTCGAGACCTTTCTCGAGCCGCCCGGCCGCTGGCTGCAGGTCCGCTGTTTTCCCGGCCCGGACGGCGGGTTGACCGTCTCCTGCCGGGACATCACCGAGGGGCGGGCGCACGAGGAGGAACTGCGCGCCAGCGAGGCCCGCTACCGGGCCATGGTCGAGGATCAGACCGAGATCCTCTGCCGCCACCGGCCGACCGAAGGCACCTACACCTATGTGAACGAGGTGTTTTGCCGTTTCTTCGGCCGGACCCGGGAGGAACTGCTCGGCCGGCCCTGGCATCCGGAGGCCGTGGCCGAGGACCGGGAGGCGGTCCGGGCCGCGATCGCGCGGATATCTCCCCGGGAACCGGTGGTCACGGTGGAGAACCGGGTGCGGGACGCCGCCGGCCGCATCCGCTGGATCCAGGTGAACAACCGGGGGCTGTTCGACGACCAGGGGCGGCTGGTCGAGATCCAGGCCGTGGGCCGGGACATCACCGAGCGCAAGCAGCTGATCGAGGCCCTGCAGGCCAGTGAAAACCGCTTCCGCCAGCTGTTCGAGCAGCACAGCGCCATCATGTTCCTGATCGACCCGCACAGCAGTCGCATCCTCGACGCGAACCCGGCGGCCGCGCGCTTCTACGGCTATCCCCGGGAAGCCCTGCGGCAGATGGAGCTCGGCCAGATCAACTGCCTGCCGAGGGACCAAATCACCCGGCTGATCAGGCAGGTGGAGCAGCGGCAGGTGGACCACCTGGTCAATCCCCACCGGCTGGCCGACGGCACGGTCCGCACGGTGGAGGTGTTCGCCACTCCGATCTCCCTGCAGGAGCAGACCTTCAACTTCGCCATCATCCATGACATCACCGAGCGGCAGCAGGCCGAGGACGAACTGCGCCGGGCCGAGGCCTATGCGCGCAGCCTGATCGAGGTGAATCTCGACCCGCTGGTGACCATCGGCCCGGACGGCCGGATCAGCGATGTCAACGAGGCCACGGTCCAGGCCACCGGCTGTTCCCGCGACGAGCTGATCGGCACGGATTTCAGCCTCTACTTCACCTCGCCCTACCGGGCCCAGGCCGCCTGCCGGCAGGTGTTCAGCACCGGCGCGGTGCGCGACTTTCCCCTGGAACTGCGCCACCGGGACGGCCGCATTACCCCGGTGCTCTACAACGGGGCGGTGTTCCGCGACGAGACCGGCAAGGTGGCCGGGGTGTTTGCCTCGGCCCGGGACGTCACCCGCCTGAAAGAGGCCGAGGAGGCGCTCAAGGCGGCCAACCGGGAGTTGGAGCACCGGGTCGAGGCGCGCACCCTCGAGCTGCAGGAGACATACCGGAAGTACCTGCACGCGGAGAAACTCAGCGCCATCGGCAAGCTGTCGGCGAGCATCGCCCACGAGTTCAACAACCCGTTGCAGGGCGTGATGACCGTGCTCAAGGGACTGCGCAAGCGGGCCGTGCTCGCCGACGAGGACCGCGCCCTGCTCGAGGCGGCCATCGGCGAAAGCATGCGCATGAAGGACCTGATCCGCAGTCTGCAGGACTTCAACCGGCCCTCCTCGGGCCTGCGCCGGCCCATGGACGTGCAGGCCTCGCTGGAATCGCTGCTCCTGTTTCAGAAGAGCGATCTCAAGGACAAGCGGATCCGGGTGGAGCGCGATTATGCCCCCGGTCTGCCGCCCATCGTCGCGGTTCCCGACCAGATCAAGCAGGTGTTCCTCAACCTGCTCACCAACGCTGCCGACGCCTGCCAGCAGCCGGAGTGCAGGATCACGGTGCAGACCCGCCTGGAGGGGGAACGGGTGGCGGTGGCCATCAGCGACACCGGCATCGGCATCCGGCCGGAGGCCATGGAGGCCATTTTCGAGCCGTTCTACACCACCAAGCCGGCGGTCAAGGGCACCGGCCTGGGCCTGCCGGTGAGCTACGGCATCGTCCGCAACCATGGCGGCGAGATCCGGGTGACGAGCAGACCGGGCGAGGGTTCGACCTTCACCGTGCTCCTGCCCGTGGCCGGCGGCGGGGCGGAGGCCGGCGACCGATGACCGGTGTTCGTCATCGCTTCGGGCCGGGCAGGGGCAACCGGGAAAGCCTGCAGCCGCAGGACGCCTTTTCGGTTCAGGGGAACCGCCGCCATGGACGATGAGCGCGCATCCGGCGCCACCCGGCCCGAGCAGGAGGAGGCGGCCGCCGCTGCCCTGGCATTCGTGCGTGAAGGGGTGCTGGTCTGCGACCGCGGCTGGCGGCTGATCCTTGCCAACGGCGCCGCCGGCCGGCTGCTGGGCGTGCGCCCTGAGGATCTGCCCGGCCGGGACCTGCGCGCGGTGCTGCCCGCAGCCCGGACCGAGCGGGTGGCCGAGGTGCTGCGCCGCGCCGCCGCCGGCGAAGGGGGCGAGGTGGCGATGCGGATGGAGCCGGACGAGCGCTGGCTGCACCTGCGCTGCGAACCGCGCCCCGCGGGCGGGGTGGTCTGCTGCCTGGACGAGGTCAGCGAGCGGAGACGGTGGGCGGCCGAAGAGGCGCAGCTGCGCGAACAGCTCCACCAGGCCCGCCGAATGGCGGCCCTGGGTCGGCTGGCCGGCGGGGTGAGTCACGATTTCAACAACATGCTCAGCGTGATTCTCGCCAACACGGCCATGGCCCTGGACCGGGTGGAGGCCGGCTCGGGCGTGCACAGGCATCTCATGGAAATCCGCGGCGCCGCGGCCCGGTCGGTGGAGATCAACCGGCATCTGCGCGCCTTTGCCCGGGACGAGCCCGCCACCCCGCGGGTGCTCGACGTGAACGAGACCGTCAACGAAACTCTGGGCATGCTGGAAAGCCTGGTCGGCGACGGCGTCACCCTGCACTGGCAGCCGTCCGCCGGGCTGCCGCCGGTGCGGCTGGATCCCACCCACCTGGGCCAGATGCTCATCCTCCTGTGCGCCGATGCCTGCGAGGAGATGAGCGGCGTCGGCTGCCTTACCCTGGCCACGGCCGCCGCCGCGGTCGCCGGGACCGCCGGCCAGGTCAGCCTGACCCTGCGGCACAATGGTCGCGGCGCCGCCGGCGCGGGGACGGCAACCGGCCTGGCCATGGTCGAGGCCATGGTCGGGCGGCTGGACGGCCGGGTCGAGGTCGAGCGCGATCCCGTCCTGGGAACCACCGTGCGCCTGCATCTGCCCGCCCGTCAACCCGGCGAAGGCGACCCCGACCCGGCCGCGGACACGGGTGAGCCGCTCGTGGGCGGCGACGAGACCCTCTTGATCGTCGACGACGAGACCTCGATCCTGAAGATCGCCCAGCGCATGCTCGAAACCCTGGGCTACACGGTGCTGCCCGCGGCCGGTCCGGCCCATGCCCTGCGCCTGGCCCAGCACTACAGCGGCCCGATCCACCTGCTGCTCACCGACGTGATCATGCCCGAGATGGGCGGCCACGACCTGGTGCCCAAAATCCAGGCCCTGCACCCCGGCATCAGGGTGGTGTACATGTCCGGCTACCCGCTCCACCTCATCGCGGGCCTGGTGGTGCTCGACGCCGGCCTGCCCCTGCTCGCCAAACCCTTCTCCTTCCCGGACCTGGCCGGCAAGATCCGCGCGGTGCTCGACGGCGACTGACGCCGTCCGCCGCCGTTTGCCGGCACACCATCAGCCACCCGCCGCATTGAAGCCCGCGGCCGGACGTGGTATCACCAGGGACCAGCGGCCCGCACCGGGCCGGCCGCGCCGTTTTCACGACACCAAGGGAGGACAGACCGGATGGGAACAACGAACAGGACGATCGAGCAGGCGGACAACGACATGCTGGTCCGGGTGGTGATGGACGGGTTCCACCGGATCCTGGTCCACTACGGCGCCTGGATGGCCGAGGTGGCCCACCAGGTCGGGCTCGAGCAGGCCATGGCGGTGGAGGAGGAGGTGTGGACGGCCAGCCTGGGCAACCAGATGGACCGGCTCGGCAAGACGCTGGGCTTTGCGGTGGACAACGGCGTGCCCGGGGCGCTGGCCGCCCTGCCGCGGGAGGCGCTGGTCGATCTGGTCGAAAAATTGAGCATCAACTGGCTGGCCAACGACGGCATCTGGTTCCAGGCGGTGGAGCGCCGGTTTGGCATGGGCGAGGCCAAGCGCTGCAACGACACCTGCTGGACCCGGTTTTCTCCCTTCGAGGCGACCCGCATCAAGCGGCTGCTCGGTCTGCCGGAGCGGGGCGGCATCCCGGCCCTGAAACAGGCGCTGGCCCTTCGCATGTACGCCTTTATCAACGAGCAGTCCATCGAGGAGCAGGGCGACCACTGCATCATCTTCTACATGAACCAGTGCCGGGTGCAGGCGGCCCGCCAGCGCAAGGGGCTGGCCGACTACCCGTGCAAGTCCGCCGGCATGGTCGAGTACCCGACCTTTGCCCGGGCCATCGACCCGCGCATCCGCACCGAATGCGTCGGCTGCCCGCCGGACCCGCACCCGCAGGGGTGGTTCTGCGCCTGGAAGTTCACCCTCGAGGAGAACGGTTGAGGTGGCGGCCGCGAACTCGTCACCCCGGCCCGGGCCGCTCGCCGGGGTGCGTGTGCTCGAACTCGGGCACAACATCATGGGCCCGGCCTGCGGCCTGATCCTCGCCGACCTGGGCGCCGAGGTCTGGAAGGTCGAGCGGCCCGGCCGGGGCGACGACACCCGCCACCTTTCGGGGTTCGGCGCCGGTTTCTTCACCTGCTTCAACCGCAACAAGCGGAGCCTGGCCATCGACCTGAAACACGACCGCGGCCGCGAACTGTTCCTCGACCTGGTGGCGCGGGCGGACGTGGTCATCGAGAACTTCGCCCCGGGCACGGTGGACCGGCTGGGGATCGGCTGGGAGCAGTGCCGGGCGCGCAACCCGCGCATCGTCTTCTGCGCCCTCAAGGGGTTCATGCCCGGGCCGTATGCGCACCGCCAGGCCCTGGACGAGGTGGTGCAGATGCTCGGCGGCCTGGCCTGGATGACCGGGCCGAGCGGCCGGCCGCTGCGCGCCGGGGCCTCGGTCACCGACATCCTCAGCGGCAGCCTGGCCGCGGTCGGCATCCTCGCCGCCCTGCGCGAGCGCGAGCACTCGGGCGTGGGCCAGCTGGTCCAGGCCTCGCTGTTCGAGTCGGTGGCCCTGCTCATGGGCCAGCACATGGCCGGAGCGGCCCTCGGCGGCGAACCGACCCGGCCCATGCCGGAGCGGGCCCGCACCTGGGCGGTGTACGAACTGTTCACCACCGTGGACAACCGCCAGGTGTTCATCGGCCTCACCTCGGACCGTCACTGGCAGCGGTTCTGCCAGACCTTCGGCTTTGCCGACTGGGCGGACGACCCGCAGCTGGCCACCAACCGGGGCCGGCTCGAGGCGGCCAGGCTGCTGCCGGAGCTGCGCGCCCGCCTGGGGCGACTGGACGCCGCCGCCCTGGTCGGGCTGGCCGAGCGGGCGGCCATCCCCTTTGCCCCGGTCAACCGGCCCGAGGATCTGTGGGAGGATCCGCACCTCGCGGCCTCGGGCGGCCTGGTCGACACGGCCACGCCCGCGGGCGATCGGGTGCGGTTGCCGGGGCTGCCGCTGCGGCTCGGCGGTCGCAGTTTTCCGCTGCGGCTGCAGCCGCCGGCGGTGGGCGAGGGCACGGCCGAACTGCTCCGTTCGGCCGGGATGACGGACGAGGCAATAGAGGGGCTGGCCGCGGCCGGGATCGTCAGCCTGCATCCCGGCCGGCCGGTGGAGGAGGGGCGGGACTAGGCGGGTGTGCCGGGGCGGGCGAGCAGTTGTGCCAGCGGGGTACAGGGCAGGCCGAAGGCCTCGGCCACGCCGGGCCAGGTGATCACCCCGTCGGCGATGTTCACCCCCGCGCCGAGCCCCGGGTCCTCGGCGGCGGCCCGGCGCCAGCCCCTGTCGGCCAGGGTGCGGACGTAGGGCAGGGTGGCGTTGGTCAGGGCCCGGGTCGAGGTCAGGGGCACGGCGCCGGGCATGTTGCCGACGCAGTAGTGGAGGATACCGTCGACCTCGTACACCGGCTGGTCGTGGGTGGTGGGGCGGGAAGTCTCGAAACAGCCGCCCTGGTCGATGGCCACGTCCACCAGCACGGCCCCCGGCCGCATCAGGGCGAGCATCTCCCGGGTGATCAGCCGGGGCGTGCGTGCGCCGTGGACGAGCACCGCGCCGATCACCGCATCCGCGCGCGGCAGCAGTTCGCGGATGGCGGCCGGCGAGGACATCAGCGGGATGCAGTTCTTCGGCAGGGTCTCGGCCAGGTGGCGCAGCCGGGGCAGGCTCAGGTCGAGCAGATAGACACTGGCGCCGAGGCCGCTGGCGATGCGCGCCGCCTCGGTGCCGACCATGCCGCCGCCGAGCACCAGGACCACCGCCGGTTCGACCCCGGGCACGCCGCCGAGCAGCACGCCCCGGCCCCCCTGGGTGCGTTCGAGGCAGCGGGCCGCCTCCTGGGCGGCCATGCGGCCGGCCACCTCGCTCATCGGGGTGAGCAGGGGCAGGGCGCCCTGGCGGTCGGTGACCGTCTCGTAGGCGATGCACACTGCCCCGCTGGCCAGCATGGCCCGGGTCAGGGACTCGGAGGCGGCGAAATGGAAGTAGGTGAACAGGATCTGCCCGGGGCGGATGAGGGGGTATTCCTGCGGCTGCGGCTCCTTGACGTGCAGCACCAGCTCGGCCTGGGCGTAGATGGCCGCCGGCGTGGCCGCGATCTCCGCCCCGGCCGCCCGGTACTGGTCGTCGTCGAAGCCGCTGCCCAGCCCGGCCCCCTGTTCGATCATCACCCGGTGGCCCGTCCGGGCCAGGATCTCGACCCCGGACGGGGTCATGCTCACCCTGTTTTCCTCTGTCTTGATTTCCTTGAGAACGCCGATCTGCATGCCGTGTACTCCATTGCGGGGGGAGAGGCCGTGCCGTGCCGGCCCGGGCGGAATCGGTCGCAGCATGGCAGAGAAGAGGAGGACCGTCAACCGCTTTTGCCGGCCGCGGGGCGCCAATCGGGCCGGCGGCCGGCGGCCGCGGCCGGGCAGGGAAGACTCGTTCTTTGCCCCCGGATCGGGTACAGTATCCGTCCCGTCGCCGCCGCGGCGGCGACCGGGTACGCGGGCCAGGGCCGAGGCGCCCGCACCCCCGCAGCCGACGATCCATCCCCCTTCAAGGAGTAGAGTTCATGACCGACCAGACCCGCCGCTACGGCTTTGCCACCCGCCAGCTCCACGCCGGCCAGACCGTGGACCCGCTCACCGGCAGCAGGGCCCTGCCCCTCTACCAGACCAGCTCCTACCTGTTCCGCGACTGCCAACATGCGGCCGACCTGTTCGCCCTCAAGGAGTCGGGCAACATCTACACCCGCATCATGAACCCGACCACCGACGTGCTCGAGCAGCGGGTGGCGGACCTGGAAGGCGGCATCGCCGGCCTGGCGGCAAGCAGCGGCCACGGCGCGCAGACGCTCGCCTTTCTCACCCTGTGCGCCGCGGGCGACCACATCGTTTCCAGCGGCAGCCTGTACGGCGGCACCTACAACCAGCTGCGCTACACCTTCCCCCGCCTGGGCATCGACACCACCTTCGTCGACCCGTCCGACCCGGAGGCATTCGCCCGCGCCATCCGGCCCAACACCCGCCTCATCTACGGCGAGACCCTGGGCAACCCGGGACTGACCGTGTTCCCCTTCGAGGCGGTGGGCGCCATCGCCCGCGCGCATAAGCTGCCGCTGGTGATCGACAACACCCTGGCCACGCCCTACCTGTGCCGGCCGCTCGAATGGGGCGCGAACGTGGTCACACACAGCACCACCAAGTTCCTCAACGGCCACGGCACCTGTTTGGGCGGCCTGCTGGTCGATGGCGGCAGCTTCGACTGGGCCTCGGGCCGGTTCGCCGGCTTCACTGAGCCTGACCCCTCCTACCACGGGCTGGTCTACAGCACGCTCGGGCCGGCGGCCTTCATCCTCAAGGCGCGGGTGCAGATGCTGCGCGATCTCGGCGTGTCCGCCTCGCCGTTCAACAGCTGGATGACCGTGCAGGGGGTGGAGACCCTGAGCCTGCGCATGGAGCGGCACGTGGCCAACGGCCAAAGGGCGGCGGCATTCCTGCGGGACCACCGCGAGGTGGCCTGGGTCTCCTACCCGGGCCTGGCCGACCATCACAGCCACGAACTGGCCAAAAAATACCTGCCGCTCGGACCCGGGGCGATCCTCACCTTCGGTATTCGCGGCGGCCGGGCGGCCGGGCAGAAGTTCATCGACAGCCTGCGGCTGTTCAGCCACGTGGCCAACGTGGGCGACGCCAAGAGTTTGGCCATCCACCCGGCCAGCACCACCCACAGTCAGCTCGGCGAGGAGGAACTGCGCCAGTCCGGGGTGACCGCGGACATGGTGCGGCTGAGCATCGGCCTCGAGGATATCGAGGATATCTGCTGGGACCTGGACCAGGCCCTGGCCGCGGCCCGGGAGTAGCGACCCGGTCGGCGACCGGGTTTACGGCGCGGCGGGGCGGGCGGTTGCGGCTGGAGGATCGTCGCAGTCGGTGGCCACCTGGCAGCCCTCGCCCTGCGTGGCCGGTGGCAGGCCCGGGATCAGCGGTGCGGTCGGGAGCGGGGACTGGCCGTTGGCCGCGGCCGGGGCCGCCGGCTGGCCGAGGCGGGCGGTGATGGCGGTTTCCCCGCGCAGGATGGAGTAGCCGTCAGCGGATTTCGTGATCAGCACCGGGATCTCGTCCAGGCCCAGCCCGGTGAGCAGGGCCCGGTTGGCCTCGGCAGCATAGTCGCCGCGCAGCTGCGCGCCCGGCAGGTCGAGAGTCTGCACCCGGTCGATGGGGTGGAAAAGGACGGTCGCCCCGGGGCTCGTGCGCAGCGACCCGATCACTCGTTCGCAGTGGGCGCAGGTGGAGGAGTAGAACAGGTGGTGTTCGCTGCCTGCCACCGTGCCCGGCCGGCTGGCGAAGACGCCGTCCTTGAGGGCGGCGCCGCCCTGGCCGGGCCGCTCCAGTTCCAGGCTGGCAAAGGCGAGCAGGGCGGCGAGGAAAAGGAGCAGGCCGTGGGCGGCCTGGCGGAGTCCGAGCAGCAGGTTGAGGGCCACCACCGCGCCGAGGACGGCCAGGCAGTAGCTGCAGAAGGCTCCCGCCACGAACAGCTGGAAGCCGATGAACACCCCCTCCACCGCCAGGCCGGCGAGCAGCAGCGGGGCGACGAAACGCGGCAGGCGGCGCCACAGGCTGCCCGAGGCGCGCAACCCAACGAAGAGGGTGAGGAAGAACACGAGCCCGGCCAGGTTGACCGCCAGCGGCGGAACCCGGGTCAGATCCTCCACCACCCGGCAGCCCTCGTTCAGGCAGAAGGCATCGCCGCGCAGGAGAATGAACGCGCTCTGGGCGGCGGTGAGGAGGGCGGCGGCGAGGGCGAGAAAGGAGGCCAGGCGGAGGGCGGGGCTCGGTCGGTGCATGGATTTTTCATGGGCAGGGCCGCCCGCAGGCCGGCGCGACAGGCGCTGGCAGCGGAAAAGGAGTCCGGGCGGCGGAGGATCGGGTCATAATGCTGTGTTCCGGTGGGCCTGTCAACTCCCGCCGGCGGGTCGGTGTGACCGCCCCATGCGTCCCGGTACAAGGCGGAACCACAGACAACGGAGGAGCAAACTATGGACGTGCACGGAAAAAATGTGTTGGTCAGCGGCGCCGGCGGCGGCATCGGAGGGGCCCTGGTGGCCGAACTGGTGGCACGCGGGGCAGCGCGGGTCTATGCGGCGGCGCGGGATGTGGCCGCTGTCGAGCCGCTCGTGCGGCAGTGTGGCGGGCGGGTGGCGGCGGTCCCGCTGGATGTCACCGACGTAGGGTCCGTGGCCCGGGCGGCGGCTCGGTGCGCGGACACGGACATCCTCGTCAACAACGCCGGCATCAACCGCAACATGTGGCTGCTCGGCCCCACCGGCATGGAGGATGCGCGCGCGGAGATCGAGGTCAACTACCTGGGCACGCTCGCCATGTGCCGGGCCTTCGCGCCGGTGCTGACCCGGCGGCAGGGCATGATCGTGACCATCGTCAGCATCATCGGCCTGGTCAACCTGCCGATCAACGGCACCTACTGCGCCTCCAAGGCGGCCCTGCACTCGCTCGTCCAGGGGGTGCGGGCCGAACTGGCGCCGCACGGTGTGCGCGTGGTCGGCGTCTACCCCGGGCCGGTGGACACCCGCCTGACCGCCGGCCTGGATATCCCCAAGGCCACCCCGGCCGAGGTCGCCGCGGCGATTGTCGCCGGGATGGGCACGGAGGCCGACGAAATCTTCCCGGATCCGATGTCGCGGCAGGTGCACGACCGGCTGTGCGCGGATGCCAAGGCGGTGGAGCGGCAGTACGCGACCATGATCCCGCGATAACCTCGTTCGCGGCCCGTCCGCCGCGGCCGCCATCCGGCGGGCACAAAAAAGCCCCGCGACAGAGCCTGTCGCGGGGCTTTTTTCGGCTTGTGACCGGGCGGGATCAGGCGACCTGGGTGAACATGGCCTGCTTGGCGCCGCACACCGGGCACTTCTCCGGGGCCTTGCCGAGTTCGATGTAGCCGCACACCGGGCAGAGGTAGAACTCCTTCACGTCCATATCCACGCCCTTCTTCACCGCCTCCAGGGCCTTGGTGTAGATATCGGCGTGCACGGCCTCGGCATCGACCGCGAACTTGAACATGGTCTTGGCCTTGTGGCCGTCGGCGTTGGCCTTCTCGACCATGGGCGGGTACATGGTGGTGAACTCGTAGGTCTCGCCGTCAATGGCCGACTGGAGGTTCTCGGCGGTGCTGGCGATCATGTCGAGCGCCTTGAGATGGCCTTCGGCGTGGATGCGCTCGGCCTCGGCGGTGGTCCGGAACAGTTTGGCGATGTTGGCGAAACCCTCGGCCTCGGCCTTCTTGGCAAAGGCGCGGTATTTCTGGTTGGCCTGGCTTTCGCCGGAAAACGCTTCCTTGAGATTGTCTTTGGTCGTGGTCATGCGCTGTCCTCCATGGTGGATGGGAGTGATGGGTACGGGCCGTTCTGTCCGGCCCCTGCATTGTCCTTGAATGAGGCGGCAGTACTGTGAACGCCCCTGCGGCGTGGTTGCCGGCTCGTCGTATCGGGGCGGCCTCAGCACTGCAGGGCCAACAATACAGCAGACCGCGGCTGGTGGCAAGAATAATAGGAATAAAAATTATCTGATACGGTTTCCTGAGTTTTTTCTCAGTATTTCCGGTTGCCGAACACGAGCTTGCCGCCCATGTGGCCGGCCAGTCCGACCGCTCCGACCATGATCACGGCCAGGATCAGGAAGAACCAGCGCCCGGTCGAAGGGGTGGTGAGTACGGCCGGCTGCAGGGCCCGCCAGATGAGCAGGATGACCAGCGACACCGTGGCCACGATCGAGGCGCCGATCTTCAGCTTGAAGATGGAGGTCAGGGCGCCGCGGTAGCGCTCCTGCCAGACGATGTAGCCGGTGGCCAGCACCGCGGGCATGGCGATGAGCACGAACACCAGGCTGTACAGGGCGGCGATGTCGAACAGCGGCGCGGTGAACAGGGCGGCGATGAACAGGAAAATCACCGCCATCGGCACGATGCCGTTGGGCGTGTGCACCATGATCGGGTGGAGGTGGTGGCGGAGGATCTGGGTGGTGGCAAAGGCGAGCAGGGTGGCCGGCAGTCCCTGTTTGCCGGCGGGTTGTGCCGGTGCGGCCGGTGAGGCGGCCGGCTCGGCGGTGGCGGCTGGTTCGGCCGCGGCGGCCTGCTCGACCACCTCGACAAACATACTCTTGTCGGCGGCGCAGACCGGGCACTCGTCCGGCGGCTCGTCGCCTTCATGGATGTAGCCGCACACCGTGCATTCCCATTTTTTCATTGCTGACCTCCCTGAAGTGTTCGTGTTGATCGTGCTGGAAGCCGCGCGCCGCAAGCCGCGGCGGTCTGGCTGGATAGGTGCGGGCCGGGTCGCGCGCCCGGCGTCGGCGCCCCTGCGGTCACGTTGAAGTGGGTGCAGGGATGCCGTCTTGCTGGTATCATGGATATAGCATAAAAGCCGGTCTATTCAAAGAATTTCGGCTGCGACCGCGGTCGCGGGCCGGCAAACGCATACCACAAAACAGGCAGAACCATGCATTCCGAACCGCCCCGTCCCGACCACGACGCCTTCCCCGGCCTGACCCCGCCTCTCATTCTCGACCTGGCCGAAGCGGCCCTCGGGGTGCGCTGTACCAACCTGTGCCGGCCCTACAACAGCTACATCAACCGGGTCTACGAACTGGCCGATCGGGACGGCCGGGGCCTGGTGATCAAGTTCTACCGGCCGGGCCGGTGGTCGCGGGCCGGCGTCCAGGACGAGCACGACTTCCTCCTGGAACTGGCCGCCGAGGAGATTCCGGTGATCGCGCCGCTCCGCCTGCGGGACGGCTCCACCCTGGGCGCGCACGGCCGGCTGCTGTTCGCCCTGTACGAGAAGAAGGGTGGCCGCTACCCGGACGAGTTCACCGACGACCAGTGGCTGGCCATGGGCCGCCTGCTCGGCCGGCTGCACCAGGTGGGCGCCCGCCGCCAGCCGCACGACCGGCCCCGCCTGCACCCGCAGGCCTCGACCCGGGCCCACCTCGACTTCCTCCGCGCCAGCGGCCTCCTGCCCGCGGACCTGGCCCCCGCCTACGAGCAGGTGACCGCGGCCATCGTCGACGAGATCACGCCGCTGTTCGCCCGAACCGAATCGATCCGCATCCACGGCGACTGCCACCGGGGCAACATCATCGACCGGCCGGGCGAGTCGCTCCACCTCATCGATTTCGACGACATGGCCGTGGGCGCGCCGGTGCAGGACTTCTGGATGCTGCTGCCCGGCACCCTGGCCGATGCGGCCGTGGAAGCGGACCTGCTGATCGAGGGGTACGAGACCTTCCGGCCCTTCGACCGGACCAGTCTCAGGCTGATCGAACCGCTGCGGGCCATGCGCTACGTCCACTACTCGGCCTGGTGCGCCCGCCAGGTGGTGGAGGACGGCCATTCGCCGGTGATCCCGGATTTCGGCTCGCGCACCTACTGGCAGACCGAGACCCGCGAGCTGGCGGACCAGTTGGAGCGCATCCGCGAGGGCGCGCAGCCGTTCGGCAACCTGCTGTTCTGAACCGGTCGGGGAGTGTGGGCGGGCGCGGTCCGCTCAGTCGCGCGGCCGGTCGGGCAGGCTATCGAGGCGGAGGAAGAGTTCGCGGCCGATCCAGGCGTCGGTGGCCGCGTAGCGGATCTGCTGGGGGGTGAGCAGGTCGTTGGCCCAGTTGGTGGTCCGGGCCGACTTGGAGATGCGGATGCCGCAGACCGCGGCGGCCAGGCCGCGCAGGCCGTTGTTGCGGATGCCTTTCTGCCGGGCGACCCGCGCCAGGTCGACGAAGCCGCGCGGCTGGAAGGGGCGCAGGTCCTGCAGGCTCTTGAGGTCGAAATCGAGCCCCACCCCGGCCTTGACGACGGCCGGGTCGCCGAGCAGCCGGAGCAGCGCGCCCGGCAGGCCGACGTGCCTGAGCTGGAAGAGAAAGACCTCGTCCGCGGTGGCGAGCTGCAGCAGGCTGGGCGGAAAGCTCTGCCCCTTGCGGAAGGCCGGCCGGGTCTCGGTGTCGAAGCCGAGCAGGTCGGCGCTCGTCAGCCGCGCCAGGGCCGGCTCCAGGTCATCGACGCGCTGCACCACCACCACCGGCCCCTCCCAGCTGCCGAGCGGCAGGAGGTTGATGTCTTCCTTGCTGATGCGGGCGGCCATGGCGGGCGGGGGCAGGGGCTGACGGTCGGCGGCGGACGGTTCGGGCATGGTTCTTTGCTCTCTTCTGGTCCGCTCTGTCCTGATTGCCGGGGCGGACCGGGATGTTCGGGGACCGCGCCGGCACCGGTCCGTTTCGGCTGGCTCTGTACCCCATGCCTCCCTCCTTGTCATGCACAATCAGTCCGCCGGCCCTGGCCCCCGCCCCCGCCAGACCCGACCGTGGCCGAGAAAAAACCCTTTCCTTCTCCGCCCCTGTCTTCTATTCTGGGCCCAACAGGAATGTTTCCCGCGAGCCCGCGTCCCCTGCCAACCCGGAGTGCTGCCGTGCAACCGACCGATACCGACAACCCGGAATACTTTCACAAGGTGATCGACTGCCAGTACGCCTGCCCGGCCCACACCCCGGTGCCCGAGTACATCCGCCTGATCAGCGAGAAACGCTTCGACGAGGCCTACCGGCTCAACTGGGAGTCCAACGTCTTTCCCGGCGTGCTCGGCCGGGTCTGCGACCGGCCCTGCGAGCCGGCCTGCCGCCGCGGCCGGGTGGAGCGGGAACCGGTGGCCATCTGCCGGCTGAAGCGGTTCTGCGCCGACCACCGCGACCCGGCAACCCCCTTCCTGCCGCCGGTGCCCGCCCGGAAAAACGGCAAGCGCATCGCCCTCGTCGGCGGCGGCCCGGCCTCGCTGACCGTGGCCCGCGACCTGCTGCCGCTCGGCTACACGGTTGACCTCTACGACGATCAATCCCAGGGAGGCGGCTTCATGCGCAGCCAGCTGCCCTCGTTCCGCCTGCCCGAATCGGTGCTCATGGGCGAGGTCAACACCATCCTCGGCATGGGCGTGCACGCCCGCTTCAACCACCGGGTGGCAAGCCTCAAGGCGCTGCTGGCCGAGGACTACGACGCCATCTTCGTCGGCACCGGCGCGCCCCGCGGCCGCGACCTGCCCGACCTGCCGGGCCGCCGCGAGGGCGATCCGTGGATCCACGTGGGCATCGACTGGCTGGCCGGGGTGGTGTTCCGCCACGTAACCTCCATCGGCCGGCGGGTGCTCGTGCTCGGCGGCGGCAACACCGCCATGGACTGCTGCCGCACCGCCCGCCGGCTGGGCGGCGAGGAGGTGCGGGTGGTGGTGCGCAGCCCGCGGGCGGAGATGAAGGCTTCGCCCTGGGAGATCGAGGAGGCCGAGGCCGAGGATATCCCGATCCTCGACAACCACGTGCCCCAGGCCTTTGTCCTCGAGGACGGGCGCCTTGTGGGCATGCGCTTCACCCGGGTGCGGGCCGTGTACGCTGACGGCCGGCGCCGTCTCGTACCCACCGGCGAGGAGCCGGTGTTCCTGGCCTGCGACGAGGTGCTCTTGGCCGTGGGCCAGCTCAACGCCTTTCCCTGGATCGAGGCGGACGCGGGCATCGACTTTACCCCGCAGGGGCTGCCGGTGCTCGACCCGCTCACCCTGCAGTCCACCGTGGGGCGGGTGTTCTTCGGCGGTGACGCCGCCTTCGGCCCGCGCAACATCATCACCGCCGTGGCCCACGGCCACGAGGCGGCCATTTCCATCGACCTGTTCTGCCGGGGGCGTTCCCTCGACGAACGGCCGGCGCCCCGGGTCGACCTGGCCGGCCAGAAGATGGGCGTACACGACTGGCTCTACGACAACCGGGTGGTGGAGACCGGCCGCCAGGCCGTGGCCACGGTGGCCAAGCACAAGACCCTGCGCGACCGGCTGCTCGAGGTGGAGCTGGGCTTCGACCGCGAGGTCGGCCAGGCCGAGGCGGCGCGCTGCCTCAACTGCGACGTGCAGACCGTGTTCCGCGCGGCCGAGTGCATCGAGTGCGACGCCTGCGCCGACGCCTGCCCGGAGAGCTGCATCAGTTTTGTCGACAACGGCAGCGAAGAGGAGTTGCGCACGCGCCTGCGCGCCCCGGCCAGGAACCTCGGCCAGAGCCTCTACGTCAGCCCGCCGCTGGGCACCGGCCGGGTGATGGTCAAGGACGAGAACCTCTGCCTGCACTGCGGCGTGTGCAGCGAGCGGTGCCCGACCTCGGCCTGGGAGATGCAGAAATTCCTCTACCACTCAGCACAGGCGGGACAGGTATGAAGCAACTGGCAGCGGTCAACGATTTTGTCATCCGGTTCGCCAACGTCAACGGCTCGGGTTCGGCCAGCGCCAACAACCTGTTCGCCAAGGCGGTGTTTCGCATGGGCGTGCCGGTCAGCCCGAAGAACATCTTCCCCTCGAACATCCAGGGGCTGCCCACCTGGTACGAGGTGCGGGTGAACGAGGCCGGCCACGTCGGCCGGCGCGGCGGCTACGACCTGGTGGTGGCGGTCAACGGCCAGACCCTGCGCCAGGACTACGACGGTCTCGAGCCGGGCGGCTATTTCCTCTACGACTCCTCCCGGCCCCTGCCCGAGGACTTCCAGCGGGACGACCTCACCCTCATCCCCATCCCGCTCACCCACCTGGTCAACGAAGCGGTGGCCAACGTGCGCATGCGGCCGCTGCTCAAGAACATCCTCTACGTCGGCGCCCTGGCCGCGCTCTTCGACATGGAACTGGCGGTGCTCGCCGACAGCCTGCGCCGCCAGTTCGAAAAGAACCCCAGGCTGGCCGAGCCCAACATCCACGCCCTGGAGATCGGCCACGCCTACGCCCGCGGCCACTTCCCGGACACCTGCCGGCTCAAGGTACGGCAGAGCGACCGGGTGGGCGACGCCGTCATCATGGACGGCAACACCGCCGCCGCGCTCGGCGCCCTGTACGGCGGCGCCACCGTGGTCGGCTGGTACCCGATCACCCCGTCCACCTCGATCATCGAGGCCTTCGGTCACTACGCCGGGAAATACCGGGTGGAGGCGGATACCGGCCGGATGCGGGTGGCCATCGTCCAGGCCGAGGACGAACTGGCGGCCATCGGCATCGTCATCGGCGCCTCGTGGAACGGGGCGCGGGCCTTCACCGCCACCTCGGGCGCGGGCGTGTCGCTCATGACCGAGTTCCTCGGTCTCGCCTACTTCGCCGAGGTGCCGGTGGTGCTCATCGACGTGCAGCGGGTGGGGCCGTCCACCGGCATGCCCACCCGCACCCAGCAGTCGGACCTGCTCGCCTGCGCCTGGGCCTCCCACGGCGACACCAAACACCCGCTGCTCCTGCCCTGCGACCCGCGCGAGTGCTTTGACATGACCGCCCAGGCCTTTGACCTGGCGGAGCGGCTGCAGACGCCGGTGATCGTCATGAGCGACCTGGACCTGGGCATGAACGACCACTTCGGCCCGCCGCTCGCCTGGGATCCGGCCCGGCGCCACGACCGCGGCAAGGTGCTCGACGCCGACCAGCTGGAGCAGCTGACCGCCACCTGGGGCCGCTACCTGGACACCGACGGCGACGGCATCGGCAGCCGCACCCTGCCCGGCACCCACCCGCAGCGGGGCGT